>JAABVA010006462.1_pt1 | contig 10378 bp, 11 predicted proteins | sample 5560331 | NCBI WGS metagenome assembly JAABVA01 (sample SAMN12812661, study PRJNA571458) | rock metagenome | isolation source: Antarctica rocks | place: Antarctica: Victoria Land, Mt New Zealand sud | collected 2016-01-07 | reverse complement strand
GCGCGGCGAAGCCGCGGCCCCGCAACTCGCGACCCCACAGCGCCGCGGCCAGGTCATAGACCGTGCCGCCCCGGCCGCAGCCGAAGCAAAACCAGCCCTGATCGGCTTCGGCGTAGACGTGCAGGCTCGGCGTCGCGTCGTCATGCAACGGGCAGCGCACCTTCCGCGACCGACCGACCGCCTGACCCGTCAGCCGCTGCACGTAGAGCTCCGGCGCGAGTACGTCGAGCCCACCGGACCGGCTCCACGCGCATCGAGCCGGGGGCTGCAGGCGCCAGCTCGGCGCATCGGGCAGCCCGCCGACCAGCTCGCCGAGCGCGACCACGCAGGGGTCGTGGTGCGCGAGTCGGACCGGCGCGTCGTGCTTGTGGTTGACGGTGCCGGGCGGGCGCAGGATGGCGCGCAGGTGGCCGCCAAGCGCGAACGCCAGCCGGCCGTTGGCCCGCTCGATCACCCGCGGCGCCACCCCCCGCCGCAACCGCCAATACGCGTGCACGTGCCCCTCCGCGCCCGAGGCGACGACAAGCGACGGCGCACGGTCGACCGGCTCAAGGGCGCGCAGCCCGTCGGGCACGTCGAGATCGACCCAAACGGTGCGCCCGTCACCAACGACGTCGGCACGGGCGCCGGCCGGCCGCCAGCGCGGCAGCACCCCAAACGTAAACGTCGGTGCCCACGCCGAGCGAGCGGATCGTGCCCGCCACTCGCTCAAGCGCATCCACGCGCACGAATTGGCGGTGCATCCTCCCGCGGTACGCCAACGCACTTCCACCAGCGTGCCCGCCCTTGCGCGTCCGAACAGCGCGCCCAGATAACTCGCGAGAGCGTCCGTGGCCATCACGCCGCCTGCCCGAGCCGAGTGGGGACCGTATCAACGAGCAGGCCCACCGCACCCCCCGCCGCTCGCGATCCCACCCGCGCCGACTCCAAGGCGGTCAGCACCTCATAGCCATCGGCGGTCAACCGCCCGACGAGAAACACGCGCCTGGGCTCGCCGGCCTCGGCGACCACCAGAGCCGATCGAACATCAGTCACCAGAAACCTCCCCTATCGGTGCTCCCCACCCGGTGCGGGGGCCGCGAAGACCCAGCGCCGCACGCCGCAGGCGTGCCACCATGCGCGGGCCGCGGCCCCACCCCGCCAGCGCACCTGCTCTCTTGGCGCACAGACCCGCCGATCACATGACGACGCAGTCGAGCAAACGCCGCGAGAAGAGTCCCGCCCCGCAGCTACACGCGACCATCAGCGGCCCGGAATCCCGCACCGAGCCGCTCCGCGTCGCTGAACACCATCAGCGACGGAACACGCCCCCAGAGAACCCGTGCTCATCACGCGAGAAGCGATACGTGCCCTGAACCGACGCAGAAGACCCATGTCCGGGAAACCCATTCTCGGACGCACTGAGCGCTCGCCGAGCGTCCGTAAGACGGGGCCCCCCGCCACCGGAGACACGACTCGCCGGCCTACCGGGAACGCGCGCGACGACGCGGGAATCACCGCGTCTGCAAAAGCGACGCCGCGCGAGGTTTATCCCTACGGGCGGTTGGTCCTGCTTGTGGCGATGAGGAGGGTCGAGCCCGCCCCGAGCGTGACACCTGCTCCGGTGTAGATGCGGTACTCAGCCGGGGGTCACGACGCCGTCGCCGAGGTCTTTCAGCTGATCAGCTAAGCAACTTTGGAGGCGGCTGAATCCTGGGGAGGGCATGAGCTTGGGGGTCTAGTGGGACGCGTCGAGCCCAGCGTGTGGCCCAGGCTTGGAGCGGCGGATAAGCATCTAGGAGCTCGTGGCCCTCTCCGGTGAGCACGAAGCCACGTGGACCGGAGTCCAGGATGTCTGCATCGCGCAGTTCGCCGAGTCGCTGGTTGAGGACCGAGGCCGACATGCCGTCGCAGCGCGCCTGTAGTTCGCGAAACGTGGAGGGGCCGGTGCGCAGTTCCCAGATGATGCGCAGCGCCCAGCGGCGTCCCAGGAGGTCAAGCAGAGCCATGATCGGCTCGCCGGTCTGCGAGCCACGTACAGGCTGACCTGGTCGTGGCGTCTTCTTGGGGGCTGGCCGGCCCTGTTGCGCTTCTGTTTGCGAAGCAATAGGTTTCACCGCTCTCATTATCGAAGCGGAGGTTAGCCCATGAACCGCCCCACCAGCACCGTCCGTATCCCGCCTCTGGAGCCGCCCTACGATCCGGAGGTCGGCGCGATGCTGGCGAAGTGGATGCCGCCGGGCAGCGGGATGGAGCCGCTGAACCTGTTTCGCACGCTTGGCGTGCACGACGAGCTGGCCTCGCGGATGCGTCCCCTTGGGGCTGGGATCCTCGGGAGTGGCCGGATCGAGCCGCGATTGCGCGAGGTGATGATTCACCGCACCTGCGCGCTGACTGGAGCCGAATATGAGTGGGGCGTGCACGTCATCGGCTTCGGCAAGCCGCTCGGGTTCTCCGAAGCACAACTCGTCTCCACTGTCCGCGGCAGTGCCGACGACGGCGTGTGGGACGAGAAGGAGGCGGTCGTGTTCCGCCTCGCCGACGAGTTGCACCAAACCAGCCGCGTGTCTGACCAGCTGTTCGCACAGCTGGCAGGCCACCTCGCGGCCGACCAGATCCTCGAACTCGTAGTCACAGCGGGCTGGTATCACACGATCGCCTACGTCATCAACGCTGCCGGCGTGCAGCTGGAGGATTGGGCGGCGCGCTTTCCTGCTGCAGACCACGACCCGTCGCTGGCGTGAGCGGGCAACCGACGGCTCACGTCATCGCCGGCTCGGCCAGCTTTCTCAGACCAGGAGCGCGTCCTCCAGGACCGACGCGACCGTAATGGACGTCTTCTTGCTCAACGACGCTCCGGTAATCGAACGCGGAGCGTCAGGCGGCCCCTGCTTTTGCTCGTCCGCGAGCAACGGCATCGGAGTGACCAGGGACGCGGATTGCGCGGATAGACGTAGAGCACGAGGGTGTCCCGCGCGGCGCGGGCGAGGTGGACCGGCTCACCCCCGGTCGCGGTCAGGCGGACGTCGGGCATGCTCGCGCCGGGAAGGTGGTCAGCCGCCCCGTCGTCCTCGGGCACGGGCAGCCCAGGCAGCGCCCGCTACCGATGCACGTCCCTCTCCGGGCGAAGCGGTGACGCGCCGACCAGCACGAGGGAGACCGCCGAAAGACCGCGCCGCGCGTAGAAGCGCAGCGCGCCCTCGTTGCCGTACACGACCGCGAGAGTGAGGCGATCGACGCCACGGTGGGCGAGCTCGCGCTCGACGGCGTCCATCAGCGCCGTTCCCACCCCGCGCCCGCGCGCCTCAGGGAGGACCGACAGCCTCCCGCGTGGCGGGCTCGAGGCGACGAGCTGGCTCACGGCTGGGCCAGGACCGCACGGCGCACGACGTCGAGGACCTGCGTGCGATGGGCGCGCCGAAACGCCGGATCGTTGACGTCGAGGCCGAGGTTGGGTAGGAGGGTCGCCTGGTGGGCGAGCGGGAAGAAGCTCACCGCGAGCAGGGCGATCAGCACCTGGTCGGGGTCAAAGCGCCGCAGGCCGCGGCGATCGGCAACCGCGCGCAGCGCGTGCAGCGCGTCGGCGATCACCGGCGAGTCGTGGAAGGTGGCGCCGAGGCGCCGGCCGCCGTCGAGCGCCTCGCGTTCGATGAGCGCCACGAAGGTCTGGCGCTCGTAGAGGAACGCGAGGTAGGCGTCGACGGCGCCGGCGAGCAGCGGCTCGATCGGATCTGAATCGTTCTCGCTTGCGGCCCAGGCGGCGACCGCGCCGAAGGCGGGCGCCAGCGCGGTGGTCCGCGCGGCGAAGAGGCGAGCGAGCACCGCGGCGTACAGGCCGGCCTTGCTCTCAAAGAAGTAGCCGGGCGTGGCGCGCGACACGCCCGCCGCGGCGCCGACGTCGGCCAGGCTCACGCTGTCAAAGCCGCGCTCGGCGAACAGGCCCTCGGCGGCGTCGAGGATCGCCGCCCGGCTGCGCGCGGCGTCGCGCGTCCTGCGAGCGCCCGCAGCCGCACCCATCACCGATCCAGCGCGTCGTCGCCCCACAGCACGTGCTCGCCGTCGAGCAGTGCGGGCACGCCGAACACGCCGTAGGCCAGGGCGCGCTCGGTGTGGGCGCGCAGGCGCGCCTTGACCTCCCGTCGTGCGGCCGCCTCGAGCACCTCGCCGCCGTCCAATCCCGCGCGCTGTGCCGCGCGCGCCACGTTCCCCGGCGTGCTGAGCGCCCGGCCCTCCACGAACTGCACGTCGAAGGCGGCCAGCGCGAACGCCCGGCCCCGGCCGCGGTCATGCGCGTAGGCGGCCGCGCGCATCGCCAGCAGCCCGTCGTTGGGCCACGGCTCGGGCCACCGCGGCGAAGGCAGCCCGCGCTCGCGCGCCCGCCGCTCGACCTCGGCGATCCCGCGCTCGCGCTCGTCGGTCAGCGCCCACGACGAGCGACCCGTCGCCCGGAAGACCGCGCCCAGGAGAACCGGCACCCACTCGGGCGCCGGTTCGAACAGCGCATCGACGCGCTGCGCAGCCAGCCACGCGTACGGCGAGCCGAGGTCATAGAAGAAGCACCGCTCGGACAACTTGCTGTCCGACAAGCTAGCAGCGCGCTTGCCATCAGGCGGCGCCCTCGTATTAGAGCGTATGCTCTAATACCCATCAGGATGCCTCGTCATGAGCGCCACCCAACCGGCCAGATCCTCGACGGCGCGCGAGCCGCGGTGGCGGCGCGCGGAGTGCGCGGCGCGACGCTGGCGGCGATCGCCGAGCACAGCGGCGCGCCGGTCGGCTCGATCTATTACCGCTTCGGGTCGGTCGACGAGCTGCTGGCCAGGTTGTGGTTGCGGGCCGTTCGTCGCAGCCACGCGGCGCTCGAGCGGGCCGGCGCCGCCGCGGATCCGGTCCAGCGCGCCGTGGGCTGCGCGCTCGCGGTTTATGACTTCTGCCTGGACGAGCGCGAGGACGCCCTGCTGCTCGCGACCTTCAGTCGACGCGACCTACGCGCGAGCATGCTGTCGCCAGAGCTGCGAGCCGCGCTCGAGCACGTCAATGAGCCGATCGAGCGCCCGTTCGCCGAGCTCGCCCATGAGCTATTCCCGAGCAGCGACCGCGCCGGGTTGGACCTCGCGCTGCTGGCCGTCGTTGACATTCCCTACGGCTTTGCCCGCCGCCACGTCGAGGCGGGCACTCGCCCGCCCGCCGCGCGACGCGGGGCAGTAGAGGCTGCGGTGCGCGCGATCGTCGCGATCGGCCGCCTGAAACCCACCGGCCCCGAGGAGGACCTTTGACCTACCCCAGCTCCTACGCCGACATCGTCGCCGAGGCGCGCGCCACCAAAGCGCAGCTCGTCGAGGTCGAGCGACTGGGTGACCGCGCCGTGCTGCGCCTGAGTGATCCCGACCGCCTCAACGTCCTGTCGGCGGCGCTGATGCTCCAGCTCCACGACCACGCCGAGCAGCTCGTACACGATCCGGAGATCCGTGCCGTCGTCATCACGGGCGCCGGCCGCGCGTTCTGCGCGGGCGGCGACCTGCGGATGATGCAGGGCGCCGTCGAGCGCCTCGCCGCGCCCGATGACGAGGAGGGCGCTTTCATGCCCTACCAGTGGATCCGTCAGCGCTTCGGCGCGTTCACCCGCCTGATCGCCCGCTCAGACACCGCGTTCATCGCCGCGGTCAACGGCGCCGCGGCCGGCGTCGGACTCGCGTTCGCGCTGACCTGCGACCTCGCGCTTGCCGCCGCGGACGCCGTGCTCGTCCCCGCGTTCGGGCGCCTCGGACTCGTCCCCGAGGTGGGCACGAGCTGGGCGCTCACCCGCGCGCTGGGCTACCGGCGCGCGTTCGCGTTCTACGTCGCCGGCGAGCAGCTCGACGCCCACCGCGCCGCCGAGCTGGGCCTCGTCAACGAAGTCGTCGCCGACGACGAGCTGCTCCCGCGCGCCATGGCGTGGTGTGACCACATCGCCGCGCTGCCCCCGCACGCGCTGCCGATCGCCAAGCCGCTGCTGCGCGCCGCCGCCGACGCCACCTGGGAGCAGACGCTCACGATGGAGGAGTTCGCCGAACCGATCTGCTTCACCACCCGCGGGTTCACCGACGGCGTCGGGCGCGTCCTCGCCGCGACGAGCCGACGCGGCCCCGGCCATGACCATGGCCGGTGACGTCCACGCCTTCCCGGGCCGCGACGAGCCGCGCTATGACCGGATCGGCCGCGGCTACGCGCGCAGGCGGCGCGCGGACCCACGACTGGCCGAGCACATACACGCGGCGCTTGGCGGCGCGCGCACGGTGGTCAACGTCGGTGCGGGCGCTGGCTCCTACGAGCCCCGCGACCGCCACGTCGTCGCCATCGAGCCCAGCGACGTCATGGCCGCCCAACGCCCGCCCAACCTCGCGCCGGCCATCCGCGCCCACGCCCACGACCTCCCCCTGCGCGACGACAGCGTCGACGCCGCCCTGGCCATCCTCACCATCCACCACTGGGACGACGATCAACAGCGCGGCGTGCGCGAGCTGCAGCGCGTCGCCCGCGGACCCGTGGTCATCCTCACCTACGACCCCGACGTCAGCACCCGCATGTGGCTGACCGCCGACTACCTCCCCGAACTCGCCGAGCTCGACCGGCGCATCTTCCCGGCACCCGGCCAGCTCGCCGACTGGCTCGGCGAACCCACCCGGGTCCAGGCGCTGGCGATCCCGCGCGACACGCCCGACTGGACGCTCGGCTCCTTCTGGGCGCACCCCGAGCGCGTACTCGACCCCGACGCCCGCGGCGGCACCTCCGGCTTCGCGCGCATGAACACCGCGGTCGTCGACCGCGTCGTCGCCGCCGTGAACGACGACCTACGCAGCGGCAGATGGGACGCCAGACACGGCCACCTGCGCCGCCTGACCAGCTACGACGCCGGACTCCGGCTGGTCATCAGCGAGGCCCGACGTAGGTCACCTGAACCTAGCGCTGTTCGTCGCGTGCCACCCGACCGTAGAGCTCGTCGGCGGCGCGCTCGATGACCAGCTGCCGCTCCGGCTGGCGAAAGGGCGCAAACCCGAAGCGCGCATACAGCGCGTGGGCGTCGGCGGTGGCCAGCTCGAAGCGACGCAACCCCTGCAGGTCGGGGTGCGCGAGGACCGTCTCGATCAGCCACACGCCGAGGCCGCGCTCGCGGTGGGCGGGTACCACGAAGACGTCGGCCAGGTAGGCGATCGCGCCCCGGTCGGTCACCACGCGCGCGAACCCAACCTGCACACCACCCGGCGCGTAGAGACCGAAGCACAGTGAATGCTCCATCGCGCGCTCGACGACGTCCCGCGGGACGCCGCGCGACCAGTACGCGCCGCGCAGGAAGCCGTGCACGACGTCGAGGTCCAGCCGTCGCCGAGCGGTCGAGATCTCGTACCCATCGCGCCACGCCACCTCCTCGCCTGCCCCGCCGGCCGGAAAGGCGGCGTCATAGAGCCAACGGTGGTGGGCAAAAAAGCGTCGCGCGACGGCCGCCTCGCTGCTGCCGTCGTCGTAGGCGGGCGAGATGAGCTCATGCGCCGCGGTGACCTTGATGAGCACGGCGGCCTTGACCACGCGGCGATCGGTGCCGCGCTCGCGCTCGAAGCGTCCGAGGATCTCCTCGAAGCGCGCTCCCTGCGACAGCGTCTCGGCGAGCCCGGCGAAGCGGTAGCCCTTGCGCCGGATGGGATCGACGATGTTGACCTCGACGTTTGGGGTGGTCGCGAGGTTGGCGACCGTGCCCTCGGAGTGGATGTGCAAGAACACGAGGTGCTCGTCGTCCCACACGCTGGTGGTGCCCTTCGGCGACAGCGCCGGCGTGCCGTCGGCGCGCACGGTGGCGACGAACCCCAGAGCCTGCTCGCCCACGACGCGCTGCATGTCCTCGGTCAAGCGCACGCCGTGAGGGTCTCAAGGCCGCCGTGTCGTGTCGAGCGTCACGTGAGGAAAGGCCGCGGCTCCTCTGGCCTGCTCGCAATCGGCGTGGACGGTGCCGAGGCCCCTGCGCGGCCGCGGCGGCGAGCCGACGTGTGCGCTCGTATCCGGCTCGTCGGTCAGGCAAGGAGCGCTCGACCGCGGTCGCGGACGAGCGCGACGAGCTCGGGCCCGGCCTTGGGGGGGAGCCGCCGTCGAACGGGGGCTGGGGGTCGTATTCCATCGCGAGCTCGATCGCGAGGGCGGTGGTCTCGCCAGCGATCCGGGCGGCGAGGTGCAGGGCCATGTCGATGCCGGCCGAGACGCCGGCGGCGGTGATGAGCTTGCCGCGCTCGACGACGCGCTCCTCAACCGGACGCGCGCCGAGACCCCGCAGCGTGTCGAGCTCGAGCCAGTGCGTGGTTGCGTCGGTGTCGTCGAGCAGGCCGGCGGCGCCGAGCAGCAGCGAGCCGGTACACACCGACGTGGTCCACGACAACGCCTCGTGCGCGGCGCGCAGCCACGCGAGCAGCCGCTCGTCGCCCAGCAGCGGGCGGGTGCCCAGGCCACCGGGCACGACGACGAGGGTCGGCCCGGCGCTTGCGGCCGACCCGACGCCACACCCCAGGCTGGCGACGAGCGGGGCGGCCGCGCCGACCGCGCACGCACCTGCTTTGGCATCGGCGCGCAACACTTGTCCGATGCGGTCGTTGCTGCTGCGTTCGTTCCGGCTCGCGAGTCTCGTCGGCACCGCCGATTGGCTTCCGGATTCTCGGGCGGATGCAGAAATCCGACGGCATGACGGCAGTGCGCTTCATTGTGCGTCGCGGGCGAGTCGCTGGGCGGACTGCACGGTTGCATCTGGCGGAAGCGAGCGTGAGCGGCAGCCGGGGGCCGACGCAAGAAGGGCAGCTCGCCCGAATTCTTCGCGAGCAAACGTGGCCAGGGTGCGTCGTACCTGCTTCTCGCAGGAGGGCCTCTTAGACGGCGCAAATGCCGTTCGCGTGACCAGTCGCTCCGTCGTTCGCATGCCGACGTAGCTCGGGAGCGTCCGCCCCGGGGCCACGCAGCCCTACGGTTATGCGTCTGTGGCAAGTCCGGGCAGAGCCTCTCGGATGGAGCGTGCGGGTCCCGTATCGGCCTTCCTGGTCGGCTGAGCCGAGTAGTCATCGATGCCCAAGGCGATTGCTACGACGCGATCGATCTCGTGCTGATCAACCTGTGCTGCGCTCCTGACTGCGGCAATCGCCGTTCTGCCGGCCTCGACGACTGGCTGATGGACGTTCAGATCGAAGTCTGGGATCGGCAGACGCCCGAGCGTTTGAGGCGCGATCGCGATCACGTTCGAGAAGCTGGCGAGAAGGTCCTGGAGAGGCGTCGCGTTGATGAATGTTGCGAGGTAGACGGCTTCGTCCGGACTGTCGACCGAGCAGAAGACGAGTTTGTGGTCGATCAATGGATTAACCGTTCGCCCGAGCTGGTCATCAAACCGCGTAGGAACAACCGCTGCGGCCGGTCGACTTTGCTGCTCTCTGACGACGACCGTGTTTCCGAACCCCATATGCGATAGCGGTCCGTCAAGCCGATACCAGTCCTCCTCGTCGAGCTTCCAGCTGCGAGTTGGCGGAGGCTTTCGCGCTCTTAGGATCGAGACATGATGCCGAAGCCAGCGCCAGGTCGTTGGATGAGAACGGCGGAGCTCCTCCTCGGCGTACATCTCGCCTTGCTGCTCAGGGTCATACGGGGCAACAATGTAACCACTGGGCCGCGCGGACCAAGCGCTCACGTCACGACCCCGCAGTAGTGGGTGGACCATGTCTGCTTCGACCCAGCCGCGGTGAGCGCGCACCGCGAGGTTCCGACCGGCCGCGGGTAGGTTCTCGATAAGAACGCGACCACGAAGTCTCTCGCTATCGAGAACACGGACGAAGTAGACGCCGTTTGCTCCTCGCGTGTCGAGACCTTTCCCGAATCGCCAGCGGTTGGCGCCTCCTTCAAGAAGGGGCGGTGTGCCTGCTGCATGAAACGACCACGCGGATGTTGGAAAGGCTCGGTCAATCGGATTGCTCGTTCCCAGCACCGGCCGCAGCGCCGCGCGCGTTTGAGACCATTCGGCCGCCAGCGTAACGCCGGACTCGAGACGCTGCCACTTCGTCGTGGGCACCGGAAATACGTGGGCCTCTCCACTCCGAGCGGCGATGAACACAGGATTGTTGGCGGCGTCGGGAGCGAAGGGCTTGATCTCACTCCAATCATCAAGACCGATGACTCGGAAGTCCAGATCCGGCGGCGTGCCAACCTCGGGCAGATCCTCGGGGTCGGGCTTAAGGTGGAACCGGCGGAAGGCTCGTCCACCCGGATCCGCATTTATCAAGTGGGCTATCCACGTCGCTCCACCGATTCCCGATGAGCGCCGGGATTCCGCCTCAGGGGCGTGAGGAGCGTCTGGTAGGGGTGCGGGTCGGTGGCGAGGGCGCCCTCGATGAGCCGGTAGAAG
>JAABVA010006461.1_pt1 | contig 10379 bp, 10 predicted proteins | sample 5560331 | NCBI WGS metagenome assembly JAABVA01 (sample SAMN12812661, study PRJNA571458) | rock metagenome | isolation source: Antarctica rocks | place: Antarctica: Victoria Land, Mt New Zealand sud | collected 2016-01-07 | reverse complement strand
CCTCCCCGCGCCAGTTGCGGTGCAGGTCGCGGGTGTGCGGATCGAGGAACAGCATGCGAGTCAAGTTCGGTCGGTCGGTGGGACGCGTCGGTGCGTCGGCGTCGAGATGCCCGGCCAGCAGGAGGTGTCCGAGGGAGTTCCAGGCGAGGACCTCGTTGCGTCGGCCCAGCACGACCGCCGGGACGTCGGCCATCGCGCCCAGCAGGCGGACTGTCCCTGGCCAGGCGTGGTCGGTTCTGGCCGGACGACGACGTGGGGCGCGCACGGGCCGGGCGAGCTCGTGCTGGTGAGCACGTTCGTCGTCATCCAGGCTCAGGGCGCGAGCGATCGCCTCGATCACCGCTTCGGAGGCGTTGGTGGACTGCCCCTGCTCCAGGCGGGTGTAGTAGGTGGCCGAGACGCCGGCGAGCTGCGCCAGCTCCTCACGACGGAGGCCGGGCACGCGGCGGGCACCGTATGAGGTGATGCCGACATGCTCGGGGGTCAGCCCGGCGCGGCGGGGGCGCAGGAACTCCCCGAGCTCGCCAGCGTCAGTTGCCTTGTCCATCTGCCCATTGTCGCTGGGCGCACCTCGTCGTGCCTGACCCTGCCGGTGCTAGGCACCCCATGGGTGGGCAGAGCAGGGGCTGGTCGATCTTTGCTGCCGGTCCAACACTGGTGACGCGCCCCAGTGCCACCGGCCGCCAAGTCATCTTCGAACCGGAAGGACACCCGTGTCGACCCTCGAGCACGCTCCACTCCCAGCCCGCCCAGAGCACCCGCCCAAGGGTCGGCGGATGACGGGCCGGCAACGACTCGTCCTCGCCGTGCTGCTCACCGCGAGCTTCACCCTCTCGGTGGACTTCTCGATCCTCAACGTCGCGCTTCCTGCCATCGGCACCGACGTCGGCTTCTCCCTGGACCACCTGCAGTGGGTGGCAACCGCATTCGCTTTGTGCGCAGCCGGTTTCACCCTGTTGTTCGGCCGGATCGCCGACCTGTTCGGGCGCCGTCGCCTGTTTCTGTCCGGGATGGCCCTGCTCGGCGCGGCCTCCCTCGTCGGTGGACTCGCGCAGGAGCCGGTACTGCTGATGATCGCGCGGGTGGCGCAAGGCCTGGCGACCGCGATGGTCACGCCGGCCGCGTTATCGCTGCTGACCACCTCGTTTTCGGAAGGTCCCGAGCGCGCGAAAGCGCTCGGGCTCAATGGCGCGCTAATGGCTGCCGGCTTTACGACCGGCGCCATCCTCGGCGGAGTCCTCACGGACCTGCTGAGCTGGCGGTGGGCGTTCTTCCTCAACGTCGCCGTCGCTGTCGTCGTGCTGATTCTTGCGCCTGCCGTCCTCAGCGAAAGCCGACCCCAGATGCGCCCACGCCTGGATGTGCCCGGTGCCGTCACGGTCACCCTCGGCCTGCTGGCTCTGGTCTACGGGCTGACCACCGCAGGAGAATCTTCCTGGGGCGATCCGCAGGTGTGGGTACTGCTCCTGGCTGGCGTGGCCCTGTTCGCGGCGTTCTGGGCGATCGAGAGTCGGGTCACGCAGCCGTTGATGCCCGTCGCCATCTTGCGCCGCTCCGCCGTGGCGTGGGGCAACGTCGCGGGGCTGCTGGCGTTCGCCACCGAGACCTCCATGGTGTTCCTGCTGACCCTGTACCTGCAGAAAGTTCTGGGCTACTCCCCACTCGCCGCGGGCCTCGCGTTCGCCGTGCTCGGGGCGGGGACAGTGCTCGGGGGCCTGCTCGGACCGAAAGCCATCGGCTGGACGGGGTCGAAGAACGCCATCCTCGGAGGGCTGCTCATCCAGGCCGCGGCGACGATCCCGCTCGTCTTCCTCGGCACCGGCTCCGCCTGGTCATCCTGCTGCTCGTCATGACCTTCATCGGCGGTGTCGCCAAGCTGGTGGCGATCGTCGGGTTCATGGTCACCGCCACCTCGGGACTGCCCGACGGCGAGCAGGGCTTGGCAACCGGCCTCGCGACGATGAGCCAGCAGGTCGGTATCACGATGGGCATCCCGATCATGTCCGCGATCGTCACTGCGCGTACCCACTCCCTAGGTATTCAGACCCCGGGGACGGTGCTGTCCGGAGTCGCGACGGCCATCGCGGTGAACGCGGTGCTGTGCCTCGTAACTGCTCTCGCCGTCGGCCTGTTGATGCGCACCCGCACCGCCACGAGGGAGCGGACAGCATGACCGCCACCGAACGCGCCGGTCGGTAGCGTAGCGGGCATGGCAGTCGTGAAGATCAATGCAATCGATGTACCCGAGGGCGCCGGAGCCGAGTTGGAGAAGCGCTTCGCCGCGCGGGCCGGCGCGGTGGAGAACTCGCCAGGTTTCCTCGGCTTCGAGTTGCTGCGCCCCACGGCGGGTCAGAGCCGCTACTTCGTCTACACCCGGTGGGAGAGTGAAAATGCCTATCAGGCGTGGGCCGCGGGCGGCGCCCAAGCCGCCCACTCCGGGGAGCGGGCAAAGCCGGTGGCCTCCGGGGCGTCGCTGTTGGAGTTCGACGTGGTCCTGCACATCGAACTCAGCTGAGCTGTTACAGCGCCGCCGATCGAGTCAGAGCTTGCGCAGTTCCGGCAACAACTCGGCAGCGGCCCACGCGGTGAAGTCGGACTGAGAACCGCGTCCGATCTGCGCCAGCGCGATGTCGGTGTAGCCGGCTTCCACGTAGGGGCGCACCGCGTCCACGATGGCGGCGACGTCGTGACCACACGGGATGGATCCCGCCACATCCTCCGGACGGGTGTTGGCCGATGCGGCAGCGAAGGCCGCCGTACCCGGCAGCTCGGAGTTGACCTTCCAGCCCAGGCTGAACCAGCGCATCAGCTCATGAGCCCGTTGCATGGCGGCCTCGCGGTCGTGGTCGAAGCAGATGGGCACCTGACCCACCCGTGGCTTGCCCGTACCCCCAGCGGCATCGAACGCCGCGCCCAGCTCGGCCTTCGGCTCCACCCGATCATCACGTCGGCGTGCTCACCGGCGATCCGACAGGACTCCGCGCCGGACACGGCAACTCCGATCCGCGGCGGCGGCGAACCGACGTCCCACAGCTTGGCGGAGTCGACCTGGAAGTGCCGTCCCGAGTAGCTGACGTACGTGCCGCCGAATAACTCGGAGATGATCTGCAGCGCCTCGACGACCATCTCGTGGCGGACGTTCACGGGCGGCCAGCCACCACCGGTGACGTGCTCGTTCAGGTTCTCCCCCGAACCGAGCCCGAGGGTGAAACGTCCGTCGGAGAGCAGCCCCACGGTCGCGGCCATCGGGGCCACCACCGCCGGGTGGTAGCGCTTGATCGGGCAGGTGACGTAGGTAATCAACTCGATCGTCTCGGTGGCCTGCGCGGCCGCACCCAGCACCGAGTACACGAACGGTGCATGCCCCTGGGAGTCCAACCAGGGGAAGTAGTGGTCGCTGGCCACGGCGAGGTCGAAGCCGGCCCGCTCAGCCGCGAGCACGTTGGCCACCAGGTCCTTGGGGCCGGCCTGCTCACCCAGCAGGGTGTAGCCAACCCGCACCATCAGGGCTCCCGGCCCAACAGGGCCACCAACTGATCCTCCGGATCGCTGGATTCGGTCTTGACCTCCGGGCCGAACGGACCGGTGCCGGCGAATCCCCGCTCCCGCGCATAGTCGAGCACGTGCAGCACCGCCGAAGCCACCGGCTGACCCTCGTCGATACCGGCGCCACGTGCCAGGTCCCAGGCGTGCCCGGTGAGGTCGAGCAGCATCTCCTCGGCGTACGCGCCCGCCGTGGTGCGCCCGGAGGACAGCTGGACGGGCGTCTGATCGTCCACGCTGGCCCAGGCTTCGCGAGAGCTGCTCGCGGCACTCTCCCATGCGGCCTCCGGGTCGTCGCCGAGCACGTCGCCGTCGAAGGCGCTGCCGACTTGCTCGATACTCTCCCCGGCAAGCAGGCGCGGCGCCCAGAGATGTTCCGCCGTCATGTGGTTCACCAGGTCGCGCACGGTCCAGTCCGTGCAGGGCGTGCCCTTGTCCCAGGCATCATCGGGAACCCGTTGTACGACGTTGGAGAAATGATCGAAGGCATCCTGCAGCTGCTCGCGTGCAGAGACCTCGGACTCGTCATGCGTGATGTCAGCCATGTCCCCTGCCTACCGGGCACGGCCGCTACTCGCAGATCGAAGCCGCGGCAGCGCAGGCAGAAACACGAAACGCCGCCACGCCCGAGGGCGTGGCGGCGTTCGGCAGAGCACGCTCGTTACTCAGCCGCCTCCGAGCCGGTGGCGCCACCGCTGTCGGCGGCCTTGGCCAGGTCGATCGGCGGCGCGTCGGGCACCGAGCTCGGCTTGGCCTCACCGCGGAAGGTGAACTTGGCGTCCTCCCCCGCACCTTCGCCGTCCCACCCTTCGACGTCGATCACCACGATCTGCCCAGGCTGGATCTCACCGAACAGGATCTTCTCCGAGAGCTGGTCCTCGATCTCCCGCTGAATGGTGCGACGCAGCGGCCGCGCACCCAGCACCGGGTCGAATCCTCGCTTGGCCAACAGCTGCTTGGCCTGCGCGGTGATCTCGACACCCATGTCCTTGTTCCGCATCGCCGCCTCGACCCTGGCCACCATCAGGTCGACCATCTGGACGATCTCGTCCGTGGTCAGCTGGTGGAACACCACAATGTCATCGATGCGGTTGAGGAACTCCGGGCGGAAGTGCTTTTTCAGCTCGTCGTTGACCTTCTGCTTCATCCGGTCGTAATTGGAATCCGCACCGGTTCCGCTGGTGAAGCCGAGGCCGACCGCCTTGGAGATATCGCTGGTGCCCAGGTTGGAGGTAAAGATGAGAACCGTATTCTTGAAGTCCACCGTGCGACCTTGACCGTCGGTCAGTCGCCCGTCCTCCAACACCTGCAGCAGTGTGTTGTAAATCTCCTGGTGCGCCTTCTCGATCTCATCAAAGAGAACAACACTGAAAGGCTTCCTTCTCACCTTCTCGGTGAGCTGCCCACCTTCCTCGTAACCGACGTATCCGGGCGGTGCACCGAAGAGCCGCGAAGCGGTGAACCGGTCGTGGAACTCGCCCATGTCGATCTGAATCAGCGCGTCGTCATCGCCGAACAGGAAGTTTGCCAGGGCCTTGCTCAGCTCCGTCTTACCGACACCGGACGGGCCGGCGAAGATGAACGATCCGCTGGGCCGCTTGGGGTCCTTCAGCCCGGCACGGGTGCGCCGAATAGCCTTCGACACCGCGGCAACCGCTTCACGCTGACCGACGATGCGCTTGTGGATTTCGTCTTCCATGCGCAGCAGCCGGGTGGTCTCCTCCTCGGTGAGCTTGAACACCGGGATTCCGGTCCAGTTGCCCAACACCTCGGCGATCTGCTCGTCGTCCACCTCGGCAACGACATCGAGGTCGCCGGCGCGCCATTGCTTCTCCCGCTCACCCTTCTGCATCAGCAGCTGCTTCTCGGTGTCGCGCAGGCTGGCGGCCTTCTCGAAGTCCTGCGCGTCGATCGCGGACTCCTTCTCCCGCCGAGTGTTCGCGATCTTCTCGTCGAACTCCCGCAGGTCCGGCGGCGCCGTCATCCGGCGAATGCGCATCCGCGCGCCCGCCTCGTCGATGAGGTCGATCGCCTTGTCGGGTAGGAACCGGTCGCTGATGTAGCGGTCAGCCAGCGTCGAAGCGGCCACCAGGGCACCGTCGGTGATCGACACCCGGTGGTGCGCCTCGTACCGGTCGCGCAGACCCTTGAGGATCTCGATGGTGTGGTTGACGCTGGGCTCGCCCACCTGCACGGGCTGGAAGCGGCGCTCGAGCGCGGCGTCCTTCTCCACGTACTTGCGGTACTCGTCCAAAGTCGTGGCCCCGATGGTCTGCAGCTCGCCACGCGCCAGCATCGGCTTGAGGATGGAGGCGGCGTCGATGGCGCCTTCCGCCGCGCCCGCACCGACCAGCGTGTGGATCTCGTCGATGAACAGGATGATGTCGCCCCGGGTGCGGATCTCCTTGAGGACCTTCTTCAGGCGCTCCTCGAAGTCGCCGCGGTAGCGGCTACCGGCCACCAAGGATCCCAGGTCCAGCGTGTAGAGCTGCTTGTCGGTGAGCGTCTCCGGCACCTCACCGGCGACAATCGCCTGCGCCAGACCCTCCACCACCGCGGTCTTGCCCACACCGGGCTCACCGATGAGGCAGGGGTTGTTCTTGGTGCGCCGGGACAGCACCTGCATGACCCGCTCGATCTCCTTCTCGCGCCCGATCACCGGGTCGAGCTTGGATTCACGGGCGGCCTGGGTGAGGTTGCGGCCGAACTGGTCGAGCACCAGAGACGTCGACGGCGTGCCCTCGCTGCCGCGGCCGCCGGACTCCGCCGGCTCCTTGCCCTGGTAGCCGGACAGCAGCTGGATGACCTGCTGGCGGACGCGGTTGAGGTCGGCGCCCAGCTTGACCAGCACCTGGGCGGCGACGCCCTCACCCTCGCGGATGAGCCCGAGCAGGATGTGCTCGGTGCCGATGTAGTTGTGGCCAAGCTGCAAGGCCTCACGCAGGCTCAGCTCCAGCACCTTCTTGGCCCGGGGCGTGAACGGAATGTGCCCCGACGGTGCCTGCTGGCCTTGGCCGATGATCTCCTCGACCTGGCTGCGCACGCCCTCGAGGGAGATCCCCAGGGACTCCAACGACTTGGCCGCGACGCCCTCACCCTCGTGGATGAGACCAAGCAGGATGTGCTCGGTGCCGATGTAGTTGTGGTTGAGCATCCTGGCTTCTTCTTGAGCCAGCACGACGACGCGCCTCGCGCGGTCTGTGAACCTCTCGAACATGGCGTTCCCTCACACTCCTGGTGCCTAGGCCTCCGGACGACTTGCCCGACGCGGAGGACGTCTTCCCACTGTAGTGGCCTGCTCCTGGCACGCTGATTTCTACGCCGCGTATCAGGCGCTCATCTATCCAACGCCGCAACGCCCGCAAGGGATCCCCGCAGCCCTACGCCCAGGGCGAACAACCTCCGGAAGCACGAGAACCCCCACCCGATCCGGGCAGGGGTCTCGAGGTGGCGCGCTGGACGTTTGCTCAGCTGGCCTGGTGATAGGCCTCGATGATCGCGGCCGGGATCCGTCCGCGATCGGAAACCTCGTGTCCCGAACGGCGGGCCCAATCCCGAATCGCGGCGCTCTGCTCACGATCTACCGAAGCCCGACCCTTACCGGCCGGCCCACGGGTGCGCTTACGGCCACTCTCTTTGCGCGCGTGCTCAATCCACATTTCGAAGTCATTACGCAGCTTCTGCGCATTCTCCGCGGACAGGTCAATCGAGTAGCTGACGCCATCCAGTGCGAATTCCACGGTCTCGTCAGCAACGAGCTCGTCGTCGAGGTCGTCGACGAACGTGACGGTGACTTTTTGCGACATAGTTGTCGACTTCCTTATCCTGGCGTTGATCCGACATCACTGAGCGTAGCGCAATTCAGCCGAGCGGTCGAACCAGCGGAAAGAGGATGGTCTCCCTGATGCCCAGTCCGGTCAGGGCCATCAGCAAGCGATCAACGCCCATTCCCGTGCCGGTGGTGGGTGGCATGGCGTGTTCCATAGCCGCAAGGAAGTCCTCGTCCAGGCGCATTGCTTCAACATCACCCGCGGCACCGAGGCGAGCCTGTTCCACAAAGCGCTTTCGCTGCACTACCGGATCGACCAGCTCGGAATAGCCTGTGGCCAGTTCGAATCCGCGAACATAGAGGTCCCATTTCTCGGCGACACCGTCGATACTGCGATGCTGACGGGTCAACGGCGAGGTCTCCACCGGGAAGTCCCTGACGAAAGTGGGCGCGCTGAGGTGATCGCCCACGAGGTGTTCCCACAGCTCCTCCACCAGTTTGCCGTGGCCATGGGCCGGGTCCACCTCGAGTCCGCGAGCCGCCGCGAAATGGCGCAGCTGCGCGACGGTGGTGGCCGGGATCACTTCTTCGCCGAGCGCGTCGGACAGCGAGGGATACATCTGCAGGGTGGCCCATTCACCGTCCACGTCGTATTGCGATCCGTCGGCCAGCGTCAGCGAGCGGGTTCCGAACGCTGCGTCGGCAACCTCCTGCACCAACTGCCGTGTCATCACGGCGGAGTCGTCATAGGTGCCGTATGCCTCGTACGTCTCCAGCATGGCGAACTCCGGCGAGTGTGTGGAGTCGACTCCCTCGTTCCGGAAGTTCCGGTTGATCTCGAATACCTTCTCGATTCCGCCCACCACGCAGCGCTTCAGGAAGAGCTCCGGGGCAATGCGTAGGTAGAGGTCGAGATTAAGCGCGTTGGAGTGGGTGACGAACGGTCGCGCCGCCGCCCCGCCGTGCAGGGTCTGCAGCATCGGCGTCTCCACCTCCAGGAAGCCGCGGCTCTCCAGCGAGCGGCGGAGCTCGCGCATCACCGCGCTGCGGGTGCGCACCATGTCCCGCGCCTGCGGCCGCACGATGAGGTCGATGTAGCGCTGCCGGACCCGGGTCTCCTCGCTGAGTTCCTTGTGGGCGGTCGGCAGCGGCCGCAGGCTTTTCGCCGCCATCAGCCACTCGTCGGCCATGACGCTGAGCTCGCCGCGGCGGGAGGTGATCACCTCACCGTGCACATAGACGTAGTCGCCGAGGTCGACGTCTGCCTTCCACGCCGCGAGTGCCTGCTCACCGATCCCGGCCAGGCTGAGCATGGCCTGCAGCTGGCTGCCGTCGCCCTCCTGCAGGGTGGCGAAGCACAGCTTGCCGGTGTTGCGGATGAAGATGACCCGCCCGGCCACGCCAACCAGGTCACCGGTGGCGGTGTCCGGAGCGAGATCGGAGTGCTGGGCCCGCACCTGAGCCAGCGAATGGGTCCGCGGCACCGACACGGGGTAAGGATCGTGGCCCTCGGCGAGCATCCGTGTGCGCTTGTCCTGACGGATGCGTAGTTGTTCGGGGAGATCCGGAGAGGACACGCTGGTGGTCACGGGGCACCAGCCTAGTGAAGGCGCACTCCGCCTTCCTGCAGCGCCTGATAGCCGCCGTCGAGGTCGGTGGCCCGGTGCAGTCCCAGCCGCTGCAGCGCGAACGCGGCCAGGCTCGAGGTGTACCCGGCCGAGCACATCACCACCCACGGCACATCGTGGTCCACCGCCTGCGGGATCCGGGCGTCGCTGGTGGGGTCGCAGCGCCACTCCAGCACGTTGCGCTCGATCACCAGTGCCCCGGGCAGGTCACCTTCCTCGGCGCGCTGTGCGGCCGGCCGGATGTCCACCACCAGCGCACCGTGGCGAACGGCATCCGGCAGTTCTGCTGGCTGCATACGACGCAGACCAGCGCGCGCCTCCGACAGAAGCTCGTCCACGGTCATGCCGACACCGCCGCACTCGGCTGGACATCTTCGGGGTACTCGGTGAGCACCGACCGGGTGCGGTGCAGCGTGCCGCGCTCGCTGATGTCGTAGTAGGACATCGCGGTGAGCGGCGGCGAGTACGCGTGCACACTGAGGGTCTGCCCGGCGCGATGGCGACTCGGCGCGGCGGGCTCGGCGTTGACCACGTCGTGCACCCAGCCGAGCGGGAAGGCGGCTTGGGCTCCGGCGGTCAGCTTCCTGGTGCGCAGGCCCGCACCGGTCCAGCGCTGCTCGGTGAGTGTGCCGTCGACCACCGTGAGGGCGCCGAGGGACCCGGCGTGGTCGTGCAACTCGGTGGAGCGGTCCGGCGCCCAGCTGATCAGCCAGACGTCGAGCTCCTCGTCGGCGTGCAGTCTGGCGTACCAGCGGCTGCGCGTCGGCCAGTAGCCGTCGGCGGGCAAGAGGTGCTCGAGCCGGCCATCCAGCACCTGAGCGGCATGCTCATCGGTGGTGCGCAGCAGGTCGGGCAGGGTCAGGCTGGTCGGCGCATGCGGACGCGCAAGGGAGGGTGCAGAGGTTATGGGTGCAGAGGTTATGGGCGCAGAGGTTATGGGCGCAGAGGTTATGGGCGCAGAGGTTATGGGCGCAGAGGTTATGGGCGCAGAGGTACTCACGGTGAAAGCTCCAGAAGTGGGATGCGGCGGGCGGCTGGGCTCAGTCAGGCCGCGCAACACCGCTCACCGAGCACCACGGCAGACCTGCTCACCCAGATGGGGTTGAGCGCCTCGGGCATTCGGTTCACCCGCCCAGTGAAGCACAGCTCAGGCGCGGACGACGGCCCGATCCACGTTGCGCTCGTACACCAGCCGCAGGCCGGTCAGCGTCAGGAAGGGTTCGTGCTGGGTGATTGTGCGCGACTCGGCGACCACCAACGGGGCCAATCCGCCGGTGGCCAGCACCGTCACCGGCGCGCCCGAGGCGCCGACCAGTTCGTGCGTGATGCGCTCCACCAGGCCGTCGACCTGGCCCGCAAAGCCGTAGACCACGCCCGACTGCAGGCACTCGACGGTGTTCTTGCCGATCACCGACCGCGGTCGGACCAGCTCGACCTTG
>JAABVA010006459.1_pt1 | contig 10380 bp, 7 predicted proteins | sample 5560331 | NCBI WGS metagenome assembly JAABVA01 (sample SAMN12812661, study PRJNA571458) | rock metagenome | isolation source: Antarctica rocks | place: Antarctica: Victoria Land, Mt New Zealand sud | collected 2016-01-07 | reverse complement strand
GTACCCCGCAGCACGGTGACGACGTGCCGCGCGCCGACCGCGCGGACGGCCGAGGTCGGGACGGTGAGCACGTCCGCCGCGTGGGCGACGGTGATCGACACCGCCGCGCTCTGCCCGTCGGGCACCACCTGCGGCGACCGGTCCAGGGCGACCGTCACCGGGTAGGACACGCCGTTCGTCGAGGCGGCCGCGGGGACGCCCGACGCGGGCATCTCCGAGGTGGGCAGGAGACCGACCCCGACGACATGGCCCGTCAGCGGCGTGAGGCTCCCATCCGGGGTCGCGGTGGCGGCCTGGCCGGGGTGGATCGAGGCGACGGTCGTGTCGTCGGCGGTCGTCGTCACCTCCTCCCCGCCGGGTCCGACCACGGAGATCTGCGGCGGGCCGGACGCACCTGCGGCCGTCACCGTCTGCCCGGGGCTGACGTCGACGGCGACGACGGTGCCGTCGAGCGGGCTGAGCAGCACGGCCTGGTCGCGCTGCTGCGCCGCGGTGGCCACGGCGGCGCTGTCGGCGTCGACGGCCGCCTGGTCGGCCGCCAGCTGCTCGGCGGTGGCCGGTGCCGACGTTGGGGACGACGCACGGCCGGAGGGTGCGGGCGCCGCCCCGCGGGCTGCGGCCGACCCCGCTCCGGGCGCAGCGGGCGGCCGGCCCGCCCCGGCGCCGGTGCGGCCGCCAGCTCCCGGAACCTGACCCCCCGGTGCGGTGGGGTTCGCGCCGCCGCTCGATCCGGCGGGCGGCGAGTCCGGGGCCGACGGAGCGGACCGAGTCCCGCTCGATCCGGGCCCGGCCGGCGAGCTCCGGTCCAGGGCCTGGTCGAGCGCCGCCTCGCCGGTGGCCACGGCGGTCTGGTCGATGGCGACTGTCGTCTGCGCGGCCAGCGAGGCCGAGAGGTCGTCCTGGCACCGCCCGATCGCGTCCGTGCCCGACGACGTCGATCCCGAGGACGACCCCGACGTGGAGGCCGGGGTCAGGAAGGCGCTCGCGGTGACGGTCGGCGCCGCGGACCTCGTGGGGTTCGGGGTCCGGGTCGGGGTCGGGGTCGGGGCGGACGAGCCCGACGAGGTCCCGGAGCCGGTAGACCCGGAGGTGTCGGCGGACGCTCCCCCGGCGGCGATCGCGGTCCGGCACGCGGAGGTCGAGGAGTCGAGCGCGCGCCGCGCGGCGGCCAGGTCGCCGTCAGCGCGGTGCTGGTCGGCGAGCAGCTGGGCTTGCAGAGCCGGGATGTCCGGACCGGACCCCGGGGTCGCGGTCGCGGTCGCCGACGCCCCGGTGCCGGGCCGCCCGGCCGCAACGTCCACCACGCGCGCCGTCGATGAGCGCGCCGCGACCGCCGGGAGCACGCGGTCCCCAGCCCCGCCCGGGATCACGAACGCGGCGGGCGCGCCCGTCGTCCCCGCCGAGCCGGACCCGGAGCCGGACGACGCGCTCCCGGGTCCGGCTGTCTGCCCGGTCTCGTCCTGCGCGAGCTTGTTCTGCGCGGCGGCCGCCTGCGCCTGCGCCTGCGCGACGGTCGCGTCGAGCGTCCCGGTGTCGAGCCCGGCGAGTTGCTGCCCGGCCGTGACGTGCTGTCCGACCGTCGCCGACACCGTGGCGACGGTGCCGGCGACCGCGAAGTCGAGGTCCGCGTGATCGACCGGTGAGACCGTGCCCGACGATGCGAGGGTCTGATCCACCGTCGCCCGCGACGCGAGCGCCAACCGGTAGGACGGTGGGGTCGCACGGGTCGCGAGGAGGACCGCGACCGCGGCGACCACGACGATGAGCAGCGCCGCGACGATCCACCGTCCGCGCCGGCGGCTCGAGTGCGGGGGAACTGCGGGAGCAGCGGTCATCGGGTCCTCACTCGCTGCGCAGGGCGTCGATGGGAGCCAGGCGCGCGGCGCGCCCGGCGGGGTAGACGCCGGAGATCAGCCCGACGCCGACGGCCACGACCACGGCGACGACGACCGCCGCCCACGACACGACGACGGGCAGGCCGAGGGCGGTGGACAGGCCCACGGACCCCAGGACGCCGATCAGCGTCCCGAGCAGCCCGCCGATGAGCCCGAGGGTGGCGGCCTCGACGAGGAACTGACGCCGGATGACGCGCGGCGCGGCGCCGAGGGCCTTGCGCAGGCCGATCTCGCCGACCCGTTCGGAGACCGACACCAGCATGATGTTCATGACGCCGATCCCCCCGACCAGCAGCGACACGCCGGCCAGGCCGGCGAGCACGGCGGTGAGGGTGTCGGTGATCGAGGTGATGGTGTCGAGGATCGACTGCTGGCTCGAGACGCTGAAGTCGGCGTCGGCCGCGCTGACGTGGTGCAACGAGGCGAGTTCGGCGGTCGCCTCCTGGTCGGCAGCGGAGAGGACGTCCGCGGAGGCCGCGGCCAGGAAGATCGTTTGGACCGTCGTGCGGTTGGTCCCGCCGAGGACGCGGTCGGCCGCTGTGGTGATCGGCAGGACGGCCTGGTCGTCCGGGTCCTGACCTCCGGGGCTGGAGCCCGCTGCGGCCAGCACCCCGACGACGGTCACCGGTGTGGCCGCCACGACGACCGTCTGCCCCAGCGCGTCCCGGGTGCCGAAGAGCTGTTGTGCCGTCGTTAGGCCGAGCACGGCGACCGCGGCGTGGGTACCCACGTCGGCGGCGGTGAGGAACCGGCCCTCGGCGAGCGTCCGGGCCCGCACCGGGGCCCAGGCCGGTTCGGTGCCGACGACGGTGGTCGTCCAGTTGGCCGACCCGGCGGTCAGCGACTCCGAGCGCTGCACGACGGGCGCCACTCCGCTGATGTCCGGCGCGACGTCGTGCGAGCTCAGCGCCGTGGCGTCCTGCACGGTGAGCGTGGACGCCGACCCGGTGCCGCCGCGGACGCCGGAACTGCTCGTGGTACTGCCCGGGCTCACGGTCAGCAGGTTGCTGCCCAGGGAGCTGACACGGGCTGTGATCGACGCCTGCGCGCCCTCCCCCAGCCCGACGGTGAGCACGACCGCGGCCACGCCGATGAGGACGCCGAGGACGGTGAGCAGCGAGCGCAGCCGGTGCGAGCGGACCGCCTGCAGGCCGGCCCGGACGGTCTCGGACCAGTTCACGTGCGTGTTCCTATGGCCCGATGGCTCCCCGCGCCCGCGCCCGCGGCGGCGCGCGAGCCGGCGTCGGCGACGACGGCGCCGTCGCTGAGCCGCACGATCCGATCCGCCGCCGCGGCGACGTCGGCCTCGTGGGAGATCAGCACGATCGTCCGGCCCGCGGCGTGGATCTCGGCGAGGAGGGCGAGGATATCGGCGGTCGAGGTGGAGTCGAGGTTGCCGGTCGGCTCGTCGGCGAGCACCAGCGGCGGGTCGGTGACCAGCGCGCGGGCCACGGCGACGCGCTGGCGCTGCCCCCCGGAGAGCTCTCCGGGACGATGCTCGAGGCGGTCGCCCAGTCCGACCCGCTCCAGGGCGGCCACCGCCCGCTCCCGGCGCCGACCCCGGGCCACGCCCGCGTAGGTCAGTGGCAGCTCGACGTTGCGCCACGCCGACAGCGTCGCGAGCAGGTGGAACTGTTGGAACACGAACCCGATGCGGCGGTTGCGCAGCTCGGCGAGGTCGTCGGCCGACATCGTCCCAACGTCCTCCCCGCCGAGGCGGTAGGCGCCGGTGCTGGGGACGTCGAGGCAGCCCAGCAGGTGCATCAGCGTCGACTTCCCCGACCCCGACGGCCCCATGATCGCCACGTACTCGCCCTCAGCGATCGTCAGCGTCGTCGGCCGCAGCGCCTCGACCTCGAGCGAACCGGCGCGGTAGGTCTTGCCGACCTCGTCGAGCTCGATGAGGGGGCCCGAGATGCTCATCCGCCGCTCCGTCCCGCGCCGCCGGTCCCGCCACCCGTGCCACCGCTGCTGCCGCCCGAGCCACCCGAGCCGCTGGCGCCACCGCCGCCGCGCCCACCGAACAGACCGCCGCCCCCGGACCCGGTGCCGCCCGACGAGCCGGTCGCCGTCCGTGGCGCCGACGGGACAACGACCGCGGTCCCCAGCGCGAGCCCGCTGACGATCTGCGTCCGGCCTTCGGACGCCGCGCCCACGACAACCGGCGTCAGGGTCTGCGCTCCGTCGTGGACGGCGGTCACGGTGGTCACTCCACCGTCGTCGTGCACCGCCGCGCTGGGCACGGTGAGCACGCCGGCCAGCTCCGCGGTGACGATCGTGACCTGCGCGGCGGCGCCGGCGAACAGCGGCGTCGGGCTCCGGTCGATCTCCACGGTCACCGGGTACGAGGCCACCCCGGACGACGACGTGGCCAGCATCCCGACGGTGGAGACAACGCCGGGCACCGGCTGCTGCGCGCCCGCGGGTGTCACCTCCGCGGTCTGCCCGGTGTGGATCTTCCCGACTTGGGTGTCGTCCACCGAGGCGTCGACGAGGTAGGAGCCGGCGCTGATGACGACGATCTGGGCGCTCGACGCCGACCCGCTCGCGGCCGACCCCGACGCCGTGCTCGATCCGCCCGACGAGGTGCCCGACGAGGTGCCGGAGCTTCCGGACCCCGGCCCGGCAGACCCCGAACCACCCGACCCCGAACCACCCGACCCCGAACCGCTGGTGGTCTGCGTGCCTGCGGAGGAGGACGCCGACGCCGCGGACCCCGACGACGCCGAGCCGCTACTGCTCGTGGTGCTCGCACCGCCCGACACCTGCTGCCCGGCGCTGATGTTCACCGCGGCCACCACTCCGGTGATGGGGCTGGTCATGGCGGTGCCGCCGACGTTCTGCTCGGCGTCGGCGAGCTGCGCGTTCGCCGCCGTGAGGGCGGCTCGGTCGGCGGCGAGCTGGGTGGACGATGTGGTGGTCGACGCCTCGTCGGCGTCGACCTTCGCCTGGTCGGTGGCGACGCTCGCCCGCTGTTGCGCGGCCTGGCTCGTGAGGGAGACCGAATCGAGGGAAGCGAGCGTCTGGCCCTGGGTGACCGGCTGGCCCACCGAGACGTCGACCGCGGTCACCTTCCCGCCGGCGGGGAAGGAGAGGTTGGACTGCTGGGCCGGCTGGATCGTGCCGGTGGCGGCCAGCGAGGTGCGGACCGTGCCGACCTGCGCGGTCGCCGTCGCCGGCGCAGCCGTCGTGTCCGAGCTGAACACGCCCCCCACCGCCAGCACCACCGCGACGACGACCACGAGCACGACCAGCAGCACGAGACGGCGCCCGGTCGGGCGGCGGAAACGGCGCAGCGACAGCACGTTCATGTCTGCTCGTCGGGGTGCGACGCCGTCTCGAGGTCGGCGGTGAGGCGTTCGAGCAGCTCGACGAGCCCGACGACGTCGTCCTCCGACCAAGCGGCCGTGGCCTTCGACAGAAGCGCGCGCCGTCGGGCGCGCGCCCGCGCGAACATCTCGCGCCCGTGCTCGGTCGCGACGAGCTGGGTCGCCCGGCCGTCGTCGGGGTCGGCGTGGCGCTCGGCGAGTCCGCGCTCGACGAGGGCGCTCACCGCCCGGCTCACTCCGGACGGGTCGGCGCGCGTGCGCTCGGCGAGCTCCTTGACCCGGTGCGGTCCCTCGGTGACCAGCATCGCCAGCACCATGTAGCCGCCCCGCTCCATCCGCGGCAGCCGGTCGTCCCCGCGGCCGGACTCGTGCTCGCCCTTGCCCACCCCGGGCCGCAGGAGACGGCGGATGCGCATGAGCTCGCGGGTCAACCGGTCGGCATAGTGCTCAAGCCCGGCTTCACCCCCGGCGGGCGCGGACGCACGACACCGCCCCTGCACGGGACCTGTGGTCCGCTGGTCGAAATCCATGACGAGCACAACCATATGACCGCGGCATGTAGTCGCGGTGAGCCAGCACAGGCTCTCCCCCTCAGGTGCCCGGTCCGCGGTCGGGGCGCGGGCCATCGCCGTGGAGGGCGCGCGTGAGCAGGGCGGTCAGGTCGGGCCCGTCGACCGGGCGGGGGTTTGCGTAGGGCTCCATGAGGACCTGCCGGACGACGTCGGCCACGCCCTCGGTCGGCATGCCCACGGTGGCGAGGTTGGTGGGCGCCCCCAGTCGGTTGGCGAGCTGCCAGAGCGCGCTGGCCGGGTGCAGGTCGACTCCGAGGGCCCGGCGCAGCGCAGCCATCGCCTCGGGGGCGGCGGGGCTGTTGAACGCGACGACGTGGGGCAGGAGCACCGCGTGCACGTCGGCGTGCGGCAGGTCGAACGTGCCTCCGAGCACGTGGCAGAGCTTGTGGTGCAGCGACATCGTGGTCGACCCGAGCGCGGCGCCGCACAGCCACGATCCGCGGAGCGCGTCGGTCCGCGCGTCGGGATCGGTGGGGGTGCGGACGATCCGCTCCAGCGCGCCGACCAGGGCGCGTACCCCGTCCTCGGCCATCAGCGCGGGGATCGGGGAGAGATCCGGGGCGTACAGCGCCTCGACGGCGTGCGCGACGGCGTTGAGTCCGCTGGTGACCGATGACCCGACCGGTAGGCTGTGGGTGAGGTCGGGGTCGTAGACCACCGCGCGTGGCAACACCTTGCGGTTGCGACCGGTTCGCTTGACCCCGTCCTCTGTGACGCCCCAGATCGGCGTCATCTCGGACCCGGCGTAGGTCGTTGGGACAGCGACCATGGGGAGGCTGTCCCGCAGGGCGAGGGCCTTCCCCAGCCCGATCGTGGACCCGCCCCCGACCGCCACGCAGCCGTCGACGCCGGCGGCACGGGCCGCCGTGCCCGCGGCCTCGGCGGTGTCGATGGGGACGTGCACGCGGGCGCCGGCGAACACGCTCACCGCGCGGTGACCGAGTATGTCGGCGATCCGGCGAGCACCGTGCTCCTGCTGCGGCGTGCACAGCACGAGAACCCGCTGCATGCCGAGCCGGTCGACCTCGCCAGCAAGCTCCGGGCAGCACCCGGGCCCGAAGACGACACGCATGGGCAGCGTCTCGTAGGTGAACGCCCTCATCCCGCGGCCACCGGCGCCGCCCGGCGGGACGGGTCGAGCTCGACGGGATCGAGGACGAGGTCGATCTCGGCGAGCCGGAACGGGGTGTCGACGCCGTGGGCCTGGGCTCGTTGCGTGTCCTCGACGAGGGTGAAGTCGGCGACCAGGCTGGACTTGACGGCGAACACCGCGTCGGAGTCGAGGTAGGGGCTGCCGGCGACGAAGACGTGCGTGGTCAGGGTCCGGTGGCCCGGAGCGTCAACCAGGAAGTGGATGTGTGCGGGTCGGTAGGGGTGCCGTCGGGTGGCTGTGAGCATCGCGCCGACGGGGCCATCGGTGGGGATCGGGTAGTGGCTCGGCACGACCGTGCGGAACCAGAACCGGCCCTCGCTGTCACTGTGGAACAGCCCGCGCCCGTTGCCCAGCGGCTGCAGGTCGGGCTGCTGGACGTCGTAGAAGCCCTTCTCGGTGCACTGCCAGACGTCGATGGTGGCTCCGGCCAGGGGCGTGCCGTCGGGGTCGAGGACGCGGCCGGTCACCACGGCCTGCGCCGCGCCGCCCAGCAGGTCGATGTTCTCGCCGTTCTCTCGCTCGGGGGACTCGACGACGTGGAACGGGCCGAGCACGGTGGATTCGGTGCCCGCCTCCTGGCCGTTGAGGGTCTCCACGAGCATCGACACGCCCAGGACATCGGAGAGCAGGATGAACTCCTGCCGGGTGTCGTCGCAGCGCTGACCGGACGCGGTGAGGAACGCGATCGCGGCCTCCCACTCCGCGACCGTGGGCCGGACCTCGCGGACGAAGTCGTGCAGGTGCGGCACCAGCTTCTGCAGGATCTCGCGCAGCCGTGGATCGGGCGTGTCGGCGAAGCTCGCCACGACTGCCTCGGTGGCCGTGTCGGCGGTCGTGTCGGCGGTGTCGGTCATGCCCGCTCCCCCGGGCCCAGGCCGAGCAGCCGCTCCGCGTTGAGGTGAGCGATCTTCGCCCGGTCAGCCTCGCTGATCGGGGCGTCGCGGAGGAAGGCGGTGGCCGTCGCCATGTCCTCGAAGGGATGGTCGGTGCCGAAGAGGATGTGGTCGGCGCCCAGGGCGAGCAGCGAACACAGCAGCGGCGCGGCCGAGCACACGCCGCTGGTCGTGACGTACAGGTGACGTCGCAGGTACTCCGAGGGCTTCCCCCGGGCGAGCTCGATGCCGTGGTGGGCGTGGAAGTCCCACCGCGAGTCGAGTCGCCACAGTACGAACGGGAGCGCCTCGCCCATGTGCCCGAGGAGCAGCTTGGCCTCGGGGAAGTCGTCGAAGACCTTCCCGAACACCAGCCGCAGGACGTGCGCGGCGGTGTCGGTGCCCCAGCTCCACATCGGGCCGACGAGCTCGGGGTGACCGGAGAGCACGTGCGGCGAGTCCACCCCGGTGGCCGGGTGGAGGTAGAGCGGCACGTCGAGGCCTTCGGCCTGCTCCCACACCACCCGCAGCGAAGGATCGTCGAGGTAGCGCCCCTGGGTGTGGGCGTTGACCAGCGCTCCCGGCAGCCCGAGCTGGGTCACCGCGCGTTCCAGCTCCTTCGCGGCGGCCTGCGGGTCCTGCAGGGGCAGGGCGGCGAAGCCGGCGAAGCGCGTGGGGTGCGCCGCGATGGTGTCGGCCAGTAGGTCGTTCACCGCGATCGCCCGCTCCACGGCGACCGACGGGTCGCTCTCGGCCTGGATGCCCGGGCTGTTCAGAGACAGCACCGCGACGTCGAGGCCGGCGGCGTCCATCCGTTCGAGCCGCTCCCCGGTGAGGTCGAGAAGCTGCCGCGAGGCCTCCTGCCACACGTGCGGCTCGGCGATGGTGGCCGTGCCGGTGCCATAGGCCGCCAGCTCCGGGGTGACGAAGTGCTCCTCGAGACCGATCGTCCGCATCCCGCTCCTCTCGTTTCACCATCGTGCATTGACTTCCTCGATAATGAACCCTACTGTCCCGCCGTGTCAAACCTCACAGGGAGGAGCGCGCATGGCTCGCACCGAGCCCGGGACCGATACCGACGCGGACGTCGTCGTCGTGGGCTACGGCCCGGTCGGGATGGTCGCCGCGGCCCTGCTCGGCCGCGCCGGGCACTGCGTCCTGGTCCTCGAGCGCTATACAGGGCTGTTCAACCTCCCGCGGGCGGCCATCTTCGACGACGAGACGATGCGGACGTTCGCCCGTCTCGGCGTCTCCCACGAGCTGCTGCCGAAGCTCCACGTGCAGCGCAACTACGAGTGGCGCAACGGCGCGGGCGAACTGCTCATCGAGCACGACTTCGCTGAGACCGGTGCCAGCGGGTGGGCCGAGTGGTACATGATGTACCAGCCTGACCTCGATGAGGCCCTGGACGTGGCCGCCCGCTCGGCCGGTGTCGAGGTGCGGCACTCCTCCCCCGTCGTGGCGCTGGCCGACAAGGGGACTCATGTCGCCCTGACCGTCGCCGGTCCCGACGGACGCGGGACGGTCACGGCACGGTCCGTGGTGGCCTGCGACGGTGGCAACAGCTTCGTGCGGTCGGCGTTGGGCGTCGACCAGGAGGACTACGGGTTCTCCGAGCCGTGGATGGTGTGCGACTTCCGCTTCCGCCGTCGGGTCGGGGTCCCGCCCGCCCTGCAGCTGGGCGACCCGAGACACCCGACGTCGATCATCTCCCTCGGGCCGGCCCACCACCGGTTCAGCTTCATGCTCGACTCCCCGGAGGACTTCGCGCGGGAGAGCGACCCCGACCGGGTCTGGGCGCGGGTGGGCGCCTACCTCGGCCCGGCGGACGCCGAGCTCATCCGCGTGGCCACCTACACCTTCCGGTCGCTGGTCGCCGACCGCTGGCGCGTCGGCCAGGTGCTGCTGGCCGGCGACGCCGCGCACCAGATGCCGCCGTTCCTGGGTCAGGGCATGTGCTCGGGGATCCGCGATGCGCAGAACATCGCGTTCAAGCTCGACCGCGTGTTGCGTGGGACGCTGCCCGACGAGGCCCTCGACACCTACCAGGTCGAGCGCGAGCCGCACGTGCGCGCGGTGATCGAGAAGGGTATCGAGCTCGGCCGCAGCCAGACCATCCGCGACCCGGAGCGAGCCGCCGAGCGCGACCGCGTCCTGCTCGCCCGCCGCGCCGCCCGGCAGGCTCCCGACACCATCCGGTTCCCCGGCCTGCACGACGGCCTGCTCGCGGCCCGCACCGGCGCGGGGCGCGGCGAGCTGTCGGTGCAAGGTGTGGTCCAGGGCCGGGTCGACGGCCGCGTCGCCCGCGACCGCCTCGACCAGGTCGTGGGCGGCGGGTTCCACCTGCTCGTCGAAGCCGGTCACCTCACCCTCGACGACGACCTGCTCGGCCGGCTCGCGAGCGCCGGGGTGCGGGTCGTCGCGGTGGCCGAGCCGGACACCCGGGTCGATCCCCCGGTGGGGTGGGCGGTCACCACCGTCATCGACGTCGACGGCACCTACCACCGGTGGTTCGCCGAGCTCGGCGCGGTCGCGGTCGCGGTCCGCCCCGACTTCTAC
>JAABVA010006458.1_pt1 | contig 10381 bp, 9 predicted proteins | sample 5560331 | NCBI WGS metagenome assembly JAABVA01 (sample SAMN12812661, study PRJNA571458) | rock metagenome | isolation source: Antarctica rocks | place: Antarctica: Victoria Land, Mt New Zealand sud | collected 2016-01-07 | reverse complement strand
AAACCCCTGTAGGGTGCTGCTGCTACAGCTGCTCATGTGTGGTACTAGCACTCAGATGATGACCCAACACAAGGACAGCCATTGTGATGTTATGCCCATATGGGTATGCATGTGGATAGCCTTCATCTGAGCGCTGAACCTCTACATAAAGAACCGACGAGACAAACTTGACCCTAAAATCCGAGTGCTGGCAACAATCACGCTTGTGCAAAGGTTGATGCAGATGCTCTGCCCTTCGATGACATACTGCCTCGCACAGGTAGGGATGATGAGTACAGGCAAAGGTGGCACAAAGATGAGGTATATCTCTTAGCAAGAAGTATTTGCAAAGTCAACATCGTATGTACTGCTGACACGTCCTGACAACTAAATCTTGCCGATTTGGTTGCCTTCAGCTTGGCTTCAACCAAAGCAGGCGGTGCATGGCGGTGCAAGGCCATGGCTGCGAAAAGCTGTAGCGGAACAACATGAGTGACAATCTCTGGGAAAGACTGTGAGGAGGTCCGGTCAGTCAGATACAGGGGCTGTATGAACTGCCATGTAGCTGTGCTCAAGCCCAACACTACTCAGTCAGACCATATGCATCTGCAGCTGCACCATTGACCGCATACTAATGAGGTGCTGCACTGAGTCAAATTTGCACTGCAGAAAATGGCCTAGCTGCCACAGTCGCTGGCAGCAGGACTGGCGGGCGTAGGATTGGCTGCCCTGCTATCAGGGCAACTGAGACGCTGAGCAGGAGGACAAATAAGCCAGTGGCAGGTACTTGTCCACCTGCGCAGCATTGCAGTTGCCCTAACAGCAGGGCAGCCATTCTACACCCGCCAGCCCTGCTGGCAGCTCACCCCCTCTAGCCCCTCTGCCCGCAACCCTGCTGCTGGCATGTACATTCATGCTGCTGGTGAAGATGGTGCATCTCCCAATCCTGCTGCTGGTACCTCAAATCCCCTGGAGAGCTTACCATAGCCTCCTTGTAAGGCAAGCCTCATGAGGAGGCACTGGATAAACTTTAGTTTTTAGAGCCCTCTAACCCCAGTCAGCAACAGCAGGATGGACAACTAGAAAACCCACAACCAAACCAGCGCTGCCACCGGCTCATTTGTGCGCTGAGCAGGTGCACAAATGAGCACAAATGAGCAGCTATAGCATGACAGCCGATCCTATGCCGGCCAGCCCTGTTGGCAGCCCAACCCCTGTTGCCCCTCTACGCCCGGCTCGGGTGCTGCTGCTGCTGCTTTGAAGTTCATGCTACTGGTGCATGCTACTGGTGAGGGTGGTGCATCCCCAATTCTCAGAAGGGTGATTTGGCAGCATGAGACTGATCTATGCCCCATGCAAACAGCACATATCTGTGCCTAGAGAAAGCAATGCATATTCATGACTAAGCAGTACTGCACAGGCCCCTTATGCATGGCACTGTGCCGACACTGATGACTCACACTATCCTGCAGACCTAGCACCTCAGATTCATGCAATACTGTGCAGTCTCAGTACTGCCAATTGCCAAACCCCTTGAACAGGGACAACTTGGCAGCAGATGCTGGCACCCCAGATCCTCTGGAGAGATCACCATTGCCTCGTGAGAGGCTATGCATAAGCTTCAAGTGCTACTTGATGGGCTGTTTCTAGACATCTCCAGCTCCCGGTCAGCAACAGCAGGCCTACTGTTGCTGGCCGGGGCTGCAGACAATCAGAAACAGCCCATCCTAGGATGGACAGCACAACCAAACCAGCAGTCTGAATTCAATTCTTTGAAGCTCAAGCGACTGAGCTTCAGAGCCAACTACTGAGTCAGCACTCACATCACTGTCACTCGGCACAACATTCAGCTCATAAGGACATCAGCGTCTTGTCAGTTCTCCAACAATCTGCTCGCAAATGCTGAGGCAGATGCTGCGGTTTCTGTTGACTGCGCCCTTAAGATTAGCTGGCAAGAGTGGTATCGTCTGCAGATGCAGTTAGTGCCATCTGTGGAGTGTACTACAAATCAAGGGGAGTGGGGGGGGACAACATGGGGTGGTAACACAGAGTTTCTCACTAAATCCATCAAACTACCATGGTACTCAAGTCTACATATCGGGGAAGCTTGAACAGTGACTCAGATCATCCCTGGAGCTCACTGTTGTGTCAGCAGACATGCAGCTGATGAATTGCGAAAAGCTTGGCCAAATTCCATGTTGAAGGCTGGCACTTAGCCTTGGCATGATGTTTGCTGTCACCCAGTCTTGAATCCAGATCAGGTACGTGTGCGCTGAGTGGCAGATCACCAGGCTCATACATTGTACAGCGGTGCTGTAGAGCTGTGGTAAGCTGATACCATAGTACAATCTCCCATTGTTGCAACACAAACACTGACATACATGCCATGAGGAAAATCAAAAGCTGAGGCCTCAGCTTTTGATTTCCCTCAAGCATGCATCAGGAAGTCCATCCTCAGTGAGGAGCTACAGAAGCCTGACTGGAGGAGACTGGTCCTGCAACATGTCTGTGCATGCAAAATAGCTTGCAGGCTGGCAGTGGAATACTGAAAGGCATGATTAATGCATTTGTGGTGCTAGGCGTGCTAGTAAGCAAGGGACAGCATGGTGGCACATGGGGAACCTATTGAGATCACTGCTTCCACTGCTGCATTACAGCTTCACAGTGACTGCAAGATTCGACAAACACCACATATAGCCACTCTATGTCGCAGGAGCGCCCACTTTCTCTCACTGGATGTAAGTCACAACCATTGAACTATGTGAAACATTTGCTGTTTGCAAGCAGCACAACACATTGATATCGCCTGTTGTAAGGTTCTCAACTCATGTTCAAAAGCTACATGGGAAACAATTGACAAGAGCTGCGGATTGATTTCCAAGTGGCTTTTTGACCGAGTTGCTAATATTGACAGCATGCGATATGACACTTGATGGTGTCAGCGGTGAAGCTGTGACGGTCATGGTACCAGACTGGTGACAACTTAGAGTGACGACTGGCCAGAACTCACTTTCTGAGATATGCTGCATGCGTCACTCAGGATCAGATTCTGGGTCATAGCCTATGATACCCTGTGCCTCTTGTGCACAGATGCATCTACTGGTCATCCAATGTGAATGCAGGTGCCGTCAACATTGATACGCAACCGGGCAACAGCGGCAGCCATGAGAAATGCTGAGCAGGGTTCCCTGCTCTGATGAGAGGTCAAGCAAGTCTAGACAAACCTCGCAAACAGGCCTTTCACTTCAACATGAAGGCGGCCTTGGGTATTGGCCCAGCATGTGTCTGAATCGATATCGTGGACAAAGACTCTGTTGACAGCCACGTAAAATCAGAAACATCTGAAACATTCGTTGGGTGTGGTCCAAAAGTGGATTGTATCAACAATGCATCAGAGCAATCACTCTGGGTCCAGGTGAACTTCACCTCGCTCTCACGGCATGCAAAGTATATATATGTGTGTGTCTGATGCGGATGAGAATTGACCACAGCGTACTGGTTTCTTACTCTAGCTGCTGTAGCTGCTGCATTGCAAGCTGTTGAACAGGCATTTCCACTCTCGTTAGCGTGCACGGCATATCATACTTCAGTATGCTGCAGAAGGCCTACCAAGTCAAACAGTCAGCCCAATATACATCCCCGAAGAGGCTGCTTGGGAACAAGCAGGACCATGGTAGATACTCCATCAACGCCTCCATGCAAATCTCTGTGTGCTTGGCATCTGCTTGCCAAGGCTTGGACTGGACATGGTAGTAAACCCCTCATCACGATCACCTGCCAAACAGTACTGGTAAGACACAGCTAGCTTTGCTGGGTGTTGGGTGTGGCCGAGCGTGATAGGCATAAGAGTGCACAAGCCACTGCAAGGAACTCTATGCAGGAAATGCATGTTGATCGTCAGCAGTGTGAAGGTCCCTCATGACTCACCTAGAGCCCAACAACACCAGCACACTACTGCACACTGCTGGCTTGCAGCTGATCAGTTGACCAGCACCCAGAGAGTGGAATTGTGCACTGGTGCTGCAGCAAGCAGTACATGGAGCACCATGACTACTGCAGCGTGGCATGGAATGCTTCCATGTAAAAGCTATTGCTACGGTGTGTTGGGTGCATGCACACCAATTTGACAAACTCTCTATGCATGTTGTGCATGTGGGTGTGAGGCAAAAGTGATGTCTATGAGAAAGTTTCAACCAGTAGAAATGTGCATGATTGCAAACCCACTTGCATATGATTGTGTGTCAGTTTGCCATACCTATACTTGGAAGAATCAAGCACCCTTGACCATATTGCCCAACACCTGCTGAAGAGTCTGCACTGCCTTCTGCTTGTCTGAAGAGTGATCAGGTTGCTGCAGTGGGTTTGCTCACAGGTGGATTGCCTCTAGAGATATCTGCAAGAACAGTGTACAAGTGTTGCTCAAGAACTGTAATACAAAGCAGAAAGATCAAACACGGTCTATTGCAGCTGACATACTGCCAGGTTTCATGCAAGGAGCAGCATACAAACAACCTGCGATATCGCTGCTTGAGGCGTTATTGGGTTTAAGCTTCGCTGGTCCTGCCTTCGGCGTCAGATTGCAAGCTTGAGCGTATGGACTAACATTAAAGGCGTTGCGTTGGCATTGCACGTCGTACTAGCACTTGGTCTGACAGACGCGCTGTTTGTGTTCCGGCACGTCAACAGTGCAGCAGGGACAATGGCAGTCGACTGCTGCTGGCCACTCTTTAGATCTGCACAGTACTGGTGATGCAGACAGACTTTAGTAACGAGTGGCCAGCAGCAGCTCAAGAGTCAGGTGTTTCTTCCATGAATGAATCTCCAGTAGATACGACTGCTGGGGTTTGATAGGCATCGGACTTTACGAGTAGGATGCAGCGCGACATCGCTCTGACCTAACAACGACTGGTCGCATTGCGCAGGCGTTACGGCCATGCGGGCTGATTGCTGCAGCAGCGGTGCAAATCGTTGAAGCCCATTGACTTCATCAAGCTTCAGGTGTTGCAGGATAGGCAAGTGCAAGTCCGGATCCGGTCCCATGGATCCAGCCATGCCCTTTATTGATGAGTGGTCCGGACCACTGCAACAGATGTATGCAGTGAAGCACGACGCTGGATTCCAACCATGCCAATTATTGAGCACAATGCCTGTTCATGGGATGATTGGTCTGACTTCGTGTGAGTTTCTGAAGCTGAGGTGGGTGGGGCTGAGCTGAGCTGAGGTGTGTGGGTTGAGCTGAGCTGGACCAGGCTTGGTGTGCTGGGCTGTGCCGATCAGCCTGGCCTGTGCTCATGAGCTAAGCCATGCCGCAGCCGAGCTGTAGCCCTGACCATTCCGTAAAAGTGGATGGTCGACTGCTGGGGTAGCTGCAGGTTTTTGCCAGCAGGCGCAAAAGACATGAGCAGAGCATGGATCTTTGGAAGATTTGTTGAAGAACGTTTGGTAACAACGCGCCTCACTGTGCGCATGCCACTTCCAACTGTGCACAGCAGGCTGCAACACAATGATATATGTGGCATGCCGGTTTTTGGAATCGCAATGCGACCTGCTTAGTACCATACAGGCTGTGTCACCAGATGTGAAACATCAGAGATGTTTTTTGGGTGCTCATCGCCAGCACAAGCCAGAACACTTCAACTAAAAAAACAGCACAGAGACATGTGTTTGGTCATCACAGATAAACGCTGTTCGCTCAGGTGCATGCACACCAGCAAGAACACTTGGCGGTGACCTGACCAGCACTGCATGGCATGCAATGCTGACAAATATCACACAACTCATCACTGCTTTCATCAAGCTATCCTGCTTTGTGCATTGCTGTGTACTGTCGCAACCGTCCTTCACACTGTGGTTCATTCATTCATTCAGAAGAATGCGTTTACGCTTGCCAGCTGCGTCAGTGTCTCCAAGACCTGAGTGCGGCTGCTGCCACATGCTTCAGCAACGGCTGCTTGTTTTGATCTGGTCAGGTGCTGATAGTCAAAGGCCGATGTGCCGTCAATGACGCCATCACCAGGGAGAGGTTTCCCAAAGTGCTGCCCTCCTGCTAAACTCTTGGCGGCATGTTGAAAACGCCTCCTGCAGCATGGACAGCAGCATGAGTAACTTCAAGCAGTAAAGGCATCAGCACTGCAAAGTTGTGTGCAGCTTTGTCTGCACCAAGGCTGAGGCTGCTTGTTGACGGTGCCTGAAACGGTCTCAGAATGCAAAGAGCAGAGCATGTATTGATGGCATCTACAATCTGATTGGGCAAGCAGGACAGAAAGTGCTTGACTGCATCATGCTGCACTCAAGATGTGGGCCCGTACAGACAACAAGGCGGGAACTGCCCAAAGTCAAGGCTGAACAGGCAGCAGACCAGCTGCACAGTGAGCTTGCAAATGACAGCTGCCACCAGACATGATAAGCATGCACACACCTGGAGGCAGCAGGGTTAAGGCCAGCAGGCTGGGGTTGTGCCAGCACCATCTGCCACTGCAGCTTCTGCAGCAGGGGCTCCATGGAATCATTCAGCAGAGGGGCCACATAGCCCAGGCTGCCTGCCTGTGTGGCATACACTGCTGCATGACGGGTGGTGGAGTCTGTGCTGGCGACACGCTGAGGCAGAAATCGCGTCACTCTGTGACCAGTATGTAGGCATCCCCTGCATATGGGTAGACACAAACTTGATCATGCAATACCCCAAGAGATACCAATTCCAACAATGCTTTGGCTAGAACCAGTGCATGACAGTTGTCAATCTGAACACATGCCTTAAGCAGGCTTGCAGGCTTGCAAGCTTGCTCTTGGTACTTGTCACTGCTTTGCACGTGCACGCAATGGCGGTGAAGCATATGCACAGTCACTGCAAAGTTGTATCACAGCTTGGCAAGCACGTTTAGTCACATGTTGTCTGGTCTGTCAAGTCCTGCTGTCTACAAACTTCACCCTGTAGGCAACACCAGTAGGAAAGACTCACAGGGGCAGCAGCTTCTGGCCCCTCCAGCTCTGGGGGTCTTTGTTGGCGTATTTGAACAGGCTCACATTCAACCCCTCGTCTGCCGCCAGGAAATGCAGCTGGGAGCCGTTGATCACAAACTCAGTAGCAGACACGTCAGAGTTGTCAAAGTCCTTGGACAGCAGGTTTAGCTGTTTGCCCTGCACAATAGCAGACAAAGCTGAGTCAACCACATGCACAATTCCTGGAGCAGCGGCAGCGTCACAACAGCAGCAACAGCAGTCAGCCATGCACATGTACTAGTGAGGCATGCACATCAGCCTGAAAGACTGTACGTACCTGACCCTAGGCGATAGCAAACGTATGTAATGAATGCACATCAACCACGTATGGCTCCCAGTCAGGCATGCACTTCAACCAGGAGATTGAATTGAGCTTTGCAAGACAGCAACCTTGTGACCGACCTGATCTCTGTATTGCACAAAATAGATGCCCTTGTGGACATCCCCAAATAAGATGAAGGTCTTGACCACATTCAGGCTGGAGATGAGTATGGGAGCATCAAAGAAGGCCGTTCTCTGTAAGCTAGAGCCGGTCCACTGATGGGTTTCCAGGCGGTTACCAATGGTTAGGATGATGTAACCCTCGAGCCTAGCTAGGTTTGTCACTGGACCTCTGAACTCCCTGCATTAGCATACAGCTGATGACTGCATTACTTCGAATGCACCAACATGGATTTCCGGGAAGAACCTGGTGGTCAGGATGATGTAACCAATCCGAGCCAGCTGAGTTTGTCTCTAAATCTGAGGTGCCTGCAGTAATATGCAGTAAACCCTATACAAACAGACATCTAGTATGGGCAGCTGTCTGTCTGTCTGTCTGTCTGTCTGTCTGTCTGTCTGTCTGTCTGTCTGTCTGCCTGCCTGCCTGCCTGCCTGCCTGCTGTGAATGGGTCTGTGTGTCTGCTTTGCAATGTCTGCTTGTTTGATGTGCATCTGAGAACAGGCTGAGTTGCATTGTGCTCATGAGTTGCACTTGATGCATTTGCGCAACAACAGCGCTGGAAAGACACTGTGCTTACGAGGGAGAGATGACAAACTAAGCACACCTAGAGTAAACCATGTTAATGTCCCACTCCTCTTCTTGCCCAATTACCCCTCCCGGCTTTCTGGTGATTTGGAAGAGGAGGACCCGGCCAGTGCCTGGGTAGTCCTCCCCAAATGATTGGGAAGTGCCTACTGCCACAAGAGGCTGGCTCTCACCTGCAACAAGCACAGTCAATGCAGTGACCAGGGTTGCGCCGTTCAGAAACAGTTCCTTCCTGACAGGCAAGGACCAGATCCAACAGTGTTGATGCAGAGCCTGTTACGGAGTAGTTGCACAGTGGCCTCAAGCCCCAAACAACGCTTACAGCAACAGACAAGAGGCACAGGCAGACAGACAGTACTGACAGACACACGGTCCAAAACAGCAACAGTCATCAGCATACTGTTGTGATCCATTGTGTGCAACATCACAATTTGCAAACTAGCGCAGTGTGACTACCCGTTTTGGAGTTCTTGAGCTGCATAGCCTTGACACACAGGGCATCTTCAGCCGGCCCTAGGGCATAGCTCCAGATCGTCCTCCACAGCCCTGGCCTCACCAGCCGTACCTGAACAACACATAACATGTAGTTTCCAAAGGGCAGACTTCATATGAAGTGCAAAAAGGATGTAGATGGGCAGCGAAGCGCAGCATACTGTATGGCTGTCAAGTGGCTGAAAAGGAAGATTGGCAAGCGGACACAAGGCCACCCAGCTGTGCAGACACTTACAGGATACAGGATAGAAAACGCTGTTACAAAGATTCACCTCGTAGCCAAACTCCATTGGCTTGATTTTGGTCGCTTCCTTTGCAAGCGCGTAGCTGTAAGCTGCATGCATGTCCCCTCCCTCTTCTGCTTCAAGCCACTGCTTATGTGGCCCATCCCTGGACAAGATCACCATGTACAGGCCAGCCTCAGGGTACCAGGAAACCCTATGGGGGGTGGCATGCTGGGGTACCCTTTGCAGGGGCCAAGGGGTATCCAAATGGACCTTGATCGGCATCTGACAAATTCTGAGGCCAGCATCTTTGTCGACTCCAGCAGTTGCGATGAACCCCTGCAGTATGTTAAAAGCTTCACGTCAGGCTTGCTCTCAAATGATCAATACCAGCACACATAAGAGCCAACAGTGCCAACATGTCAAGCTGACCTAACCAATGTTGACAGAATGTATCCATGAATGTATCCACAACAGCACTTCCAACAGGGGGCTGTACTGCATGGGAAACATCACAAACGCAAAGCGGTATCTGTGGACATTACTCAAAGTTGCTTTGCAAAACAGTACAATTGCTAGCTGACATGCGGGATGTCTCCAAGAGCACAGAAACAACATAATGCAGTCCTTGCTTGACGCTCTAATGCTTGCCTGAGGGCAGTTGGCGTTGTGAAAAGGAGTGAAGCCTGCAACTGCCCCTTCCACCTCCATGGGGTGAGGCACCAGCCCACCCCTGCGACCACGCATCTATCACTACTGTTCTTCAAACAAATCACCAGTTGAAACAAGGCATGTGTTGCATTTTCATTCGCTGCCTTTGAATTGGGCAGTCATGGCACTAAAGTGACAACAACGCTAGACACAGAACTTGCCATGATCTCACACAAGCAAAGCGTGATCAGCAGGCTAATGTCACGAGGCATGCAAAGCATGCCAGCAGATGGCATTAATCAGACGCATTTGACGTCACTAGACAACACAACTGGATAAAATGACCTACATTCAAACCTGATAGCAAAGCATGCACCTGGAGCACAAATCAAGCCACCCTTGACGCCAATAGCGAATACGCCTTTGTACATGGAACTCAAACTCAGAACCAAAGCAAAGCATGCAAAGCGTGCATGTAGCACAGAGCATGCAAAGCCTGCTGACCTGGAGGCCATGAGCCACAAGGGTTTGGCGCCACATATGAAAACACCGCCCCATGCCGCTCCTTCTCCCAGATTCTCGAACCTCTGCATCAGTACAAAGTTTTGCTTTGTTGAGTCCCAAAACACACTTGGTCTCTGACTCAGGCTTGCCTTTTGCACGCTTGGTATACTTCTGCTGAGGAGAACCTTTTGGCTGAGTGATGATTGAATGTGTTACATGCAATAAGGAAAAGGGGTTGAGAGAGCTTGGGACAATGGTGAATCACGACACTGGACTGCCCTATCATGAAAGCGCATGTGTGTATAGCACTACTATATAGTATGGCAATCCAATGTCGTGATTCACTACTGTCCCAAGCACTCTCAACCCCTTTTCCTTATTGAACGTTACACGTCAATCTGACAGCACTTGAAGTACATGAAGCGCACAGTGAACAGAGATCGGAAACTCTAATACATGTTAGCTCACCTGCATGCGATTGCTTGACTGGATAGCATTGGGATGC
>JAABVA010006456.1_pt1 | contig 10382 bp, 8 predicted proteins | sample 5560331 | NCBI WGS metagenome assembly JAABVA01 (sample SAMN12812661, study PRJNA571458) | rock metagenome | isolation source: Antarctica rocks | place: Antarctica: Victoria Land, Mt New Zealand sud | collected 2016-01-07 | reverse complement strand
GAGTTCGCCTTTTCCTTCCGAGCGAGGCACGCGATCCGATCTCGAACCTAGTCGAAGCGCGACGGCGAATGTGTAAGGTGATGTAGAGAGGGATGGAAGGTTGGAAGCGTTCTACTGTACGAAGTGATCCCGTAAGGGTAGGTACCTTACTGCGGGAGAATAAACAACGCTAACGCCAACGCTACGGAGCGAGCCGTTTGATTGATTGATTGATTGATTGATTCATAGGTGACCGAGGCTGCCTAGGCTGCCATACACCGCGTAACTACAAGCGGCTAGCGCATACTGATCTCACCCCCATTACCACCTCGCTGTCGCCATCACTGTCGCCCCATGATCTAGCTAACTAATACAAATTCTGACTTTGTTCTCTGTAGCCCTCCACATTTTCCTTAATCCTGATGCTTGCTAGTCTTCTTTTCTTGTGACCTAATGCTAATGCCTTCCTTTCATTGTCATCAATAGAGAATAAATGTTTCTGTAAACAATTAATTGTCTTTTCTGCAGTCTGAAGTGTGTAATTGTTGAATTTCCTATTTCAGGCTGCATCTGAGGATGCCAGATCTTCTGATGTCTCTTTTACAGTCTGAAATTGCCTCAGAAGATTGCTTCATAACATAAGTATAGTGATTGCTTTGATTAATGCTGAGTCTCATAGAATCTTCTTTATGTCATTGACTCATCTCAGTAGTTCTTCTCTTAAATCTTGAATTTGCAGACATTTCATCAGCACATAATGAACAATCTGAATGTTCAGATTGTATAAGCATCATGAAGAGTCTGCTTAATCTATGACATAAAGATAATAAATCATGTCAATCTTCTCTGTGCATAGCTGAGTAATCAGAAAGCTTATAAATTGATAAAGTTCTGTGTACTTATTCAACACTCTTCTGTCTGACTGTTGCTTCATGCTGAATGTGATCTGTCTCACTGTTTCATTCTTTCAGTCATTAACTCATTCTTCTGCTACTCACTGACAGAGTCTTATCTTGCAGATAGCAATTAAATGTCAGATCTCTGTAATCTGTTCTTTCTCAATGTATGAATCTCTGATCTAAGCTGCTGCCTTAATCATTCTATCTGTCTCTTTATTTTCTAATATCTTTATGTGCATCAGTATTCATCAGATCTGTATCTGAACCTTCTGACTTCACAGATCATCTATCTTCTTCATTATGCACTGCAGTAAGTACTGACCTGACTATATTCTCAATTTAATGATTAATTAAATCACTACTTAATTATCTGTGTATATGTTCACTGCTTAAAGCTTCAGTTTCATCATTTTCACTGTGCTTACTATGCTTATTGTCATGATCAGATTCTGTAACTTCATCATATACACTGTGAATGTCTCATCTATGCTTATGTACATCATGCATTTCAGATCTCTTTTCAATGTCACTGCTGCTGCATCTATCTGACTCTTAATGTCACTGCTGTTCATGTAGATATTTAATACTTCTCAATTCTGACAAAGTTTATTGATATCATGTCTGCAGACAGCTTCATCTGCATTGTTGTTTATGTGAATAATTGAGTCATTTTATCATAATAATACAATGTAGAGCATTTTAAATTTCAAGTTGACTTCTGATGAAAGTTGTGTCTGCATCTCATAGTGAAGCTGCAGACATTTCAGTGAGCTCTTTCAGCAAAGCTTCTTTGTAAAGTTAGGCCTGATTTTCTTTATTAAAATGTAGATTAACACAGTGACAATGTAAAGTATAAACTCTCTCAGTGTCTTCTTTAGCTGCTGTTTCATTAAGAAAAGAAAGAGTTTCATGTTCAGTGCTGAGCTCATTGTTATGTGAAAGATTCTCATTATAATGATTTCTGCTTGTTGCTGTATAACTGTCAATTTCTAAAAAATTTATTTCTGTTGTATAATTGTTCTGTGCTCACTGTCTAAGCTATATCAGACTGAGCAGCAGTACAGAATCTGCAGCAGCATCATTGTTACATAGAGTTTCTGTAAATTCTTGAGCTTAAAGCTTCATATAAAGTCTGTCAGCACTGCTAGATCTCTGAGGCTTGTTGTGACTCAGATCTGAATGTGTTGTATATGTACATTTCATTTCAGATGTAAATTCAAGATGACTTTCAGCATTCTGCATATCAATGATGTCTGTACTGTGTGTATATCTAGAATCAGCTTCACTGTTGTGTCATGTCTTGTGAGACAGTTTGTGAAGTGAATGAGCTCATACTTAACTAAGACAAAGACAGAGACATGTCTTTAAGCTTATTGCTTTATGTGACTGTGCACTGTGTACAAAGTGATGCAGTTCTTTTCTGCTGACTTTTCTGTCATCATGATGCTCACATCATCAATTCAACTCACTGCTGTGACTCAAAGCTGTGAATCATTGACTAGATTCAGCATGTCAGCATTGTAAAATAGATATAGAATAAATGATAGTGATGAGTTTTAAGATATGTCTGTATGAATGACAAAGCTCTCTGACTCATATTTTGACAGCTTTATTGTTAATGTTCTTTTTCTCAGAAAGTCTTCTATTCAGTTTATTATCTTCAGTGATAGACAGCATTTTCAGAGATTGTGAAATAATCTTTTGTGAAAGACATTGTCAAAGACTCCTGATACATTCAGCATTAGTAGTGATGTGACTGACATGCTTAATTTTTATGCTTCATGAATCTGCTTCAGCAGTGTGTAAATTGCCTGCTTTATAAACACAATCTTTTGATCTCTCAGCAGTGTTTTAAGTAGCAGTTAATAAATCTCTGTTATATAGCTTATTCTGTGTGTCATTATGAACTTCAAAGCTTTGCTTATAATGTTCAGAAGTGTCACTAATCAGTATATCTTAGATTGCTGATAGTCTTCTTTGTTGAGCTTCTGCAGCATCACTGTAATAAAGTGTTTAAAGATTCTTAGATATTTTTTGCTGTTCAGACATAAGTTGTACAGTAAGAGCAGCAGTGAGAGTAGTTGCAGTAGTATTTAGTGTAAAACTCAATTCAGTATATTATTTAATTTTAATGTCTTATTGTCTGATGTCTGCATTATAGTCTCTGTTAGTTTGACCTCTGTGATTAAAGATATGAATACTGACTCAGAATACTTGTATTCTGCAATGTTGTTGAGATTCATCTTTAAAGAAGTTAAAAAGAAGATTATTTAAAGTAGCTCTGTCTTGTTCTGCAGTTCTGTAAGTTTCAGCTTTTCTATCTGTTTCAGAATGAGAGTGAAAGCCTGACTCATGACTTCACAATTTCTGACTCACTTCATCAATTTTTATAATCTTTAAAAATTCTTTAAGATCATCTCTATTCATTCTCTGTGACTCATTCTCATTAATTTTGTCAGCTTCTTCTCTTTTTCATTGCAGACTCAACAGTACATCTCTTAAATGTGCATGCTCTGCTCTCTTTATCAACAATAATGAGCTCTGTTTACTTCTCTCATTATCTCTTTTGCTTTTGGGCCAAATCTTGACTTTAATCATTTGCTAAGAGTTGACATCAATACTGTTGTCTTCACTGTGATCTGAATTGTCTCTGTAATGACAGTTATGTATTGCTTTATGTTGAGTTCATTGTAGTTATGAAATGATGTTGACAGCTGTTCTGTCAGAATCTGTTATAGAAGCTTTATGTCTACTTTATTTCACTGTCAATAAGATTGTGATGTGGTCTCTGCTGCAGACAGCAGAAGGTGAATGACAATAAAGTAGTGATCAGAGTCATGATGTTGTTGTTGTATTTTGCAGCTAATTAATTGTTGAGTAATGTCTGAGCTGCCTAGCATCAGATCTATGATGCTGCATGCTTGCTAAGATCTTCATATAACTGAGCTCTGCAGTAAGAGCAGAGAGAGCTGTCATTCATTCATTATTTGTATTAACTGCTTTATCTATGAGTTCTTCTTCACTTCTCAGCTCTTTCATGTTGAATAATGCAGATTAAAGTCTTTCACTATAATGTATTGTCAGTGATCATTCTTCAGTAGATCATTCAGTTACTTTAAAGTTGCTGTGATGTTCTCTCTGACTGCTTCTCTATACACATTGTAAATGCATAGATGCTTAGACTGACTATATTCAGTATATTAAATCTTTAGAGTCATAAGATCTCTGCTGTGTGTCTGAACTGTTCAGTCTGCATGATTCAGTCATGAATTAATGTAGAAGCAGACTTGAGTTAATTCTTTTTCTATGAATTTCAGATAGATCAGATGAAATCAGTTCTTGCAGAAATGATAAATATTGTTGTTGTGTTTATTGTGTCATGACTTCTGAATGATCAGCACATCATAGTTTTATATAATGAGATCTTAAAGCAGAAATGTCATGATCTTGTCTCTTGACTTCATTGTGTTGTACTGTAAGATGATGAAGTTTAAGTGTATTGACATTACTCTGTTATCATTATGATCTTTAAAATTGATGTTGTCTCTATATTCATAATGTTTACTGTGAGATCATCTTAACTGATGAGCAACAAGCTCACTGAGTTCTGCTTAGAGACACTCTCAATTTCTGTTATCTGACTGTTTTTCAGATTTATCTGACACTCAGAGAATCTAATGCTTCAGTAACTCACTGCTGTCTTTATTGCTGCATCTGCCTTTCACATTTTCAGAGATCTAATTATGATTCTTTTAGATCTGTTTTCATTCACTGATCTCAAAGAAATTCAATTTACATCTGTGATTGCTGTTTTTGTAGATGATACTGATCACTTTTCATTTTCATTGATGAATGTCTTCAGAGCTGATGTCAGAATTGATGAAATTCTTGTAAGAATCTTAAATATTGTTAAGTGAGACTCACTGATGATTTCATGATCATTACTCATTGTTGTATGTGTTGTAAGTGTTACATCTTCACTAATATTGTCACTGCTGTCACTGTTGTCTCTGTTGTCACTGTTAATGCTTTTGCTGTAACTGTTAATGTCAATCTTGCTGACTTCATCATTGACTGTCTTTAAGGATGTGACTTCTTTAAATTTGATAACTGATGTCTGAGTTAATATCTGTCATCAGATCTGCTTGATGTTACATGTCATCTACATGTGCACTGTCTCTTTCTGAAACTCAGAATACTTGTTGTTTCATATCTTGTGTGAGTCTTCACAGTTCACACACTTTCTGATGTTGAATTCTAGATTCTTAAAGAGGCAATTCTCAGATCTATGATTCTCTGTATATATGCTGCATTTCTGAGTATCTTCACATTGAGCACTTATGTAATCATACTTATGACACTTAAAGCACTTCTGAATGCAGCAAGCTCAATCATATAACTCTGTCTTCTTGTACTCAGAGTCTCAAATCAACTCAGTTTAAAGTGTTAGATTGATGTGTTCTACATTTATAAATTTCATCATCACAGATTCTGCTGCTCATTTTGAGCTGCACAGTCACCTTACATAGTTGATTAAGATGTTTTCTTCAGCTTCAATCTTATGATTTTCTGTCTGTATGCATGTCACTATAGCTCACTGATCTTTCATTTTGATGCTCTGTATCAATATGCTGTGCACAATGACATCATAGATGATGATGATTATCTTGCTGTCTGCTTTTAGAGATGTAATTCATTTAATGTTACTCTGTAGTGACTCTTTTTCAGTCACTGTGAATGCATACACTGTCAGATTATCTGACTTCAGTTGCTTGACAGCTGCAATCTTAATAGTAATGATGTTTTGATCTGCAGTGATGTAGATGTGACTGTTGACACAGTTGTGTAGTGTGACTGATGAGAGAGTGTGTCAGTGATTAATGAGAACAGTGTCAGTGAGTTTGATGACAATTCTGCAGTCATCAGGTATGAAAAGATCTGTGATGATGCTTCTTTCTTCAAATAATGATGAAAAGAATGCTGCTATTGAGAATGACAGCACATCTACTGTTATCTGAGCTTAAATGTGTGTGTATTTATATTCTGTGATGATGAAGAATTGCAATGCAGAGTTTCTGCTGATGAGAATCTTTAGAATGTTCTTTGTGACTGTGATGTTGTGTTGTACTGTGTTCATGATTCATTATAGAGCTTTCAGGTCAGCTGCAATTTGAGCTGTTTCAGATTGATTTAGAACTCTTTCTGTGAAGTTCTGAACAGATTTGACAAAGAGTTCAATGTAGATTCATTAAAGAATCTTTTTAAACTTGTTTTCCTTGATCTTTGAGTTCATAAAGATCTGAAGTTAGGCTGAGTGCGTGGGTTGCCTATAGGTCACGCAGGTCCAGGTTGAGTTCAGGTGTTGAGTCAAGTAGAGTGAACTTTTTTTGACTTGAGTTAAGTGCAGATTAATCTGACCTGACTCTGTACAGATTGCAGATTATTTGCAGACTGAGTAAGCAAGAATTAGTCTGACTAAGCAAGTATAAGTCAGTATAAACATGCAGAAGTTTTTGTCAGTTAATTTGATAGTGTGCACATTAGAATTACACATTAGAAATGAAGATTTCATCTTAAATCATAGCATGTACTATTCTTTGAAAGTGCATAATGATGTTGTCATCAACTATGCTATGACTCTATGCTACAAAGCCTAATCAGCACTTAGAACAATCATCATCATTTACTGATGAGAATTCATCTTCATTTACTGTTCAAAGATCTATATCTTTCAACATTAAGAGACTCAAGACACAAACAATCATCATTCAACATCACTTCATCAATAAAGTGATGTCAAACATCACTCTGTTAACAGAGTAATGTCAGACATTGCTCTGTTAACAGAGATTGAGAACTCTCAATTATGTGATTTTATCTGAGATTGAGAGCTCTCAACTGTATGATTTTACCTGAGATTGAGAATCCCTGACTGTGTGATTTCACCAGAGGTTGAGAGCCCTTAACTATGTAATTTCATCAGAGATCAAGAGCCCTTAACTGTGTAGTTTCATCAGAGGTTGAAGGCCTCTGATCATGTAGTTTCATCAGAGGTCAAAGGCTTCTAACTGTGTGATTTCATCAGAGGTCAAAGACTCTCAACTGTGTAGTTTCATCAGAGATTGAAGGCTCTTAACTGTATGATTTCATCAGAGATCAAAGGTCCCTGACTGTGTGATTGAGTAATGTGGTGAATGATGAAATAGTGAAGCATGAAGAAGAAGTGGTGTGGATGAAGACAATGTGATTAGAATTGATTTGATATTCACTGTTAAGAATTAGCATTATTCACTGTCAGATTACTCTCATGCAGATTTGCTCATTACTTATCTTTCTTCATTCTCTTCTTTCTTCTCACTCTTCAAATGCAAGTGTTCTTTCTGATGCACAATGTACTTCTCTTGAAAGCAGAGAAGTTGACATTGTGTTCTGAACAGATTGTAGTTTCATGAATTTTTTGCATTCATTGACATAGCTATTAAGCAAATCTCTTCTGGCTTTCTTTTCAGAATGAGCTGAGGAAATTGATAGTGTAATTGATTGTAAAGATGCTGTGATATTGACTGATTCATCTGAATTGTGGCATTTTAGTCTTTTAATGAGAAATTCTAACATACATGCATCAGTTAGCTGTCTTCATAGATATTGAGTCTCATATCTTCATTTAGATCATCAGAGTCATCATCTGAAGTATTGTGAGAATTGCACTTCAGAATGTCATAAATAATTTGATTCAGAGTATCAGCCAGGCTGTTATCTGCAATGTTAGAAGGGTTGCAATTCAGAATAAATATATAAGATAGATGCTCTGTGTCTATATCAGCTTCATCTGAAAACAAGTCTTCTGCAGTGTTCTCTCTTTCAGTTATGAGATAATTCAGTTTCTAATGTTGAAGTAAATTGAACTTGACCATCATAATGATCTTAATGATGACTTTATTTAATCAATTTCTTCAATAAGTAATGACATCTCAAGCAAGATTGAACAGTCATTCAATCTCAACATCAGCAATAAATATAGCAAGAACATTCTTAATCATTATGACTAATGCTGAAAAGATCATGACCTGCAACTTTCAGTACTTCAGAATGTCAAGATCATTCTTATTGACTGAGTACAGTGAAGAATCTAAGTATCAATTGACTTTCAAATCAATAGTTGTGATGTCATTAAGTTAAGTCTTGAATTGCTGTGCTTTTGTGATGAGATTTATGAATGATTTGATGGCAGATGATGTTGAATTTCAGATACAATCATGCAACAAAGCATTCTCATATAAACAATAATGATCTTTATAATAAGTCTGAAACTCAGTTCAATACTGTGCATGATATGTCTGGCCTCACTCAGCTGACTGCACACCTCAGCAATTAGTGATGCACATTAGAAATACATGTTAGAAAGATCAGTAGAAAATGTACCTGATACAGTGAAAGTTTCTGTGTAGAGTCAAGAATGATGATAATGTTATATAATAAGTTACTCTCATTTTCTATTTGCACATAATACTTCTTCATCTTAGTTAATGCTTTCTCAATAGCTGTCTTCAGCTTCACTGTTCACTTCAAGATTGAGTTTAATCTCTTTATGTTATTCTGATTCTTTAGATGATCAAAAAGATTGATGTACACAAGAAATGTCTTATGCATGATTGAATTATGTGTCTGACTCATTGACTCTGTGTACTTCTTGAAGAATTGAAGAAGCATCATTATATATGTGACTTGCTGTCACTTCTGCTCAGATACATATAGAGTCTCAAGCTTCTTGCTTGATTTTGTGATTCTGTTACACTCTTGACTGATTCAGACACATATATCATTGTGAAGTTGATAGATTCTTTGCATCATGTTATAAATAGAATTTCATTGTGTTCTGACATTCTGTATAAGTGTCAGAGCAGAATGTGAATGAATGAGGTACTGAATTCTCTTGAACATTTTGTATTGCTGTAAAGAGAAATTTGTAGCAATAGCAAGCTGTCAAATCTAGATATTTAAGAATGTGTTAGCCATATCTGTTAGAACTATCTGTTAGAAACAAGATAGTAATATATTTTGAACAGAGTGTTAGACAGGATGATTTTCTTGATGATTTGTGTCAAATTATTCTCATTAAATGATAAAATAATTGATTCATTGATCATCAATGTCTTTAATGAGTCAAGTAGGTCCTTGACAGCTAGCTGAATGACATGTGCAAAGCAAGAAATGACATTAACTGCAGTCTGTCATATGATATCTCTTCTTTCTAAAAGCTCACTCAAAGCTCTCTGCATGAATTCATTGTTGCTGCAGTTGTTCATAGTCACTGCAAGAAGACACTTCTTCAGCTTATATTTTTAAAGAATTGCAAAGATCTCTGCAGTCATTGATTGATCAGTATGTTGACTGTGAAGAAATTAAAAGACAAGAAGAATTTCTCAATAATTTCAGTTCTTGTTGATAAAGTAAGCAGTAACACTCATAAAGACTAGATGACTGAAACTGATTCAGTTGTTAAGTGCAATTAAGATTTTGATAGTTCACTTAAGCTTAGTGAGAAGTGTTTCTTGAATATTCTGATGTTGCATCTTTACTAAATTGTTAAATCAATGTCTATCAGGCATTGATGTACCTGACTGCAGCATTTAAATGAGTTTTCAGAATTTAGAGTTCTTAAGTGCTTGAAAAGAAAGATTTAGAAAGAGAAAGCTGTTTAGAAGTTGTTTAATGAAGTTTTCAGCACTGAAATACTTGTTTGCTGATTTCTTGTCAAGTTTTGCCTGCTGTGCTATGTCAGAGATACACATTAGAAACACACATTAGAAAAGCAGAAATCAATGTTTTTGAAAGTGAATCAAATATTTATGCTTAAATAAGTGTTCATAATGATAGCTAAACAGTTCTTGATTGATCTATGATTTTAAAGAGAATTTGTATCACTGTTAGTTGATGTTGAATGAACTATATTCTCATTACAATGACAGCAGATCAAGCAAGATACATCAATATATTGATGTGCTGTCTCTAAATACTCTTGTTACTCATTGCTGACATGAAGATGATCACTTCATTGCACAATACAGTGTTTTTGATTAGGTTTGTCAGTACTAAATTGACTGTCATCAGTGTTCTTTTATTTATAGTCAATCAAAATTCATCACTCTTTGAATTCACTCTGCAGCTCATCCTTCCTGACTGAGTCATCATGTTCTAAATATTGAATTAGATGTCTTCAAAAGTTAATGAATTTCAAGCTTGAAGAAGGTTTCAGAGATAATTCAATTGAAGTATTTAAAGATTCTGTTTGAGAATTGATGACATCATCATAAAGTGTAGATGATGATGACTAACTGAAAGTCATGTAAATAATTAAGCTATAGAAATGCAAAGCTTTGAGAATTACTCTGTGAAGTATGTGTGATGTGTTTACAGAATTGCAATGCATTCAAAGACATAAACATACTTCATAGTCAGAAGTTAAGAATCAAACACAATTGCTATTTAATGTTTTTAATGTGT
>JAABVA010006455.1_pt1 | contig 10382 bp, 14 predicted proteins | sample 5560331 | NCBI WGS metagenome assembly JAABVA01 (sample SAMN12812661, study PRJNA571458) | rock metagenome | isolation source: Antarctica rocks | place: Antarctica: Victoria Land, Mt New Zealand sud | collected 2016-01-07 | reverse complement strand
AGCAGACTTGCTTGACTGGAAGGGGGCATTCTGGTTGGCGACTGTTGGGGGTGCTCAGGCGCTGGGTCTGGAGGCGACCTGCGGCACATTGGAGGTGGGCAAAGCCTTTGATGCTTTGAGGGTGGACACGAGAAATGCAGCTGCCTTTGATGTCTTCCCTGCTGACAGCCCCATGGACGCCTTTCAGAAGTTTGTCAACCTGGGTGATGACCGCAATGTGAAGGCTGTGTGGGTCGGTGGGAAGCTTGTGCATGAGAAGAAGCCTTGCTGAACATCTGCTATTGTCGCCACAGCTTCCTGTGCTTGTCGTCAGCTGATTTGCTGCCTGATGTAAGCAAAGTACAGCTGCAACACTGGCTGATCACAGCTTGCCATAGTGCATGCCTTGCAACATCGATGACGTTTGTGTTGCAAAGATGTGCAAGCTTTACAGGATCTGCATGTGTACCGGGTCGCTAGAAAATGTCAACCATTGCTAAGGTCCGTTCATACAATTCTAAACAACATTGAATGCCCCGTCATTCACGATTTCAATCAACAGAACACGTCAAAGGACTCCACACAAGTAAATGTGCCAACGGTGCCATTATAGAACATACACAAGTGCAATCACATAAAAGGATCGGAAGTGAACAAGCTGTAAATATATCAATTGGCTGCAGTAAAAAGGAATTAAACTCACTATTTGTGTCATCCTCACAAATCAATAATTTACCCGATATATGGCCAGTGCACCTCCACATGGAACATTTGTAGAACCAGCCAGCAAACATCAGTATCACGTGTTGGGTGGCGCGTGACATGTGACACTGTGCCAAAAAACTTAAAACAAAGTTTTAGGGGGGGGGAAACAGAGTTTGTTTACTGAGCAGTGATTGTAGTGGTTGTGCCCCTAGAGAATTTGACCTGCAGATGTTCTCAGAAGACCATGCTTGCGCTAACAACACCATCATTGACTGTATGTAATATGTCAGATATACAGACCGGTGCCACGGCTTCATCATGTGTGGTTGAAGCAGACGATCACTTGTGGACTGCTATGACCTTCCTGAGCATAGATCTCACAAGTGGTGACAGCCGGGTCTTGTTGTACTGGTCTCCACATTGACGTATGGCCTCAGCCTGAGTGGGGTACCTGCATGCACATCAACACAACAGTGACATGTGCAGAAGCAACAGCATAGGCAGTAGCAGCAAGAGCACACCTGGTCCTGCTCACCTGCATGCTCAACGATGACAAGATTGATAGTGACAGGTGCATGGCAAAGACAGTGATGTCAAGAGCAAACAAGAAAGAAGCCTCGACAGGAGCATTATTGCAAGCAAGAACATACTCTGGGGTCTGATTACAAGAACAATCACAGCTGAAGTAGCAGTGACAGTCACACAGTCCTGATACGACAGTGTCAGGAAAAATACAGCAACAGCAGTCATGACAGAAGCAGCAAATACTGTGAACTGTTAACATTGGTGCGACAGCAGCAGCACCAACAGCAGCAGCAGCAACGTACGGATGGATGACAGCAGCAAGAGTGCCCAATCCTGTGGCAGTCTCTATGGCCAACGATATCTCAGAAATCATGTTGCCTGCATCTGCTGCCACCACTGTAGCACCCAGGATGCTGTCACTACCTGCCTTGCACAGAATCCTCACGTACCCTGCAAAATTAGCATTGTCGCTTTTCTTTCAGACTGTGTGCATACAAGGGTGACCTGTATGCGGAGAATTTGGTTCATGTCTGTCATTTGCCTATATATAGCACATACATAGCCACTATGACTGAACTTACAATGAGGCTAGAGAGATGATGCATGATGAGCATACAAACCAGCAAGGTTGAGGGGGGGGAGAGCGGAGGTGGGGGGCTTGATCCCAGGATTTTGAGCCATGCACGGCACTACTCCTGCATGAACAATCATGTGCCCGTGTGCTCCACATGGTCTTTTCAAGGGCGGATATAACAAACTGTGGAGGCTAAACATAACAAATTGTGGAGCTGTCAGGATTTGCGAGGCCTAATCTACGAGGAGGAGAGCATGTGTGGTTGTGTGTATGCACCTTCAGTCTCCCCGTCAAGCATGGCTCTGTCCACATCTTTGAGGTGGCGTGTGTAGGTGTCGAACCTAATGCCTTTGGCTACCAGATCCTCCTTGTACAGCCCTACATGAGCCACCTCAGGCTGCAAAATCCACACCCATGTCATGCAACACTGCCAAAGGCCATGCCACAATTGAAGTATTTTGCTATGTAGACAACGGCAAACAACCATGCAGTAATGTCCAACAACAGAAGCACACTCCACAAGATGGTGCAACTTTGATGTTTGTCTGTTGTGGCACAACTGGACAAGCACATGGGAATGCCAAAACCAAACAGTTTTGTGATGGTGGGCAATGGTCGCTGCCAGAAGCTGTAAACAGCCAAGACTCGTCTGGTATGGTTGGGGCAGTGAGCAGATTGACATGGAAGCTGTGCTGACAGGCGCTAACTAAGGCATCTGCGGTGCCTGTCAATTGGCAAACATTTGCAGGCAATAGTATTGTGAGATTGCCATGCAGTCCAGACTCCCAAGGAGAACAGTCATGCAGAGTAGTGATGAAGCAACAGGACGGTAATGGGTGAGGCCATCAAGTAATGTGGCATCTCAGGTGGTGCATGCCCAACATCATCGACGTTGCAGCATCAACACTAATGGAATGCCCCAGGCAACATGTCCCATGATCAGCAGACCAAAACATAGACACAGCTCAAGCAGCCTGTCATACATTGCGAGAGACTGGCAGCACAAGCAGCTCTGCAACTCATGGGCCACAGACTCCACACCAATTCATGCTTGTGCGTGAATACCTGGGTGAATGTGGTCCACGGGATCAGCATGGAACTCATCTTGCCTCTAGCAAAGAATAGAGCATTGCGAACAACCATGCGGGCCATGGAGTCTGCCACATGAGTGAACTTATAGGCGGTGCAGCAGTCCCCCACAGCATAGATGCTGCTGTTCGTTGTTTGCAGCTGATCTGACACCTACATGCAAATTCAGTACCGTGTGCACCCATCGTCTTTCATCCATGATCCATTGAGCCTGATACGAGATATCAGAAATGCTGCAAACACTCTGTTTATAGAGACTGCAAGAGTGGCACCAATGCATACATGGGTTGTCAAAAGAGCCATGCACAACATCATTTTTGCCATGTCTATCCTGAAATCGCATCTACAGGTGCAGCTGCATTCCAGTGCTTGTGCCAAAGGTGCGAAAGGACAAACAGGATGAGCTATGTAACAAAAGCAGACAGCAGTTGAGTGGTTGCTCAGGACCCTGGTGCCACACAAGTCCTGAACAGCACTGCTACAGTTGATGATCCAGTACAACAACATGCACAAGGCACAAGTGGGCTCAGAAAGCAAGACTGACCTTGATGCCATCCTTTTGATTGTACTGCACTCCAGCAGCCTCAAGATCCAGGCCTGACACGTTCGGGCTGCGCCCTGTTGCCACCAATAGAGCATCCACAATGACGGCCTCCTGCAATGCACTCACTATTGTCACCACGGCTGTCATGCCATGCATACTCTGCACGCCCTTGCTGCCTGTGTTTAGAGAATAGCAGTATATGACGCATGTAGCATGGCAAAGTAAGTATACCAGCCGCCGCTGAGAGACATGCAATATGGGCATGATTGCCTGCTATACATGGGCACCTAAGTTCATTGCAGCAACTCATGTAGTTCACCAAAATGCAATGCACTTCAGTCACAGCAGGCCTTGCTTGAGCTGTTGGTGTGCAGGGCAAAAACCAAATCAGTCTGTCATGGGAGGGATGTCACATGACATGTTGGAAGTTTCACCTTGCCTTCATCTTCATGTGGACGCTGTAGCTGTACATGGATCTCCCGCCCTTCCGCGCCTCCATTCTTGATGAGGTGGTACTGGGTGTTCAGCTTAAACACAACACCATCTGCCTGCAGCTGCTTGTACACCAGGGCTGCTGCATCTGGCTCTTCCTTGCCCAAGATGTCCCCAGATTTGGCAAACACTGTCACCTGGGACCCCAACCTTGCCATGCACTGGGCCAGCTCCAGCCCTACATTCCATTGCAATGCTTCTGCTCCAGCTACAGTGCGAATTCGATGACAGACAAGGGGAGGGCAGGTGTGCTGGCCATGCTGAGCTGCAGATCCATCCAGCATGTGTTGCCAGATGCTGCAAGCCCTGCCAACAAGACTGGCAGCATGCAAGCGGCCCTAGTGGCTCCAGTGGACAAGCAGTAGAAGGAGAAATGAGGTCCAGCGGCATCCTCCCAACATGCTTGAAGTAGCTTCAACCACACTCTGCAACATTGCTGTGTTGTCCTGCTTCAGCCTAGAATGCTACAGTAACAATTGTCACAGAGGTTGCAGAACTTTGTGGTGTGACGCGTGTGTGGGATCCCCTGTAGGTATTTTCATGGAGGAACCATGAGTATGCGCAGCACACTTGGCACACAAACAGGATGGCTGAAGGTCTTGTCATACCTATTGGCCCAGCTCCAATGACACCAAAACGTGCTGGCAACTCTGTCAGATTGAAGATGGTTGCATTGGTGAGGTAGGGAACAACCTTAAGCCCCGGGATGGCAGGGATTCTGGCTGTGCCTCCAGAGGCAATAACAGCAGCAGTAAATTTGAGGGTGTCGTCTCCCACCTGGACACTGTGTTTCCCTATGAAGGTTGCATGACCCTGAGCAGCAGACCTAATGTGTCAGTGATGTGTAGCTCTGTTGGTGCTTGTCCTGAACACAGATCTCGACATCATGAGCACGACCAATCTGGCTCCTGAGCATCTGTCAATATCTGCATTGCGCCTTTCATTCACTTCCACATGCAGCATGAGGGGTTGCCTTGTACTGGGCCAAAGGTAGAACCTGTGCGCAGCTGGAGTTTGCAAGGCCAGACAGATGAAGCACTGCAAAAGGTGATACTGTGCAACATCGAGTGGATATCTGGTGTACAGCAAATCAGGCAAATACAACAAACGCTCCTGGCATCTGGACCAGGGTTCAGGTGTACGCATGCATGCAGCCTGAGACTACCTGGTACACATCGACACCCATTGTGGCAAAACGCTTGGCTGAGTCATTGGCGCTCATGTTGGAGCGCAGCTCTCTCATGCGCTCCATGACTTTACCAAAGTTGACATGCACACCCTCTACCTCCACTCCAAACTGTGAGGCAGTCCTAGCCTGTACACGTCAGCATGACCATTGAAAGCACAGGCCTCACTTCATGCTGTGCTTTGACTCTGCAGCCATGTCTTGTACTCATGTGCAGCAAGCCGATAAGCAGAGTAAAGTTGCTTGCATCAGAACAGAGCCTCATGCTGCCACTGCAAGGCAACTTGACAAGAGCATGCGTCTCTGCAGTTGCTCACATTGAGTTATTGATTCACTGTACTGGCATTGCTTGCAACCGATAGCATGTACACCCGCAGCTGATGCAGTGCTTCACATGTAGGACATAACATTATTGGTGTCATGCGTCTGAGTAGCATAATTGCCTGCATTCATATGGCAACATAGTGTCTGCAATGCTTCACATGAAGAGCATTGGCATGCAGCGCATTGAGATGCATGCAAATTTCAACGTATGGTCCACTGTTTTCATACGTTCATGCAGACAATAGCAAATGATACCTCATGTGCTGCTCTGGCACAGCGAATCAGGGCCTTGGAAGGAACACAGCCCACATTGAGGCAGTCACCCCCCATCAGGTGCTCTTCTATGATAGCTACTCGAGCCCCTACCCCTGCCGCCGCTGCTGCTGTTACTAGACCCCCAGCCCCAGCTCCTATCACGACCAAGTTGTACCTACATGCACAGATTGTTGAGCACTAGCTTCACACACAACCGAGGCCGGCTGCTTGCATGGTCCTGGACTTTAGCTCTGTCCTGCATAGCTTGCTTGACATCCACAGATCTTGACTTGCATGAGTCCAGTTCTCATGCTGACAAAGGCAACACTCTGTGTGCAAATTGCAAGCAAGCGGAGAAGCATGATAAGTTTTGATCTGAAAAGTTCAGTACAACCAGCCACACTGGTTCCAACAATTGCAGCTGTAGCCACCAAGCCTCTGCTGCATGTGATTATTTGTATGACTCACCTGTCTGCTGTGGCGGGATTGGCCCACTGTGATGGATGAACGTTGTCCAACAGTTTGAGGTTGTGTGAGTCAAGAGGGGACAACACGCAGCGCTTCTGTCCCTGAGCATACTCCAGTGTGAACTCTTGAGGCAATGCTGCTTGCAAAGACCGTGCATCATGGGAGCTGCCTCTGACTTGTGGTGTGAGCAGGTCACCCCAGCTTGACTCTCTGCCATCTTCTGTTGGCTGCACTCTGCAATGACAGTTGCTCTCGAGCAGAGCTGCTGAGAGAGCTTTGACGACGTATCATGCGTTTATTGCAATGCCTGTCAAGCTCAGCCGCAAATGTATGCGCATACCCCCCGTGGAAAGTGTCTTGATCCACAAATCTGTAGAAGAGCGGCTCGTTCTTGAACGGGTGGTCTCGAAGACAATGCTGGAAAACACCTGCTGACATGAGCTCGGCTCCCAAAGTGACGGCATCGCTTTCGTTGGCAGCATACTTTTCTTTCAGGAAAAAAGTCACTGCGTCAGATCCCAAGAAGACCTGTTTATAGGTCTTGAGGCGCCAGCGCCGGTCTTTTACCTCCAGACCTTGCTTTAGCTTTTCCGTGACCGCTTTCAGGTGGTCATCATCATCACTTTCCATGGTTGACGGGCTCAGCTTGAGGCCAGTGACCGTGAGCAGAAAAGGAGAATTCGAACGGTCCGTGCGTTGTTGTCATACAATCATTCCTTTCATGTCATGCCCAAAAGCCTGCAACTGCCGAGAAACGGTGAGACCCTGGGTCACCCAGGCTGGGTGATGGGAAAGAACCCCTCCAGCTCAAACGCAGCTGAAAATGTCTGTATGATAATGATCAGAAAGCGTCATGTCAAAATGTTATACTGCTGGCGCAACTAGCGACTTTTTGTCAAGTCTGACTTGCCGCACATGCTACAGTGAGGTCCAGTCATCGTCTATGTCAGGAATAGATGCATTGTCTTCATCACTACCTGGGAGAGCCCTAGTGATAACTTCAGCGCCCTTGCCACTGCTGACGTCATCTACCTGATGATGCATGCCTCTGGCATGTGTCTCGGCATGCAGCTGAGTCAAACCTGTCAAATCCTCCAGCGTTTTGGGATCCTGCAACAGAACATCTTTGACGAAACCTACCATTGCGCAGCATGTCAAAGGCTTGCATCGTCATACTATGCCACATCAACACTCAAACATCAGATGTCATAACTGCCTGCATCTTACCTGTAGTGCTTCCCACAGGAAAGACCATCCATGTTGCAGGTACTGGTCCACAACCGTCTCTGAGCAGGCTGAGCACTGCCTGAAGGCTTGCCCAGTAAGGCACATTTGGGAGAAGCCACTCAACTGGCCCCTTACCATGTGGGGCACGGGCCCCAGGGGCAGCTCCTCTGAGTTCACATGCTCTCCGACTACTGCTGCAGGGGCATTGATACCCAATGGATGCTGCATGGTGGCAGCCATCAGCTCCACTGCCACAGCACCTGCATCAATGACGACTGCTGAGCTGTGTTTCTGATCAATTGATTGGGTTGACTGAAATTTTGATGTGCAAGATTAGGGTGTATCGGGTGTAAAGTAGGTGCACTCAAGCAGATAGGGAAACCAGAACCGCATGACGAACGCACATGAGGCAATTAGGACATGCACAATCAAGCTTTTAATGAATGTCATGATGGCCTGGCTGGGAAGTGGTGTGCGTATGTACCTGCAATTGAGGCTAGCCCAGGTCTGGCTACTGTACACTGCTGCTCAAGAGTCCTGTCTACAGTTGAGTCTAGAGGCGCCACCACATCATTGCAAAAGTAGCACCCAAGGCGACACTTGCCTAGCGGTTGTTGGCTGCTTGTTGCATCTGCAAGCACATCAGCAGTACAAAGCATAAGGGCACATGCAATCAGCAAAAGCTCAGCAAAAGCTGCCAGTGAGGGTTTGTTATTGGCAAGTGTAATATGCCCTCTGAACAGACTATTTTCATCACATCACAAACGCATGCCAGGTAATATGACGTTACACAGCTGAAGCCAGCCCCAAGGACAATAGAGTCTGTGCAATGTGTGGACAACATCTGCGCCACTGTGCTAGATACGCTGTATGCAACACCAAGCAGACGTGCAAGTCAGCTTGAATCCCTATGCAGCATCCATTGTGCGTTTGAGCATGCAGACACAGCAGTGGCATCAATCTACACTGGCAGCTTAGCACTTGAGTGCACGGTTAAATGCATCAGGCAAGTAGGTGCAGCCAAAATGGGGCAAGTTGACAACTTGTTGGAGGTCCTCCATGTCTCATGACCAGGAAGGAGTCAAAGCCAAGCGCAGCATTGATGACCAGTTTGCCCGCTGCAGCAGCTAGCAATGTGGGCAGCCAGCGTGACTCGCGAGTGTCCATCAGCTCATACACTACATCATGCTCATCTATCAAAGCCGCCAAGCGCTCTGTGTCAGCTTGCACCTGCAGCACTCATGCTTCAGGGCATGAACCGAGAACAAGAGCACCCTTTTGCTCTTGGCAACTACACAGGTAACTATGTGACCACTGTTTTGCTGCTCACAAAGCTGAAGAGGCTGATATGCTTATGTTGCACTCAGGGTTCTTGCCTTCCTCGCCCAGTTGATTGTGAGCAGCAAAACACTCAGACGGTACACCAAGCAAAACTCCACATGACAGCTGTGCCTACCCAGGTAGCAGCCTATCACTTCATCACTATCTTGCCCATGTCACGTCCTTGACTTGCATGTCATGACCTGAACAGCTGCATCAGATGTGCTGACCACATGTCTGAGATGTACAATGTTTGTTGTCACCTTGTCTACTTGTGAGGGGGGTACGGGGTGGCCAGGCATGGGGATGGTGAGGCTGATGCCCTGGCTGACAGCACCTGGGTAGATCTGACGCAGCTTGTCTGCAGCAGCTTCAGCTTTGGGCTTGCCTCCATGCAGGCAGTCTTCAAACTCGTACAGTGACTGCCGCACCGGGTTGGAGAAAGCCACCTGGTATAGCAGGATGACAGCTTGCATCAAAGGCTGCGGCATGCAATAAGGCACAACTGAGTGTGAAAGAGCCATTTCTTGACAAGCAGATGCTTGCCTGCCAGACGCGAGTGAGCTGCAGCTGCTCAGACAAACATGTCATCCATTGGATAGTTTTGAGGTTTGTGAATATTACACGTAGGCAAAGCAGGTACACCTTACCTGAGAGTTGTCCACGAAGTCAATGTGTTTCACTCCCCAGCCGAGCAGGACTCTTGCCACAGCACAGCCCAGGGTCCCTGTAATCAGTCAGTGAGACAGTCTACACAGCTCATTGATGGCTGTACTCATTTCTTGGCACATCATGCAGAAGCAGTCGTATGCCATGCACAAACAAGCTGGCATCATCTGTGAGCCTGGGCCTATGACGGCATGCACTACTAGCAGGGCAACTCATGCACAGCCATGTCCAGTCACACAGTTGCAAAGGTGTCAAACAGCACAGCATGTGGCCCACCTGCTCCAAGCAGCAGTATTTTGAGGTCTTGCAGGCGGTCTATGCCCAGAGATGGTGCAGCGCGCCAGCGCATGAGGCTGACATTCAAGGTAACTGCAGACTCTGCCAGGCGGCGAGGGTCCATGGAGGGACCCAGGTCAACTTGGCGGGGGGCCAGCTTGCCATTGCTGTTTGCTTCCCAGCCCACTACACTGCTGGGCTCCCAATCTGCATGACACAGGCTCAAAATCTTGCAATGCAAAGTCTCGTTGGCCCTGACAATGGATGTGCTCTGGCTTTGCTTCATTCGGCAGGGGGCCTAGCTTGCCGCTAGTACATTGTCTCCCAGCCTGTGACGCTGCTAGGCACACGCCACTGCACTTCTTCCTAAATCAGCTGACAGGGGCCTGAGAGCACTTGCCATTGTCTTTGTCCCGCTCACTTTTGGCAGTGCAGCTGCCACCCAAGCTCTGAAGCCCCTTTGAATATATAGTACAAAGTGCCCCAATACTGATATTGAGAGCCGACCACAAAGCAGAGGTGATACGGGATGCTCTGAAATGCTAAGCTGCTGAATTTGTGAAGGAACCTGCCAGCAGTGTGTCCAGATTGGATTTTCAGCAGAGCCCATGTTTTACAAATGTAGCAGTCAACAATGTGGTATGACAACATGAGTGGAGCATGCGTGATCGTCACCTGGTGGGATAGAAGGTAAGACAACAGACAGAAGTAGGCTTCGTGAAGTGTCCAGCCTGCCTCGCTGGTCCCGC
>JAABVA010006450.1_pt1 | contig 10388 bp, 10 predicted proteins | sample 5560331 | NCBI WGS metagenome assembly JAABVA01 (sample SAMN12812661, study PRJNA571458) | rock metagenome | isolation source: Antarctica rocks | place: Antarctica: Victoria Land, Mt New Zealand sud | collected 2016-01-07 | reverse complement strand
TAATCGGCCTTCCGACACAACGTATTGTGTTAAATCGTATTGATGGTGTGAAGTTTCAATCTCCGTCACGAGTTAATCGGCCTTCCGACTAGTATTTCAAAGAGCATATGATTGGCCTCATTCCTACGTTTCAATCTCCGTCACGAGTTAATCGGCCTTCCGACGTCAATGTTGTTGTTTACGTCTGATGAAAAGGAGATGTTTCAATCTCCGTCACGAGTTAATCGGCCTTCCGACTTTCTATCATGGTATGGAAATTGGATTTTTGACATGTTTCAATCTCCGTCACGAGTTAATCGGCCTTCCGACCCTGAGTGTGCATTGTGCCGCTCCGGGTACGTCCATGTTTCAATCTCCGTCACGAGTTAATCGGCCTTCCGACAAGCTAGAAGCTCAAGAGGTGCAGCAAGAAGCAAACCGTTTCAATCTCCGTCACGAGTTAATCGGCCTTCCGACAAGCTAGAAGCTCAAGAGGTGCAGCAAGAAGCAAACCGTTTCAATCTCCGTCACGAGTTAATCGGCCTTCCGACAAAGAGTTAATCAAAGAATCCAATCGTAACAAGCTAGTTTCAATCTCCGTCACGAGTTAATCGGCCTTCCGACGTATGAAAGACGTAGGAGCAACTAGCACAACAATTGTTTCAATCTCCGTCACGAGTTAATCGGCCTTCCGACCACGAATAAAAAGTTTACCACCTCCAGAAAGTATGGTGAGTTTCAATCTCCGTCACGAGTTAATCGGCCTTCCGACCATCGCCAAGAGTGTCTGGTTCAAATTGAGAAGAATTACGTTTCAATCTCCGTCACGAGTTAATCGGCCTTCCGACGTATTTTGCTTCGCGTGTGCGAAAGTCTGTTAACCAGTTTCAATCTCCGTCACGAGTTAATCGGCCTTCCGACTTTCGCGAAGGACCTACTTAGTCGTACATCGTCAATGGGGTTTCAATCTCCGTCACGAGTTAATCGGCCTTCCGACAAAGAGGAAAAAGTTAAGGAGGCTAAACCTGAATTGGTTTGTTTCAATCTCCGTCACGAGTTAATCGGCCTTCCGACCCGAGGCGAAATGATGACACAACAATTATTGATACCGCAGTTTCAATCTCCGTCACGAGTTAATCGGCCTTCCGACAGCCCTGCCACCTGTGTTACATCGCCGTTTCGTGCGGTTTCAATCTCCGTCACGAGTTAATCGGCCTTCCGACCGCTGTCCTTGTAGTATAGCATGGGAAGCCACTTGAGGCAAGTGTTTTCGCGGATCGCGTTTTGGGAGTGGTTTTTTGGGGCGAAAAGAGATGGGGATGAGGGACGAAATCCTATCAGGCGGCCTGTAGAGTCATGCGCGGGTCTCTGCTCAAGGGTGACGGTGCTGAGACCCGCGCTAAGCTGGACAGTTTAGACGACATAGAGGATATCTTCGCTGGGAGGTGGGCTGCCTATCGTTTCTACGTCGTCGATACAAGTAGCGCATAGTGGGTAGAGGCGCACGCTATCTTCCCGCTCGACGAGTTGTTCCATTAGTTTCGAGCGTAAGAGGACGAGTTCCTTTTTGCTCAGAAAACACTCGAACAGCGAGTATTGCGTCCACTTGCCAAAGCCAAGTAGGAGTTTATGCACCTTTGTACGCCTCTTATCGCTGGGAATGTCATAGGCAATGACGTAGCACATGGTTTTTGTACTGGCACTCATTGTTCTCACCTTACAAGCAATGGTGGGTACTCGTTAATCTCTCCCGTGAGGTACTTCGCAAGCAGTCGCGCTTGCAGTTCGATACACCGTCGATACGTTGCCTTATACCCGAAGGTGGGGTGAGTGATCTCCTCGTTCAGTCGCTCCTCAAATTTTGTGAAGAAGATGTTGCGCCGCTCTTGTTTGAGGTGATACGCTCCTAACTCGACAATGAAGTCATCAGGGGTGAGCATGCGCTTGTTCAGTAATGAGAGTGCTACTGAGTCGGCGATGATGGGCCGAAATTCTTCCATGATATCCAGGGAGAGGGCTGGACGACCATAGACAGAACTATGCAGATAGCCGACGAAGTGATCAAATCCAACCAGTTGTACAGCGTTCGCCACTTGTTTGTTAAGGAGCGAGTAGCCGAAGCTGAGCAGCGAGTTGACAGCATCCGTTGGGGGACGTTGTATGCGTTGCGCGAAAGACCACATGTCGTGGTCCGTGAGCAACCCGTCAAAACAGCGGAAGTAGGCCGCACTTCCTGCTCCCTCTAAACCCAATATGGTTTCTAGCGGCGTGCCTTTGACCGGGTTATCACCGCTTGTCAATGGTTGTGTTGTTTTCATAGCTTGTAATGGCAATGCGTTCAGTCGTTGGAGAATAGCGGCTATTTGCTCGATAGCTTGACTTGTTTGGCCTGTATCCGCAGTTGGCGAACTGCGTTGGTGTCGCAACAAACGAGTACGCTGGTTGGTCAGTTTGCCGATGACAAATTGCCGTGCCAGGCGGCAACGCTGTTCCATATCCTGGTGAGCGCGATACTGCGCCTGCCGCAAAAGGGCGTTTTTGGAGAAGGGGGGCGAAAGTTGCCCCTTGAATTGTCCATAGTAACCTAAGAAGGTGATTTCGATGTTATTTTCCAATAGCAGGTGGAGGGCCGAGGCAGTCAGTGTTACCTCGCCCATAACCACCACGTCGTCAATCTTGACCAGTGGGATATATTCCTTGCGTGCAGGTGTAAGAATGTTACCACCAGACGCGCGTCTTTCAGGCACCTGTACCAGCAGGCAATCTTTGCTATCACGGCGTACAAGCGCACGATCTTCTGTCAGGTAGAGTGTTGGCATATACTACTATACCCCCTTTTTTTGTGCGTGCAGCAGCCTCACCTCGTCGGGTAGGCAAAGCGAGTGTAGGCTACACCTTTCACAACGAGCCGCCAGCGATGGATTCAGTGGTTGCGGTGGCTGTTCCATCACAGCCACCTGAAATGCTCGTTCTATAGCAGCATACGTCGTCGCGCGAAGTTCCTGTGTAAACGGCACTTGTATACGATGATGCGAGCCGCTATAGAAAATGTAGCCATGAGACAGAGAGACCTTCTGCTGTGGGTGCAGCTCTGTCAAACGTTCTTCCAGGCACAGTGCCTGGGCGCAGAGTTGAATGCTGTCATTGAGCCATAAGCCCTGTTTGCCGTGCTTGTACTCCACAGGAATGGGAACACCCTCTCGCTCCTCGATCACATCGGCGAAACCAGAGAGGCGTAGGGTTTCGCTATAGAGGTACAGGCGTGTCGTTTCCGGCAAACCATCAACTGTGTGCGTGCCTGATTGATGAACACGCTGATGTAAGAGAGTTCCTTCCAGTACCAGATCGTTCACCAACGTATCGGCCTGCACAAACTGATAGTAGAAACGGCGTGGGCAATACTCAAGTGTATTGAGGGCTGAAATGGGAAGGACATCGGGTGCGGCGTGCTGAACCATTGAAGCACCTCTATTTCTGCATGTTGATGCTCACGTTATTCCACCATGCGAAGCTTACAGGGCGTCGGGTCGATGTTGATAAGCAATGGGCGAGCGAAACTGCTCATCGAGACGAGTGCTTGCCCCGGAGCAAGACCTGGGAGTCGATTCCACAGCGAATCATCAACAATGCCAAGTGAACGCTTGAGCCGACTAATCACGTTAGAGTCACCGATCTTATGCAGGATGTAGTTATTGATAAGCCCTAATACCTCATCTGGTAAGTGTTGCGGCAGTTGCGTAACAAACGTCAGGCCAAGCCAGCGTTTGCGCCCACGCCGCGCGATGCGTGCTACTTGCTGGTAGAGGACAGGCATCTGCCGGATGCGCTCACTAGACAGAAACTCGTGGGCCTCCTCGATAATAATCATGGTACGGCGTTGCGCCTTTTCCTTGCCTTGCCTTTTTTCCTGCTCTACATCGTGATAGTTTTCGTTTTGCGCCTCCATCAAGCCACGCAGGAACTCGGCGATCACCAGATTGTTCACCTGTGGCGAGTCTGTGTCGCTCAAATCAATGATGCTCACCTCCCCTGGTTCAGTGAGGTCTTTGTAGGTGAGAGAACCCACCGTTTCATGGTCGAAGACGTTGAGCCGGATAAATTGTCCCAGCTTCCCCTGCACAACACGCCAGCTTGTAGAATGGGACAGTTGTTCTTTTGAGTCGTTTATACTCTTTTTGAGCGACTCTATAACCTGCACTCTCTGTCTAGCGAAATCCTGGCTGTAGAAGCGATACTCAGGTGCGGCGAAGTCTTCAAGTTTCTCACCTGCAGCCATTTCGCCACAAATTTTCACAACATCGTACATGTGCTTCAATGTCATCTTTGGATAGCCTGTCTCCATCTCGTCCAGTTCTAGTACCTGTGTTCTCTCATTGCTATTTGCGGGAAAAATCTTCAAATCCCACAGGAGACGTTTGGCGATATCATAGGCTTTCTGGTAACGCTGCTGCTGCGCGTCGTTCAATTCGAGCATGCCCATCACGAGATAGGGCGAGAGTTGGGAGAATTGGAGCGAGAAGGCTTTTGTACGCTGCTTGTCCGGGCAGGTCGTGTCGCGCCCAACGAGGTGATACACCTTCACCTGTTCGACCCCTTGTGCGGGTTTCTGGCGTTTTGCCAGGGCGGTGAGCATCACCGGGTCTTGCGTCTTCTCGTAGATTTCTGTGTACTCGCCCTCGGTATCGATAACGATAGTGGCGATATCCGCCTGCTGCAAACCGCTGATGAGCGTTGCCACCGTTGTTGATTTGCCGCCGCCAGTGGTTCCCAGCACACCAAGATGCCGGGGCAACACCGATTTCTTGTCAGAGGGAATGGCAGCGGTGATCTGCTTGTATCCCACGGGAACGCCGAGCGTGATGTCTCCGCCCAAATGCAAGGTGCGTTCCGTTTCCTCAGTATCGAGGATGAAGACGGGGCTATTAGGTAGGGGTCGTAGTCGTGGCGGGATCAGCACACCATCGAGTTCCTCGCCGAGCAGCTCCACCTGCACTCTGCCATGATAATGGGGCATGAAGATGCCTCCTCGTACCGCCGTCGTAATCATAATAGGTGCATCACCACGTAGTCCATCTGGCTCGGCGAATGGTCCTTTGACAACGATACCAAGGTAGCGTCGGCTATCGTTCTCATCGACACCCTTGATACGCACCAATGATTGCGAGGGTGCTTTTTGGATATCGTCTTTGGGGAGCAAAACGGTGACCGTATTGTCTTCACTGCTCGGTAAATCAAACATGGTACGACCCACTGCACCCTCATATTCGGGCGGTTCACTCCACTCACCACCTGCACGAATACTTTCCTGGCTGATCTGCTCTAAAACCTCTTGTGGCAATGAAAGATTCATCTGTTGCTGGTTCTTCTGTGTGCCGTTTGCGTTCATCTGATCTGCCATAGTACATCTCCTTATCCTCTTGTCTCACGCTCACCGAGATAGCGGAATGGTGTTCCCGCTTCGGCGTAAGCTTGCTGTATCATGTTTCTAAAGGTATCCGCGCCAAAGGTTGTACGACAGGTCAAGTCGGCAAGGTCGATGAGCATGGGAAAACCGCGATGCTCTTGTAGCACACTGTCCGCCAACGCAATAAGAGCGGCTATATGTGCAAAATCACGATGGGCATAGAAGAGGCGTACAGGAGCATGAGCCGAAGCACGATAGATACCCGTCACGATTTGTGGCCCTACCTCTTCTACAAATGCCTTCGTATCCGCCTTGAGGCGAGTTCTCTCTGGTAAATGTCCGTTAGCGATGTCGCGCATGGACTGAAGCGGAGTGCCAACAAGGGCATATTCCAACGGGTAGAGCGCATCACCAAGTGTGAGCAGGACACGGTCCGCAGGTGCGCTTGTCACAAACACCCAGCGACGATGTTGTTCGAGCAATGCACGCCACATCTCCATACTGCGGCGCAATAGTGGCATATCGTTATCAAGCACGAGGCCACCACCTGTCAGGAGTTCATAGGGCACAGCATGTCCGTGTCCCATGCGCCAGGATGCTTGCGATTTGTGCAACAAAATGGCTCGCTCCGCATACGCCATAATGCCGCGCTGCGTAAAATCGCTCAGGCGATCACGTGTACTTTGTGCATCCGTGCTACCACGCAACTGCCGCCGTTCAAGCAATGCTATAGCCTCCGCAATAGGATCGAGGCCACTGACACGAAGATCGCGTCGAAACAGGCGATGCACCCAGGTACCATGATTCCCCTGGTATGAGACCAACGAGACGCCTATTTGTGCAATAGTAACAGGTACGGTATCGTGTACCAGGCTTGTGCCATCGCATGCCTCTACACCACCATTGAATAACAGGCCGCGATGGATATGTTCAATGGCTGCTGTATCGACCTGATAACAACCCGCTTGTTTGGGTGCCTGTGGATGCTCAAAGACGTGCGGAAACAGTTCTGCCCGCACACGCTCACGAATACGCCCTCCTTGCTCTACAGCCTCCACGACTTGCTGTTCGAGCGACTGATACATTGCGCCCAGATTCTCGCCTTCCTGCCAGCCTTCGATGTTCAGTGCCTCGTTCACCTTCTCTCCGAACGCAGCTTGAAACTCGTTGCTCTGTAGCGAGAAGGCTGTATCTATGTCGCTAGAAAGTGCGTTGATATCAGGTACAATAGGTTGTACATTTTCTGCGTGTTCCATCATGCGTGATGTTCTTCTGACTTAGTAACACTTCATGGCACACCCTTCCCTACTGCTTATTCCCGTTTGAGATGCCTACTTCGACATGTAGAGCGAAACGGGTTACTCTGTGTAGCGAAAAAGCAGATCGCGGAAGGTTGGCTCTCCCATTTGATGCAATACGTAGCGGGCATACGAGGACGCAATATAGTCTGGCAATGCATGTATCGTGATTAATTGCTGTGTTAAAAAGGCCAGGCGCTCTTTGAATCCATGCACAGTTGTTTGCTGCATCTGTGTACATAAAAGCGCGGCAGGGGCGAGCAACTCTAGCGCGAGCCGATCCGCACGCTCTTCGATATCAAGCACGGCATTAGAAGGAAGACCTTCATCGGGTCGCTCCATTATGTGGCTCATTCTTCCCAGGTGAACCGTACTCAGGACTGCGTGTAGTCTTTCGACATCGGTTGCTAGCCGCTCTCCATCGAGAACGGGAAGAATAGAGGGGCCGAAAATGCTCATGGCGCGTTCACGTGGTGCCTGGTAATCGACCAGGAAATGCGCCAATTCATGTGCGAGCGTGATACGTTGCTCATCAAGCAGATCATCTGCATCGTAAAAGATAACTCCTTCGCCTCTATCCGCGAGGAGACATCCGTGCAGGCGGCGATCACGACCACGAATATCGTGAGCGGTCATGGCGCGGGAAGTCCATTCCTGGATATCGTGTACGCGCAATTCAGGTATGGGAATCACCTCTAACGGTAAGGTAAAGGTAATCACATTCTCTATGTCGCAAGGATAATCGGGTAGACCTCCCGCAAGTGTCCAGAATTCCTGGGCCATGTTCTCGACATAGACCGTGCTACTTATCACGAGAGCCGCCCTCGTCTTCCTCCTGATCACGAGCAGCGAGAAGTGTTGGTATATTTGAGCCTGAGTTTTGGTGCAGTGCTGTTCGCGCTTCGGCGGCACGAATAACACGCGCCAGTTGCGTCACATCAGCGTGAATGTATGCCGCGATACGTTCGACATCTGCACGGAAATGGGGAGCTTTGCGCGGGCGTTCGCAAAGGGCAAGTTTAGGTAGTGCTTCGATGTCACAATGCACCAGTGTCGCCAATTGCTCATCGCTCAATCCTTCCTGCTCTTTATAGAGTGCGAGTGGACCAGCGAGCAGAGTCGAGCGCGTTTGTGCCAGAAGTGCCAGTCGGCGCAGAGACGGCGTATAGTCGTTCATTACAGATTCCTCCTAAAGATCAAGATGATGGGCAACTTTGCGGCGTAAGCGTTTGGTAATACGCTCTTTGACACGTTCAACATGTTTGCGCCGTTCGTCTGGTGCTAGCTCGCTTAATTCGAGCAAGCGGACATACGGCTCTATTGGACGCACTTTGTTGAGTATGAGTAAGACGATGTGCCGCTCTACAGGGTCTGGAAAGGTGGCGTCGATGACCTGCCACAGTTCTTCCTCTCGCGCTTGACTTTCTGTCGTCTCAGGAGCCACGATATCTTGCGCTTGTACTGTGGGATCGGAGAGCTGGATAACATGCTTTGCTATGCGCTGTTCCTTCGCCTGAGCATTCTGGAAATCGTGATACGCGGCCATCGCAAGGTAACTATGCAGGTCCGCACGGTTCGGGTCATAGTGCTGTGGAGCATCGTGATAATCCAGGAATGCCTGCCCAACAGCCTCCTCGACCAGCACAGCATCAGCAAGTGGACCTGCGCGTCTCTGTACACGCTGCACCAAAGAAGTGTAAACGTGTTCTACAAAGGTTGCGAAAGCGGTAGGATCGCTTCGTGCAAGTATTCGACAATGGAAATCGTATTCTTCTGGTGTCGCTTTCATGAATAGCGCCTCCTTACGCTTCAAAAGAAGGACGTAATTGTTCTACACTACGTTCCCATTTTCATAGCGGTTTTCGACACTACGTATGCTCTATTACAAAAATGACATTGAAGATAGTGGGAGGATTACAAGAGACGCTTAAAAATGAGAATGTCTTCTTCCGGGTATACCTGCACATCGCTCTGGGCAACAGCAGAGAAACGGCCTGTTGCCTTGTCGCGGGTACTTACCAGCACGCGATTAGGTATCTGACGTACAATCCTGCGCTCTAGCTCAAGCCCGACGTTTTGAGCCATTTCACACATCGCCTGTGAAGTAGGAATGGGAATGCCACGTCGGTAGGAGTCGCCAATGATGAGTATGACATATTTCCCTGGTATAATCACCCTGGCGAATTCAGCGAGTGCAAGCGACATGTCCTGAAAATAATGCCGCAAGGCACGTACCTCATGCCTCACACTTTGCGTAATAGAGCCAACGCCCAGTTGCGCTAAATCCGCCAAGGCACCGTCCGCAATCGAAGAGCCTGTCGAGGTCGTGAATGCATCGCAAGCCATTCCATCCTGGTTCTGTGTACGATGAGAGAGAGCTTTTGAGCCAATCCAGCATTCTTGCGTATCGTATGTGTGTACCAACTTGTAGCGTTCAAACCACAGTTGCGTGAGTTGATGGATTTCCTTATATTCGTAGCAGGTCGCATACGGTGGGCTGGTAACGAGCAAGTCAAATGTTGCATCCAGCATCGGCAGGTGACGCGCATCATACTGTTGAATGTCCCATTTTTGGGGAAGTGCCCACGGCTCAACACCATCCGCAAGTAAGCAATTCCAATAGAGGGTGTTGCGCTTGAGCATATCGCGGCACTGTCTGCGAAACTCGTCAACAGGATCAACGAGGAGCTTGTTCAGGTCTTTCTGGACCTTCGTACTGCCACTTAACCAGATGGAGCAGCGTTTCAAGATATTGGAAAAGCCACAGAGGAACAAGGTACGGCAAGATTCATCACGAAGCGTAAGAATAGCCTGGAGAATGTGTTCGAGACTTGTGCGATGAGGTGTAGGGAACCAGTAGGCGAAGCGTTCAGCGCGTGATGCATGGGCAACGTCGATAATTGTGATAGCTGCTCGCTCATCTGCTGTTAAATAACGCCTTTCAGCACGCGGCACGCGCTCTAACAGGTTACTCAGGTACCGCCAAAAAGCTTCAAGAGTTGCGGGGTCGAGTGGAGTACACTTTGCGCGACTCATAAGAAGTGCGACTTCGTTGACATCGCCTCCCCAGAAGTGCCTTCCCAGGCGCAAAGCCTCCACGCCAGTCGTTCCTGACCCTACAAACGGGTCCCCGATAAGATTCCCGCAAACAGAGTAAGACGCGATGAGGCCATGGACCAACTGCGGAATGAACTTCGCGGGATAGCGATGATAGCCATGAGGACCCCACAACGTCTCCGCGCGGCTCACTTGAGCAAACGTCCAATCTTCGCTGAGAGAAGCAAGAGGCATTGTCATTGCACACCTATCCTTCAAGCATGTTCATTGGGAATAGTATAACATACCAGGATAAGTATTTCAGCATTTTTTCATAGAAAAGTGAGTGGATAGGGAAATAAGGGAGACTTCGCCGATACACAACCCAAAAATGCTCAGCTTAGCGCGGATCGTAGCACCGTCATCCCTGAGCAGCGATCCGCGCATGGCTCTACAGGCCGTATGACAGGATTTTTCCCCATCTTCCCACCTTTTTTCGCCCCAAAAAACCACTCCCAAAACGCGATCCGCGAAAACACTTGCCTCAAGTGGCTCCCTATGCTATACTACAAGGACAGCGGTCGGAAGGCCGATTGACTCGTGACGGAGATTGAAACCCCATCTCAAGCTCTTCTAATAACGATCCTATGCTTTTGTCGGAAGGCCGATTG
>JAABVA010006446.1_pt1 | contig 10392 bp, 10 predicted proteins | sample 5560331 | NCBI WGS metagenome assembly JAABVA01 (sample SAMN12812661, study PRJNA571458) | rock metagenome | isolation source: Antarctica rocks | place: Antarctica: Victoria Land, Mt New Zealand sud | collected 2016-01-07 | reverse complement strand
AGAGCATGACAGCCGGCCAGACCTGGGTACCGTACGTTGACGAAACATTCTCTGTATTCACAGCTTTCTCCTGAAGCCGGTGCTTGGCGCATTCGGTTTCAACACTCGAGAAGAATGCAAATAAGTGACCTATTTCGCTGCACTTTCAATTAGAGTTCTCCCATTCTTCGCCTGTCTTTAAGCTAGGTTGTTCATTCGGAGCCAGTTATAGTGCTGTGGATCAATGTAGGACACTGAGAAGAAGGCGAAAGTTTTTGACGAAACAGCTTTGCTGAGGCTCTTGAGCCCGTAGAAGTTAGCGCGATTTAACCAAGCTCCTAAGTGTGCTCTTATGTTGCATGTGAGTATCGAAGACACGAGCAGCATGCAGTGCCATTGGCTGACGTCCAAGCGAAAACGTCAGCGCGAGCGCGCTGACGTTTTAATCTTGCATATTCCTCTTTGCTTTTGTGGAAACCTCAACAACGAATGCTCGCTTGATTTAGCGAGCAGCAGATGCCGGTAACCGCTCCCGTTTGCGCAGCCGGATATCTTCGGCGTTGATGATTTGGCTCGACCCAGAGAGGATCAATGCCCGCTCCATGACATGCATCAGCTCGCGAACATTGCCTGGCCAGTGATGCGCTCGCAGGCAATCCATAGCTTCGGGAGACAGATGCTTCAGCAAGCCCCCACGCCCATGGAACGCAAGAAAGTGCCCCGCAAGGAGCGGAAGATCTTCCATTCTCGATGTAAGCGCAGGAACCTCGATTGGAAACACAGCCAACCGGTGGTAGAGGTCCAGTCGGAACGTCTGTTCTTCGGCACGCTGCTCCAGAGGCTGGTGGGTAGCCGCGATTACCCTGACGTCGACATAGCTGGGCTCATTGTCACCGACGCGCTGCAACTCGCCGCATTCCAAGAAGCGAAGCATCTTTGCCTGGAGTGCGAGCGGCATCTCACCGATCTCATCCAGAAACATCGTGCCTCCGTCCGCAGCTTCGATACGACCCACCCTTGATCGCACCGCACCCGTGAAGGCGCCGCGTGTGTGGCCAAACAGTTCTGCCTCGAGCAGAGCCTCCGGAATAGCGGCGCAGTTCAGCACGAGAAAGGGCTTATTCGCCCGCGAACTCAGGCGATGGAGAGCCTTTGCCACGAGTTCCTTGCCCGTGCCTGTCTCTCCTTCGATCAGCACCGCAGTGGATCGGGGTGCAACGAGTCGCACGAGCCTTCCCAACTCCTTCATCGCTGCGCTGGTTCCCACCATCTCTGGCAAGAACTCATTCTGGAGCCCTGAATCCTTCAGAGGTTTACCGATACTGGAGACTATGTGAGAATTTAGAGGGGAAATGGCCTCAGGATCTACGGCCGCAGTCATCGGGGATGGCGCGATAGGGCTCGCTGCGCTGGTCGAGGCGAGATCTGACATTAAAGAGTAGCCGACTCCGCTGAAATCCCGAATGACCTGTGCGAGCTCATAATGCCGAGTAGTTGACGTATTTGCTTCGACGGGCAAGGTATCCAGGCGAAGTAGATCAATCTCCGGATGGAGCGTGTCCACCCATGCGGCAAACTCCTCTAGATCCAGATCCTGGAACGGACCCGCCAAGAGAAGAGCTTCCGGTCGCTGCTCCTCTAGACATGCCATCGCCGCTGCTCCACCGTTAGCGTTATGCACCGTCCAGCGAATCTCAGTCAGCTTATCGCGTAGTTGGCGACGCAAATTTGCATCTCCCCCCGCGATGACGATAATTCGCCGCGAGCTTGAACCTGCTTCCCCCCGCACATGAGCGCTGCGCATTGTCCACGGAAGCTGATCCCGTTCGAGCACCCCTGTCGCGCCGTCTGCCGTTTTCACTATGGCTGCCTCACGATTTAGAGGGCCGCATATTGGACCGCAGTCTCAGGTATCGGCGATTGAATCTGCACTTGTTTGAATGCTGCAAGGCTGTAGCCTGCGCCGCGAACAGTCAGGATGCGCACTGTTTCTTCCGTCGAGGTCAGCTTCTTCCGCAGATAATTAATGTAAACATCCACGACGTTTGTCGCGTTGTCAGGAGACAGCTGAAAGACTTCCTTGAGCAGTTCGCCTCGACTGCAGCAGCGCCCCGCATTTTGGAGAAGGAACTCAAGCAGCCGAAACTCCTTAGCAGTCAAGCTAAGAGATCGACCTGCGAGTGACGTCGCTCTACTGATGCGGTTTAAGCGGAGACCTCCATGAATGAGCGTCACCTCTTCTTCCGAAGTTCTTGCTTGACGCCGTAGTAGAGCGCGGCAGCGTGCTGTCAACTCGTGAAAGTTGAATGGTTTGGTCATACAATCATCCGCGCCAAGATCAAGGCAGCGAACCCGATCCTCGACAGTGTTACGGCCCGCAAGGGCAAGTACAGACGTGCGCGGATAAAGACGATGGAGGTCCGTTAGCAGTACGACTTCATCTTGCGCGCCGACATTCAACAGGATCAGGTTGGGAGTCGTGGCTTGTGCCATGGCCAATGCGTCTTGGGAGCAGTCCGTCCAAGTCACGGAGTTACCATCAAACGCCAGACCTCTCTTTAAGAACATTCCCAAAGCTGGGTCAGGTTCAACGACGAGAATGCGCATTTCCAGTCCTTCAATGCATCAGGTTTCAGTGCCGCTTCTGTACCTTCGGCCAGAGTGGGCGGTTTTACAAGTTGAATATGTAATAAAGCGCAGTGCCTTTCCCGTTTACGGAACGGCAACTCGGTTCTAGTTGTAAGAATGCACTAAGGTGCGTGCAGCTGCACCAAATTGGTTATTGCAGTTCGCCTTTTATTCGCTAGAATGTCCGCATGGCTATCACTCGGCGACAAAAAGAGGTTCTGGACTTTCTTACACAATTTACCCAGAAGAATGGCTATTCGCCGTCGTATGAAGAGATCGCCAGCGGTCTTGGCCTTAACTCTCTAGCGACCGTTCATAAACATGTCACGAACTTACAGACGAAGGGTATGTTACAACGCGCTCACAATCGCAGTCGATCGATTGATGTCCTTCCGGCCCGGAGCGTCAAGAAACCTTCAGACAGATTACCGCTGCTTGGACGGATCGCGGCCGGCCGCCCAGTCGAGGCGATCGAAAGCGCGGAGAGTATCTCGCTTGGTGACATCATCGGGAACCGCGAGGTCTTTGCGCTGGAGGTCCGCGGCGACTCCATGCGAGATGAACATATTATGAGCGGAGACTACGTCCTTGTGGAGCGGACAAGAAGTGCACGGGAGGGAGAGATTATCGTTGCGCTCGTCGATGGCACAGACGCCACCCTCAAACGTTTCTACCGTGAAGGGAGCATGATCCGTTTGCAGCCTTCAAATACAGAGATGCCTCCGATCTACGCTCCTGCCGCGAATGTGGCCATTCAGGGCAAGGTTCTGGGAGTTTTACGCAAGTATGCCTGAGTTAAACCAGCTACGATAACTTTCGATGGAACTACTTCCCTCGGGCACGCGTAAGCATACCTAACGGCGCGCCTCGTCTCAGTAGAGCGGCCTTGGAGTGAGTTGTGGCAAACGAGCGCAAGTGGAAGCGTAGACTTTGGGTATGGGCGAGTGTCGCGGTCGTTGTTATCGCCATATTTTTCGGGATCACGGTTGCTGCGCGGGGTAACGGGGCGAAGATCGAACCGTCGCAGCTCGCAAAGGTAGACCGCGGCGACATAGCGCGGTCCGTGGTGGCGACTGGAAAGGTTCAGCCGATCACCAAGGTTGAGGTGAAATCTAAGGCGTCCGGCATCGTCACTCGCCTGCAGACGGACATCAATGCGCACGTGAAGCAGGGACAACTTCTTGCCCAGCTTGATCAGGAAGAGATCCTCGATCAGGTCGCAGCGCAGAAGGCTCTCCTCGCGGCGGCAGAATCGAACGCCAAAGCCGCTGGCGCCGCGATCGAATACGACAGGGTAAGTGCCCAGGCTCCCGATCTGCCGATGTACAAGCACACGTTTGATCGTGCCCAGCAGATGTCCTCGCTCGGCGTCGTGAGCCAGCAGAATCTCGACGACGCACAGCAGAAATACCTTGCCGCCGCGAACACCCGCGATAGGGCCGTATCGCAGATTTCGGTGGATAACTCCAAGCTGAGGCAGGCTCAGGCGCAGGTCGCGCAGGCACAGGCTTCGCTCAAGCAGCTTCAAGATCAGCTCTCCTACACCATCATCACAAGTCCGATGGACGGCGTTGTCCTGTCCCGCGATGTTGAAGTTGGAGATGCGGTGAGTTCCATCCTGGTTCTCGGCAGCACCGCTACACTCGTCATGACGATCGGCGATACGACGCAGGTGTACGTGCAGGGCAAGGTGGACGAGGCTGATATCGGCAAGGTGTATCTCGGCCAGCCAGCTCGCATCAAGGTGGAGTCGTTTAAGGACAAAAGCTTTCTCGGCAAGGTCACCAAAATCGCACCTCTCGGTGTCGAGAAAGACAACGTGACCACTTTTGAGGTCCGTGTCTCGATCGATAATCCTGGAGGCGAGCTGAAGGCCAACATGACTGCGAACGCCGAGATCCTTCTTGAGGAACACAAGAATGTGATGACCGTACCCGAACAGGCCGTCATCTACGACAAGGATCGAAAAGCCTCTGTTGAGGTGCCAGATCCCAAGCAGAAGAAGGGTCGCCGAGCGGTATCCATTATGGCCGGTATCTCCAATGGAACCAAGACCGAGGTGCTTTCCGGTCTGAACGGTGGCGACACGGTCATCCTGCAGTAGTAGCCGCTCTTCGGCCGAAGCACACGCCCAAGACCAATTCCTAAGGAGCACCGATGACACGCCTAACCTCTCTTGCCCCGATCTCTTTTCTGCTCCTGTCCGTAACTGTCTTTGCTGCGGATCACAACTTCGAGCGTACCCTCACAACCGGGGACAGTCCCAGTGTTATGGTATCGACTGGAGCAGGCTATATCCACCTTCTCCCCGGCTCCAGCAACCAAGTTCACATAACTGCCCATCTCCACGCCGGAAACAGTTGGTTTGGCGGCGGCAGCGGCGACATAGAGTCACGCATCAACCAGATCGTCAGTAATCCTCCCGTCCTGCAGAACGGAAATGACATTATCATCGGCGAGCGCCACTCCGGGGATCGGTACCGGAATATCTCCATTGACTACGAGGTGACCCTCCCCCAGGCCTCGACCATCGAGGCGTCAACCGGATCCGGGGACGTCGAGTTGCAGGACGTCGGCGCGCGGTTCAAGGGCAGCAGTGGATCGGGTTCGGTGCGCGCGCGGAACCTGCACGGTCCGGCAAATCTCGAAAGCAGCTCCGGCGACATCGAACTGACTGAGAGCGCACCCGGCGACGTCCGCGCACAGACCGGCTCGGGAAGCGTTCGGCTCAATGGCATCTCGGGCGGTCTTAAGGCCGGGACCGGCTCCGGGGACATCGAGGTCAACGGCAACCCCGCATCGGACTGGAAACTCGACACCGGCTCCGGCTCCGTCCGGCTCACCGTCGGCTCGGCCGCCCGCTTCAATCTCAACGCATCCACCGGCTCCGGAAGTATTCGAACGCAGCAGCCCATCCAGATGCAGGGCGAGATCAATCGGCATCGCGTGAATGGCACGGTCAACGGAGGGGGCCCAACTCTCCGCATCAACACAGGCTCGGGCGATGTGGATATCAAGTAAGGGGATACGCCTGGGCCTGCCCCCAACGCAACGCGGCTGTATGCTGTCGCTATGACCGCGTCTGTCGCCGATCCGGAGCGCCTCCAACCGAGCGCTCCCCGCCTGCTGGTCTTCGATCTCGACGGCACGCTGATCGACTCCAGCCGCGATCTCTGCAACTCCATCAACGCGACGCTTGTGCACTTCGGCAAGCCCGCGCTGCCCGACGCGGTGATCGCAACCTATATCGGCGATGGCGCCTCCATGCTGGTGCGCCGCGCGTTTGGAGATCCGGAAGGCGACCTGCACGATGAAGCGTTCGTCGCGGCGGCACTCCGCTTTTTCCTGGACTTCTACCGCGTCCACAAGCTCGACTTCACGCGCGTCTACCCGGGCGTCCTCGAAGCTCTCACACGCATCCGGTCGAGCGATCCTTCGATGCAGATGGCCTGCCTCACCAACAAGCCTATCCGGCCGTCCGAAGAGATCTGCCGGGAGCTAGGGCTTTCGCCGTTCTTTTTCCGGATCTACGGCGGCAACAGTTTTCACACCAAGAAGCCCGATCCGCACGGCCTCGAGAGCCTGATCGCCGAGGCTTCGGCAGCCGACCGCGCCCGTGGCCGATCTCGTGACATCGCAGCGCACGAGACGGTCATGATCGGCGACTCCGCGGTGGACGTCCTGACGGCGCGCAACTGCGGGGCGCGCAGCATCGGCTGCACCTTTGGCCTGGCTCCGCAGAGCTTCCTCGCGGCACCTCCCGACCAGCTCGCGCACAGCCCGGAGATGTGGCCCGGGCTGATCGAAGCGCTGGCGGGAGCCGCCGTTCAGATCGTGGGCGAGCCCTGATCGAGCGCCAGCCGGACCACCGCGGCCGCGAGCGCCAGCAGCACCAGCCACTTGACCCACCAGCGCAGACTCGGCAGCCGCTCAGGCATGGGCCGTAGGCCTCGTTCGCGCCCGTGGAGCCGGCACGAGGCTCACGCCTGCTGCTCGAACGTGCGGTTCCAGCCCATGATCACCCGCGTTTCGCGCTCCCATCCAAGCACGCTCACGCTGCCCGTCCCCAGGGCAAACCTTTGTCCGTCGGTGGCGGGCAGATCGATCCAGCGCGCCGCCAGGATGCGCAGGATGTGGGCGTGCGCGAACAGGGCGACGCGCCCGGCCTCTTTGCCCGCGGCTGCCTGAACCGCCCGCTCGATCACGCCATCGGCGCGCTCGCCCACGTGCTCGACCGTCTCTCCGCCCTTGATTTCGCTCGTCCAAACGCTCCATCCCGGCTCGGCTTCGCGGATCTCCTTGGTGGTGCGACCCTCGTAGGGGCCGTAGTCCCACTCCCGGAGACCCTCGTCCACCTGCGCCTCGGCGCCGTAGCCGGCAAGCGCGCAGGTCTCGCGGGCGCGCTGCATGGGGCTGGTCAGAACGGAGCTGAAGGCGCGGCCGGCGAAGAACTCCTTCAACTTCGCGGCGCGTTCCCTGCCCTGCTCGGTTAGTGGGATGTCCGTCCGGCTCGTATGCTTGCCGTTCAGACTCCACTCCGTCTCCCCATGCCGCACCAGCCACAACTCCACACCTGCACTCATGTTTGCTCCTGACCGATTCGCTTTCCGCAACAGATGAGATGCGCCCTCGCAACCGAGGTGCGGCGGCTTCTGCCCGCACGGCGAGCTCGGCTTATTCTAGAGAGATGGACTTCCAGCTTACGACCACCTACAAGCCCCAGGGAGATCAACCGCGCGCCATCTCCGAGCTGATCTCTGGCCTTTCCGCCGGCGAGAAGGACCAGGTGCTGCTCGGTGTCACGGGCTCCGGAAAGACCTTCACCATGGCGTCCGTCATCGCCGAGTCGAACCGGCCCGCGCTGATCCTGGCGCATAACAAGACGCTCGCCGCCCAGCTTTATCACGAGTTCAAGCAGTTCTTTCCCAACAACGCGGTGGAGTACTTCGTCTCCTACTACGACTATTACCAGCCCGAGGCGTACATTCCCGCCGGCGACCTCTTCATCGAGAAGGAGGCCACCATCAACGAGGAGCTCGACAAGCTGCGCCTCTCAGCCACGCGCACCCTGTTCGAGCGCCGCGACGCCATCATCGTCTCCTCCGTCTCCTGCATCTACGGCCTGGGTTCGCCCGAGGCCTACTACGGCATGCTGCTTCTGCTGGAGCGCGGACAAAGGATCAAGCGCGAAGACATCACACGCCGCCTGGTGGAGATCCTGTACGAGCGCAACGACGTCGACTTCCGCCGCGGGACCTTTCGCGTCCGCGGCGACATCATCGAGGTCTACCCGACCTACGACGAGATGGCCTACCGCATCGAGCTCTTCGGCGACGAGATCGACTCGCTCGCCCAGATCGATCCGCTCTTCGGCACCGTCAAGCAGAAGTACGCGCGCCTGCCCATCTACCCGAAGTCCCACTATGTGGTGCAGCCCGAGCGCAAGCGAACCGCGACCGAGTCCATCCTGAGCGAGCTTTTCGAGTGGGAGGCGCAGCTCGAAAAGGAGGGCCGCCTCGTAGAGTCGCAGCGCATCCACCAGCGCACCCGTTTCGATCTCGAGATGATCAAGTCCGTCGGCTACTGCCATGGCATTGAGAACTATTCGCGCCACTTCTCCGGCCGTCTTCCCGGCGAACCGCCACCAACGCTCCTCGACTACTTTCCTCGCGACTACCTGCTCTTTATCGACGAATCGCACGTCACCGTCCCCCAACTGCACGGCATGTGGCACGGCGATCGCTCCCGCAAGCAGAATCTCGTGGACTACGGCTTCCGGCTTCCGTCCGCGATGGACAACCGCCCGCTCAAGTTCGACGAGTTCGAAGGCCGCACCGGGCAGATCATCTACGTCTCCGCGACACCCGGGCCATACGAACTGACCAAGGCCGCCGGGGTTGTTATTGAACAGATCATCCGGCCCACCAGCCTCATCGACCCGCAGGTCGAGATCCGCCCCATAAAAGGCCAGATCGACGACCTCCTTGCCGAGATCCGCGACCGCACCGAGAAAGATCAGCGCGTGCTCGTCACCACGCTCACCAAACGCATGGCCGAGGACCTCGCCAACTACTACACCGAGGTAGGTGTCCGCTGTCGCTACATGCACTCCGAGATCGAGACGCTCGAACGCATCAAGCTCCTGCGCGACCTGCGCAAGGGCGAGTACGACGTGCTTATCGGCATCAATCTGCTCCGCGAAGGCCTCGATCTTCCCGAGGTCTCGCTGGTTGCCATCCTCGACGCGGACAAGGAAGGCTTCCTTCGCTCTCAGGGCTCGCTCATCCAGACCATCGGACGCGCCGCCCGCCACCTCGAAGGCCGAGCCATCCTGTACGCCGACAACATGACCGATTCCATGCAGCGCGCCATCAACGAGACCGATCGCCGCCGCGAGGTGCAGGTCGCTTACAACGAGGAGCATGGCCTTACTCCGCAGGCCATCAACCGACCACTCGAGATGGGGCTCGCCGGCATCTTACGGGCCGACTACGCCGACCTCGTCAAAGAGACCGAGGGCATGCCCGAGTTCATCTCCCAAGCCGAGCTCGACACCTACATCGGCAGGCTCGAGTCCGACATGCGAGAGGCGGCAAAGAAATTCGAGTTCGAAAAGGCTGCAAAACTGCGGGACACGGTTAAAGAGCTCCGAACGAAGGAGTTTCTCTTCAGCTAGCTCAGCTACTAAGCTGGAGTTCGATATGCTCCGTAACCATCTTCGCGGCGAAGCTTTTTGACCTCCTCGACGCTCGCCTTTTGCGAGGCAAGCTCACCAAGCTGGATCTCAGCAAGTCCGCCTTACGGGGCCTTGCGTGGGAAGATCTTGTCTTTCATCATCTGCCCCGACATCCGGAGTTCGGGGCAGCATCCTGCGCGTTGTTCACGGAGATATGATTGACGGCCGGCTGTTGTTGCTGCTGATTGGACTGCTGAGGAGAGGGCGGTCCTTGCACAGGTGGAGTCTGTGGGTGGAGGACAGGGGACCAAGCAGAGCTGCGTTGCAAACGATCGTGATCGCGATGTTCGAGATGTTCATCGGATGTTCTCCTTCTTCTTGCGTGGTTCTAATCATGGGGTTCATCTTGCTCTAATCGGTTGTTTTACGGTACGAGCTCCATGCCTGCAGGACGTGCGCAACACTGTATCCTTGCGGATGGAGCTTACGCCATGCCGGAGACGACCATGATGCCCCCTGTCGCGCGGGAAGAATTGACGCGGACTGCACTTCACGGACACACCCTTGAGGACCGCTACACGTGGATGCGGAATAAGACCTCTCCCGAGGTAATTGCTTACCTGGAGGCTGAGAATGCCTATACAAAGGATGTGTTGGCGGCGACAGAGGAGTTACAGACGAAGCTGTATGCGGAAATGCTGTCGCACATTAAGGAGACGGACGAGTCAGTTCCTTATCCCTACCGCGGTTGGCTTTACAGTACAAGGACGGTCGAAGGCAGCCAGTATCCGATTCACTGTCGTAAATCCGCCGCCGCCACGCAGGAAGTAGCACAACCCGAGCAGGTGATGCTGGACGTGAACGAGCTTGCCAGGGGACAGCCCTTCATGTCTTTGGGCGTAATGAGCATCAGCCCAGACGGGAATCTGCTGGCGTACTCCACGGACAATACGGGCTTCCGGCAATACACGTTGCATGTTCGTGACCTGCGGTACGGCAAGGACCTGCAGGACACCGCGGAACGGGTGGGATCGATCGCGTGGAGCTTCGACGGAACGATCCTGTTCTACACCACGGAGGACGAGGTCACCAAGCGCCACGACAGGTTG
>JAABVA010006445.1_pt1 | contig 10392 bp, 8 predicted proteins | sample 5560331 | NCBI WGS metagenome assembly JAABVA01 (sample SAMN12812661, study PRJNA571458) | rock metagenome | isolation source: Antarctica rocks | place: Antarctica: Victoria Land, Mt New Zealand sud | collected 2016-01-07 | reverse complement strand
TGCGCAACGTGCTGCACCTCGGTCTCATGGAAGCAGCACTCGAACGGGCAGCCCGTGACGGAGGCATCGGCGAGAGCGGCGAGCTCGGCTTCTGTCCGCAGTGCGAGATGCCGCTGCTCCCCGACGCGGCTTCTGCAGTGCCTGTGGCACGTCGTTGCGCGCCAAGGGCATCGGAGTGCACGCGCACACCGGCACTGCGACGAAGGGGGACATCGCATGAGCAACGTCAACCCACCCGACCAGCCCGACGGACCCAACGAGCCCGGTATGCCGGGTCGGTCCGGGGACACGCCGCAGCACCCACCGCAGGTGGCCCCGACCCAACCTGTTCCGACACAGGGCTACCCGCCCGCAGGGCGGCCAGCCGGCATACCAGGGCGGCCAGCAGGGCTACCCGCCGCCACCGCGGGGGCCGCAAGGGCCCGGCGGTCCGGGCGGTCCGGGCGGTCCGGGCGGTCCGGGCGGTCCGGGCGGTCCGGGCTACGGCGGAGCGCCGCAGAACAGCAACAACAAGCTGCTCATCATGGTCATTGCCGGTGTCGTGCTTGCCGCGATCATCGGCGGCATCCTGATGTTCGCCTTCGGGAAGAAGAACCAGGACCCGCGCCCACCCGACGTGCCGACGGTGTCCGGGCCCACCGATCCGGGGGCAGGTCCGAGCACCCCGACGGGCAGGCCGACCACATCGGGACCACCCGAGCACGAAGACCACCGGAGGCGCCACTCCGCCGGCGACCGGCGGTAACCAGGTGGACGTGGCCGAGGGCGTCAAGGCGACGTTGCCGGCAGGCTGGGAAATGGACAAGACGGTGTCGGGAGGCATTCTCGTCGTCAACAAGGCGGCATCCGCCTACGTGCAGATACAGGCGTTCGCCGGACAGAAGGCGACCAACCTCGAGCTGTGCCAGCTGCTCGAGGACGCCTCCGCCAAGGACCTCGGCAACGCCCAGAAGTCTGCCTGCAAGGCCGGGCCCGATGCCGGTCGCGTCAAGACGGCTCTGGGCGCGGTGTCGGGGACGTACGCGACGAGCCAGGGCTCGTTGACCCTCTCCACCGCCGTGTTCGCCGGTGTCCGTGATGACGGGCTCGTGACCGGGACGCAGTTGACCTACCCGGCCAAGAAGCCACCGACGGAAGCACAGATCAAGGAGGTCGTCGCGATCTGGTCGTCGGTGATCGTCTCGCAGGGGTCCCAGCCCTGACGAGGCGGCGTCAAGAGTTGCATCTGAGAAGGTGGTCGGTCCGTGTCCGGACCGGCCACCCGCTCGGTGTATCCCCGGCCGTTGGCCCGCGCCTACGGCGCCCGACGTCAGCGTCCCCGGGTGCGTGGGGGCCGGACCACGGTCAGGTCCCAGCGGCGCGGGTGCTCGAGTGCCGCGGGCGCGCCCGGGACCCGGGTCGCGGGGACCGGAGCGTCGTCGACCGGCCAGCCAGAGGCACCACCTGCTGAGAACACGGCAAATGAGCAGGTCTGTCCGGTGCTGAACCGCGGGCCGTAGCGCACGCCCCCGTGCTGCGCCTCGTGGAAGGCGCGCGCCCACGCCTGCGGCACGGCATACGGCACCATCGTGGCGAGCTCGCGGGTGACACCGAAGCGGCTCGCGGCACTCGACTCGAGGTCCGCGAGGACCACCTCCTCGGGCACGGACAGGGCGGATACGACGGCGTCCTCGAGCAGGGAGGCTGGCACGGCGGCGCTGCCGCCCAGCACCGTGCCGAGCCGCTCGCGCAGGGCGCTCAGCGGCGAGTCGGCGAGGTAGCAGGTGCCCAGGGGGGCCTGCAGGTCGAAACGTCCCCCGGACGAGCCGAACCACCACGGGCCGCGGTCCCTCGAGTGGGCGCGGTGGAGTCGGGTGGCCGGCTTCAGGCGGAAGGTCGGGAAGCCTTGCAGGGCACCGGTCGGCGGTCTCTGCGCCACCTGCTCGCGACCGCTCACGACGCCCACCGTGCTGCGTCGGCCCGCGCCACGGCGACCACGAGGTCCACCGCTGCCGGTGAGGAATGGTGCAGGACCAAATGGTCGACCGCGCTCTCGCCGCCGAAGACCGAACCCGGCGTCGTGAGCCAGGCGCCGATGGCCCATCCGTCCGCGCCGACTCGGGAGAGGATGCCGACGGCGTCCACGACCCCGGGGCGGACCTGACCTGTGCGGCCGAACTGCAGAGCGGGATACAGCAGATGCCGGTCGGAGGTGCGGCAGGCGAGCAGCGTGCCGCGCCGGACGCGATCGGCAAGTGCCTGCCGACTGACGCCGAGCCACTGGTTCAGCCCGTTGGTGTCGTAGAACGGTCCGAGAGACGTGTCGTAGGGATGGACGCTCGGCAGCGCGGCGACCATCTTGGCGGCGAGGTCGTCGAGGTCGCCGAGGGAACGCAGGCTGCGCCCCTGGCGGGCGAGCTCCGTGGTCCGTTCGGCGAGCAGGCCCTCGAGCCGGTTCAGCAGCTCGCTGGTGGAGACGGCGTTGCGCTCGGTGATGGGAAGCACCTGGTCGGACATCGCCTTTCGTTCCTTCGGCGTCAAGGGTGTCAAGGCCTGTTTAACCCACCCTACGCCGCCGGGCCGACAACCGGCTCACCGCGCGTAGTTCGGTCGAGGCCGCCGCTCGGCAGCTCGTCCTCGACGTCGCCGCGGCGAGTCTGGGGAAACCTCACCCCAGCCTGACGTGGTCCGGTTTCCCCACAGTCATTCTTCCTCGAGTTGAGCGGCATTCCCACGGACTCGGCCATCACCGCAGCCTCGACGTCGACAGCGAGTCGGACTGCCACGCCAGCCGCGGCTCGACAGGAGCGCACCGACGTCCCACGCCAGCCCGCAGGGCGTGTCGACGACATCGGGCCAGAAGGCGCGGAAGGTCGCCCAGCCGTCGATGACCGTTGCTCGTTCGCGGCGTCCGTCCGTGATCCGAGCTGTCGGCGTCGAGTGGAAGGCCAGTCCGTCGAGTTCGATGAGCACCTTCTCCTTGTCGTAACCGACGTCGTGGTGGCGACGGCCGTTGCCCGTCGGCTGCTGCAGTCTGCCCTTCGGAAGACCGTGCGGGCGTTCAACATCCCGCACGTAGCGCACCTCGAGGGTGCTCTGCGCGCCATCGCCGATGTCGCCGAGCGCCTCACGCAGCAACGACATCCACCGGTGACGCCGTCGAGATTCGAGCACGTCGAGGAGGCGCTCGTCCCACGTAAGCCCTTTGGCAGGCGAGCGCGGCAAGTGCCACGGCCTCGTCCGCGGTGCCGTCGGCTGCGAGGTCCAGAACGGTGTGCTCTACCGTGGTCAGCCCCGGCATCGCTCGGTCGTCGATGCGCCGCGCCAACTCCCTGCAGCGCTGAATCCGGATGCCCTCAGGCTCCCGGACCCGCCGCTCGTGTGGTATGAGAATCTCGACCCGGTCGGGTGGTGACCTCCGGAGCCCGTACGAGAAGGCGGCGCTGGCATGCGACAGGACCGCGTCCTCGCCGACGTGGAGCACGGCGGCCATCGACCGGACCGACCAGTCGTTCCGACCCGGACTCGTGAGGTAGACGCCAGGAAAGACGGCAACCCACCTCTTGCTCGACAGCCGCCACTCGACGAAGCGTGCGGAGACGCCGTGCGACAACAGCTGCTGACGAGTGAGCAGCCCGAACTGGCTGAGCGCCTGGACGTTCAACGCGTCACGGTCCATGGGACGAGCCTCGTGGATCGCGGTCCGCCCGGAGCGCCTGTCCACAGGCGCGCGGAGCCGGGCTGGTCGGCCGACTCCTCCTGGGGAACATCGACCACGTCAGGACGTGGGCAATGTTCCCCAGGGGCAGGCTCCCCGGCCGGTCAGGGCAGCTCCCACGTGTGTACCGGGGCGTTCGCGTGCATCTGCTCGGTGTAGAGGGCGAGCATCCGGCGCAGCGCCTCGACGCGATCGACGCCGCCGTCCTCCAGGCGCCGGACCGCCTCGATCTGCCAGGAGGCCCCGTTCGTCCCGGTCAGGCAGCGGCCCTCGATGACCGACAGATAGCGGTCGCGCACCTCGGGGGCGACGCCCCACTGGCTCAGCCCCTCGTGGGCCAGCGGTAGGAGGTGGCGCAGCACGAGCTCCGTCGCGGGGACCTCGCCGCGCCCCGGCCAGTAGAGCCGCGAGTCGATGCCGTCCCGGGCGCCGGCGAAGAAGTTCTCCTCGGCCGCCACGAAGCTCATCCGCGTCCAGACGGGCCGGTCGTCCTGGGCGAGCATGCACAGGACCCCGTAGTAGAACGCCGAGTTCGCCATCGAGTCGATGATGCTCGGGCCGGCGGGCAACACCCGGTTCTCGACCCGTAGATGCGGACGACCCTCGAGGATGTCGTAGATCGGCCGGTTCCAGCGGTAGACCGTGCCGTTGTGCAGCCGCAGCTCGGGCAGCTCGGGCACTCCCCCGGCCGCCAGCACCGCCACCGGGTCCTCGTCAGATATCTCCGGCAGGAGCGCCGGGAAGTAACGCACGTTCTCCTCGAAGAGGTCGAAGATCGACGTGATCCACCGTTCGCCGAAGAAGACGCGTGGCCGGACGCCCTGGTTCTTCAGCTCGATGGAGCGGGTGTCGGCGGCCTGGCTGAAGAGCTCGATCCGGGTCTCGTGCCACAGCTGCCTGCGCAGGAAGAACGGGCTGTTCGCACCGAGGGCGAGCTGAGCTCCGGCGAGGACCTGCGCGGCGTTCCAGTGCGCGGCGAACTGAGCCGGCTCGACCTGCAGGTGCAGCTGCATCGAGGTGCAGGCCGACTCTGGAGCCAGGGAGTCGGCGAACCGGTTGAGCCGCTCGCCCGACGGGCCTTCGATGTCGAGGTAGATGTCCTCGCCCCGCGCCGCGAGCACGGCGTCGTTGAGGGCCCGGTAACGGGTGTTGGCGCTCATCCAGTCGCCATCGAAGTGCTCCGGCATGACCGTGGGGAGAATCCCGATCATGACGATGTGGGAGCCGACCTCGTTGCACTTCTTTTCGGCCTGGTTGAGCGACTCGCGCAGGTCGGCCTCGAGCTCCATGGCCGCATTACCCCGCAACGGGCGGGGGCTGACGTTGAACTCGATGTTGTAGCGGGCCAGCTCGGTCTGGTAGTCGGGGTTCTCGATCGCCTTGAGGACCTCGGCGTTGTCCATCCGGGGGCGGTAGTCCGTGTCGACGAGGTTGAGCTCGATCTCCATGCCGGTCATCGGCCGGTCGAACTCGAACTGGCTGTGGGCGAGCATCTGCTCGAAGACGTCCAGGCCGACGCGCACCTTCTCGCGGTAGCGCTGGCGCTCTTCCCTCGTGAAGCTCGATGCGTTCACCTCGGTGCCCATGAGGGGAGCGTATGCCGTGCTCGCCAGGCGCGATGCGTAACGCCAGGCGCAATGCGCAACGCCAAGCACGACGCCAGGCGCGATGCGCAACGCCAAGCACGACGCCAGGCACGACGCCAGGCACGACGCCAGGCACGACGCCAGGCACGACGCCAGGCACGACGCCGGGAGCGAACGGCGTCGGGCGCACCCGGCGAGATCCCGGGCTCTGTCGGCCGGTCGTCCTAGCCTCGACCCGTGCGACTGATCCACACCTCCGACTGGCACCTGGGACGCTCGTTCCACCAGGTGGGTCTGCTGGGCGCCCAGGCCCGGTTCCTCGACCACCTCGTCGAGACGGTGCGCAGTGAGCGCGTGGAGGCGGTGCTCGTCTCCGGTGATGTCTACGACCGGGCGCTGCCCGCCCCCGACACGGTGACCCTGTTGTCCGAGGCGGTGACCCGGATGATTGACGCAGGCGCCCAGGTCGTGCTGTCGAGCGGCAACCACGACTCCGCGATCCGGCTCGGGTTCGCCTCGCAGCTGCTCGGGCGCGCCGGGCTGCACATCCGCTCCTCGGTCGCGTCGATTGGTGACCCGGTCCTCGTTGGCGGTGTCGCCGTCCATGCCCTGCCCTACCTCGAGCCATCGATCAGCGCGGGTCCGCTCGGGTCCGACGAACGCACCCACGCAGGGGTCCTGCGGGCGGCCATGAAGCGGGTGGAGGCAGACATCGTCGGCCGCCCCGCGTCGTCGGTGGTCATGGCGCACGCCTTCGTGACCGGCGGGGCGACGAGCGAGTCCGAGCGTGACATCTCCGTCGGTGGGGTCAGCGCCGTCCGACCGGACGTCTTCGCCGCAGCCGACTACGTCGCCCTGGGCCACCTCCACGGCGCTCAGCGGCTCTCCGAGCGGGTGCACTACTCCGGCTCGCCCGTGGCCATGTCGTTCAGCGAGCACCGGCACACCAAGGGCAGCTGGCTCGTCGAGCTGGATGGGCGCGGTGTGTCAACGACATTCGCCGAGGCGCCGGTGGAGCGGCCGTTGCGGTTGCTGCGCGGAAGGCTCGACGACCTGCTCGGCGACCCGGGCCTCCGCGCCGCCGAGACGGCATACTGCCAGGTCACCCTCACCGACGCTGTCCGGCCGCTCGGGGCGATGGACCGGGTCAAGCGCCGTTTTCCGCACACCCTCGCGCTGCAGTTCGAGCCGGAGGGCGCCGCCGTCCCGATGAGCACGTATGCCGCCCGGCTCGGGACGCGACACGACGACTTCGACGTCTGCTGCGACTTCCTCGCCCACGTCCGCGGCGGCCACGAGGCCTCGCTCGACGAGCAGTCGCTCCTGCGCACCGCCCTGGATGCCTCGCGCGTCGAGCGGGCCCGCCGGGCCGACGAGCTCGGGGCGATGCTCCCCGGCCTGGAGGACCTCGGCTCAGGCGCCGAGGGCGCGGCATGAGGCTCCACCACCTCACCGTCGCGGCGTTCGGCCCGTTTGCCGACACCGTCGAGGTCGACTTCGACGCGGTGGGCCTGACCGGGCTCTTCCTCATCCAGGGGCCCACCGGGGCCGGCAAGACCAGCCTGCTCGACGCCATCTGCTTCGCCCTGTATGCCGGGGTGCCGGGCGCGCGGCCGGCCGGCCGGGCGCTGCGCAGCGACCACGCCGCCCGTGACGCCGTCCCCACGGTCACGCTCGACTTCAGCGCCGGCACCCGGCGCCTGCGGGTGAGCCGTTCGCCGGAGTTCCTGCGCCCGAAGAAGCGCGGCGACGGCGAGACGCGCACCCAGGCGATGGTCGTGCTCGAGGAGCACTTCGGCGGGCTGTGGATCCCTCGCAGCACACGTGCCGACGAAGTCGGCGAGATCATCATCGAGGTGCTGGGCATGGGTCTCGAGCAGTTCAGCAAGGTCGTCCTCCTCCCCCAGGGCGAGTTCGCCGCCTTCCTTCGCGCCACCGCGGACGAGCGCCGGGCCCTGCTCGAGCGACTCTTCGACATCTCCGCCTACACCGGTGTCGAGGCCTGGCTCGTCGAGCAACGGCGCCTCCTGGCGGGGAACGTCGCGGAGTCGCGCGCCCTCCTCATGACTGACCTGGCCCGCCTCGAGGACGTCCTCGCGGAGGTGGATCCAGAGGTGCTCGGGCTGCTGCCCGAGTGGACGGCGGTGCCCCTCGACGCACTCCCCGGCGTTCTGGAGGCGCTGGGCCGGCGCCTCGGCACGCACGCCACGGAGACGCTCGCCGCGCTGGATGCCGCGGAGGTGGCTCGAGGAGCTGCCGAGCGGGCACGCAGCGAGGCAGAGGGCGCCGCCGACCGCCAGCGACGCGGCGAGGCTGCCCGCCTCGGGCTCGCGAGACTCGACGGCGAGGCCGAAGCCCACCGGCAGCTGACCGACCGGCTCGACGCGGCGACCCGCGCGGAGACGGTTGCCGGTGACCTCAGGGTGCTGGCGCGGGTCCGCACGCGGGCCGAGCTCGTCGCCGCCGAGCTCGCGACGGCCCGAACTGCGCTGGCCCACCTCTGGATCGCGGACTGCAGTGTGGCGACGGCTTCGGCTTGGGTCAGCTCGTTGACCGAGCGCGGTGTGCACCTGACCGATGCCGTCAGGGCGGCGCGGGAGCTTGCCTCGGCGCGCCGGCGATCGACCGAGCTGCTCGGCCAGGTGGAGGCAGCTCACGCGACACGCGAATATCAGGTCACGCTGCGCGGGATCGAGCAGGCCCGGCTGACCGCAGTCCGTGCGGCACTGGCGACGGCGCAGGCGGCGCACGGCGACGTTGCGCTGGAGCAACGAGAGGTGGCCCGCCTCCACGAGCTGCAGCGGTTGCGGCTCGAGCTCGACGCTGCGTCGGCCGACGCGAGGCGGATCGACGCCCTCGTCGGGGCGTCCCGCGACCAGGAACAGGACGCGCGCGATGCCTACCAGCGGCTGCAGCAGGCCCGGCTCAACGGCATGGCGAGCGAGCTGGCCCGCACCCTGGTCGACGGAGAAGCCTGCGCAGTCTGTGGGTCGCGGGAGCACCCCCGTCCAGCATCTGGTGGCGACGACGTCACCGCGGAAGACGTCACCGCCGCCGAGCGGCACTGGCAGCAGCGGCGGTCTGTGACGACGGCCCACGCCGAGGCCCGGGTCGCCCAGCAGCAGGTGGTTACGACGCGCACCGCCGACCTGGCCCAGGCCGCCTCCCGGTCCGCCGACCTGGCTGCCGCCTCCGGGCCCGCCGACCTGGCCCAGGCCGCCTCCGGCCCCGACGACCTGGCCCGGTCCGCCTCCGGCCCCGACGACCGGTCCGCCGCCTCCCATCCTTCGGCGGAAGGCGAGGAGAGCCGACCCGCCTCGACCGATGGCCCCGAGCTCGCCGCGGCGCTGGCCCGGGCGGTCGCCCGACGCGCCGCGGCACAGGACCGGGTTGCGCGGCTCGCCGCGGCCACGACCGCGGCCGAGCACGCCGAGCGCGAGCACGAACGACTGAATGTCGAGGTGGAGGCAACCACGCTGCGTGCCGCGGCTCGAGAGGCCAACCTCGCTGATTCCCAGGCGCGCGAAGCCAGACGTGGTGAGGAGCTCACCGACCTGGTGGCCAAGCACGGCGCGACCTGCCCCTGTGCGACCGACGGGCCGTCGCCCAAGCCTCCCTCACGCGGGTCTTCGCGGCGGCAGGCGGACCGGGACGCGGATGGCGTCGACGCCCTCCTGTCGTCGCTCGACCGGACCCGGTCCCGGCACGCCCGGGTGCTCGAGGAGGCGCAGCGGGTTCTCAGCCTGTTGTCGGCGCACGCCGACCTCGCCGAGGAGGTCCTCGCGGCGGAACAGGCGGCTCGACAGGCGTTGTCCACTAACGGCTTCGACCGGGCCGAGGCGGCGACGTCCGCAGCTCTGCAGGGGGACGTCATCCGGGAGCTGCGCCGGTCGGTCCGGTCCGTGGACGACCGACGCGCGGCCGCGGCGGCGACGCTGGCCGATGAGCACGTCGTGGCGGTGATGGCGCGCCCGCCCGTCGATCTGGGCATCTTCGAGGACGTCGCGGCCCGGTGCCGATCCCGGCTGAAGGCCGCCCAGCAGGCGCAGACCCGCGCCGAGACGTCGGCCCGGGCCTTCGGTCAGCTCGCGGTGCTCCTCACCGAACGGGTGGGTGCCCTCGGGCCAGCGGTCACCGCCACCGACCAGCTCTCCGACCTTGCCGACACCGTGGCGGGCCTCGGCGGCAACAACTCGTTGCGAATGCGGCTGTCGTCGTTCGTGCTCGCCGCCCGCCTGGAGAAGGTCGCGGTGCTCGCCAACGAGCGGCTCGCCATCTTGGGCGAGGGCCGCTACCAGCTGCAGCACTCCGACTCCCTCGCCGGCGGCGGCCGACGCAGCGGTCTCGGCCTTGTCGTCCAGGACCTGTGGACCGGGCAGGTCCGGGACACCTCGTCCCTGTCCGGAGGCGAGTCGTTCATGGCCTCCCTGGCCCTGGCCCTGGGGCTGGCCGACGCCGTCCGCGAGGAGTCCGGCGGCTTCGACCTGCAGACCCTGTTCATCGACGAGGGTTTTGGCACCCTCGACGACGAGAGCCTCGAACAAGTGCTCTCCGTCCTCGACGGGCTGCGCGATGGTGGGCGGGCGGTGGGCGTGGTCAGCCACGTCAGCGACCTGCGCACGCGGATCCCGGTGCAGATCAGCGTCTCCAAGGGCGCGACCGGCTCCGGCGTCCGCCTCGTCGGCACCGGGTCCCCCGCCGCCTAGCTAGCGCTAGCTGGCTGGATCAGTCCTCGAAGACCTCCGGCGGTGGGCAGGCGCAGACGAGGTTGCGATCGCCGAATGCGCCGTCGATGCGACGCACCGGCGGCCAGTACTTGTCCGGCGCCGACACCCCCACCGGGAAGGCCGCAGCGATCCGGTCGTACGGGTGGTCCCACTCGCCGGCGAGGGCCAGCGCGGTGTGCGGCGCCTGGCGCAGCATCGAGTCGGCCACCACGACCTCGCCCTGCCCAACCGCCTCGATCTCCCCGCGGATGGCGATCATCGCGGCACAGAACCGGTCGATCTCTGCCTTGTCCTCGCTCTCGGTCGGCTCCACCATGAGGGTGCCGGCGACCGGAAAGGACATCGTCGGGGCGTGGAAGCCGTAGTCGATGAGCCGCTTCGC
>JAABVA010006444.1_pt1 | contig 10392 bp, 8 predicted proteins | sample 5560331 | NCBI WGS metagenome assembly JAABVA01 (sample SAMN12812661, study PRJNA571458) | rock metagenome | isolation source: Antarctica rocks | place: Antarctica: Victoria Land, Mt New Zealand sud | collected 2016-01-07 | reverse complement strand
CTAACTGAACTTATTCGGAAAATAATACATCTTCCTGGTCTACGTGGGAATCCTGAACGTACATATCCTGTTACCGCCGTTGGTCCCGAATTCCCTGGCACCTTTGAAGCGTATGTTGCCAGCATAATTGGGCAATGGCAAAGCGAAGCCAAAAACGACAAACTAAGAAAAGTAAATAATGATCTCTTGAAGCTTGGTTTAGCGAGCCACGTTTCTATCAAGTCCATAAATGACACACAGGTAGAATTGCGCGTAAACCGTTTCCCCCATAGTAGCAAAAATGGTAGTGAAGACATGGTGAGCATCGCTGATGTTGGCCTTGGCATTTCACAAACACTGCCTGTCATCGTAGCTCTTCATGCGGCAGAACCTGACCAACTTATCTATCTTGAGCAACCGGAAATACATCTCCATCCTCGCGCACAATCAGCAATGGCAGAAGTGTTAGCCGACGCCGCTATACAGGGCAAACGCTTGGTTGTCGAGACACATAGCTCACTACTTTTGCTGGGTATACAGACGCTGGTAGCTGAGGGAAAACTGCCGCCTGAGTTGGTGAAGCTCCACTGGTTTACTATGCAGGAAGATGGGTCCACAAAAATTACCAGCGCAGACCTCGACGAAACAGGCGCATTTGGCGATTGGCCCGAAGACTTCGCAACAGTGACCCTTGAGTCAGAAGATCGCTATCTTGATGCCGCGCAAAAGCGTTTGAAAGGGAATTGACGTGACACAAGGCTCCAAGTGTCTTGTCATAGATACTGATATTGCTAGCTCTGCTGGTGGCGAGAACGCACAGGCGACGCGTTCCAAGCAATGCCGTGAAGTTCTAATGACGGTAAGAGAAGCTAGTCATAAAGTGGTGGTAACAGAGATGATTTCGGAGGAGTGGCGCAAGCATCAATCGAATTTTACTAGAACATGGTTGCGGTCTATGTATGCGAAAAGAAAAGTGTGCCAGTTAGATGTTCCCACAAACAACGTGCTGCGACACAAAGTAGAGCAAGGTGTCGTAGAAGAGAAAAAGCGCAATGCGATGCTAAAAGATATTCACCTTATTGAAACAGCATTGGAAACTGATAAAACGGTTATTTCGATGGATGAGACAGTAAGATTCTATTTCCACGAAGTGACTCAGAAAATAGCTATTCTCAGAAACATTGCTTGGGTTAATCCGAGTAAGGATGACAAACTTTGTATTGAGTGGTTGCACAATGGAGCCGAGAGTGCAAAAGAGCGATTGCTGGCATATTACAAGACAGACCGCGACAGTTAGTTGCATACCTCTGAAACAGAAACAGGGAGCCAGATTGCTCTAACTCCCCATCCCTGAAATAGTCCACGTACTACAAACGCCACGCTACGAATACGTTCTACGAGCGCACACTACAGCGTTGATAACACTACGATTCCAATTCGTTGCTGAGAGGCGGTGTCTGCCTCTCATATAATAGAACGAGAGAATAGAGGCAATGTAACGTATTTTATCAGTGCTTACAGACCAATACCCACATCACGTAAAACCATCTCAATTGCAATTGCTCCCATAACTGGTAGAAAGATGAACCGCAACGTTTTGTTGCTAAGATGTGATAGCAAACGCGCACCGAGAACAGCACCAGACAGGATGCCGAGCGCAACAAATGAGTGATTGCTGTAACTAAAGAAGCTTTTTCAAACGTTAATAGCAGGGAAGATGAAGTTTTTTATAGAAGTAGGAAAATTTCTTGCGATTGGCTGCTTTCGCAAAGGAGGTCAGGCATAAAAGAACAAACTTTTTGTTGTATTATTAAAATATATGTAATTGTTGTGATGCCAATCATACATTAGAAAGGTTGGCGGCATCTATGTCCTTTATACAGAGCATACACTTTCATCGACCTTCGTTGAAACAAATCTTTGTAGGTAGTCTGGGTGGCAGTATAGGTCTATTCAGTGTTTTATTAGCTGTAGCCGCTTACATTGTAGAGACATTGACGCGTCCCAAGCATATTGAAAATTTTGCGGAATTTTATACCTTTACTCCATTCGAGCTAAACTTACCCGCAGAAGAGGTAACTTTCCCCCCACTTCATGGCGATCATCAGGTAAGTGGCTGGTACATCACCCATCCAGAGGCAACGGCAACTATCCTTGTTTGCCCCGGTTATCGTGGACGACGCTCAGATGTGCTTGGGATGAGCGGTCATTTGTGGAAGGCGGGCTATAACGTTCTCGTGTTTGAATACTATGGTCATGGTACAGTTGTAGGTAAGCCTGTAACGCTCGGTTATCGTGAAATGAATGACTTCCTCGGTGCTGTTGCATATGCAAAGCAACGCGCTCCACAAACACGTCTTGGTGCCATTGGGTATTCAATGGGAGCCTCAATTGCGATTATGGCAACGGCTAGAACGCCTGAAATAGAGGTTCTGGTGGCAGATAGTGGATTCGCAACACATAGAAGTGCCCTTGATTACGTTGTACGTCGCACAATACATCTCCCATTTGTGCTATTCGACTGGTTAACGGACCTTCTACTCTGGTTGCGTGCGGGCTATCATTTCAATCAAGTCGAGCCATTGCGCGATATTCGGCGCATCGCTCCTCGCCCTGTACTCATTATTCATGGGCTAAAGGATAGTCTGGTGGATCCGAACGATGCGAACCTTTTGTATGCAGCGGCAGGTGAGCCGAAAGAGTTATGGTTAGACCCCAATGCCGATCATTGTGGCATCTACTTTGAAAATCGCCAACTTTATGTTGACCGCGTACTCGATTTCTTGGACCAAACGCTGCGAGCAGAGGAACGGCCTCCGTTGCAGTTGTCGCTACGCGAAACTAACGAGGAACCACCCCATTTATCAGAGGCAAGCTAGGTTAGCAGGTTATGAAAAATCTAATGTAAGTACCATGCCGTCGCGCCCAGCACGGGTGTTTGCAAAAACACGCCGTGCTGCTCTTTCTGCCTGTGAGGTATCATGAATCTTAGGGCTGAAATGGGTTAGTACAAGGGCATGAGCGGCAGCATCGTGGGCTATGCCTGCTGATTCTTCCGCGTACATATGGGCGTGCATGCGTGCCAATGGTATATCTTCGGGATTATCATACATGCTCTCACAGATGAGCAGGTCAACATCAGAGGCAAACGTTGCAAGGGCTTTTGTAGGTCGTGTGTCGGTAATAAAAGCAAACGAGATGCCGCGCCGTGGCTCACCAAGCACCTGCGCTGGCTCGATTCTCTGACCATTATATTCAACCGTTTGTCCATGTTGCAGATGTGACCAGAGTTGCACTGGTAGACCGAGTGCTTGTGCTCTCTCGACCTGAAAGGCTGGTTGACGTGCGAGTTCAGCACGATAGGCAAGACAGGGAATACCGTGCGCTGTTGCTACACAGGAACCGTGCAGATTGCCGGGGAGATCGAAGCTTTCTCCCCCTTTTAGTTCATGAATATGAATTGGAAAGGGAAGTTCTGCTGCAATGCGTCGTAGTCCCTCGACGACGTATGTTGTGCCGATAGGACCATAAATATCGAGTGGTTCAGTACGTCCTGCATGAGCAACCATAAAAAGGACGCCAGGGAGACCTGCGACATGATCGGCGTGCATATGTGTGAGGCAGATGGCTCTCAGTTGACGAAAGCCCCAGCCCAATGATTTCCAGGGTATCTGTGTACCCTCACCGCAATCAATGAGTGTAAGCGTCGAGCCACTACGAACCAATGCACAGGAGAGCCAGCGATTGGGAAGTGGCATCATGCCGCCTGTTCCCAGTAGACAAATGTCGATCATGCCTGTATCCTACTCTAAAAATTATTCTGAAATGCCCAGGCTAAAGCTATAACCAGTGCCGAAAGTGCTGCAATAGTTGTCAAGGCAATGCTGACAATGAAAAAAGGAAAATTGCTCACGATAAGCACGATGGCAAAAAGTGTCCAGAAACTTGCGAAAATGAGTATAAGAATTTGCCATGCTTGCAGACGTTTCTTCATTACTATGCCTTTTGTCTCGTTAAGCAATATCGTCTTAGACACATAGTATAGCAGATAGCTGTTACAGGAGAGAAGAACAATACTATGCCCGAACTGCCAGAGGTAGAATATACTGCGCGTCAACTGCGTGCAAGTGTCGTCGGAAAAACTATTCAAGACGCGGCTGTATACTGGGAACGCACAATAGGTTATCCTGATAGTGCAGATTTTCTTGCCGAAATCGCCGGACGAACAATAGAAGGTGTGCGACGACGTGGCAAGTTTTTGCTGATCGATCTGAGCGGAAACATATTCTTGTCCATACATCGTCGTATGACCGGAAACTTTTTGCTGTTGCCCGCAGGTTGGCAGATCGACACGCACTTACGCGAGACCGACCCTACCGTATGGAACGTGAAAGGGCCGACATTTATAGCAGTAGAGCCAACTTCCGCGCAAGCAGCAGGTGGCGTAATGCGACCAATTCCGCTTTCACAGACACTCTATTGTCGCGTCTGCCTCAACTTTACAGATGGGGAACGATTATTGTTTACCGACCCACGCAAATTTGGGCGGATCGAGTTATGGCCTCGGAATCGGGAACAGGAAGCCTTTGCTGGCCTCGGACCAGAACCATTCGAGGCCACGTTTACCCCTGAGCAATTTACTGAGGCACTTAGCCACCGTAAGACCAGTATCAAACAAGCCTTATTAGCGCAAGACCTGGTGGTTGGTCTCGGCAATATTTACGCGGATGAAGCCCTGTTCTATGCTCGCATACATCCGTTACGTCGCGCCAATACGTTGACAGCACAAGAGATACGTCTGCTCCATGAAGGAATTATCACCGTACTCAAAAATGGCATTGAGCATGGTGGAACTTCTTTCAACGACTACCGCGACCTCTGGGGCGAGGCAGGCGACAACTACAACCATGTCTATGTCTATCAACAAGATGGCAAACCGTGTGTGCGTTGCGGCACTCTCATCGAGCGTATCGTTGTGACACAACGCAGCACACATTTTTGTCCAAACTGTCAAAAACTTACATTGGCGTGAAAAAGGCTGGTGAACAATGCACCGTTTTACCGTCGATGTTGTAGCTGACATCAACGGTTGTAGGGGTTTGTCTCGGTTGACGACCTGCCAGCGGTACTGTGAATGTGACATAGCCGCCAGCATCGCTTACAGGTTGTTGGTCCAGCGTGACATCATTATTGTAAAAGTGAACGGTTGCGCTAGCCGTTGCACCACTGACACCAAGCACGTTCTTCGTAAGCTTCGCATAAACGGTGAGAACACTATACGCTCCTGGCGCATTGTTCGCTGACCACGCTCCACAGCGGTAAGTAGGAACGGTAGGAACTGGCGAAATCTTCGATTGAAACGACTTGCTGACAACAATCGTTTGTTGTGGTTTCAATTGGTTTACTGTGGCACCACATCCGGCCAGCAACAAAAGCGAGCCTAGAGCAAGAACAGAAAAAAGTGTGCGATATCTATATTTCATAAAAAATCTCAAAGGTAGGGACGAACATACAACATTTCACTTGCAAATCAGAGTACAGTATATCATAGAGAGGCTGTACTTTTGCAACCTCTACTATTCGCTTGTAGTACGTGTGAAAATCGTGTTAATATCTGATATCTTCTTCTGCCTTGAAGGTTGATGATTGCATGTTATTGTGCTACACTACAGAAGGCAACCGTGCTTCAATATGTGATCGCAAAACAATCTTTTCTAAGGTGGAAATATCTGTGGAATATCATGCCGACGAACACCTGGACCTTTTAGCCCAGTTGCTTGACTCTGAACAACTTAAGCAAGGCGCATCGATTACTTATCAGGGACAAGAGGCGTTGAATGAGACGCGACCAGACCCTGGTCGAGAGCGCAGAAAAGGTATCCCAGAGGTCATTTTTGCCGAGACAAAAACGGACGAGCAAATCCTGGCAATGGCGCAAGGGTTACTTGCCGGTGCTGGCAGAGCGATCATCAGTAGAATGCGCTCGGAGTCCATGAGAGTTGTGCGAGAGACGTTTCACGACTACACAATTCGTATGCAAGAGGTAGCCCATGCAATGGTCATTTATGCCCCAGGCTATGTGCGCCCATCTACCGACGGGCATGTCGGCGTGATTAGCGCGGGTACCTCAGACGTGCCGATAGCGGAAGAAGCGGCACTTATCGCAGAGGAGATGGGCTGTACCATTACCTCCATTTACGATGTGGGAGTTGCTGGACTTCATCGCCTGCTTCCGCCGCTACAGGACCTTTTGGCTACGAAGGTCGATGTGATTATCGTTGCCGCTGGTATGGATGGCGCGTTACCATCGGTTGTCGCAGGGCTGGTTCCAGTGCCTGTCATTGGTCTACCAACATCTATTGGCTATGGCATGGGCGGCAAAGGTGTTGCCGCGTTGCTTTCGATGTTACAGACCTGCGCTCCAGGTCTCTCTGTTGTCAACATTGATAACGGAGTAGGCGCGGGCGCAACAGCAGCGCTTATCGCGAATCGCGTTGCGCTGGCACGACGAGAGCATCAGTCGCAGTAGGGAAGCAGCGAGATGTTCCTGATATACGGCTCAAGGTGCCAGCAGGATATCTCATCGCTTAATAAGTCGGGTACATGGGATGTAAGAAGTTTAAGAGAGGCGGGACTTTCAATGGCAAATAATAAGCGTGGTCCTGAACGTGGGTCGCAGAAGGCGAAGCATGGCGGCGAAGCTGTACGAGAGAAATACGGCCCAGAATTTTACTCGAAGATTGGTAAGAAGGGCGGCGAATCGGTCAAGGAAAAGCACGGCCAGCAATTCTATGCCGAAATTGGCAAGAAGGGTGGCGAGTCCACCAAACGTCAACAAGGCTCAGAATTTTATTCAAAGATCGGGAAAAAGGGAGGAGAGCGCGGACGCCCGGCCGATGGAAACGAGACGAAAGAATAATGTAGAGGCATAAGATGCGGAAGCGTTGAAGCATCTCTTATTTTCAGGGATTGGCCTGAGTTATCCCGAACTCCTAAAGGGAGGAAGATGCGGAACGCGGCAAGAACTTGTTTCTTGCCGCGTTCCGCATCTTCCTCCTTTTATTTTATTCTTAGTCGCTTACTATACAAGAAAACATGTTAATAAATAGCAACTTAAATTAGTAAAATACAACTAAAAATACACTAAGTCATAATAAAAATTTAACTTGAATAATGATAATCTCATTGTTATAAGATTGACTATCATATATGAAAACCCCAGAAGTAGATAGTCAATGAAAAACGATTATGAAAGATGGAAGAGGGTACAACAGTTATGACAAAATTGTCACCACGACTCAGTTTACCTCAAATACCACAAGCATCACCCATCAATAGCACATCACAATTCAAAGCCCCTCTCACGCCACTACCTCATGTACTTGCAGCGCACAAAACACCAAATACGCCCATTCCTACAACAATAAGGTACGACTACACTACAAACAATACAACTTCTTTGATTGATTCATTTCAACAGGCCCCTTCGTCACAATTGCCTTCAATCATGGCTCCTGGTTTTGGTATCCCACGCACACCACGTCCTGACAACTCGCTCGACTCGGTTCCACTGCGCTATCGTGAGCAAGTCCTTCGCTATAACGAATGGTTGGTAAAGCAAGCGAAACAAGATGTGCTGATTGATAAACACCAGGAGATGAACGAATATATTCAATATGCAAGCCAAACGCTGATAATCGAGGGCAAAGAGATTGCAACCTTCGCCCCCTTCCGTGCTGAACTGTCTGCGCTCCAAACCTTCACGAAAAAGCAAGTGCTTGGTATGGGTGTTATCGCTCTCCTGGTACTCCTCGGTATTGCGCTCTTTCGTCTTGAGATGCTGGCGGTCATCATCTCGGCCATTACGGTTACCTACTTTGGCAATGTTCTTTTGAGCATGTTCATGGCGGCACGCTCATTGCAATCCGCCTCTGCCGAACATATTGACGATGAGATCGTGCATGCCCTCAAGGACGCGGAATGGCCCGCCTACACCATTCTGTGCCCTCTCTACAAAGAAGCACAGGTGGTGCCACAGTTTGTCCAGGCAATGCAAGCACTCGATTACCCCACCGACAAACTGCAAATCCTCTTCCTGACCGAGACCGATGATCGCGCGACACGCGACGCTATTCGTACTCTTCACTTGCCATCGCACTTCAAAATTGTGATTGTGCCCGATGGCAAACCGCGTACCAAGCCTCGCGCCTGCAACTACGGCTTGATGCAGACGACTGGAACATATGTGGTGATCTTCGATGCCGAGGATGTGCCTGATCCGCTGCAACTCAAGAAGGCAGTCCTGACCTTCGCCAACAACGAGGTGGATGTGGCATGTGTACAGGCCAAACTCAATTTTTACAACATCAAACAGAACGTCTTGACACGCTGGTTCACCGTCGAGTACACGACATGGTTTGATCTCATCCTGCCAGGACTGCAACAGGCGAAGTTTTCCTTGCCGCTCGGTGGCACCTCGAACCACTTTCGTACCTCGGCTTTGCGAGCGTTGGGGGCGTGGGATGCCTACAACGTAACGGAAGATTGCGACCTGGGCTTACGTCTCTCACGGTATCATTTACGAACAATAGTGCTGGACTCCACGACCTACGAAGAGGCCAATTCGCAGGCGAAGAACTGGATACGCCAACGTTCCCGTTGGATCAAGGGCTACATGCAAACGTATCTGGTGCATATGCGAAACCCTGTGGAGTTTTTGCAGAAAGGCCGCCTCTATGAACTGTTCTCGTTCCAGGTCGTAGTAGGGTGTGGCATCGGCTTTATTTTTCTCAATCCGCTCATGTGGTTCATGCTAATACTCTACCTGTTGATTGGACCGTCGGTCATCGGGGTGTATCATCAGCTTTTTCCAGGGCCGACCTTGTACATGGCCGAGTTCTGTCTGATTTTCGGTAATTTCTTTTATATTTATCTGTATCTCTTTGGCTGTATGAAACGCAAGCAATATGATCTGATGCTTTGGGCAGCTCTTGTTCCAGTGTATTGGTTGCTGATGACGATAGCGGGGATGGTGGCGTTCTTCGAGCTCATTGCTAGGCCGCACTATTGGCAAAAAACGGTTCATGGTTTGCACTTGAAAGGCACACAGATACCGCACATCTCTGTACAGCAACAGGTCATGAAGTCCCTGGCAGACGAACAAACGTCACGTGTAGCTGCAATAGTTGGAGTGGGGAAACACAACTTTGCGATTCCTACTATCACAAATTCTTTCGAGACCATCACAACGATACCGTTGCCAGCCCTCTCACAAAAACAAAAACAGCAGCTACGTAAGACCAAACAAACCAGAGTGCGCGACCTCTGGCTTGTGGCAACCATTGTGACAAGTTGTATCGCTAGCATCGGAGCATGCTGGTACTACTGGCAGCAACACGAAATAACGCTGTATCAAGATGCACTCTCGCATATGAGAATTTCCAGAGGTGTTTTCGATAGTGCCACTCCCGGTATTGCACAACTGGGTTCTGTATGGTTGCCGTTACCGCATATACTTATGTGGCCCTTTATCTGGAACGACTATCTGTGGCATAGCGGACTGGCGGGCAGCTTTGTCTCGATGCCGTGTTATGGAATCGCTGCAATCTACCTGTTTTTGTCGGCGCGGAGGCTCACAAAAAGTAGTAGCTCCAGTTTTATAGGGGCACTTGCATTTATCTTCAACCCGAACGTGTTGTATCTCCAATCGACGCCGCTCAGTGAAACTGTGTGTATTGCAACGCTCTCGATGGCTTGTTACTACTTTTTGATGTGGACCCAGGAAAATACGACGCGCTCACTCATCTTCGCGGCGGCCTGTACGTTTCTTGCAACGCTTGCTCGTTATGATGGCTGGTCGCTGTTTCTCGCCATGTTATGCATCATTCCAATTGTGGGTTTCATAAAGCACCACCCTTTTGTACAGATACAGAGTAATCTTCTTCTCTTTGGCCTCCTCGGTGGACTCGGCATTGTATTGTGGCTCATCTGGAATAAGCTCCTCTTTGGCGATCTGCTCTACTTTCAGCATAGTGGCGTCTACTCCTCGCAAGCACAACAGGCGATACTCTTGCGACGCAGTGAGTTATATACCTATCACAATCTCTGGCAGGCGATTCGCTATTATGCAATCGCCTCTATCCAAACTGTTGGACTACCCATTTTCTGTTTAGCTGTGGTTGGTATGCTCTGGTTCGTGTTCAACAGTCGTATCAATCCACGTACCTTTGGTGCAATGCCTTTCTTGGTTCCTTTCGTCTTCTATGTGGTGGCTCTCTATAGTGGCAATGCCGTTATCTGGATACCAGGGGCGACACCACCGCAAGACCTTGTATACATGTACAATGTGCGCTATGGAGCGCAGATCGTCTTGCCAGCAGCACTGTGTATAGCTCTCTTAGTTGGTAGCGTGAG
>JAABVA010006443.1_pt1 | contig 10398 bp, 10 predicted proteins | sample 5560331 | NCBI WGS metagenome assembly JAABVA01 (sample SAMN12812661, study PRJNA571458) | rock metagenome | isolation source: Antarctica rocks | place: Antarctica: Victoria Land, Mt New Zealand sud | collected 2016-01-07 | reverse complement strand
GTGTTGTTGCGCGCTAGCGGCCGATTATCGAGTGTTGTTCGGCATAAGCATGGCGTTTGGGGCGGTTGGTGGGGGGGGCTGCGTTCGCTCGTCTTCTCCTCCCTCGGGCCATCTCGCAACCGGTCCAAGTCCATAACACGCTCTAACCGTGAGGAAATTTTGCGTTAAACGTTCGTGAAACCGCCGCCCAGAGGCGTGGACCGGCTCAATTCCAATCGAAGGTGCTCAGGAGATTCGAGAAGTCGTCGGTCCAGACGTTGAGGGAGGGATCGGTCGCGCATGATTGCCATCGCGAATCGTATGGTATGCCACCTAATACGGAATCCGGCTGTATAGTGACGCCACGCCTGATGCTCCAGCTAGCGTTTCGCGCTCATGACCTTTCGCTGGCGCTTCGAAGCAGTAAGTGAACAAGCGGATCCCGTATAAGTCTTCCTCTTCTCTGGCCAGCATCACCCAGTGGGAGACGAACTTGCCCGGCTGTCCCGTATCCTCATCGTATTGGCTGCGGCAGACTAGTCCGGCATCCTGCGCGAGGTTCCCGAGCACAGGCTCGAGGTCCAGGTGCCGGTTGGAGATGTGCATAGCCATGACCCCGTTCTCGTTGAGCTTGTCGAGGTACATGTCAAACGCCTCCCGGGTGAGGAGATGTACTGGTATGGCGTCCGAACTAAAGGCGTCGCCGACGATCATGCCGTACTCTCCGTCTGGAGCCTCGGCTAAAGAGAGGCGGGCGTCGCCAAGGACCACGTTGGACTGGCCGGGGCAGTCTCTGAGATAGGTGAAGAGATTCTCGTCGCTGGCGATCTTCTGGATCAGGGGGTCTATCTCGTAGAACTCCCAACTCTGGCCGGGCTTGTTGTAGCACGCCAGCGAGCCCGTACCGAGGCCGAGCGCGACGACCCGCGAGGTCGTCTCCTCCGGCAGGGCCTGGAAGGCCGGGCCAATGGGACCAGTATTATGGTAGTAGGTGGTGGGCACAGGGGGTTGGGGACCGAGAAACTGCGCCCCATGGTTGGTATCGCCGACCGCGAGTGCGTGGTAGGTGCTCTCAGTTCCCTGGTTACCCGTGACCTTATAGACGCCGAAAAAGCTGCGCTCCTTGTAGAAGGCGTCAGTCGCGGCGACCGTGAAAGTCCCGGCCACGATGACCGCCGCGACACCCAGACCGAAGCGCACCACGCGGCTGGAGAAGTAAGCGAAGTAGAGACACGCCGCGGCGGCCAGACCTATCAACAGCTTCTCGGCAGTGTCCCTGGTATCTATCGCCTCGATGGAGGTGGCGGCCCGGGCGAGCGCGACCACCACTATTCCGAGGACAAGGGGCAGCGCCAGGTCCAGAAGCAGCGGGACGAACCGCGACGCACCCCGACGCTGTTCCCCGCTCTGCCCCGCTTCTCCCTCCCGGGCCTGCTCCCCGCCCCGCGTCAGCCGCGTGAGCAGCACCCCGGGCAGGAACAGGCACGCGAGGATTATAGCGAGCGGGTACTCGACCACGGTATCGAAGACCACCGGTGCGATGACGGCGTTGAAGATGCCGCCAAGCACGCCTCCTACCGCGACCCACAGGTAGAACTCCGTAAGGTGGCGCGCCGGTGGCCTATCGCGCGCCACCTCCCCGTGCAACACCATCGCCACCAAAAAGAACCCAAAGATATGCAGCCCTATGAGTGCCAAGTAGGGATTCTTCAAGTCGGTCAGTATGGCAACCACGAGTACCATCATCACCAACGGAAGCGCCGCCAACGACAGCTTGTGCAGGACGTCCGGCATCCTCTGGCCGGGCGAGAAGACGACCACGAACGAGAAAAGATACAGAGAGAGCGGTATTACCCAGAGAAGTGGTATGGGCGTGATGTCCGTAGTAATGAAGGCCGCAACCCCCAGCATCAGGCTCGACGGCACGAACGTGAGCCCCACCCAACGCAGCCTGCGCCACAGCGTGATCCCAGCAGCGGAACCAGGCCCCCCGGACGAGGGGTCGGCGCTCCGCGGCGAGCCGCCACCGCTCACCGGGTCACCGGCGACCGGCTCCGGCTCTTCCTCCCGGGAGGGAGCGGGGTTGGAGCGCCACAGCATCACCGCCGAGGCAAAGACCAGGACCACCAGCGCCCCGTAGCCCGCTGTCCACCAGAAGCCCTGGTTCGTCAGCGTCAGTTCCCGCTCCACGACCAGCGGGTAGCCCAAGAGTCCTATGACGCTGCCCAGGTTGCTCGCCCGGTACAGGAAGTAGGGGTCCCTGGCCGCCGGATGGTCGGTGTCGGACAGCCACCTCTGGATCAGGGGGTTCGTCGTCGAGATCACGAAGAACGGGAGCCCAACCGACACCAGAAGCAGCCCCAACAGCAAGAAGATCGGGTTCCCTTCCGCCGAGGGGGCCCACTCGTTGCCGGGCTTCACGAGCGGCCCCGCAAAGATAAACACCAGAATCGGCAAGAGAACCACCGCCAGATGAAGCACGGCCTGGCGCCGCGTCCCGAGCCAGGTGGTCATAGCGTGTACGTAGAGGTAACCTACCAAAAGCGCCGCCTGGAAGAACATCATCGAACCCGTCCAAACGGCGGGCGTGCTGCCGAAGAGCGGCAGGATAAACTTGGCGAACATCGGCTCGACCAGGAACAGAAGCGAGGCGCTCATAAAGATAGTGGCCGAGAACAGGACCATTAGCGAGGTCCGGCCCGGCGAGCCCTTCCGGGTAGAATTCTTCTTGCCGACCTCGTTCGTTTGCGTCGGCGGTTCGGCTGGCAAAGGTTCTCGCGTCCTTCCTTCCGCTCTTGCTAGTAGTCCCTACTGGCGCGCAATCTAACGGAGACACCGACGACTGGCAACATCTGTTGTGTTAAATCTCGGAGTATGCGTCTACTGCCCGGTTCGGGACGCTATCGTCTCTCCGCAGAGGATACAATACGGGCCAGGTAAACAACTGTCTGTCAGGAGGTAGGATTAATGGCCCTCTACGAGTACAAGTGCGCGGAGTGCGATGAGCGGTTCGACCTGATGCGGTCGATGAGAGCGGCCGACGAGCCGGCGGAGTGTCCCGAGTGCGGCGGCAGCGAGTCGCGGCGTCTTATCTCCAACTTCGCCTCCGTCACCCCCGGCGCCTCCGTAATGTCCACCAACCCCGTGATGAACGCCCGTATGGCCGGTGGCGGCGGCGGCGGCGGCGGTGGTTGCTGCGGCGGAGGCTGCTGCGGCTGAGGAACCCCTCCGGGCGAAGCCGGACGGAGAAGCGCCTGGCGGTCTCCCCGAGCTCGCCCTCAAGGGCATCGAGGAGTTTAACAGGGGCGAGTTCTACGAATGCCACGAGTACCTTGAAGAGGCCTGGATGCGAGAGCCGAAGAGGGTTCGCTTCCTCTACCAGGGCATCCTGCAGGTAGGAGTCGGTTTCTACCACCTCGGCAGAGGCAACTGGCGCGGCGCCACAGGCCTCCTGCGCAACGGCACCATCCGCCTTAGAGAGTTCGAGCCAGAAGCCCTCGGCATAGACGTCTCCCGCCTCGTCCGCGAGTGCGAACGGTGCCTTGAAGAACTCGAAGATCTCGGCCGCGATCGCGTGCGCGAGTTCGACCAGACGAAGGTGCCAAAAATAGAATTTACGTAAGATTTCTGCTTAACGTCGGTTAATCGATTTTTGGTCTTCAGTGGCGTTCTCGCACCAAACGTTCTTCTCTTGTCTCCGTAGAAGGTGGGATCACTATAATGCCTACCGTAGCTTTCCGCTATGAGAGTAACAAGCTGTTCGCGAACAGGCTTTTCTTATCGAAGATAACCCTGGCACTGGCGTTCCTGGGCGGGTTTCTTCTCTCGACCAAGCTGTGGGTGGCCTCCCGCTCCTATCGGGCACCGCGACCCGACCTGAGGCTTCAACGGCCCTTCAGGCGGCTTTGAGGAGGTTCCCATCTCCAGCCCAACGATACGTTTCTTAAAGGGGATGTCAGGGCATCCCACGCTCTGTGGAAGAATCCAACAAAACATCGACCGCATCGCCCGCACCCTTAATAAAGCAGTGATTTACAGGTACTTTGTGCGGTCTATACTTTCTACCATTACCGCCCGTAGATCGAACCTTATCGACCGCCGACGCGAGTATCGACCACGAATTGCCCGCATGGGTTGCCAGCCTATTGGCGGAAGCTCTTAATCACGCCGCTAGCTACTGTAGCTCGACCTCGACGTACTTGTAGCTCCCCTCTCGCCGCTCGTGTTCGGGCAGCTCTAGGCTCCGAAACAGGCGTAGCATGCGCCCATTTCCGGGCATCACCAGCGCGTAGAAGTGTTCAATCCCTCTATCAAGCGCAGCCTCGATAAGCTGCTGGGTCAGTACGGTGCCCAAACCACGTCCCTGCCAACGATCTTCGGCAATAGCTGCATACTCGGCCCGGTTACTTTCCGGTACTCGGACGAAGCGTACAACGGCAATTATCTCGTCTGGCTCAGCGGGATCCAACGCAACCAATGCGAAGTGGTCCACGCTATCTATATCGGCGAAGTACCTGGCTTGCTTGGCCCTCAACTCTTTCATAGGAAAGAAGAAGCGTAGGCGGATCGACTCCGCGCTGCAACGGCTGTGGAGCCGTTGCAGCGCGGGAACATCACCAGGCTGGATAGATCGAACTTGGAAGAAGGTACCGTTATGTAGGGTAAGTGTTCTGTGCTCTTCTAATTTATGTGTTGTCATTTGGTAGGGTGCTCCATGACTCGGGGGCGGGGGCTTGCGATGACACGAGAGCCCCCGTCGTAGCGTTTTTCCTGCGCCCCTCGCGCCGATCAGTTGGTGGTGCTCTGGCTCGTCGTCGGATGCTGTTGGTCGAAGAACCTCATCATCTCCGCCGAGGCATCAGGGCCTTTGGCATCGGTGTAGGAGCCGGCGCGGCTCCCTCCCGACCAGGCGTGCCCGAGGCCGTGGACGGTCCACTGCTCTATGATGGGACGACCGTCGGCGTCGCGTTGAGTAGCGCGGGTGTAAGCGTGACCGTTGGGGACCTGCCCCTTTCGCACCGCGACCGGCGGGACCGGCTTGCCCGCCGCGTTACGGACTCCAGGAGTATTGTTTACCGCCCAGTAGTGGGCGAGCAGTTGTTCGGCGTTGCGCGGGTGTACAGTGGTGTCGCGATCCCCATGGAACACGATCACGGGCACGCTTACCTCGGAGTTAGCAGTCGGGGCATCTCTACGCGCGTTAGAAGCCCCTCTGCCCTGCATGGCGGAGAACGCGGAGGAGAGGTCCTGGGCGGCGCCGGGGGCTAGCCCGGAGTGGACGCCGACCGCGGCGTAGAGATCGGGGTAGATTGCCCCCATGATCGCGGCCATCGTCCCGCCGGCCGACATTCCAGCTACGTATACCCTGCCGTCGGCGACACCGTACTCCTCAATGACCTGGCGCGTGATGCCGGCGATTATGGCCGGCTCGCCCTGACCACGCTGCTGGTCTGAGGCCTTGAACCAGTTCCAGCACTTCTGCATGTTGGCGTTCTGGGCTTGTGCAGGATAGGCAATGAGGAAGGTGTGCGTCTCGGCGAGCTCGTTCATGCTCGTTCCGGCGGCGAAGTCGTCGGGGTTCTGGGTGCAGCCGTGGAGCATGACGACCAGGAGTACCTCCTCTTGGCCGGTGTAACCGCTGGGGACGTACAGCTTGTAGGCGCGGCTCCCAGCCGGACCGGCGTAGGACCGCTCGTCGAATCGACCTCCTGCGGGGACGACGGCCGGCCCGGGCGCGCCCTTCGTCGGTCCGGGCAAGCCGTCGGGCAGACCGGGCAAGCCGTTCGGCAGGCCGGGCAAAACGTCAGGCAGGCTGCCGGGTAGGCCTTCTAGCAGACCGGGTATGCCGTTCGGCAGACTGTTAGGTAACCTGGGTAGGCCGTCGGGCAGGCGCGGCACGCCGCGATAGGGGCGGCTCGGCCTGAGAGCGCCCTGGCGCGCGTACCCGGTCCGACCGAAATCCGCACTCTCCGAGAGTCGCGTGGCCCCCTTCAGGGGTCCGCCGGTCGTCTCGACCGGGCCCTCGGTCCCGCCCGTCTCCTCCGAAGCCACCGGGGTAGAGATGCCCCCGAGGGCGCGTTGTATGGCGGCAGTCGCCTCGGCGAGTCGCCCTTCGTTGGTGAGGCGCGTGGCCTCCGACATGCTGTTCTGTAACGTTTTACTCATATGTGCTTCTCCTCTCCTCTGTGCTCTACGTCGATTTGATACGGCTCGCCAGCGCCGCTTTGACTGCTGGACTCGCCCGGAAGGCGCCCAGAACCTCCAAGGAGGCGATTGTCTCCAGGGCTAGTTCCGGGGAGACATCGTCAGCGATGCTCGCCAGGCCCAGTACCTTGATCTCCAGCGTCTCGCCCGCCGCGCGTACCGCCTCTAGATCGCTCCGGGCAAAGTGCTGCAGCCCAAGAACTAGCTCCTTGCGAACCACCGTCTGGCGAACCGCCTCGGCGTGCGTATTGAGCTGGTTGCGGATCGCCGTGCGGATGAAGTCAGTGCGGTTCTGGTAGAAGCCCTCCCGCACCAGCAGGTCGATCTGCCCCAGATCCACCGGGCCCATGTTGATCGTGATCTTCTCCAACTCGGTCAACGCCATCCCTTTATCCTCCTCTCAACATCTGTGAGACATCTGAGTGGATGTTAACACGCCATCGAGCCCTCGTCACGAAAAATAAAATTTGAGTACCACTAACGTCACGGCGCCAGCGAAAAGATTTCGATTGGAGAGAAACGGTACTACGGCCCGTAAGCTTTCCCGTCTGACGCCCGGACGGCGCAGGAGGCCCGACGGCCACCATCACAGGTGGGGCTGATGGCGACTTCTTAACAGGTGCAGCAGAAAGATTACGGCTCGCAGGTGGTGGCGGACGATGAGATCTCTAAATCGTTTCAAACAGGGCACTCTATACGACCGAGGGGCACGAGAGTAACTACCGTAGATAACGGTGAAACCTCGGATAAGATCCGTTATAGAACGTCTTCCGGGAGACGGATTTCTGCATTATCGCCTTACCAGGAAGGTTAAGATAACCACCTCGTAATGTCTCCTCTCAGCGCTGCTGGCTTCGTCAGAAGGTAGTGCTGCTAAAAGCCGTTTTAAGCGGCAGGGGACCTACCAAGCCCAGCGTGCACAAGAGCAAGCTCTGCGGCTTCAATGGCCTTTGAGATGGCTTTGAGAAGGTTTCGAGTTCGGGTCCACTCGTACACTCTCTCGAGACCTTATCCTGACCATTTCATGACGTAGAAGAACCCCGCAAAATACCGACCGCATCGGCCGCAAAGCGCGGACTGCCACTGTAAGTATAGAGCGCAGATCGACCGCATAGAAACCCGTTGTTTTGCAGGTTTTTCCCCGTATATGTCTGTTGTGGTCGATGCGGTCGATGTTCTACTGACTCTTCTTGAGTGTTTAGCCTTCCCCTTATCCCCACGTCGAATGGGCTTGGGTCTAGAGAAGGGCCGGGGTGCCTTTTAGAGTACCCCATATTAGCGCCAGTGGATGTTTATCCAGTGCGACTATATCTTGTGTTGGCACTTCGGCGCCAGGGAAGGAAAGCACAGAATTTGAGAGGCTCTCAAGCCGGATCTATTGACGACCTTGGATACGAGTTTCCGAGAAGACTTCTTCTCATAATTTTGCTATTGAGGGCACCTTAGATTGAGACGGGCTGAAGCTCAGCATCGATCTGGGGTATCAGTATTTCCTGCAGGACGGCCCACCAACCTAGGTCTTCTTCTTCTAGGGCTAGCCCGGCTTCCTCGACCAACTCGCGGTACAGCTCCTCGAATTCTGCGGTCCTTGTGAGAGGTGTCCCTCCGGCTGTGATCCTCTCCTCCTGCTGGCAAGCCGTTGCACTCATCTTTTTTTACCTGCTCCCTTCGTAGGCTTGCTCAACTTGCGTGCCTACTTTTTTGTCTGCACTATTTGTACGTACCGCCCGCTTAGTTCGATCAATCGATGGCGCCATCGTACCCGCCCCATGCAAAGAGTCTGTAAAGAGGTGGCTGAGGATGCATAAAGAAGCAGGCCCCGGTCCGGAAGTTAGCGGGGGCCTAGTTCTGAGCGTCTATGCCCCCTCGGGACCGGGGCGGACTCGTACACAGCGGGACTCGTTTCTATCGTGGGGGCCCGGAGACTAGCACTGAGTTTCCGAAAAGACCTCTTAGCGGCACTCTGATGAATAAACAAGGCGTTGATCAGTAAGGGAGACACAATCGGAAGGTCCCAAAACCTTCGTACCCGACTGTGTGTACCGACGCTAGCTTGGATTTAGCCTCGCTCGGGTTTAGCCTTACGAAGTTGTCTATCTGAAGGAGAAATTTGATGAGTAGAACCGCGGTTCGTAATGTGATCCTCACCCTAATTCTTCTGGTCATCTTGGTGGGACTGTTTCTCTGGCTGCGCCCTTTTTCTACACAACAAGATAGCTCTACGGCATCCAAATCTACTAGCGCCCAGTCACAAGATCAAACGTTTGATCTCGCCATACAGAACGGCACCATGACTCCCGCCGAGATCTCCGTTAGCGAAGGGGACCAGGTGAATCTCCGGATAACCTCTCATGATCCGCTCGATTTCCATCTGCACGGATACGATCTCGAAAAAGAGGTCGAGGCCAACCAGCTGGCGGAGCTTTCCTTCGATGCGACGACGACGGGTCGCTTCGCCATCGAGGACCACGACACGGAGGCCGAGCTGGGCACCCTACTCGTTCAGCCACGTTAGGAGAGTTCGTGCGCCGTCTGATCATCCTGCCCCTGTCGCTCCTTGTGCTCCTCGTAGCACCTAGTGAGGCCTTCGCTCATGCGGTACCCCAGAGTCAGGATCTCCCAGTTCCGTTCTGGCTTTACCTTTTCGGGGCGGCTGCGGTGGTGGTTATCTCCTTTGTCCAGATCGGTCTCTTCGTCGGTGAGAGCCACACTTTGCAAAGCTATCCTCGGTTCAACCTGCTCACCGTCAAGCCATTGCGGGTGGTATTGACCAGCCGACCGCTGTTGCTGGGCCTGCGCCTGCTGTCTGTGGTGCTCTTCGTGCTCGTCATCCTCACCGGCCTCCTCGGCCAACAGGTCATGGACGACAACCTCGCGCCCATCTTCGCCTGGGTCATCTGGTGGGTGGGCTTCAGCTTCTTCACAGCCTTCGTGGGAAACCTCTGGCCGCTGGTGAACCCTTGGAAGATCCTATTTGAGTGGGCCGAGCGGTTGGCCCGCCGGGTCGGAGTCGAGAAAGGAATAGAGCTTGACGAGCCCTACCCTGCCTCCTGGGGCGTCTGGCCCGCCCTGGCGTTGTACGCCGGCTTTATCTGGACCGAGTTGGTCTTCAAGGGCTCGGCGATTCCGGCCAACGTCGCCCTGTTCGCCCTTCTCTACTCGATGCTCACTTGGACCGGCATGGTCGCTTTCGGCAAGGAGACCTGGCTGCGCAGGGGCGAGGCGTTCTCTGTGTTCTTCGGCCTCCTCTCCAAGTTCGCTCCGACCGAGGTGCGGGTGAGCGATTCGGAGCTCTGTAGGGAGTGCGGAGCTACCTGCCAAACCGCTGAAGGAGGATGCGTAGACTGCTACGAGTGCTTCGCCAGGGCCGCGCCCGAGGATCGCCAGCTCAACGCGCGCCCCTGGGCGGTCGGTCTGAGCTTTACGAACGAGGTCACCCCAGACCGTCTGGTCTTCGTGATCTTCGTGCTGGCTAGCGTGGCCTACCATAGCCTCTCAGAGAGCTCACTGTGGGCCACCTTGTTTGGTATTGCTCTTGTTCCCAAGACGTTGGGGCTCATCGCGGTACCGCTGATATTCCTCGCCGTATACCTGGGGGTGATCAAGCTCAGCCAGATCTTCGGCGACGGCTACGTGCCTTTCTGGCGTCTTGCGGTAGCGTACGTGTACTCGCTCGTGCCCATCGCCATCGCTTACCAGGTGGCCCACTACTACACCTACCTGCTCATCCAAGGGCAGACGACCACACGTCTCGTTTCGGACCCGTTCGGCTGGGGCTGGAACCTCCTGGGTACCGCGGATTACAGGCCTAACGCTGACTTTATCGATCCTACCTTCGTCTGGTACTCCCAGATCGCCCTGATCGTAGCGGGACACGTGGTGGCCATATACCTTGCGCACGTGGCGGCGCTGCGCTTGTATCGAGATCCGAAGTTGGCGATGCGCAGTCAGTACCCGGTACTGGGGCTAATGGTTCTCTACACGATCTTCAGCCTCTGGGTGCTCTCTCAGTAGCGTCTGGGTTCTTTCCCGGCCCCGGTAGCCTTGAGCGAATAAAAGGTTCCAACGCTCTAGAGAAGGTGAAACCTACTAAACCTCTTGCGTAATAGCGACGTTGCATCCGACGACGAAGCAACCTGCCTCTCTTTTCGGCTTGTGCGTCCCCTTTATCTGCTACCAGCTTAGCTCGCCTAGCTGCCGGTAGTTGTGCAGCCC
>JAABVA010006439.1_pt1 | contig 10401 bp, 13 predicted proteins | sample 5560331 | NCBI WGS metagenome assembly JAABVA01 (sample SAMN12812661, study PRJNA571458) | rock metagenome | isolation source: Antarctica rocks | place: Antarctica: Victoria Land, Mt New Zealand sud | collected 2016-01-07 | reverse complement strand
GCTCGCTCCTGGCGTTCGCGGTGCTGGCTCTGGGCGCGCTCGCGGCCGCATTCGGTGGCCGTGCCGCGGTGCAACGCCGTGCCGTGGTGACCCAGCAGCGCGTTGTGCGCTGACCCGACGCCAACCCAGCTGCCATTCTCTAGCGATGGCGGCTGGCATTTAGACGGCAACTCGGCGCCCGCAATCGGGCTACAACAGGAGAGTTTACCATGGGTCTTCTCGACACAGTTCTTGGCGGCTTGATGGGCGGCGGCGCAGGCGCGTCCTCGCCGATGGGTGGCGTTCTTGGGAGCCTGCTGGGCGGTGGCCAATCCGCTGGGCAGCCCGGAGCCGCGGGGGCCGGCGGCGTAGGGACTGGCATGGGCGGTGGGCTTGGCGGCCTGATGTCGCAGTTCCAGCAAGGCGGGCTGGGGCACATCGCTCAATCCTGGGTTGGCAACGGCCCGAACCAGCCGGTCTCTCCGGAGCAGTTGCACGGCGTGCTTGGCGCTGACCAAGTGCAGAGCATGGCAAGCCAAGCCGGCATGCAGCCAAACGACTTCCTGTCCCAGCTCAGCCAGCACCTGCCGGAGGCCGTACACGGCATGACGCCGAACGGCCGCCTGCCGGACGAGGGCACGATGTCGGTCTGAGCCGGACCAGCCCACGGCGAAGCCGTGGGCTGACTTACGCTTGCGCATCAACGCAAACTTTAAGGAGCATATCATGGTCAACCGCACGGCTGCGGCGCTCGTCGCGGTCACGTTCCTGAGCCTGCAATGCCTGGCCAGTCCAGCCTTGGCGGAAAACCAGATGGGCTATCAGCTGCTGTCCGCGGAGCAGGCGACCGGGCTGCCCCGCAACGGCGGCGCGCTAGGCATGGACATTGGCCGGGCGCAGCAGATTACCGACGGCGGCATGACGTTCGACCTGCTGCGGGTGAACGGGGTACGGCAAGGTTCGTCCGGCGCCCAGGCCGGGTTCAAGATTGGTGACCAGATCATCGCGGCCGATGGGCGGGTATTCGCAAGCGTCGCGGCGTTCGCCGCCTATGTGGGCTCGATGCCGCCGGGCCGGCAGATCGCGGTGGACTACATGCCCGTCAACGGCGGGCCGCAGCAGGCGCAGCGCGTCGCGGTTACGGTCGGCGCAGGCGGACGGGCCGTTGCCGCGCAAGCCGATGAGCCGGCCCGCACCGGCATGTCCACAGGCAGCAAGCTCGCGATCGGGGCCGGCGCAGCGGCCCTGTTCGGCTGCTATAAGCTTGGCTGCTTCAACCGCTCCGCCGCACAGCCTGGCAATGCTGTTGCCGGGGGAACCAGCCAGCTCCGCTGACCACTTTCCGGACGAAACGCGCCTGGGACCGCGCGACACAATTGTTCAACTTATCTGCCCATCGTAGCAGAATGGGGAGGACATCGAGGTAGGGTTGGCGAAGCGACGCCTCCTCTGCAAGCCGTTACGTCAACGAACAACAAAGGAACGCCAGTTATGAAAACGCTGATCGTGGCATTTGCTATCCTGGGCGCCGTACCGGCACTCGCGCAAAATCCGCTGACCACCACTCAAAGCCCGCCTGCAGGGAACTCAAGTCAGTCGACGCCGGAACCCGCGAACAGCCTGCCCAAGGCCTCAGGCACGGAAAAGCCGACACAACAGCCAGGTTCCGCCGTCGGCGGCACGACCTCGACACAACCTCTGGCGACCGCTCCATCCAACAGTGCGGGAACGTCCAGCGTCTCACCGCCAGTCAAGCGATAGAGTGATGTTTGGCCAGCCCACAGATACCGCTTGGCGCTGCGGGCTGGCCAACGTCCAGCCATTCGACGGAACACTCGCTTTGGAGCGGTTCGTCGATCTGTTTCACTTGTGGTCAGGATGTTTCCAGGTAAGGCGATAACAATCCGAACCTCGGAATCTTCTATGCAAAGCTCCAACGTTGTTTCGCGATCAACTATAGAACGAAGTGCTTCGAGCAGAGACCCCAAGGCGTGACCTCAACCAACGCAACCCTATTCAGAAGGACAACAGCATGCGAACCATCCTTATCCCGGCCGCCCTCATTGCCGTTTTGGCGACCAGCATGCCCATCGAGCCGGCGCAGGCCGCAGGCTGCATCAAGGGCGCAATTGCAGGCGGGCTGGCCGGCCACGTGGTAGGGCATGGGGTGCTCGGCGCTGCCGGGGGCTGCTTTGCCGGCCGCGGCATAGCCAACCGTTCGGCACGCCAGAAGCAGTTGGAGCAGCAGAACCTGCAGAACGGAAATCAGGACTATACCTCCGGTGCCGTGCGGGCTCCGGGCAGCTATGGCCCAGGCGCTTCGCAGAGCCAGGGCTATGCTCCGGGCTCGCCTGGCCAGGCCTACAGCGGGCGGACGACCCAGCAAAGCCCAAGCTTCACCCAAGGCGTGCCGCAAAACTAAGCTTGGGGGGCGTTTGGATCTCTGGGCGGCGGCGGGCACGGAGGCCATGCCCAGCCGCACCTGGGCCGTCCAGAGTGCCGACGGCCAGGCTTACACCATCCATGGAGGCGCATATGAGTGACACAGGCAGGTCGGACGCTGTCGGCAAGACCCTGGAGGACCTGAAGGGGGTGGGCGACGCCGCACGCCAGGTCGGTGGACAAGCCATGCAGGCCGGAGCGGACGCGGTCGACCAGGCAAAGGACGTCGCGCATGACGCCAAGGCCCGGGCCGGCTCCGTCGCGAGCGCGATCGGGGAAAAGGCGTCCTCGGCAGCCGAGGCTCAGAAGAGCGAGTTGGCTGACAAGCTGGAGGACGTCGCCAAGGCCGTGCACCGTTCTGGCGAGCAGTTGGAGGGACACCAGGATTGGGTCGCCCATCTCGTGGAGCGTGGCGCTGCCGAACTTAGCTCAATGGCGACGACGCTGCGGAAGAACGATCTGCAGGGCCTGCTCGGCGAACTCGGCAGCCTCGCCCGCCGCCAGCCGGCGCTGTTCGTCGGCGCGTCCATGGCGGCCGGCTTCGCCCTGACGCGCGTCGGGCGGCTTGCCGTTTCCGCGCCAGCCCCCGTTGCCAAGCCCACCCCGGCCCCGACGCCGCATTCCGCCACGCGGATCATCCCCGCCACTGAACCCGGCGGCGCGCTGGAGATCGTCCGTGAGCAGCAGTAGGCCGCACAGCCCGCACAGCCTGGGCGAACTTCTCGGCAACGTCGCGGCCGACATCCAGGATCTGGTGCGCGGCGAGGTCCGGCTGGCCCGGTCCGAGCTGGATCAGAAGCTCGACCGGGTCATCATGGCCGCGATATGGCTGCTGGGCGGCGCCCTGGTCGCGTTTGCGGGCCTTGTGGTCATCCTTCAGGGCGTGGCTGCCGCCCTCGCGCTGGTGCTGCCGACCTGGGCCGCGTCCATGATCGTCGGCGTCCTGATCGTCGCGGTGGGCGCCCTCCTCGCCCGCTCCGGGCTGTCGATGCTGTCGCTGAAGACCCTCACCCCCAATCGGATGGCGTCCAGCCTGCAAAAAGACGTCGACATCGTGAAGGAGCATATCTGATGGCCGAGAACGCTTCCGACCCCACCCTCATCGAGCGAGACCTGGACCAGGCGCGGTCGCGCCTCGGCAGCCACCTGAGCCAGCTGCAGGACAGGCTCTCGCCCGGCCAGGTGCTCGACGACCTGATGGGATATTTCCGCGGCAGCGAGGGCGCCGAGTTGGGCCGCAGCCTGCTGGACAACGTGCGGGGCAACCCGATGCCTGCTGCCATCACGGCGATCGGCTTGGCATGGCTGATGGCCTCCAAGCCGGGCGCGGGGACTGCGGGCCAGGCCTCCGACGCTACCGGTTGGGAGAAGTTCGGCATGCAAGCGACGCCGCCGGCGGGTCCGCATCTGTATGGGCGCGAGGACTACGGCGCCGCCATCGGGCGGGTGCGCGACGCCGAACGGGGCGTCGCCCGACACTCCGACGAGGCCGAGCACGCCTATTCGGCACGGCTGGACGAGGTGCGCGGGCAGGCGATCGGCTTGGCCCGACACGCCCAGGAGACCACGGAGTCGTTTGGCGAGCGTATCCTGGATGCGCTTGCCGCTGCGGAAGGGGCTGTCACGGGAACCGCGCAGGGCCTGCGCGACCAGGTCGGGAGCGCCATGGGCGCCGCTGGGAGCGCCGCCGGAGCCTTGGGCACGTCCGCCCAGAACGCTGCGCAAGGCGCCATGCAATCCGCTCTCGGCGTGCTGTCCCACGGCGGCAAGGCAAGCGGCAACCTGGCGGCGGCATTCGCCGAAAGCCCGGTGCTGCTCGGAGCCCTCGGCCTCGCGGCGGGCGCTTTGCTGGGCGCGCTGCTGCCGGTGTCCGAGCAGGAAGAAGCGGCACTGGGCGGCATCGCCGGGCAGGCGCGCGACGCCGCCGCCAGCCTCGCCAGGGAAGGGTTGGAACGGGGCAAGACCGTGGCGCAAGCCGTGGCGGACAAGGGCCGCGCCAGCGCGGATGCCCACGGCCTCGCAGGTGGCAAGAGCGCCGGCGAACTCCTCGATGCGGCGCTCGGCGGCGATCTGGCCGGCAATGCCAAGGCGATGATCCAAGACGTGCTGCAAACCGGCGAGGAGGCCGTCCGCAAGGAGGTCGCGCCACCGGGCAACGAGACCGCAGGCCGAACCGCCCGGCCCCCAAACCTGCCCGCATGAACAGGCCGGCTCCTTCCGACGCGCTTGGTCCTCGGTTGCAAACCGATATGAAAGGGTCCGAGGATCGGAGGGCCTTGAACCAGGTTCTGGCCGGCATTCTACCAAGTACAGGAGGCACCATGGTTCGCGCTCTCACGATAGTGGCCGTTGCTGCCGGCATGCTCGCAACGGTGCCCGCAATGGCCCAGCAAGGCCCCGATGGCACCCCGCAGGAAACGGTCCCGCTTCGGGTCAAGGACGACCAAGTCGCGGACATGCAGCAGAAGCTCAACGACCAGGGCTTCTCCGCCGGCCAGGTGGACGGCCTCTGGGGACCGAACACATCGGCAGCCTTGAAGCGCTACCAAGCGAAGCACGGGCTGCAGCAGACTGGGCAGCTCGATCAAGGCACCTTGGCGGCGCTCGGCGCGGCCAGCGCGATAGCGGTGCCGCCGGCCAGCCCGGCCCAGGCTGCGGCCGCCCCCGCCCGACCCGTTCCAACGCCAGCATCTCCGGCACCCGTCCCGACACTGCCAGCTTCGGCGCCACCAGCCTCGGCGCCCGTCGTCGCGGCCACGCCAGCAGCACCGGCTCCCTCGGCTCCAGGCGTCGACACCGGCGCCGGCACTTCGCCGACCGCGAGCTTGGCCGACCGGAACACCGGCGCGGCCGGCGACCGTAACCAGGCCATCGCTACGACCGCGGCCAACGCGCCGCAACCGGCCAGGGGGGCCAACTCGTTCAGCAGGGGAGAGGCACGGCGGCGCATCGAGAGGGCAGGGTTCGCGGCGGTCGCGGACCTCCAAAAGGACGGCGGCGGCATATGGCGCGGCCACGGCACGAAGGACGGCTCCAGTGTCGGCGTTTGGCTCGACTACAAGGGCAACGTCGGCCAGCAGTGACGCCGGATCCGTGCCGCAGTGTCGATCCTCCGTGCCGCCCGCGAGGTCGTTCAGGACATTCGCGGCTGATCCGGCCCAATCCAAAGGGCCAGCATCCCTGCTGGCCCTGCTTCGGCAGTCCACGTGCCTGCCGGCCGATAACCGAACTGCATTTCCAGGTGAGCGCAATGAACGAGACAAGGCCTATCGACCATCCCAATACGGCGAGCCTGGAGCCGCAGGGGCAACGTCGAGCAACCTTCCCCTTGCCTGCTCCGCGGAAGCGATCGGCACGTTTCTCCTCGTGCTGGTCGGAACCGCCGTGGCCACCGCGGCCGTGCTCGGCAAGGGCACCGCGGGGCCAGCCTACAACTCCCTTGCGGTCGCGCTGTCCTTCGGGCTGATCCTCATCCCGATCGTCGGCTCGCTCGGGCAGGTCAGCGGCGCGCACGTGAACCCTGCCGTCACCTTCGGGCTAGCGCTCGCCGGCAAGTTCCCATGGGCCTACGTGGCGCCGTACTGGGCGGCGCAGCTCGTGGGCGCGACGGTCGGCGCCATCGTTGTGTGGGCGGCATACGGCCAAGGCGCCTACGTCGACGCGCGTCTCGGGGCGCCGTCGCCGGTGAACGGGGCCAGCGCGATGCAGGTCCTGCTTGTCGAGGCGCTGATCGCCTTTATCCTGGTGTTCACGGTGGTCTCGACGACCACGGACAAGCGGGTGCCGCCGGGGAGTGTGCTGCGGTCGCCATCGGCTTCGCGCTGGCAGCCGGGGGCTCCTGGGCGGCCCGTTCAGCGGCGGCGCCGGCAACCCGGCGCGCGCGCTGGGGCCGATGATCGTCGCGGGGACCTATCCGGTCTGGTTCTTCTACTGCGTGGGTCCGCTGCTCGGCGGCGGCGTTGCCGCGCTTGCCTTCCGTCTCGTCGGCATGGCGAACACGCCGAAGGTGACAGAGGCCGGCTCGTCGAAAACGACGCGGCTCACGTAGCTTTCCGGCTGTTCCAGAAAAACAACAGCATGCGAATGATCCCGATCCCGGCTGCCCTTCTTGCCGCTGTGGCGGCTGGCGTGCCGATCGAGCCGGCGCAGGCTACGGAATGCATCGAGGGCGCAGTTGCAGAGGGGCCGGCCGGCCGCGTCGTACGGCATGGGGTGCTCGGTGCTGCAGGGGAATACTTTGCAGGCCGCAGCATAGCCAACCGGTCGGCACGCCGGAAGCAGCGGGAGCAGCAGAACCTGCAGACCGAAAACCAGGGCTATGCTTCCGGTCCATGAGGTCAGGATCGTGGCTCGGGTGTTCCGACCAGGGCCGAGCCATGACCAGGGCGTGCTGCGAAACCAAGCACCAGGCACGACCCAGGCTTCGGGCAGCGCAGGGTGCGACCTGCATCCAGCTCAACGCCGCTGCTTCGAGAGCTGTCGTCGTCGAACTGCTCTGGAAGAGCTTTGCTGGCATGCCGATGAAGCCCTCCAGACATGTCAGCCCAGACGCGCACTTGGAACCGGGAAGCATGAAAACGACCGCCGCGGATAACGTGCGTGTCCTCGTCCTTGCATCGACCGGCCAAGGCGGCCTGGCATGCACCGAGGTGTTCAGGAAGGCAGGGCTGCAAGCCGAGGTCTGCGCAAGCTTCTTCGAACTCATCATGGGGCTCAAGGTGGGAGCCGGAGCCGTCTTCCTCGCCGAGGAGTGGCTGTCGGGCCAATGGTTGGACGACTTGGCGACGTGGGTGGCGCGGCAGCCACCCTGGTCGGACCTGCCGCTCGTGGTTCTGACAAGCGGCGAGGAACAGCCTGCCGTCGCAATCTGGCGGCAACACCTGATCACGAGACTGCGCAACGTGGTGCTGCTCGAAGAGCCGGTGCAGCCCACCACCCTGGCAAGCAATGCCCTGTCCGCAATCAGAGACCGCCGCCGCCAGTACGAAGTGCGCGCGCATCTTGCAGAAAGAAGACAGGCAGCCATCGCGATGAAGGCCTTGATTGCCACCCGGATCAGCGGGCTCGAAGCCGCAAACAAGGCGTTCCGTTCTGGAAATGCCGAGCGCGAGCGCATCGAGGCATCGCTGCGCCAGGCACAAAGGATCAAGGCAGCGGGTCGGCTGACGGGCAGCATCGCGCATGACTTCAGCAACATGCTGCAAGCCATCAGTGCCAACCTGGAGATGATGCGCCGCCGGGTAGAGGAGAGGCGCCTGGACGAGGCGGTTCGCTTCGTGGAAAGCGCAGGAGCGGCGGTGGAGCGTGCAGCGGCGTTGACCTGCCGGCTGCTCGCTTCTGCACGGCGGCAGGCCTTGATGCCGCAGATCGTCGGCTTGGACGAGCTGGTTGCGGGTTTGGACGAGCAGGTCCGATGCACGGTCGGACCTGCGATCGAGGTCGATTTGCGCATGAACAGCGGCCTCTGGGTGGTTTCGTGCGATCCGAACCATCTGGAGAAAGCGCTGCTGAGCTTGGCCGTCAGTGCGCGCGACGCCATGCCCGGAGGCGGCAGACTCTGCTTAAGCACCCGGCCTGTGTGCTGGGGGATGGCGGATCCCACCTGCCAGAACGACGCGAGGCCCGGCGAGTATGTGGAGATTGCCGTGACCGACACTGGCATGGGCATGGACGAAAACACCCGAGCGCATGTTTTCGAGCCGTTCTTCGACACCGAACCTGCTGGCCAAGGGACCTGTTCGGGCCTTTCCCAACTCTACGGCTTCATGCAGCAGTCGGGAGGACTCGTCCAGCTGGACAGCAGCCCTGGGCAGGGCACGACTGTCCGCCTCTACCTGCCACGGCACAGGCAAGCCAAGGAAGACACTGAACGAGGATCAGGGGCCGAAGCGGGCAGTGTCGGAAATGGCATGACGCTGCTGCTGGTGGGGAACGAGGGAATCGCCCGCGAGATGGCCGCCAATTGGTTGCGGGAGATGGGCTATGAAGTGTTGCAGGCCGCAGACGGGCCGACAGCGTTGGATTTCCTCGCAGCCCCTGTCCGAATCGACCTCCTTGTGACCGACGTGGGTTTGCCCAATGGCTCCAATGGGCGGCTGGTGGCCGACGCGGGGCGCGAGCGCAGGCCGGAGCTGCCGGTGCTGTTCATCACTGGCTATGCCGGCTCTGCCCTGGAAAGGCAGCTTGCGCCAGGCATGCAGGTGATCGGCAAGCCGTTCACGCTGGAGACGCTGGCTGCGCAGGTCGGGGCCCTGATAGGACGGATCATGGACCCAGCCATGTCTTGATCGGCTTCGAAGGAAGGCTGCCCGGGGGCGGGCATACGCGGTTCCGCTCCGGACCCATTTTCTCCCTCAAGGTGGTGCGCGGCCCGACGCGCTGGGCATCTCTTGTCGGGTTCCGGGGTGGTGATCCGGGTGGTGCCGCTATCGGGTATCTGGTGTGATGGCGGAAGCCGCGAGGAGGCTTTGCCATCATGCCTGCATCTGACTTGGTCAACCTCTCGGGCCTGATGGACGACGCCAAGTGCTTCGCGCTTGTGCGCCAGCACCGCTGGCCGGAGGGTGCGCGCTGCCCCAGATGCGACAGTTCCTTCGGTCATCCGGGACGGGTGCGACGACACGCAGCCGCACCGCCAGCGTTACCGTTGCAAGGCGTGCGCGTCCCGCTTCGACGATCTCACCGGCACCGTGCTGGCCGGCCATCACCAGCCGCTACGGGTCTGGGTATTATGCCTCTACTTTATGGGTTTGAACCGTTCCAATCGGCAGGTCGCGGGTGAGCTGGGCTTGGCTGTTTCGGATGTGCAGGCCATGACGGAGCAACTGCGCCGCGGGCTGGCCGCCAAGACGCCGGCGGTGGAACTGCAAGGCGAGGTGGAGCCGGATGCGAGGGCATCCAGCGGGATCGACGAGGTTTACGTGGTGGCCGGGCACAAGGGGCAGCCGAAGGAAGTGGCCAAAAGGGGCGGCTCGGGCGCTGCCGCAAGCTGGCAGGCGCGCCGGGCCGCGGCACGTTGGAGAAGGATAAGCCACCGATCCTCGGCCTGATCCAGCGCGGCGGCCAGGTCGTGTTGCGCATGCTGGCCAATGTGCAGCAGGCCACGATCATGCCGGTCATTACCGCCGCCGTCGCCCCGGGCGCCCTCGTCCACACTGACGAGTGTGCCATCTATGCGCGCTTGCCGTCCTGGGGCTACGGGCACAAGACGGTCTGTCACGGGCGTGGCGAGTACGCCCGCGACGAGGACGGCGACGACTTCTGCGAAGTCCACGTCAACACGATGGAGGGGTTCTGGTCGCTGCTGCGCTCCTGGTTGCGCCCGCACCGCGGCATCTCGCAGGACAAGCTGCCGCTCTATCTCGGCTTCTTCCAGTTCGTGCACAATGTGCGCCGACGCGGCAAAGCCTTGCTCGGCGCCCTTGTTACAGCCTTGGTAGCATGACCCCGGCCTACCACCCCGGAACCCGACAAGAGCCCCCGCTTTTTGCTCTCGTATCTCCCGCTCAGTTGCTTCGTACGAAGCGGGCCGGCGGTGACAACAACGGAGTAGAAGCAGCCGCAGTCGGTCCCGTTAGACCGTCTCGATCACGGCCGGGACCTTGAACGGGTCCAGCACCCGGACACCCCTGTCCCGGAAGTGGCGGACGTTGCGGGTGGCCACCACGAACCCGCGCACACGCGCCGTCGCCGCCAGCGCCGTGTCGTCTCGGTTGCGGTCGTGCTTCCCAAGCAGCCGCGCCCACTCCGCCGCAATGTCCCGGTCCACCGGCACGATGCGCCCCGCATACGCCTCCTCCAGCGCCGACAGCCCAGCCAGCCGGACCTCCGCCAGCGCAGACTCCAGGCGCTTTCGCACCTCCCAGCCCCGCCGCATCTCCAACAGGGTCACGGCACTAATGAACAGCGCGCGCTCCGGCACCGAGCGCAGCCAGGTCCGGACGTTGGCATGGCCCCGGGTGCCGGCCTCGCGCAGCACGT
>JAABVA010006438.1_pt1 | contig 10402 bp, 14 predicted proteins | sample 5560331 | NCBI WGS metagenome assembly JAABVA01 (sample SAMN12812661, study PRJNA571458) | rock metagenome | isolation source: Antarctica rocks | place: Antarctica: Victoria Land, Mt New Zealand sud | collected 2016-01-07 | reverse complement strand
TAAGCTCAGCCTGCACAACTATAATGCTTGCCTGGCGACTGTGTCATGAGTGTGCACGCAGAATGCCATCATGACGTTGTTGGGGATGAGTCTGCTTCTACATATGCACGCATGCACATTGCTGCAGTTGGGTTGCATGTGCTGGATGCATTTGCTGTTGGCCACACAGACTAAGGATCAAGCAAGGTAGCCATGTCTGTGCTTGCTGACAAGGTTCTGCTTAGTCATGCATTCTGTACAAGTTGTGCCAGTTGATGTCACTCCAAAACAATCGCCATACCAGTTGGCTGGTTAGGCACAGAGCAAATGTCAGAGTAACACTGTTTGCCGTTGACGTGCTAATAGCTAATGTATAGTATACATTAGTCGAGGATGGCTACTCTGCATGCAGAACTTACATCAGAGCAAATTCACCAAAGTGGATTGCAAACCATTGCTGTGGTAGCAGTCTTGATAGCCAATGTCACCTTCCTGGCGTGGGCACAACCACCCGGTGGCAACAATCCTTACTGGCAAGGATGCAACTATCCCTACTTCAATATCTTTCAGTTGCTGAATGGACTTGCTTTCTTGTTGTCATTGTTAGCTGTCATGACTGTCACCTTCTTCCCACTGCTTCTGAAGCTCAGGAGCGGCTCTGTCATGCAACAAGCATCAAGGATTGGTCTTGCACTGCTGCTCTTGGCAACAGCAGCAGTCATTGCAGCCTTCATGGTTGGGGCCCTGGTATCTATCAACTATGATGCTCCCTCACCGAACTGTGCGGCAGTGCCCTGTGTTGGAGGCGGGGTGTCTTGCACCATGGCTCTGTTGCCCTACAAATTTCAAGACATGATGGTGCTTGTCATGGACCCCAACCTTGTTGTTCTGAACCACTTTGGAAGCTCTCAGCTAAGCCCTGTGTTGTGTTACGGCAACTATACAGCTGGGGTGTCTCCACCAGGGTGCGAGCTGTCTGGAGGTTGCAATTTGAAGGCCATCGAGGTGGCTTGCGGATGCCCAAGCAGTCAAGTGCCTAATTGGGCGTGTGGGTCTCTTGACTCTTCAGCTGCTGCAAACTTGAGCAGCGTCATCAATTTCTCACCTGCAGACTCAGCATTACAGTGTCTTCAGCGTCCAGATGCCACGGAAACTATCGATGTCAACATCACAGACATCATCAATCAGCCAAGTGTTGTGTCATACAGCTCTCTGCGGTACTTCTGTTGGAACTCTTGTTATGGGGCAAGCAGTTTGTGTGATAAGCCTACTGGTGAGGGGTATGGCACGCCTGACATTGCAGGACCCCAACCTTGGCTGAGTGTTGCCCCAGATGGTACTTACTTTTTTGAACAGAACATTGTAGAAGGCGGGGGTTTAATGTTTGGGCCAAACCCTGACATTATAGTGGCCACCACCTGTGCCTTCTTTTGTGCGGATGGATGGGGCCTTGTGGCCGTTATGTTGCTCATGAGCATTGGCTTTGCATTTTTGGTTATTGTGCTTGTGATTTACCTTTGTGCCAAGGGATTCGAGGACACAGAACTGTTTGGTTCAGCAGCAAAACCGTCAGCTAGACATGCATTGTCTTCATGCTGTGCTGGCTTGTCAGCAGTGTTCAGCACTCTTTTACATTGTAGGACGAAGCACTTCCAATCAGATTAATGAGCTAGATCTAGAGCCATGGCACAGATCAGGACACAAGCATCAAGTAAGATGCCCACTCGGCCATCCAGTAACATTTCTCTGTACCATTGTAACTGTACTTCATGTCTACACAATTGCAGCTGTCACGAGTAGTGCACAGTACCCCATCTGCACCCACTGCCTGCACACCACACCTGGCCAGGTGATGTCTCTACCTTAGAACGTTGCTCGTGCATTTTGAAATTGATGCAGCCTGGCTGAAAAGCATGTCATGGATATCTGACAGTTAGTTGCCGCTTCAACATAGTTTGAGCCGCTCACCGAGCTGCTCACCATCAGCAACATCTGGCCATACGCTTTCGCAAGACACAGGCTTTGTGTGCTCTGCTGAGTAGGCCAGCTAACAGATGCTGCACTACAGCAGCAGCCAGAGGGTATCTCCAACTCATCAAAACAAAAGCTTGCAGCAAGTCGCCTGGAAGTCTACTGCTAATTGCTATCTGTCAGCTTATAAATGTATTCATTACAGAAGCTGAATGTCAGCAACAGGAATTGAACAGCGAAAACTACTGTGAATGACATGCCAGCAGACATAATTGGAATGCCTCACTTGCACAGCTGTGTGCTATCAATCTGCATGGTCACAATGCTGAGTGAACAAGCACATCTCGAGAAACAAGTTGTGCTTCTGGCAACAGTACAGAGTGCAGGCAAAACTGGCACTGCACCTGCCCCCGCAACTGCTTGGCTGAGAGATACTCCTCTGTATCACAAAAACTTGGAAGCAAGCTCAGAGGCAGGGTTGACAACAGCCTTGGTTTCAGAGCCAGCCTGCTTCACTGGAGTCTTACCCATCATGGTCTCATCCCTGAACCTCAACAGACACCGCTCCATGCACTTAGCCTCTATCATCACATCCACATCAGCCTCCTTGCCATGCAAGTTCATGGGACCCTGAATGTAGTCTGAATGTGCAGTGGGCTTTCTATCATCTTGTGACTCAGACCAGTGCACTGCTGGTCTGACCCCCTTAGGCCACGTTTCAAGAGCTGCAAAGAAAGCTTCCTTCTCTGACCAATCACCTGCAGCATGTGCTCAACCTATACTTTTGTGGCCAACACAGTTTGCAGTGCTGTGCCGTCGAAGACGCCAGCAGTATTGCAACATATCGTAAGCATGCAGCGTGCAATGCAACTCACAATGGCAGCAGCATACATGAGTTTGGAGCCATGGGAGCAAGCTGTTATCACAACCAACCAGGCTCTCTCTAATGCCAGAGGAAATACTGTAGGTCATCAGTACGTGACAGCAGACGACCAGCTGTTAACGCACCTGTCATATGCCTACTGCAACATGGCAAAATAAATATAGGTCACCTTTGCAGAGGCAGAATGGCAGACAAGCAGCCTGATGCCTGACCTGAGCAAAATTTGTGATGGTGGAAGTCAAAGACAATGGGGATGTTACACTTCTGACTGAGGGGCAGCAGGTCCTTCACAGAGAAGCCGATCAACCAATCATCATTCTCCAGTGTCAACCGCGCCTTGCAGTTGTCGCTCAAGCGTTCAAAGCCAGCAGCGAAGCGGTCTAGTGTGGAAGGCTTGTCGCCATACACCCCCCCAATGTGGATGTTGATCTTGTTGTGGTGACTGGGCTCATACCCCATTAAGTCTAAAACCTACGGTGACAATGGAGAGCCTGGCTACCACAGGTAGCATATCAACGGACAAACGAGGGTAGCAGACCAAGCGTCCTGCCTATGGTGCAAGGCATTCAACGACAGACAACGCAGTCACTTGACGCATGCATGCAGTCATCCACAGCATATGCAATGTACATGTCTCAGTGTATGCTGGTGTGCAATTGAGGGTGTCACTGTACACATGCATGCATGCAGTGATTCGCTGTGTTTCCATATGTGGAATGTTGCCTTGCATGTGCACAACAGTCCCAGTTCAAGCAAAGTAGGTTGACAAACAGGGCTGACCGACTGGCAAATGATCTGCCGAGCTGGATCACCTGTGAGTGGACTTCAAGCTCTTTGAGGCTCCTTTGCAGCAGCTCGCCTTCCTTGCTTTTCTTTGTAACCGAAGGTGCCGCCACCTTCACAAAATGTGAGGGATGGAATGTCAGCCTCTGTTGGTAGGCCCGAGCCAGCTTCCCAGCAAATGCAAGCTCATCTGCAATGGCGGGAAAGTCTGGCAAATCCTCCATATCATATGAAGTGCACCACGGCAGGAAGTTGCTGGTCATCCTGCAAACCAATAGGAGGTTATACACCATGCATGAATAGAGCAGACCACAAGTCAAGAGCTGTGCAAGCAAATATGCTTGCAAGTCTTGGTTCAGCACTAGCCACCAGCCAGGAGTAGGTATGATCATGTATGCAGCTTAGCAAGCCTCCTGTGCTGTGTGCTGTGTGCTGTGTGCTGTGTGCTGTGTGCTGTGTGCTGTGTGCTGTGTGCTGTGTGCTGTGTGCTGTGTGCTGTGCCAAATAACATATGTTGTGTGCTGTATGTGCCTTTGCAGCATGGCATTGTGCAGAAGGCTGTACCTAAAGAAGCGGATACCATGCTCGTGGTTCCATTGGATGATGCCTTTGAGTGCTTGGACATTTTGCAAGGCCAGCTCGCTCACATACGGCAGCCCCTTCTGCTGGAACGTCTTCTGAATCATGTCCCTGTTGACAAAACAGTGCTTTGTGTAATGATGGCATTGATGTACAGGAGTTGCTGGTCTTTGTCTCGCAGCATGACAGTGTAATGATGGCATTGATGTACAGAAGTTGCTGGATTTTTGTCTCGCGGTATGATAGCGTCACCAACAGGTTGTATAAGGATACTCAGCACATGATGTGCCAGCCCTGCAGGGGCGTGCCCTGCAACACAGCTGCAGGAAGTCTGACCACACCCTGAGCTACAGCAAATGTGCTGTCATGCTTACCGAGCAAACTTACCTATTGGTGAAGATTGATGGTTTCTGCTCCCTCAGATCCAGGTTGAGGCAGGCATAGCCCAGGTTAGGCACAGGCAGTGAAGTGGGCTTCCACTGTACAGCTGTCTCCAGAACCTCCCTTGTTGGCATCTCTGCATAATGTGCATGACTGTCTGTCACTGATGCACATGCATGCATGCATGCAACAAGGCAAAGGAAACGCTGTCAATCAAGGCAAAGTCATCGCTAGCTGTCAAGGTAGCGGTACAAGGGCATAAGCCCACATCTGATTGGCAAACTACCAGCGCACCAAACCTCCTTGCACGCTTCCTTGCATCAACAGGACGGCTGACAGTAGAGATATGGACACAGTACAGTTGAGAGTGCCTGACACTGCCTGACACTGGTGCTGGTTCTATAAGCATAACTTTCACCGAGCTTGACAGCGTTCTGACCAGACGCAGCAGATGCAAGGCGCACCAAAGACAGGGACTGTGCTGACAGCTTTGGCTGTTCTCTTCTTCTTAGTGACTGTGACTGCAGCCCCTTCATCAGTGCCTTCAACCAGAGCGTCAATCTCAGTTGCCTGCACTGTCTTCTTCCTCCTGTTACTTCGCCTGCCTGTAACAACAGCGCATTGCAATCCCTATGCATGTGCCTGTGTCATAGCTCAAAAGCCTTCACTTGAGACTTGCAACATTTAATGGTCCCTGCTTGATGAGATAACATGAAGAGCGGTGCTGTCGATTATGCTGCACGCCCATGCAGGTATGTCATTGCAGTATGTCTGTGTCACTGTGTGTCACCATCAGTCAGCAAGCACTGCACAGACAAGAGCTGTGGACAACACGTATGACTTCTAGCCAGCTCACTGTCTGAAACACAAAAAAGTATTGAAGCCGCCATCTCACAGAAGAGAAAGCAAAAGCAGACTTCTTCCATACACCGTAGTCACAGAAGCTCACTGCACACATGGTCGTAATGGATTTATTTTACCATCACGCATGGGGGTCCATGAGGGTGGGTTTGGGGTCAAATGGGGGTCAAATTCGGGTCAACAGGTGCGATTAGGGTTTCTATGAGCGCGCAGGGCTCAGAATAACAAGTTTTGTGCAGTGGGTTTCCGTGATTACGGTAGTGCACACATGAACCTATGGTCGACATCACAGTTAGGACCCATGCCTGCAGCATATCTGCAGTTCTTGCTCTCACCTTTTGGAGCATCAACAAGCTCAATCTTGGTGTCAACAGCCATGTCAGTTGCCTTCACCCGCTGCCTCTTGACCTTCTTCCCTGACTCATCACCACTGGTCACAACTTCAGCAGCAGCTGCTATGGCCTCCATAGGACTAGCCTCAGCTTCAACTTCAGGTTGTGCCGCCACCTGTGTTCTCTGCTTCTTGTTGGGAGCAACAACAGGCATCTGCTCTCGAGCTTTGTTATCAGCTTCACCATCTGCTACCACATCTGCTAGAGACGTGATCTCCATCTTTACAGCAGCTTTCAGCTTGGCCTTGCTTGCAGATTGTTTCTTGTTGGGGACCACAGCCTGCATGTGCTCTTGTTGCACTGTGTCACCAGAAACAGTATTTGCAGCTGTGGCTGAGGCTGTGGCAGGGCTGACTTCTGAGTTGACACTTGTCAATCGTTTTTGCTTTGGAGTTTTTGGCTCAACAGCAGGACTGGGCTCATCATCAGCATTGAGTGGGCTGCTGTCATGACTGGAGCTAGCAGCATTACTCAGCAGAGGACTTGCAGCAGAAGAGTGAGCAAGAGCATCCTTTGTGGCACCTGCAACCAGGAGCTGTTTCCTGGCGCGATGCCTTTTGGATACCTGCAACAAAGTCGTGTAACTGCTGAATGGTAAAGCGAGAGCAGCAGCAGCGTCATGGAGGTGCCATGCTACAGTCTACAAGTTCCATTTTTAATGCATATGACCATCTCATGAAAATTGGCTTGCAGCAAAGTATACACATATGTGCAAGCAGGACATTGATGTCCACTTGAGACAGCAGATATGTGTACAGTGCTGTTTGCAGCACTGCGGTCACCGTCATCAAAATTTGCAGCTGAGATTCACATGGGGACACCGTTTTGGAAACAGCATGGCCAGAGGGCACACCCTTTCATCTTCTTGAAATGCATCTTGGATCAAAGCTGGACCCTGGGCAAGCTGAGGAGCATTTTCAGTCAAAGCAGGCTTGGAATGCTTGCTTCTCCTGTGTTTTTTGGGCTTCTCAGGCAGTGCGCTGGATGCTGCCTCAATACCAAGATGTTGACCAGGTCTTGGGTGATCTGGCTGTGCCGCAGCATGCTGCTGCTGTTGCTCTGAGGCACCTGGTATGTCACTGGGAACATTGCGATTTGCATCCCTGCTGTCAAGAAAGCGCTCTGTAGCACCAGCTCCTGGGGCTATGATTGTGTCAACAGCCTCTGCTAGAGACTCAACTGCTGCTGATGGCACATGTGTCTTTGACTGAGTGGTCTTGCGTCGGCCAGTGCCAGCTTTGATCCTGTCAGCTAAGCTGTCAGCAAAACCTGTGCTGACCAGCTGGGAGTCTGTGTCTGACTTGCTCTGGTCAGCCAACTTTCGGCTTTGCGATTTGCTCTCCTTCCTAGCCGGGGTATCCAAAGTAATAGGCACCTCTGCTGTAGTCACCTGTTGATCAAGCAGGCCTGAAGGCTGCGACAGAGCTACTGACTGTGCATTGCCAGACATGGAGTGTGCTGCCAGGCTCTGCCTGAGCGATGCCACGTGTCGGAGCCCGCGAGAGCAGTTCAAAAGACACTGAAATCGCGACTGGAGGCATGCAAGGACGGACGGCACAGGCCTGATAAAGCGCTGGGGTGCTGAGCAGAAGCCTGCTGGCACGCCTGCGCTTCTACCGGACGACCCGGCCGGGCCTGCAATCTTGCACACGGAAGAAATTGTGCAGGACGCCAGGAGTGAGCACTGATAAACTATGCGCACGCCTGCCAGCTCGCTTAACCCCTGCACACAGAAGTACGGCATGCGTTACAAATTGCTTGCACGGTTTGCAAACGCGACACTAGTAGGTCGCACACGACGTCATTGGTTTATGCTCATCGATTGCCAACCGGAGCAATGGCAGCAATCATATGCCCTCTGTGGCACTGACTACAGACTGCTCAAGCAAAGTCCTCACCGTGGGAGGACTACGAGACCTCCTGCTGCCAGATGTCCTTCGCAGTGTTGTGTCCAGCAACTGTCAATATTCCAGATGCTTGTTGCGGCCCTCAATGGCCAACTGCGCTTGACTCGAAACTCTGGAGTTCGGCACTGCAGAATGACGTTGCCACGGTATGACCATGGGAAACTGACTAAGATTGGCAACTTACCATTTCGAAACCCTAATGCCCCTGTTATTAGGTTTGCTGTGGCAACTTCCGTCGTTTCGTCTCCTTTACAAGTTGCTCTCGCGCAACCATTGCGTCGACAGTCAGCCACAGTTTCTGCAAACGCATGGACTTGCACCTATGGGAGGCAAAGCAAAAGGAGTAGGCAAGCGTGGCATCGGCAGCAGCAAGTCCAGGAAGACACACAAGCAGGGCCTTCGTGCTCAGTTCGAAAGCAGACACTTGGACCAGGTTTGGGAAGACGTTCGTAAAGCAGTTGCAGTTCACGACGGCAAAACAGCGCCTGTAGGAACAACAGACAAGTAAGCACTGGCCTGATCAGGTCAGGGGAACGCTTACGCTTGCTGCTGACAGTTATGTGCTGAGTGCTGTGTGGCACTGCAGGGCGCAGCTTGACGAGGATCTACCAGCTCACGGACAGCACTACTGCATACCTTGCAGGTTTGTGCATCCTTTTGAATTGGACTGACCTACTAGAGAAAATTTAAAAGTGGCTGACCTTGTCTTGCTGCTTGCAGTCGATATTTTGTGTCTGAAAACGTCCTGTTGGAACACGAGAAGACAAAGCCTCACAAGCGAAGGTATCATCTTGATATTATGGCCTGTTCAGTTGCACATGCAATCAGTTCACACATAACCCCAGCTTCTCACCCAGTGCCTAAATTTGCAGGGTGAAGTCTTTGTTTGGTGCAAAGCCTCATACAAAGAAGGATGCAGACAAAGCTGCAGGCATGGGCGCGCCTGACAATGGCAAACGGCCAGCAGTAGAAGTGCCAGTGATTGAGTATGACACAGAAGCAGTAGGAACCGGCGTCAGAGGCCTAGAAGTAGAGTAGCCCTTGTGCATATGCACCACTTGTAACATACAGACAGCACAATGCTACTAGACAGCAAGCTTCTCAGATGTAGCACACATCATGGCAGTCGCTGCCCAATTACAAGCATAGTGCATGGGCGGTCTACTAAACAGACAGGTGGTGGCAATATCATCACCTGCCAGCCCTACCTTGGTCATACTCTCAACAGACAGCAGCAAACACAGGGGCAGCAGAAGCTCTCATTGAGCCAAAGGCAGCTCCCTTTAACAAGGCAGCTCAGACAGTCAACAGATAGCACACCTCAGCCTGAAGCACAGCTCTCTGCTAGTGAGCCTCCTCTTAGCCAAGAGCAGCGCAGCGGCAGGCCAGCCGGCAGGGTCTTTCAGCCATGCTTGAGGTTTACACAGCAGGGCAAGATCAGTTGGGCCCTGGACATGCTCCAGCAGTTGATCACTGAACATGGCTCTCCTGAAAGGCCTGATGGGGATGCTATTCTGCTGGTGCGCCTACCAAGCCTTGCTCTTCACATCATCTTTGACCAAGTTTGTCTTCAGTCTGCCATTGCTGATGCGCTGCACATGCTGCGGATCAAAAGGAATCACACTGAAGAAATATCACTAGGCTGCACTGGCTAGGAGGACAGCCCTGTGCCAGATTTGTTGCAATCTAGCACAAGGCTGTGCCTCCTAGTATGTGTAGAGTCTAATAAGTATATTGCACTGCAGCATGGTAGCTGAGTCTGTTGCCTATTTAAAACCTGTCTCATGTTCAGCCTTATGGCAACAGCCTGAGACAAGTCTTGGGCTTGTGCTCACAGGGCATTGCTGCACCTGGCGGGGCAGGGCGCGATGCATCAGCCCTGGCCTGCCTTCAGGTTCTGCCCTCTGAGAAGGGGCATTACTACTATCAGCTCATCAAGCACTACCGCAATAAGGGCAACCGCAGTGCATTGGATAAGATTCGGGTGGCCTTGGCCCAGGACAACAGGTGGAAGACCTTCCAACAGGTTCCCTTGTCACCTTGGTAAGCTGCATGCCCACACCTTTCTGATATCTGCAGGTTGCTGTTTTCAGGTCTGAAGGGAGTGAACAAAACTCAACACGCAAGTTGTGTCCCACCATGCTGTGTGTGTTCTTGCACAGGGCGGCCAAGAGGCCCAGTTGCACAACAAAGCTACAGCAAGCACACATGTGGTGCTGTGATCATGATTCTGATTGCACTTGACCTGGTATGCATTGCATGAAGCTGGTTCCATACTGCGGTCATTGATGAGCTATGCACTGCAACAGCATAAGGCCATGCAGCAGTTGGGTAATGTATGACATTGACCCATTATTTCATAGTAAAAAGTCTGAAATGGAGGTCCTCAGCACAAGCAGGCCAGCCACAGTCAAGCTTATCAGCATGTCTCATGGCTAACAGCGCGATGTGCATCACTGGAATTCCTCAAGCAATCTGATTCTACGTCCTGCAAGCAGTACACAAGACAAGTCAGCATTTGGCAGCTGAAGCGTATACGCGATACAGTGTTACAAATTAGCACCAGTTGTGTTGATCCTGTCTCTCATGAAATAGCTAGCAGCCTCCCCTATTGGATATTGAAGGTGTTAGAGGGGAGCTACGTCACAGGGTCACCACTGAGTCAT
>JAABVA010006436.1_pt1 | contig 10404 bp, 9 predicted proteins | sample 5560331 | NCBI WGS metagenome assembly JAABVA01 (sample SAMN12812661, study PRJNA571458) | rock metagenome | isolation source: Antarctica rocks | place: Antarctica: Victoria Land, Mt New Zealand sud | collected 2016-01-07 | reverse complement strand
TCGGTTTCTTGGTCTCCCTGACGATCCGGACAGCCCCCTCGCGGAACTCCGGATCGAACTTCCTTCGGATCTCTGGCATGACTACTCCTCATAGTCCATGCCTCCACGGTTTTGGGGGACGCTCATTGTACCGGCGGTGGTCGGCGGGTGTGCGCTGCGGCGGCGGGAGCAGCCCGGCCTTCTCGTAGTACCGGATCGTGTCTGGCCTGACCCCGACGTTGCGGGCCAGCTGCGCCACGCTGAGCGTGGCGACACCCGTGGCAGGTGTCGGGCAGCAGCCCTCGAGCGTCGCGGTTGGTGTCACGTCCGGAACGCTAAACCTGGGAGCGCACTCCAAGGTCAAGCCGCTCAGCAGACGATCGTGCTACGAGGGTGTGTTGCGAGGTCGTACTCCCGAACGAGGATCGATGAGCGGGCAGCGAGCGACGTGGAGGGCCGCTGGTTGACGAGCCTAAGCTTCTGGCCGGGTTCGTCGCGTGGAGCGCACAACGATGAGGACCGCTGGCTGGGAGGGTGGGGGCGTGACGACGACGGGTCCACGGGTGATCGGTTTGCTGGGCGGGATGAGTTGGGAGTCCAGCGCTGAGTACTACCGGCTGGCGAACGAGCTGGTGCGCGACCGGCTCGGGGGCTTGCACTCGGCGCGGCTTGTGCTGGCCTCGGTCGACTTCGCCGATATCGAGCGGCTGCAGGTCGCCGGCCGATGGGACGAGGCCGGACGATTGCTCGCCGAGACGGCGAAGGGGCTCGAGGCCGCCGGCGCCGACCTGCTGCTGCTGTGCACCAACACCATGCACAAGGTCGCCGACCAGGTGCAGGCCGCCGTCGGCATCCCGCTGCTACACCTGGCCGACGCCACCGCCGCAGCCGTCCACCGCGCCGAGGTGTCCACCATTGGGTTGCTCGGCACCGCGTTCACCATGGAGCAGGACTTCTACCGCGATCGTCTCGCCGGGCATGGCCTGCGGGTCCTGGTCCCAGTGCCGCCCGACCGGGCCGAGGTGCACCGCATCATCTACGACGAGTTGTGCGTCGGAGTCGTCCGCGAGGAGTCCCGGGAGGTGTACCGCGCCGTGATCCGCCGGCTCGTCGAGCAGGGCGCAGAGGGCGTCGTGCTCGGTTGCACCGAGATCGAACTGCTCGTTGGCACCGCCGACAGCACCGTCCCGGTGTTCTCGACCACACGCCTGCACGTCGAGGCGGCCGTCACAGGCTCCCTTGACGGCAGGATCACCTATGACGACGTCGCGGGCTTCTGAACCAAGCCGTCCCAGAGACGACTACTGGGACGGCGGCTGCTCTGGCCCGCGGTCGAGGCGGCGCTGCAGCCCCTGGCGGACTCCCGGGCATTCGGCCGCGGTAATCGAGTAGTAGGCGGTGTCGCGGACGGTGCCGTCGCTGGCCGGCGCGTGCGCTCGGCGCACGCCTTCGGCTCGAGCCCGGCCGTTGACAAGCAGCAGCGAGCCGGCAGTCATGACCGAGGCTAACGGCTACCCGTCCTGAAGCTGACCTGGCGACGTCCCAATAGACGACCGTCTATCGGGAGCGCCGCAGGTCAGAGGTGGTGCGCCGACCAAGCTGTCCCAATAGCCCCGTCCGAATTGGCAGTCCCGCCCGGGTGCCCCATACGGCACAAGATCGACAGCCGGTTTTGGAAGTGGACGGCACCTGGTGGGGTCACGGGTGGCCGGTGCTGCGCTGGCTGGGTCGTTCCATTTGTTGTGTCCACTGCGGCGTGTCGCTCCGATGCTACGGAGCTGACTTCTCGTACGGTCGGTATGTGGACTTGGGGTATGCGCGGGTGTCAACGGCCAAGCAGGACCTGGAGCGGCAGGTCGACGCGCTGACCGCGACCGGGATCCCAGAGAAGCTGATCTATTTGGACCGGAAGTCCGGGGTGACGACGGACCGGCCGGGGCTGCGGGCGGTGCTGGATTACGCCCGCAAGGATGACGTGATCGTGGTGCACACCCTGGACCGGTTGGGCCGTACCGTGCGGGACACGCTGAACTTGATTCATGAACTGTCCGGGCGGGGCGTCGGGGTGCGCAACCTGGCGGACCCGATCAAGGTCGACTCTCGGCAAGTCCGGGTGATCCGATGGCGCAGTTGGCGGTTGTGTTGCTGGCGTTGTTCGCGCAGATGGAACGTACCTACATGTTGGAGCGGGCGGCGCACGCCCGGGCGGTCGCGACGGCCAAGGGCCGACTGGTGGGCCGACCCAGTGTGGTCAGCGAGCACCAGTTGCAGTACGCCGAGCACCTGCGCCAGGCGGGGGACACGATCGGTGAGATCGTGGTCAAGACCGGGATCACCCGCTCAAGTCTGTACCGGCACCTACCGGCGCGACCAGCCGAGCCGGTCACGGCGGCCGGGCCAGCCCCGGACGAGCGAGCTGGCGGTGAGCCGGAGCTGCTGGGCGCAGGCGCAGGCGTGGGCCCGGGGCAGGGGGTTGCTGGTGGCTGAGGTGGGGGAGCGGTTGGTGACGGTGCTGTTGACGCTGACGGTGCCAGGTCCGGCGGACCCGGAGGACGCCGCGCAGCTGGTCGCGGACGCCGCCGCGAGCAGCGCGCTGCAAGTCGCGCACGCGACCGCGGTGGAGGGTCACCTTCCGGTGCCGGGCGCCACCGTGGTGCGGGCCGGCCGCAGCCAGCCGTGGCTGGTCGTCGCGGCGGGCCTGGACCGGGTCGAGCTGGCAGACCTGGCTGGGCAGGTGGTGCACGTCCCACGCCGCACCGTGCTGCCGGACCCGCTGGATCCGGCGATGCTGCCCGTCGGCGCCCTAGAGCAAGCCTGAGGCGCCGGCGCAGTTTGCTGTCGGCGGCCCGCTTAGTGCCCTGGACCGCGACAGCACAAGACCCGAGCGGGGGAGTGCGTTGACGACGTGGGCGTGGGCGGAGCTCGCTGCGGGTTCCTACGGTCTGCCAGGGCCGGCAGTGCTGACCAGCCCGTAGGTGCTGGAGGTTCGGGCGCCGCGGCCGCAGCGCCGCGGCTTCACCCGAGTAGTCCGCCCTGAGCAGTGGGGCCGGGTGCGCACAGCCCGCAACATGGCCGCGGACTGCAGCAACCCGTCAAACGTGCTGGTCATCAGCGCGGAACACCCGGCCGATGTCGACGCCGCCGGTCTGCGCAACTCCACCCCGGGCGCTGCGGCGGCCGGCGGCACGCACTGGGTGATGGGTGGGGTGTTCCACCAACCCCAGCCGCCAGCGTTCCACGACCAGGTCCACCAGGCCGGCCGGGTGCTGCTGCTGACCGGACCTGCAGGCTTACTGGTCGGGTGTCCGCACCGGCGCCACCGCCAGCTTCGCGCAGCTGTTCCCGGACGGTGCGTGGGCGGCGTGGGTGCCGCTGCTGCTCCACCTCTATCCCGACGGCGTCGGGACCCGACCGGTCTGACCACGAGCGAGCAGTCCTGCCAGTGACTGTGTACGGGCGTCGGTCGCCGCACCTTGGCCCGGCATTTGTGCGGGCAGGTCCTGGGGGAGCGACTACCAGGCTCACGAAGCGCACGGTGCGGGAGCGGGTGTCCCCGTGGGACGGTCGGCTGCTGAGACACGCGCTCATGCCGATGAGCGGATGTCGTAGCACTGGCGCTATCGCTCGGCTTCCCGGACCGCTGCAACGACGAACAGCGGCGAGCTCTAACTGACTGACAGGTCGACCAGCACCCGCTGTTCCCGAATCCTTAACACCCCGACGAAGCGATCGCTTGGATAGCTGAGATCGCTGGACCGTCCGGCTCTTGCCTCGTCACGCATGGCGTCAAAGGCGTCGTGCTGACGCGCAGCGAGGTGGACCGGTGTTGCGACGACGTACGCCCTGCCCCCGTTCGAGCGGTCCATCACCATGACCGGGTGGCCTGGCGGAAAAGCGGCACCGACTGCACCGGCCTCCTCGAGGAAGAGGCGCACCGCGTATCCCGAGCAGACAGTTGACGACGGGACCTGCAACACGGAGGGGTGAAGCGGCTCTGTCTCTGCGCGAAGGGAGGAGAAGGGTATGAGAATGCCCACGCCCTCCACCCATCCGCTGATCGCTAGTTCCGGTACCCACTCGTCGATCACTACGCGCTCGATGCCCTCGTCCTGCGCCGCCTCCTTTGTCATCGCGATGCGCCAGGTAGTCAGACCTGTCGTGCGGCTGAGTTCATTGTGGAGACTGACCTTCCAGACCGGCCCGGTGGCCATCTCCATGATGAAGATCTGGTCCACGTTCTTGCCGGTCCACACCCGCCACGTCGAACCTCGCTTGCCGGACCCAAGATCAACCACGGAGAAGCGTCTGCCCTTGCCAGGGGCAAGCATCGACGGCCACGATACGCTCTGGCTCACGCGCGTCAGTCTGCTCCGCCGAGCGAGCGATTCGCGCCTGTGGGCCAGGCGAGCATCCGAGAAGCCGGTCTCCCGCCACCCAAACGATCCTTGACTTGCCGATCGGCGCGTCCCGCGTAAAGCAACGACTGCCGTGCGAAGCCCTACGCAGGCCCGAACAGAGCCGTCACTACCCGGCTGACCGGCGACGTCCACGCATGCCGCGAGTTGCGCATCTGCCGACGAGCGGACGTGTGGGCGCGCGCCGACTGCCCTACCCGACCCGTGTCAACGATTGCGCCGACCACGTCGTCGGCGAGTCCGGGTGCTGGCTCGGCCGGAGGGCTACCGGCCCCGCAGCTCGATCTCGGTGTCGAGCTGAGCCTCGAGCGCGGCGGCTTCCAGCTCGATGAACGCCCGCACATCGACGTAGAGCTCGCGGCGGCCCTCGTCGCGTTCCAACGCCACCGCCACCGCGTAGGGCTGATCGGCCTGGTCGGAGGGCCAGTTTCGCTTGTTGTGCACGGCAATGATGAACTCCAAGCCGCCTTCCGGCTTGAGTCGCGTGCCGAACACGCGTGACGCGTACTGGTTGGCGCCGCGACTGCGCCGTTGTTCAGAGGGCTGGAGGTTGCTGACCAGGCCATGCCTGATCGTCTTCGGTCCGCGACCGGGCTCTGTCTGGTCGTTGTCGTTCGCGTCGGTGTCCGCTGGGTCATCGCCGTCGTCGTCAGCATCCGTGTCATCGGCGACGTCAGTGCCATCGGCTAGCTCGGCTATTTTCGCCGCCGTTGGGGCAGCCGGGTCCGTCCGCAGCTCGGATTCCGTCGTGACGTCGTTGTCCTCGACGTCGTCGATGTATGCCTGGGCCACATCGTCGAGGTCGAGCCCGCGGTAGACGTTGACGTGCATGTTGCTGGCGAGGTACTCCAACCGCGTCGCCCGCACGGGCGGGTCGTAGGCGAGGGCGACCGCGAGCTTGCGGAACCCGCCGGGATCGAAGAATGAGCTAGGGACCGGCACCCGGTACAAATGAACCTCATCGAGCGGGATCGCGGCTTCCGCCAGCAGCACCACGCGGTGATCGCTCGAGTGCGCTGCGCGGGCCGCGTCCGGCCGGCCGTAGCCGCCCAGCCGCTCGGTGTTGTGACGTCGCTGGCTGGGCGTCAGCTGCGCGGCGAACCAGTCCCCGTGCTCCCGCACCGAGAGCAGCATCAGCGCCCGTACCGCGTTGGCGCTGATGTCCGGGTTGTGGGCGAGCACCGTCAGCGCGGCGTGCGTGACGAGCGGCGCGCTGGCGCTGGTCCCGGACATCGCGGTCAGGACGCGGTCGCCGGCGGCGGCCGCGCCGATAACACCCCTGTGCACCGCCGCGACAGCGCGGCCAGTGGTGGTGTCATGCTCCGCGCCGCCCCCCGGCATCGCCAGGTCGGGCTTGATCATCCCGCGCGCACCGGGACCTCGGCGGGTGATCGGGCTCGCCATGCCCTGGCCGCCCATCGGCATCCGATCCACGTTGTCCGCTGGCGGGCGGAAGCCCTGGTCGTCGTCGGCGGACAGGGCGCCGACGGACAGCGCCAGCGCGGATGACGCAGGGTCCAGCAGCCCAGCGGAAGGATCGTCCAGCAGCTCGAAGGCGTACGACCTCGCCAGCTCCTCGCTGGCCTTATACGACGACAGCCGGTAGTTCCCCGCGCTCACGACGATCACGACATCGTGCCGACGCGCGACGTCATCGATGGCGGCACCGAGGGGGGTGGGTCGCTCCGAGGCGTAGGGCGACCGCTCGTCGCCGATGGACAGGTTGATGACCCGAGCCCCCAACGCGACGGCGTCCTCGATCGCTGCCAGCAGGTCGGACTCCCACAGATGGGTGTCGGGGAAAGTGCCGTCGTCGGCAAGCACCCGAACGCTGACCAGTCGACCCGCGGCTTGCAGCGGGACGTGCGCCGACAGCAGCGGCTCCAGGCTTCCGTACAGAGCCAGGCTGGCGACGAACGTTCCGTGTCCCCAGCCGTCGCCGCCGTCGGGAAAGCCCTGAGCAAGCACCCCGACGACAGCGGGGGCAAGCAGCGCGTGGCCCGAGCGGATGCCGCTGTCGATCACGGCCACGATCGGCGCGCCCTCCCGCGGTGGCAGCACGGTGGGCAGCGCGGCGATATCGGCCCCCAGCGTCTCAGCCCGGCTGAGGTCAGGACGAGGCAGCACGTCGAGTCGGCGCACCAGCCGTGTCTGGGCGAGTTCACCGATCGCCGACGCGGGGACTTCTACGCGTAGCAGTGACAGACCCGCGACGTGGCGCAGCGTCTGGTCGAGGACGACGCCGCCGGCTTCACCAACGGCGGCCGCCGCCGCGTCGTGACGGGCTCTAGCGTCATCCGGGTCGTCCGGGCACCAGCAGTGCAGGTCGACGCGGAGCGGGTCCTCGGGGTCGGCGGCCGCCGCCGCCGAGAGCAGGGCCACCGTCGGCACGTCGTCCGCACCGAACGCGCGAACGCTGTCGATGCGATCGAGGAGACCTTGATACTCCGCCGTCGGTTCCCGCTCGCTCTTAGTCGCGGCACCGTCGCCCTCGTCGGGACGCGCGCGTGGACCGCGCTCGTAGGCGCTGACCCGGCCCAGGAACGCGGTGAGCTCCGCGTCGGTTGGCGCGGCCGCGACCACCCGGTCGTCGAGCCACTCCAACACGTAGAGGTTGGCGGCGTGCAGCGACGCCTCGTCCGGCAAGGCGTTCACGTGGAGCACGATGACCAGCTCAGGGTCCACGCCCAGGACCCGGACTCGTTGCGCGTGCAGCCGCTTGAGCTGGGCGATCTCCGCGGCGATCTGTCGGGCGTGCGCGGGCTGGTCCGGGTACTTCGTCTGGCCGCCGAATCCGCGCCGCACCTTGATCCGCGCGCCGCGCGGCACCTGCCGTGACAATCGCAGGTGCTCGTGCGGCGTCCCCATGGGCAAGGGGTCCTGGGCCATCCAGCGAACCTACGTCGGCCGCGGCGGTTCGTGATGCCGACGCGCGGTCAGCGCCTATGCGGTTCCCGCATCGGTCGGTGGCGTGCCCCCGCCTTTGCGTGGTCGAGACCGCGACGGCGCCCCTCCGCTGCTGGCGATCGCCGCGTGCCGGGAACGCAGCCGTTCCCAGGCCACGTCCATGTGGGCGGCGCCGACGACGGGGGCGCCTTCGAGCAGCGACACCCGGATCGCGTCCTCGACAACGAGCTCGACGTCAGCCGGGCTCAGGCTCGCCATCCGGGTCGCCCAGGTCGTGAGCTTCACGGAGCTCCTGACGCCGGCCAGCTTCAGTTCGACCAGGCGCAGCGCGCCCGCCCGATCGAGCAGGCCCAGCGTCACGACCTCGTCGAAGCGGCGCCAGACCGCCGAGTCGAGCAGCTGCGGGTGATTGCTGGTGGCGACCACCACCGATTCCCCCAATCGCTGCTCGAGGACCTGCAACACCGTCGCGACGACGCGTCGCACTTCACCGTGGTCGCCGGGCTGCGAGCGCTCGGTGGCGAGGGCGTCGAACTCGTCGAGCAGCAGCACGCAGGGGTTGGCTTCGGCGAAGCGGACAACAGCTTCGATGTTGCGTGCCGTTTCACCCAGATACGACGACGTCAGCGCCGCCAGGTTCGCTGTCGCGACGGGCAGCGACAGGTGCGCGGCGATGGCGTGCGCGCTCGCGCTCTTTCCCGTCCCGGGCGGTCCGACGACCAGGATCCGTTGCCGCGGGTACACGCCGTGCGCGCGGAGCACCTCTCGCTTGCCGTTCTCCGCCGCGACCTGCCGCAACGCAGTCGCCGCGGCGGCGGGCAGCACGAGGTCGTCGAAGCTGCGTCGCGGTTCGGACAGCGTAAGCAAAGGTCGCTCGTCCCGGCCCTTGGGGAGGGGCCGCAACGAGAGCACGGCGCGACCAGGCCGACGAGGGTCGCTGAGCGCAGTCTCCAGTTGTGAAGCAAGGAGCCCGTGCCGCTTGCGCCGCTCGTCCTCGATGAGGGCCTGGGCGGCGCGGAGAAACCCACCGTCGTCGCTGGCGGCCCACGCCGCGAAGAGCCCGCGGAGCAGGTCGCTCCGTGCTACGGCTCCTCCGTCCCCTGCCGGTTCCGGCATCCCGTGTTTCCTCCAGCTCAACGCGTCGGTCACACCGCCACCGGCGCCCCGGACGTCGGTAACTCGGAGCGTACGGCCCGAGGGTGCGCCCGACCCGGACGCTGGTCCCTTCGCGCGAGTGGTGTCCTGGTCCGGGCTCTGACCAGGATCGCAGCGCCCTCCGACAAATGGCTCAGTCTTCGTGTTGGCGCGCTTCGTGGGCACGCCGGCCACCGCGAGCAGGCTGGCGAGCTGATCACCCGCTCCAGCAGCCGGGACGACATCGCCCGGCTCGAGAAGGAGTGGAAGCTCGTCTAGGGCGGCCCACGCGGGCGCTCTTGACCCACTCGTGGCCACGGTTCATGTGACCGCCGGGGTGCCCAAACGGACGACGGATTCCTGCACGCTGTCCGGGCAGAGAACGCTCGCTCATGCCGCTGAGCGCTCGCTTTGGGGTAGCCGCCGGCCCTTGCCCGTTCTGCCCGCCGGACTGTCTCGGATGCGGTGGCTACCGGGACGGCTCGATCTGCGCTACTCCCGGTGTCGGGCACCGGACCCCCCGGACCGCGTCGCGTCTCGGCGAGCCGGTGGCCCGATGTGTCATAGCGCGCCTGTGGGCGGGGGTGCTCCTGTGCTGAGGTTCTGGGCGGTGCCGTCCCAGAATCCCTCGGGTGCGGGGGTCAGGGGTAGGTCGGGGGGCGGGAGGTGCCGGTCGCCGCAGGCTGCGAACGGTCCTCGGTCGGGGTCGCGGAGCCGGTCGATCTGCGGGTCGGCGACGTCCCGCAGCCAGCGGGCGATCCCGAGGCTGGGGTCCAGGCGCAGGCTTTCCCAGGCCCGCCACACGGCGTGCAGCCGGACCCGGGCTTCTTGGTGTTCTCACCAGCTGGGGCACCAGCCTCCGCTGCTGGTGCCGTGCCGGGCGTACAGCGGCGCGATGACAGCTTCGACGAACTCCGGCAGCGAGGCGCACGCGAACGGCGGTCCGGCCTCGCCCGCAGCCGTAGCCGGCGGGGCCTGGCCGGGCTGGGCGGCGTGCAGGTCCGTGACGGTGTGTTCCAGGTCGTCGAGCTGCTGGGCCTGGCGTTGCAGCAGCACTTCCATCTCGGTCGGTGTCACGGCCCGACCTGCTGCAGCCGGGCCGGCCGGGCAGCCACCCCCGCGACGGCGACTGCCGCCGCTGCAGTGATGGCTGGGGCGCGGGGGCTGTCGTACCAGGGCAGTAGGCGCAGCATCGCCGGTCGGGCGCCGGTGGCGAGCAGCAGCGCGGTGCCTTTGGGTAGCGCCCGCAGGTCCGCTGCGCTCAGGATGCGTTCCCGTCGGGTGCTGCTGGTCCGGCTGTCCTTGCCCTGCCCGCTGGTCCAGGAGTCGGCCGGGACGTCGTGGTCGCCGACCAGGCGGCTGATGTCCTCGACGAACGCGGCTTCGTCCAGGCCGGCGCCGAGCAGTTTGATGGTCGCGGCGCTCCACAGCGCCCGCATCCCGCCTTTGCCCCAGACCTGCTCGCCTTGGGCGTAGCTCTGCAAGATCGTCAGCGGCACGACGCCACGCGATCCCAGGTGGCTGTAGAGCTGGGGGAGATCGGCTATCCGGCAGATGTTGGCTGCCTCGTCCAGCACCGCCAGCAGCGGCGGGTCGAGCCGGCCGCCCCGGTCCTCCACTGCCCGCACGGCGCAGCGCAGTACCCGGGCGGTGAGGGCGACCAGCGGCGCGGCGCTGCCACCACCGTCCTTGCTCAGCAGGTACAGGGTTTGCCGGGAGGTCGCGAACGCGGCCGGGTCGAACCGGTCCAGCCCGGGGCGCACCGTCGTCCAGGCGGTGATCAGCGGGTCCCGTAGGCAGCGGCAGGCGGTGCGGGCGGTGAACAGCACACTGCCGCGGGTTTCGGCTGGGGCTTTCATGCTGGCCTGCAGCGACCGGGCCAGCGCGGGGTACCCGCCGTGGTGGAGCAGGGTGACGGCGGTCGGGTCGGTCTCGGCCTGCAACCAGCCGTAGGCGCCGGACAGGTCGG
>JAABVA010006435.1_pt1 | contig 10405 bp, 10 predicted proteins | sample 5560331 | NCBI WGS metagenome assembly JAABVA01 (sample SAMN12812661, study PRJNA571458) | rock metagenome | isolation source: Antarctica rocks | place: Antarctica: Victoria Land, Mt New Zealand sud | collected 2016-01-07 | reverse complement strand
CAACGTCTCCTATAATCGCTAAGTCAACCTACACTGGGGTGATGTGTTGTACTCCCAACATCGTGGCTTGGATTTCTTTATACAGAGGAGACAAAGTGCGTGCCTGGCTTTGTTGGATAGCCGCTCGGCCACCGTAGCTTCACGCTCTCCAGAAGATCATTATACCGGCAACATCCATCCAATGATGCAGAAATATAATTCGAATAGAAGAGTCAAGGGTGTCCTGTTGCAGCAGTTTCTTGCCACCTGGGTTTGCACTTCATGGATTTGTAGAGACGTACATTCATTTTCTGGTACTACCTCGATAATCTCTATTCGCCCGCCACTCACCCGTTATCGACGTCATGTAAGCTCCTGGATGGCCTTCACGCAGATTATGGAGAATCACTGACGACTGTTGAGCGAAGGCCGCCGCCACTTGTCGATAACGCGCAGATTCAGTCAGCGACTCTGCATAATCCTCTACCTGTCTACCTGCATGCCTACGTCTGGCCGTTCCTCTTAGTCTGGCCCGTCTTTCTCGCAGTGTACCTCTCGCCCGAACGCTACGATCGATACATTCACGGATCTGAGTGGACTTTCGTCTGGGCTGGCTCGATCTTTACGATACAAGCTCTCACTTGGTTAGCGACCAAGTGGAATGTCAATATCGAAGCCCTCTTCACCTCCTCAAGAGCAAAGTCCGTCGACAATGCGCAGCTCATCAAGGTCCTTCCTGTAACAAATGCTGGCTCGGCGGAGATATGCAAGCTTATACGGGACAAAGTAGGTGCTCCAAAGTATTACAGCGGTAAGCTAGCTGAATCTTGCTTGCAGAGTGGCGGAAATCAAGAGATTTCTTTTTTGTTTCAAAAGCGCCGATTTCTGTACAACCCCGAGACGAAGAGCTTCGCGCCACTTTCATACGCCCTTGACGCTGAACCGAAGCCATTGATCGAGTCATTTCAGCAAACTCGTGGTCTCCGAACGCAAGTGGAGATTCAACGTTTACGACAATATTATGGAAATAATACGTTCGACATACCAGTGCCCACCTTCATGGAGCTTTTCAAAGAGCATGCGGTGGCTCCCTTCTTCGTTTTCCAAATCTTCTGTGTTGGCTTGTGGTTGTTGGACGAATACTGGTATTACTCCCTCTTTACCCTGTTCATGCTGGTTGCGTTCGAAAGCACCGTGGTATGGCAGAGGCAGCGGACCCTGAACGAGTTTCGCGGAATGAGTATTAAACCTTACGTCATCTGGGTTTACCAAGAGAGTCGGTGGAAAGAGATACTGAGTGATATGCTGCTTCCTGGTGATTTGGTATCGGTTGGACGGACGAAAGAAGACAGTGGCGTCGCTTGTGATATGTTGCTTGTTGAAGGCAGCGTCATCGTCAACGAAGCTATGCTCTCCGGCGAAAGTACACCGTTGCTGAAGGATTCCGTCCAACTTCGACCGGGAGAAGCCGAGATCGAGCCAGAAGGACTTGACAAGAACGCATTTCTTTACGGAGGGACGAAGGTTCTGCAGGTCACGCATGGCAATGTTACCGAGAATGATCTGAACATCGCACCCGGACTTGCTTCATATGTCGAACCTCCACCCGACAACGGTGCGATGGCTGTGGTCGTCAAGACTGGCTTCGAAACCAGCCAAGGAAGTCTAGTTCGTACGATGATCTATTCTACCGAGCGGGTCTCCGCAAATAACGCCGAAGCTCTTCTTTTCATTCTCTTCTTATTGATATTCGCGATCGCAGCGTCGTGGTATGTTTGGCAGGAGGGGGTGGCAAAAGATCGGAAACGCTCGAAGCTGCTGCTGGATTGTATCCTTATTGTCACGAGTGTTGTACCACCTGAGTTGCCGATGGAGTTGAGCTTGGCAGTCAACACAAGTCTTGCCGCACTAAGCAGATATGCCATCTTCTGCACAGAGCCGTTTCGGATACCCTACGCTGGCAGAGTCGATATAGCTTGCTTCGACAAAACCGGAACCCTGACCGGGGAAGATCTCGTGGTGGATGGGATTGCGGGACTAACCCTTGGGCGCACAGATGTCAAAGTCGAGGTAGATGGTGCACATAGCCAAGTCACTCCTGTTGTTGAAGCCGGCATAGAGACTACCCTGGTCCTTGCGACAGCCCATGCATTGGTTAAATTGGATGAAGGAGATATTGTTGGTGACCCAATGGAGAAAGCAACTTTGACTTCCTTAGGCTGGACGCTCGGACGCAACGATACTCTAACCAGCAAAGCTCTCGCATCGGCCAAAGGAGCTTCCTTCGCTACCAGCGCCGATACTGTACAGATCAAGAGACGATTCCAGTTCTCTTCTGCCCTCAAGAGGCAAAGCTCCGTGGCAACGGTGGTGACTACGAATCGTCATACTTCCAAGAAAACCAAGGGCACCTTCGTCGGTGTTAAGGGCGCTCCCGAAACCATACGGACGATGTTGAGAAGTACACCACCGAACTACGAAGAGACGTTCAAATTCTTCACACGGAATGGCGGCCGAGTGCTGGCCTTGGGTTGCAAGTATCTTTCAGTGGATTCGGAGTTGGGACAAGCGCGTATCAACAACCTCAAGCGGGAAGAGGTCGAAGCGGACCTGACTTTTGCGGGTTTCTTAGTCCTTCAATGCCCTCTCAAGGATGATGCACAGAAAGCTGTGCGTATGTTGAACGAGAGCAGTCATCGCGTTATCATGATCACGGGGGACAATCCTCTGACTGCGGTGCACGTGGCTCGGCAAGTTGAGATTGTGGACCGCGAGGTTCTTATTTTGGATGCACCAGAGCATGACAGTTCGGGCGAGAAACTGGTTTGGAGGAGCATTGATGAGAAGGTCCAGATTCCAGTTGACCCAAGCAACCCGCTGGACCTAGACATCATACGGACCAAAGATCTCTGCGTTACCGGTTATGCTCTAGCCAAGTACAAGGGACAGACAGCCCTGCCACAGCTCTTACGGCATACCTGGGTATATGCTCGCGTGTCACCGAAGCAAAAAGAAGAGATTCTGCTTGGACTTAAGGACGCTGGATACACTACACTCATGTGCGGAGATGGTACTAACGATGTAGGCGCGTTGAAGCAAGCACACATTGGAGTGGCTCTTCTCAACGGTTCCCAAGATGATCTCATCAAGATCGCAGAGCATTCCAGAATCACCAAGATGAAGGAAATCTACGAGAAACAAGTTTCTCTGATGACCCGATTCAACCAGCCGGCTCCTCCGGTACCTGTTCAGGTAGCTCACCTTTATCCGCAGGGTCCGAGTAATCCCCATTATGAAAAGGCAATGCTCCGGGAAGCCGAAAAGAAAGGATCATCTGCCATTACCGCGAGCGATTCCAATGAGAAAGTGAAAGCAAACGATATCTCGACAATTGTCTCTCCCGGCGCTCAAGCTCTACAGCCTGCCAACGGTCACTTGAACCCTGAGCAACAACGCCAGCAGAAAGCGCAGCAAGCAGCTGCAGGCTTGGCGGATAAACTTACCGCATCCATGATGGAGCAAGAACTGGACGAAAATGAGCCGCCGACGATCAAGCTCGGCGACGCCTCGGTTGCCGCACCTTTCACCAGTAAGCTGGCTAACGTCATCGCCATCCCCAACATCATCCGCCAGGGTAGATGTACGCTCGTTGCTACGGTTCAGATGTACAAGATCCTCGCCCTCAACTGCCTCATCAGCGCCTACAGCCTTAGTGTTCTCTACCTCGAGGGCATCAAGTTCGGCGACGGACAGGTGACGATCAGCGGCATGCTCATGAGTGTTTGCTTCCTCTCAATCTCTAGAGCCAAGGTAATGTGCTACCGTTCCTCCTCAGGTAAGATTGCTGCTAACATACGTTCAGCCTGTCGAGGCGCTATCGAAAGAGCGACCTCAACCAAAGATATTCAACCCATACATCATCGGATCGGTGCTTGGACAGTTTGCCATCCACATCGCCACCCTAATCTACCTTTCCAACTACGTCCACCAGATCGAGCCGTAAGTAACACGAGCCCCTTGAACAAACCCGCTCAACACTAACATCCCACCCAGCCGCAAACCCGACATCGACCTCGAAGGCGAATTCGAGCCCTCCCTCCTCAACAGCGCCGTCTACCTCCTCCAACTGATCCAGCAAATCTCCACCTTCGCCATCAACTACCAAGGCCGGCCCTTCCGCGAATCCATCCGCGAGAACCGCGGCATGTACTGGGGTCTCGTCCTCGTCTCCGCCGTCGCCTTTTCCTCCTCGACCGAATTCATCCCCGAGCTCAACGAGAAACTTCGTCTCGTCAAGTTTACTTCCGAGTTCAAGTTCACGATGACGGCGGTCATGGTCGTGGATTATGTCGGGTGTTGGGTCGTCGAGAAGGTGCTCAAGCAGGCGTTCAGTGATTTCCGCCCCAAGGATATTGCGATTAGACGGCCGGATCAGGTGAGAGTCGAGGAGGAGCGGAGGGAGAGGGAGAGAGCGGAGGTGGAGCGGGAGAAGGAGGTTGCGGCTGGGAAGGCTTAGATGGTTTTGTTGTAGTTCTGTAGTGTAGTTTAGATGAAGGATCTCTTTCCCATTCTCACATGCGGGACCGTCGTTTAACAGAAAACATGAGTGTTTCTGAAAATTATATAAGAATGCTCTCGACTAAAGCTCGACTCCTATGATGGCCCGGCAGGTTCTTTCAGTCCCTTCACCAGCACCGTCAGTTCCTCGACCTGCGCCTTCAGTTCCCTAACCTCCACAATGGCCGCATCGGTCTTGATATTCGGTCTCGTTACCTCCACCTTCTCTTTCCACCCTGCACAACCCGGATCGAAGCTATCGGCCATCTGCTCCCATTCCTCCATCGTGTCCTCGTCCAGAAGGCCGCGCTTCTGATTCTGTTGGATTCGGCGGGCTTCTCTGCTCTCGAGCCAGGCGGTGATGAGGAGGAGCGGCGAGTAGATGGTGGTCATGACGGCATTGTTTAGGCGCTCGTAGCGCGCGGCTGGCAGCCACCGTTCGAAAGGGAGGATGAGGAGGAATATCTCGATGAGGTTGAGGGCTGAGAAAATGGGTTGGCTGGTAGTTCTCAAAGATGAGGGGAAGGGAACAGGGCAGTGACTTACGCGCTATAAAGACGTTTTCGTCGGGGGCACGGACGAATTGCATGGTCCGTTGCGAGAACAGAGCCATGTACTCGTCGATGGCGTTGTCCGTAATGTCTTGGTAGGCACTGTTGTACAGCGCAATCAAGATGTTGAGCAGCACTAAAGAGACTTCTTAGCATATGTCCGAGGAATGGAGGTGGGGGCACCACTGACCGACCGTGACAACAAAGTTAAAGATATAATACAAGATAATGCCAAATGGCGGCGCAAAATTCTCGAAGCCAGTGAAATCCGGACTCTGCATGACGCTGTTGACCATCGCCTGCATGATGAAGCCCGTCACCTTCCGGTTATCCTCGTCCGCCTGGTCCATACCAATGAAAGCCTGCAGAAACCCGATCATGACGACGAGCAACAGCGCGAAGAAGATCAACGACTCTTTCATCATGACCTTCAGCACCACCAACATCGTCCCGAAGAACCGGAACGTATCGAGGTAGAGAAGCAAGCGCATCCAGAACATGGGCGCGCTGAAGGCCAGGAAATTATAGCTCAGCTCGTTGAACCGTCTCCGCTGGCTCTCGCCGTCAGCGCCATCGAGAGGTTTCCCGAGCGCGATCATCCGCGTTACGAATGATACCGTCAGGAGCGCGTACAACGTGCTGTTGAAAACGTTCCAGAAGCCCAAGTAATGCCGTCCTACCTTCCACAGCTTGTTGGCCTCGTCGCAGATGAAGCCAAATGTCATGATGTACAGTACACCCTCCACCACATCCAAGTCGCCCGTGGCGTTGATCGTATTGATTGCGCCCGTGTACAGTGCTAGAAACAGCACCGAGAAGAAGATTTGCACGGCGTTCTGGTAGCAGGGGGCGCGCATGCGGTTCGGGTCCAGGTGGGTCCAGTAGTCCGTCGAGGCTTTGGCCTCGTACTCGATGAAGGTGGAGGTATCCGCTTCCGACTGGACGAGCCAGCCACGCCAGAGGTGGGAGATGCAGCGCTGGTAGCCGGCGGACCCAAGGACGAGGAGGGCGTGCTGGTCGACGGCGCTCTCGATGACATTGGCGGCGGGTGTTGGCTTCAGGGAGAGGTTCAAGGTGGAGTAGCGTTGCAGTAGGGTTTGTTGAAGGAGGAAGTCTTGGTTCGATTCGTTTTCGATGCTTTGGGTCCATCATCACCTCCTGTCAGCTTTTCTTCTGTACCCGTAGATATAGACAATCTCATAACTTCCCTCTCAACCCCTCAATCACAGCGGCAAGGCAAGGCAAGGCAAGGCAGGACACCCCCAGGCAGAAGGAAACGGCTACTGACATCCTCTTCGCCAAAACCTCACAAGCCACGGCCCGACAGCCATACAAGCCCGCATCCCACATCTCCAACGCGCTCTGCCTCATAAACCACCTCTTGCAAACCAATAACGCAAACACCACGCACGCCCCATACTCCTCTCCCCCGGCCTCCTTCGCCGTCTGTTCCACCTTCCGCGTGATGACAGCGCTGTTGGCCCGCGTGATTTTCCATTCCTCTAGCTCGAAGGGGATGACGCGCTCGATTTGGTACTTGAGCCGGATCGCAACTTTCGTGACTTCGGCCGGGGGGATGGCGGACGGGAGAGGGTCGGAGTGGTGGGTGGGAAGGACTATGGCGAGTGTTAGAGGGGGAAACTGTGTAAACGGCGGGTGACGTACGATGTTCGACTTCGGAGCGGTAGTGGTTGGGGGTTTCCGTGAAGAGTTTCTTCCATTGAACCATGACGGACGAGAAGCCCTCTACAGTGTAAAGGTTTGGAAATTTGAAGGGCCAAGCAAGCTGATAGCAAGCAGTTGACTACATTGGCGTCACAAGAAGGACAGGAAACTGTCCCCGGTTCATCCGGAGCACCCCAGACAACCGACTTAGGTGACCAGTCGCCTGCTCACACGGCATAGGTTTTGATTACGAGCTAATTACATACTGTAGACGTTAGTAGCTATATCTTGGTTATATAAAAAGATTAAGGGCAAAATGTTTACGAAATGAATTTCTCGTTGTTGGTTCACATCAAAATGCCATTCCTACCAGAAGCCAATTCTGGCAGCAGCTCATCGACATGCAGTGGCTTCCCTCATTCAGGATCACACTAGATTACGCAAGCCTCGCACGACAATAGGGCGGCGCTCACCAGAATACCCATGAGGACTGTGGTCGGGGCAGATTCCTGTCGTCCTGGCTGCGCGTGCTTCGTGGACGGGACAACACTCTCTCCAATCCTTGACTACCTGCGGAGGTATGTACAACACCGTTGTATTTCTAATCTTAGGGTGAAGGTAAGAAGAGTAAGGTCGAGGACGTACCCGAGGCCTCGGCATAGAGTAGATGCGAGCGAGGGTAATAGGACTGATGAACCGCTTTTATGTATGACACGCCAACGCCCATTGAAAGGCCCCGAACAGCTTCCAAGTGGGGAACAGAGCACGAACAGAAGTGATCCTCAGGGGAAGAGTGTCGAGAATCCACCGTCTTCCTCACATAGTCTCCGCCACCACGCCTTCATCACTCTCGCTCATACTCTCGTCCCCACTTACCTCCTGGTTTTCTCGTTCCCTCTTCTCCATCAACGCCTGCAGCTCTGCATCATCATTCTCCGTCACCGCCTTCGGCGCCATCTTCGTCACGCATCCTCCCCCTGCAGCCTTTATGTTCGCCTCGATCTCTTTGATGGCGTGCTCCAGAGTCGTGATGCCCGTACTCTTCTCCAGACACTGGCTGGTGAGCACATATAGAGGTGGAGAGACTAGTTTGACTTTGACTTGCGTCTCGGGCGTGTTGTGCGCCTCGGCAGCCCGTAGAGCGTTCTTGACTGCGTCGATACCCTCGTAGCCGAAACAGGTCACTTCCACGTCGGCGCGGACTTTGGTAGGTTGTGGTGTCAGACGCTTGCCGATGTAGGACTGGAGCTCGTTTTTGATAATGTCGTTGACGAAGGTGATGTCATTCCAAACGTCAGGGTTCCTGTATTCTGTTAGTCAGTCGTGTCTAGACATTGGACAGTCAGGTGAACATGCGTTATCGAGAGCTTGAACGCGTCCACGGCGTGCCCATATCTTTTGTTCAAGGGCCAGGCAATATCCTGGTACAGGTTCTCTATCGGTGTCTTTGTCTTCTCCGCCACATGACGCATTATCGAGTGGACCATCTTGCCCTTGTTGTACCGTTCTTCACACTTCACGATATCCTCCGGTGACACTCTCCGCTTCGACAGATCGATGTAGCCTAGAGTCAGACTGTATCAGACCCGGTCCTGATCCCCTTCGTTGCAGGAGTGAGATCGCCACCTTTTTCCTTGTCTACCCTCAGTACCACCACAACTTCATTCCTCCCAACCCTAATGAGCTTTTGGATACTCCGTATTCGTCGTCTCGAGAGTTCCGAAAGTAGAATCATTCCATCGATATTGTCATACTCTAATAGTTTCACATATGCTCCCATCTCGGCGATCTTTACTTGGACGGTCAGTGGCCAATTTCCCAACGCGTGGTGGGGCAGCAACGGACCTTGTTGACGCTCACGACCACCAAGCTATCTATGTCAGGATACTTCTCCTCATAGAATCGACAGTTCGTTAGAGACATGATGGGCGAGACACGCAAACGTGAAGTCTTCGAGCTTGTGGCGTTTGTGTCAAGTGAGTCAGAAACAGAAATTCCAATACTCGATTCTACAGATGCGATACGAATCCCTGTCAAGGATGCGGCTCAACAGTGCGCCTTGCACGCGACCATACTTCATGCGGTAAAGCGTGACGTATCTGGATAGCGTCAGCCTTACCATCACTGTGCCACCCCAGACCCCCAGCTACAACGGTCATCACCAACGCCACAGATATTAGTTGTCAACTCTTCGACACATTGTGTGTCCAGCTATTCCGACAGGGCTGAGACATTTTGAAAACTGTCACGGTGTCGGGGGTCAACTCACCGCTTTGTCTGAAAAGGTGCGGGAAATATGAGAGAGGGTGAAAGATGAGTTCAAAGATCTTAAGATTTGACAGACAGTGTTGGAACGACACACGTCTATTGCTGAGAAAATCTTCAAGGACTGCGGCAAGGACAAGCGAGGAGTCAATGAGGAGGAGACTATTGCTCTTTCTTTGCTTTGCTTCCAACCATGTATTCACTATGGTATAAGCACTCTATGCTACCTACTGCTATAGATGCGAACCCTCCCAAGAATTCCAGGTGCGTTTCACTGCACAAAAAGTGCCCACCTGCCTCTCTTGTTGTAGATACACACTCTTGTTGAGGATGGCGAACGGCAGCTCAGAGAGCCAGTAGCGGTAGGAATAGCCAGAGGGTTTGTAGGGTCCACTTACTAAACCTCAACATACTTACGAACGGCGTGCTCTGATAAGATGCAGCAATATCTTCTCACTGGCGCACACACAAGATATTCGACAGCAGATGCTACCACACATGTTGACAGTACTTATTTATACTCATAACAAGCATAGCAATGGATACTTGAAACAAACCAGAGAGTCGCACTAACCCTAGGAACATCAAGTCCAAGGTATCGAACCTTATGGCACACCTGACGCCGAAGTTGAGACATGACCAAACAGCGAAAAACACCTGACACACGACGGTGTAGTCAGTATGTGCACGCCTCCAGACCAGAAAATTTGCATGCGCCCCTCTTCGACTCCTTGCCGCCGTAATCCATACACTCATCCAGAGTTCTCGTCGTCAAGCCACCTATGAAACAGTGTCTCAGTCGAAGGGCGTCGAAGCTGACCCTACCCACAACCTCTAGGCCATCATTTCTTCAATACAGCCTCGTATATACTCGTGAGAGCACCGATGCCCGCTCCAATCATCATTCCCAGGTACCCACTGGGTACCGAACTGTTCACCTTCAAAACACTCTCCCGGTCAACCAAGCCGCCGAGATCGACCCCTTGTGAGTATACCAGCCAAGTAACCAGCGCCTTGGCGATGTTGAAAGTCAAGGGATCGGTCTGCGCTGTCTGCGAACTACATGCGCGGCTCCCATGAGCATGCTTCGCCTTGAGCGTGAGGTTGAAGAAGTAGGCACACGCCAACGGCAACAGAAGGCTCGTGAACAGCCAAAGGGAGAAAGGTGACCAAAACGAGCTGGTCAGGAGTAGAAACAGGTCGGGTATCATGACCGGGAGATCCGAGGTGCCAAGGGCGCGGTTCGCTGGGATGGTGAATGCATAGCGCATCGGCAAGACTTCGGATCGCAAACCGAAGGCCTCGATGGCCAATGCCAAGAATTCGATGCTGGCGACTGTGCTGAGATAATCGCGCGTGGACTCGGCATACTCGGTGAGGTTGGCCTT
>JAABVA010006433.1_pt1 | contig 10407 bp, 14 predicted proteins | sample 5560331 | NCBI WGS metagenome assembly JAABVA01 (sample SAMN12812661, study PRJNA571458) | rock metagenome | isolation source: Antarctica rocks | place: Antarctica: Victoria Land, Mt New Zealand sud | collected 2016-01-07 | reverse complement strand
CGTAAGGCGAGCTCTGGTGTCACTTGAGCAAGCAGGCAGCATATGGGTGCACGCACGGCTGGCAACGCTGCGCGCGGCGGCCGCAGGCGCTGCGGGAGCTGGTGGTGAAGTGCTGGGACCCCGACCCGGAGGAGCGGCCCGGCTTTGAGGCGGTGATTGGCGCGCTGGAGGCGCTCCTGAAGAAGATCCCGCGCGACAAGGGGACCGGCGGCGGCGGCGGCGGCTGCTGCGCCCTCCAGTGAGGGCCGCGGCGGGGCAGAGCGCGCGCCCGCGGCGCGCCGGGGGGCGCGCCTGCTGGCGCGCGCGCGGCTGGGGCAGAAGCGCGGGGCTGCGTGCCGTGCTGCGGCGCTGGCGCAACGTGACCTGGTCCTGGCATCGCTCTCTGCGGCGGCGGTGGCTAATTTGCATCCTGTCTCTGGGGGGTTCCCTACCCTGAACAGCGTGTCTAGTGAGAACAGCGGTGACACAGGAGGCTCTGTTGTGCTGGCGCGCTGTCGTCGGGGTCTCCTGCTTGTGCATGCTTGGAAGCACATTTTCCGGAGAAGGAGGGGGCCTGGGATGGGTGCGGTGAAAGGCCTGCAGGTGGGCATGTGATAAGCGCGCCGGCACGCAGTGGGAAGGCGCGCGCGGCACAGACGGCGCATGTTTGTGCGCCGGCTGCGCCTGGCCCGTGTTGGCCGCGCAGCGTGGGCGAAGCTATGCTTGTGCATCAATTGCAAACCCTGCTCAACTGGGAGGCGGGAGGGGTGGCAGCGCAGTCGCCTGTTGCGCTCTATGATTTTTATCCCAGGTGAGCAGCATCTGTGCCGCAGCCTGCGTGATACACGGTCTGAAAGGGGGTCATCGTGCCTTCTGCATGGGTGCAGGGCATATGCATGTTCTGTGAAGGCAACGGGGGTATAGCTCAGCGGGGTGTCTCATGCCTAGGGGCAAGGAAGGCGTGATGGCGCTCCGGGGTTGCTCTTCAAGCGTCTTCCTCTGCACTCTGGCAGTGCGCCTCGCGCCTATCAGTGGGCGCAGGCTCAAGGGGCAATCCGGCAAGTTTTGGGGGCGTTGCCGCTCGACCACAGTCCCGTGCGTCGACGCGCTCTGGCTGTTGGTGCTAACGCCCGTTGCAGCCAAGGGGCTGTTTCGTGCAGGGGGGCAGATGCGCGGCAAACGCATGGCTCTGGGGTGCGGCGCTGAGTGCATGGAGGCCGTGCAGCGTGTGTGCATATTGCGCTGCATGCGGTGACTTGCTCCGGCCTGAATACTTTGCCTGCCGCGCTCCAGGCAGCACTGTGAGCCTCATTGCTCAGCCCCACCAGCTGGTGAGGGAGTTGGTCGCTGCGGCGTGAACAATAGAGACGGACAAAGGTGTCAGAGTTGAAAACGCGAGTTTTGGGCTGGTGTACAGTACCGCGGTGCGATGACGCAAAGCAAGTGTCCACGGTGTTGCCAGGCAGTGACTTGCAATGGCCAGATGCACATCAGCCTGCATGGCGGTGCGGCGTGCGCATTGCTTTTATGGTCAGGGACTGTGCTGCTGTCGCTATGGGTTCTGACGCTGCAGTGCCTGTCCCCGGCAAGCGTCCTCATCCATAGCACTGATCATATACTGGTCATTACAGTGTTGCACTGCACCCTGTACCGCTGTAGCTGGACAATGAGGTGCTGTAACACGCCTGCGTCATAGCAGCCAGACGACTTGATGCACATTTGTGATGGTGTGACAGTGCTTCTGTCTTCTTCTCACACGCACCAGAGCGATTGCGCTTGTAGGACACAGAGTCTCTGATATGTGGAGGGGCGCTGAGCACTTCAGATTGGCAAACACGCTGCTCTTGTAACAGCCTGCTTGCCAATGCTCACAGCCCCAAAACCAAGACACCCAGCAGGCATGCTGCAGAACTCAGCCCACTCACATCTCGACAAAGCCAGCCAAAAATTGTGCAATCCCAGTGCAGCCAGCGTCCGCCAGGCGCCCAGCAGACCAAAGGCTTGGAAACAGATAACGGTCGGCCAACCAGAGCGCCAGGTGCTACATGGCAGCCTCCCGGCGCGCGCCCTCCTCTCCAATGGATTCACGGCTGCAACACGTCTGCAGCTGCGTCCACGCCGCGGCCGAGCAGTCAGGCAGAGCCTGGCCTCCTCCGCCCGGCCGCACGGGACCCAGCCGCCGCAACTCTCAGCGCCCGCTCCACGGTGTGAAGTCACGGCAAGTTATGGGACCGCTGCGAGCGCGCATGTGCGCGCGGTGCGTGGCGTGCCGCACGCACCCTCGCCACGACGGCCATCAAGACAGACCACCCCGCCTGGCTGCGGGTGGGGCGCGCCCGTGACTAGCCGGCTTAGTGGTACACGCAGCATGTGTTCCCCCTTTTGACAGTGCGGGGCAGCGCCGCACAGCGCAGCCCATGCTCAGCCAAAGAGGCAAGCGTAAAGGCACGTCCACTGGGCACCCTACCATGCATCCCCGGCAGCCCTGCAGAGCCCCGGACGCCGGCTCCCCATGCCAGAAGGGGCACCAGCGCAGCCCTCCAGCCTCTCAAGCGGCGCAGCGTCCCTGCAGACCCTGTAGGGTCTATTTCGTGCTGACCGCGCCCTCCACCGCCTTCTTCACCTCGCGCTGGATCTCGTCGGGCATGGAGCGCCCGCTCACGCCTGCCAGCTCGGCGCCCGACAGGTACGCCTCTGCGAGCTGCACGCGCTTGACGTTCTCCTGCGCGCGCGCCACCGTGCTGGTCGAACGCCGCGCCAGCAGGGATGCAAACTTTATTACGTACTGCAGACTGTCCGTTGAGCCGCCACAGGGACCCACCCGATGGACAATCCGTGTCCGCAGGGTCTATGCAGCGGGTGGCGGCACACCCCGCGTGCAGCCGTGCCGAGCACCCCATGGCCGCCCGCCGCGCCAAGCAGAGCCCAGGCATGCTCGGGCACCACACTCCTCACGCACAGCGACGAAGCAGCCCATTGAGGGCCCTACCACAGCCCAGCCTGGGGCCTGGCGCGGGCGGGCGGCGGGCCCGGGCGGCGCGCCTGCTCGTCCACCAGCAGCTGGCCGTACGCGAGCAGCTTGTCCAGCTTCATCTCCGGCTTGACAAACTCCACCTTCTCGCGGTTGTTGATCAGCCGCTTGCCGATGTTCTCCAGGCCGATGTTCTCCACAAACTCGCGCACCTTGTCGTCGTACACGCGCGCCTGCGGCCGGCCGGGCGAACATATTGAGGTACTCGTAGGAGCCTGAAGCGTCCTTGAGACTAGCAGTCTGAAGCGTCCTTGAAACATGTGACGGGCGCCCGACCAAAGCGCAGGGGCTGCGGACACGCAGGCCTGCAGCGTAACAGCCGCGGCGCGCCCGCAGCGCCACCGCCCGGCGAGCCACACGAGAAGGCGCGGACGAAGCCTGCGAGGAGTCTTCATATCAGAGTTAGGGTTAGGGTTAGGGCGGGGCGGCCACCCGCAGCGCGCCGAAGAAGTCGATGGACTGCCCCGGGAACGTGTCCACGAGCGTCTCGACGTCCATGCGGTTGACGCCGTCGTGCTGGAAGATGCCGATGCAGACGCCGACGCGGTCCTCGCGCGTGGGCGCCCAGTAGAACTTCTCCATGCGGCCGTCGCGGATGAGCGGCGCGTACAGCGTGCTGAAGTCGTTGCCCGTGCACACGACCGGCACGCGCGGGATATCCTCCTGCGCGCGCCGCGATTTGCTGTAGCCGACGCTCCATGGCGTCACTCGCCACGAGCTGCATCCCCGCTCTGCTGGCGCTGTGCGCCGTCACACCGTCCAAGCGGCCGCCATGCGATGAGTGCCGGCAAGCATGCTGACTGTCAGAGAGGCTGGGTGTCTGCTTGAACGGCAACAACTCATATCAACTCCAATTTAGCCGCCTACTTTCTCACGGGCCCCTCAGAATCATGACGTTAGTAATTATGAGCGAGCTCTCGGCAGGCGCAGCTCGCAAGAGTCCGAGGCAGGGGCGGCGCGGGCGGGCACGCACGTTCTTGTACACGCCCGGCAGCTGCACGTTGGTCGGGTTGTCGGCGATGTTCATGAGCGTGGCGTTGACCATCTGGTTGTTCACCGTGTACTGCGTGCCGCTGCCCATGCGGCCCGCGCCCGCGTCCAGGTCATTGATGAACAGCGAGCACCTGCGCGCGGCCCCGCGCGCGCGCGCCTGAGTGCGGCGCTCATCCTGCGCACAAATCAATGCATGTGGGCGCTATGCAGGCGCTGGTCTCAAAAGCTGTCGTGTGAGAAAGGTGAGGACGCCTGTGCCCGTGGAAGACCCACCAGGCGTAACAGCCCCATGGAGGGTGGGTGGCGTCACGCCTGCTTGGTAAATAAACAGCGGGCGGCGCTGCCGGTGCCAGGCACACCCTTGCACTCAAACGTTACCATGCGGAGCACACTGAAGGCCAGAGGGCGGCCCGGCGCGCGCAGGGCGCGCACATCTTGCCCTTCTTGATCACGTCACTGGCCTCGCGGTAGCGCTGCCGGATGAGCTTGGCCGGCTCGCCCGCGTTGCCCGACTCCAGCTCACCGGCGGACATCACGATCGGCCCGATGCCCAGCTTCTTGAACGCCAGGTTGCACTGGAACGTCTTGCCCTGGCCCTTGCCGCCCCAGATGCCTGCGCGGGAGCGGGGCACGCCCCTTCACCGCGCTGACCTACAGGTGCGCGCGTGTACAGCGGCCCAACACCGGCGTCACTCTTGACAGGCGCCGCTCTTGACAGCCTGCATTATCCAGCGCGGCAGTGGCCATGCGCTGGCATGCCACGTGGCAGCATGCCAGTGGCGCCGCTCCGCAGCAGGAGCACTCACATATTCTTGAAGCCCCGCAGCTTGGAGATAGATAGGACCCCAAGCGTGGCTAAGGTGCGGGGGCCACGCGCGCGCGCGCGCGCACCCAGGATGAGCGGGACCTTGATCTTGGGCAGGTCCAGGAAGTTCTTGGCGACGTGGATGGACAGCTTGTCCAGGAAGGCGGGCGAGATGTAGAAGCCGTCCTCGATGTTGTTCAGCGTGCGCGCCGCGTTGGACAGGTAGTCGGTGGACGACAGGATCGAGTTGTGCGTGCCGCTGTTGCCGGTCGCGCCCTGGAAGAGCGAGTCCACCATGTCGCGGCCGCGCGTGATGTCTTGCTGCGCGCCCGCGCGCGCGCGCGAGTCAGCGGCGCGGCCGCGCTGGTGCGCTCTGGTCAGTACGGCTGCCTACAGCACCAGCAGCCTTGCCTCCTCCTTGCAGTGCACGCAGCCGGGCACGCCGCGAACAGAATGTGTCCGGCTGAGCACCGGCCCCCCTCATGCTGCCGGGTGCGAGGGGGAGGTGACTCGCATGCCTTCTCTCTTTGCAGTCTCTCTCTGTCTTTGCAGTCACCCTCAGCTCCCTCTCAGCTTTCCTCACCAGACAGGACGTGCCCATAAAGAGCCGTAGTGCGCTGGCCTTGGCTGTGCACGCATACCCCCAACCAGAGCGCCAATGCACATTTGTGAGGGCAGAGGCTGCCACTGACTGGTGCTGCCTGGAGCCTCAGCACTCCTGTATTGCCTGCGGAGCCCGGGCTTACCTGGTCATCGGAGACGTCCTCGTCCAGACCTTTCCACCGGCCAATCTGGGTCTTACCGCCCTTGCCGCTGCGCGGCGTCGACTCAGCGAAGACCTTTGCGCCGTTCTGGACCTGCGAGCAGGCAATGCGTGGGTTTGGCGCGCCGCCCGAGCCGTGCCGTGGCTGTGTACCATTCGATGCTCACTGCCGGGACCCACCTTGCTGCGGAGGGCCTGGCCGCAGAAGCCGGTGCGGGCCGCCACACGCCGTCCGCCAATGCTGCACGGCACCAGCTGACTGTCAGGAGCAGCCACAGGGGAGGAGCCTATAGTAAAGTACCCAGGATGACAGGCAGGAGAGGGCCCTGCTGCGGGGCGCTCACCTGGTCTGCAGCTCAGCCTTGGGCGCCTGCGGGGCACAGAGTCAGCAAAGTGGCAGGCAGATGTCGGGCGCGGCCTTGGGCGCAAAGCAATGCTCGCGTGCCCCGCAAGGGCCGCGCACCTGGGTGTTCATCATCAGCTTGCCCGCCATCGCTGCGCCTATCTCTATTCCTTGCACGCGGCTCTTGTTGATAGAAAGAACTGGCAGGCTGCTCGTATGTGGCTCAGAAAGCCAGGATCAGCTAGTAGGGTTGTGATGAAATGAGCGAGGACAGATGGATCTGCCTTGCTTGTTGCCTTGTTCGTACACATCATGCGCTGCACTCCTGTAACTTGCACCCAACGCTGGCAGTCCCAGCTGGCGACCCCTTGAGCTCATCACAGAGCGCCGTGCTTGTTTGAACACCCGTAAAAGAGCTGCGCCACAAAGGAAAGAGCTGCGCGTTCCTATACACGTTTCAACGCGACCACACTAAGGTACGTCAACAGTCAGCTGGTTTGCTTGTCTCCAGACGCAGGGTGACGGCCTTCTGCACCTCACCAGGCGACGCCAGGGCAAGGCTCCAGGCGCTCAGTGCAGGGCAGACATCAAAGCACATTACAGTGTTCCAGTCTGCTTAGGTTACAAGGCAACACATACAGTGGGCGTATTCTGCGCTGCCGGCCGCGGCGCAGCCGCGGCGGCACAAGCGCCGGCCCTCAAAGAGGCCTCTCAGACTACAGAGTAGCTGCAGCTCACATGTCGAGCTAGGTACGGCCGTTAGCCACATGCAAGCATGCTCACATGCTGGTCCACAGGTGCTGCTCCACAGACTTTGCCGCTCAACAGTCGACCAGGAACCCAGCAGCAGTGCAGATGAATCACGTATTGCACACACATTCAGGTCCCTTGTGGACCGGCGCTCGCCCCCTGCCAGGGCTTCACCCAGGCTGCTCCGCCCCGCCCGCGCCCGCTTGCCGCCGCGCCAGGACCTCCTGCCGCGTGCTCAGGCGCCAGCGCGGCCCGCCGGCGTGCTCCAGCACGTGCGTGTGCCACTGCACCAGCTGCTCACGGTGGCCCACGCTGACAAACGAGCGGCCGCCGCGCTGCAGCAGGCCGTACAGCGCCGCCTCGGTCGCCGTGTCCAGCGCGCCGGTCGCCTGCGCTCGCTGGGCCGCTGTCAGCCTCACTGTGACGGCGCGCAGGGCAGGGCCTGCATGCGAAGCGCAGCACGTTTGGGAGTGTGTGGACGGAAGCGCAGCCGCAACAGCTGCCAGCGAGCGGCCCCCCCCCCGGAAACTGGGGAGCCGCTGCCGCAGCGCGCTGCCTGTCGGGCGGCGCAGCACGCGCGCTCGCAGCCACGAGGGCACCGCTTGCGCCGAGCTGCCGCTGCAGCAAGAGCATGCTTCAGGAATACCCTCGGGGCGCGCGCGCCTCGTCCAGGAAGGCGAGCGAGGGGCGGTGCAGGAGGAGGTGCAGGAACGCGATGCGCTGCTGCTCGCCCAGGCTCAGCACGTGCGCCCACTCCAGTTCCGCGTCCAGGCCGCCCGCGCGCCGGGCCAGCCCTGCGCGCGGCGCCCCGCCGCCGCAGTCGGGGCCTCGCCGGGCAGGCGGCCCGCCGCCGCTCCTTCGCTCGGCGCGGTCCAAATGCCAACCCGGACGGCATGGCTGCGCAGCCGGCCTGCAGGCACGTGCCGCGCAAGCGGCACACTTTATGGTCTCATTCATGCACGTCTTACCTGGCAGTAGGACCTCATCCAGGCGCGCCAGCAGCTCGTCGTCGCTCCAGCCGCGGTCGTCCGCGCTGCCGTCCGCGGCGGCCTCTGCGCCCCAGCAGCCTGGTTCAAGCCAGGGCGGCAGCTGCTGCGCCGCAATGCAGCGCCAGCTAGCAGCAGCCGCGGAGTCGTGCACCAACCCTGGGCGAGGCCACCCCTTGCTTCTGGAGCGTCGCTCGCCGCCCTGCCGCCTACGTGTCCCGAGCGTGCCCAGTAGCGCAGGGCCCCAGCGCATGCCCCGCAGCCCCCCGACACGCAGTACCACACCAGGGGTGCGAGCCGGCCGGGGAGCAGGGACTGTCGGCGCTGAACGCCCAGCCGCATCAGGAAGAGACAGCGCGCCGCTGCTGCCACTACAAACGGCAGCTGGCGGCGGACAGGGCGCCGCACAGCGCCCCGTGAGCTGCAAACGCTTGCGCACGGGCGTGCGCCCGAAGGAGCGGCCGCAAGGGGCCACGCGCCCAGCGGCCCCCAGGGCTATTGCGGCGCAGGAACAGATACAGAAACAGGCCGCCCTGAGGCCCGGCGCGTCCGCAGCAGGGCGGGCCGGCCGACCTGCCGGGAAGAGCAGCTGCTGGCGCAGCGTGCCCAGCGGCATGAAGGGCTTCTGCGGGAGGAAGAACATGCCGCGCGCGGGCGGCGCCGCCACGCACCCGCCGCCGCGCGTCCACAGGCCTGCCGCAGCGCACCGGCGCCGGCGCGGTCAGCGCCGGCCGCGCACGAGCGCTTGCGCGCGCCTGGCGCGGGCGCGCAGCCTGCCGGCCAGAGGGCAACGCATGTGACCCGCCAGACGTCCGCACGAAGCGCCTGAGCACATGAGCACGCTTGCCTCCATGGTGCAGCAAGCCTGCTCCTCCATGCTCCAGCGCTCCTCACCACCAAGTCACAAGCGCTACAACCAGCTGACGGGGCGACGCCCGTTGATCACGCCGGTGACGCGCCCCCGCAGACACACGCGCACTGCGCGCTCCGGCCGCGCCAGCCTTGCCAGCAGCGCCGCGCTGCCACACGGTGGCTGGAGTCGGGGCATTGCTGCACCGGGGTTGAGGCAGCGGGCGGCAGCGCGCCTGCGATCGCACGTAGCAGGCTGGACTTGCCGCAGCCGCTGGGGCCCGTGATGAGCACCGCCATGCCCGGCTTCATGCGCAGCGTCAAGCCCTGGCCGCGTCGGCGAGCGTCAGTTGCGCACGACCGGGCTGCTACCCTGTGGGCTGCAGCCACAGGGGCCGCCGTTGGAGCAGAATGCAGTTGTCTGCTGCGCTGGCAGCACTCCACTGAACGGAGTTGCTCGGGCTCGAGCAGGAAGACTGGAGTCAGAAGCGAGAGCGTAGGGCTGGCAGACAGCCTGATGCGACGCCGGTGAGTAGTGGATATGAGAGTTAGAGCGAGGGGCCGCGCCTCACAGAGGGTGCGCTCGCCGGCGGGGGTCATGACACACAGGCCGTCCAGCCGCAGCTCGCCCTCCGGCGCCGCCGCGCGCTCGATCTCCGGGCCCGCCTGCACACGCATGCGCACCGCTGGGCGGGCGCGCGGCGGCCCAGGTCAGCTACGGCGCGCGGGGCGCGCATTGCACTGGTGCTTCCCCTCCATGTGCACGCTCACTGCCCAGCCGCTTGGACTCCAGACAAGCGCCCCTGTCGACACAGGCGCTGCCGCTGGGCATTCTCGCGCATGTAGATTCTCAGAGTTTCATGTCCGTTGTTTAGCGAGCCGGATACCTAGAGGGGCGGGTGGCTCAAGAAGTGCGCAGGCAGCCAAGCCGACCCCAGAGGTGGGGGCTGCGGCATCTGAGTGTCAGGCTTCCTGCGCGGCTGACATGGCGGGCGAACCCAAAGGCGTGCATACAGCAGCAACGCCGAGCACCGCATGCAGCCCCCGACCCTGCTCTGGACCCTGGACCAGGTGCCGCACCCGCAAAGAGCGCGTCCAGGCGCTCAGTCTGCGCGGCCAGGCCAGCGAAGCGCGCCAGGTGGTTCACCAGGTAGCTCAGCGCGCTCTCAATGCGGTTGAACGCGAATGTGACCTGGCGGCCGCGCCATGGAGCTTGTCTGCAGAGTAACAATTGCACTACAGGCTAGCGGCCGTAGCCGGCTAGCGCTTTCTCGGGCACTGTGCCACTGCGCAAAGCGCTGGTGGCCACAGCTTTAGAAATCGACAAGCTCCAGGCGTGCGCCGCGCCTGGGAGATGACGCCAAACTCGATCTCGCCGCGGAAGTAGCGCGGTGCGGTGAGCAGCGAGGGCACCAAAATGGTGGCATAGCTGCGCAGCACGGCCGCAAAACCCAGCTCAGCTCTACGCGCTGCACGCTGTGCGCATACAGGTGAAGATCCAAACACGCGCTTGTCCCCCGCGTCCCTGCACTGCAAGGCTGCGGGCAGAGGACGCGCGCGGCACCCCTGCAGGCGTGCCCGCCACGTCCCGCTCGAGCGCTTCACCCGCCAGGCGCAGGCGCAGACCCCAAGCGCGCCGGCCGGCCGGGGCAGCGCGGGGTTGCCAGGCGCGCACACGGCCGCGCCTGTAGTAGTGCGTCCACAGCGTCAGCGCGGAGCTCCAGAGGATGCGCACGCGCGACGCGACCACCAGCTGCATCAGGCGCTCCCCGGCGCCCGCCTCCTCCCGGCGCTCGCCCTTGTAGAACGCGACGGCCTCTGCGGTCAAAAAGAAGGCTCAGGGTAGGGTTAGCGCGGTGGCCACACGAGCGCGCTGCTCGCCGCCGGGGCCCGGCGGGCTGCGGGCGC
>JAABVA010006432.1_pt1 | contig 10407 bp, 10 predicted proteins | sample 5560331 | NCBI WGS metagenome assembly JAABVA01 (sample SAMN12812661, study PRJNA571458) | rock metagenome | isolation source: Antarctica rocks | place: Antarctica: Victoria Land, Mt New Zealand sud | collected 2016-01-07 | reverse complement strand
GGGGAACTGGTTGATAAAGAAGACTTGTGGAATTGTCTCTTCCGTAAGAAAGCTGCGATTGCCTCTGTCGGAAGGGCATGACAAGTGACTCTTTCGGGGCTGCTCCAAGCCGGTTGCAGACGGTGCCCTGTGGCCAGCAGATTATGCACAACTCCAGAGCTGATCCTCGGCCACAAAGCGAGGGATGTGCAGGCACATTATGCTTCTCAGGTAGCGACATGAGATCACTTTGTACATATTGCGTGTGGTGTGCTGACCTTGCACAACTTCTTACCGTGCGGTAAGGTAAGGTGTGCTAGCCAGACCACAGAGAACGAGAGGACGATGTTGTAAGGTATCTGTACAAATACCTTGGTCAGGTAAGTGATAAGGTACGCTTGTACGAACCTTATGCCTCTCGTAGCCTTAAGGTAGGTATGTTTTGGAATCCATCGACGAGGCGGAGGATTTGTTTGGAGGTCGAGACGGCGGAAAACCTCCGAGGCAAAGATGTGACCTCTACAGATTTGTCGGTGGGGATTGCGACATGCCGTCGGCCTTGTCACATCTCCGACATTTCTCGGAGAGAAAGCAGCAAGTAGCCAAGACTACCTGGCATTATTCTGATCGCCTTTAACAGAATGCAGAGCTACCTTGAGGTAGAGTCTGACCGACAGTCAGACTGCATTGGAGATGATGGGTCATTACTAAATTGACGTTGTGTGACACTGGCTTTACGTTGTCTGTCCCTGAAGTGGAACTCGAACTTGAACTCGAACTCACACTCATACTTCGGTACTCACTCACTCACTTGCCCCTGCACGCCTGCATTACCCTGGGGCTGAAGGGGCCAAAGAACGAAGTGCAGACACGGGCAGGCACGGCTGACACGGCTGATATCCTTCTATATTACGTGCATTATCCTGCGATGACGGATGCATGTCGTTCACATAGCAGGCACTCGATTCTTTGATCTGAACGGCTGCGTCGTCGGTGCTTCCGACCGGAAACCTCCTACTGCCCTGTGCTTACGGAGTATAGGAAATCCTGCCTTAGGTAATACCTGTATAGGTATAGGTAGTCGGTGCTTCTTTGCAACGTCAGCCTTATTCACTTCGTCACTCCCTGTACTTTCCTACTTTTCCAGAACTTATAACACATCCACACTTCCCTCCGTACCTCCCAGTTGTCTCAGAGCTTCTGACGAGCGTGACCTATTCTCTTCTCGTCACTTTGTACGAGGGTGGCAGAATTTACTATCGTATGGAAAGAGGCAGCTTTCTGGCACGCCATTATGGAGACAACTACGACTCGCGGTGAGATGGGATCATCCTCGATATCACCCTTGGGCCGCACTTCGCCCGAGTTACCATACTCTTTGCGGCAGCACAAACTCTCAATCGCGATCGCCTGGACGATTCTGATCATCAACTCGTGCATCCTCCCGCTCGCGTTGTTTTACGGTTTATGGTTCGGCACTTCGTTGTCCCGCAATCTGGTGTTGGGAGTTAACACGGCAGTTTTCGGCTTCGTTACTCTTGTCGCGTGGGCGGTGAGATTGTGGCGTCTCCTCACGAAAGACCCACTCCATCGACCACTCGGAAGTCGGAGGGGATTGGTGAGCCCCCGCCCTCCTCTCCGAGACAGCACATCAAAGCGTCCTTACTGAGACGCGCTCATAGCTTGACTTCTTCCAGATCAGCTTTACCATAGGTTATATTATTGTCACCGTCAGTAAGTCTCGTCCTGGAACACTGTTAAAAATACTGACCCGACCTGTTGTAGGTTGAGCTAGCTTTGGGTACAAAGTCCAAGCCCCCGCTTATAAGGCTGTGCGCGATGGCACCGGCTTCATTGATGTTTCTTGTTGGCGGTGAGCTTGCTGTATTGGCAGCTTGGGCTAGCTTCGGCTTCCGGACACCATTTCGGATCTCCTCGCTGCCGAGAGGCGTTGTTATGAGGCCTGGGATCTATACGATTATCGAAGACATCATCGCGGTGGATACGGGCTCCGGACGGCTGTACAGGGAAGCCCTTGACGCTCGTTACGAAGCTTCGCCCCTGTTCCGACGGATGCTTTATCAGCTCAACCTTTTCTGGGTAGACCTCCCTCGATGAGAGATCCGAACTCTGGCCAAGCGGCGTTGCTGATGTGCACAGGCTGTATCCGCCATAGTCGTAGCGGCTGCAGTGACAGCCGTAGTGTTTACCTCTTCAGTCCCGGAAATGGTCGCCTATGGTATTGGTGAGTCAGATTGGCTGCCGTTATTACTAAGTAATCGCTAATTTAGACTGTCAGGGTGGAGTGTTCCGTTCCTTTGGGCTGCGCTCTGGTCCATGATCACTATCGGATGGGTCCGAAGGTCATTATGGAAAGAGAAGAAAGCTTGGCGCAAGGAAGGCACGTGATGATAGGGACGATCCTTTGACCGAACCTTACGAAGTAATGTGAGAGATTAGGTTCTCGTCGACGACGGAGTTCTCGGGGTCCAGAGGTCAGAGAGGTCGAGCCCTAGCCGTGGTAGAGGGAGGTGTAGACTTTCCGTTGCTAGATAGAACCGCTACGAAGCGAGTTTACAAATGCAGACACACAGACTCGATCTTCTCTCGCAGACCGGTCTCGAACCCAATGCGCTGGAGATATAATAGTAGACCACCATATTTGTCGTCCAGATGCTGACTGATCTGGGCGGTGAAGTTTGATGGTGTCCCTGCAAATTCCTCAGTCAACCCCAGTTCTGTGATCTCCTGCATCCTTGCCTCTTTGTCCGAACGTAATGCTACCTCTGAGGCCACATAGTCGTAGGTGATAGCATCGAGTGGAATTTCGAGCATCAGCAGAAGTAGGATGACAACCAGGCCGGTACGATCCTTCCCCTGTGTACAGTGAACCATGACCGGGTAATTTGGGGAATCGGCCAATATCTGCAGAACCTCTCTCAATTCGACCCAGCAATGGTCAATGGAATCCTTTCCCAGACCCACTAGTCCGCGAGGCTGCATAACTTCGCGTCCTAAGATGCTGATAGCTTCCGAGCGGCGTCCCCAAGCCATCAGTGCCAGTAGTCTAGTCAAGCCCGACCAAGAGAGCTTCCAGAGCAACGCTCGCTCAAAAGCACCACCGTTCAAGTTGACCTCGTGATACCGTATCCCCGGGATTTTCAAAGCCTCTGCTGTCGCATCATTGGACTGAGGGATGATAGCTGTACTGTGTAGGTCTGGATTTCTTTTTTGTGCTTGCTTCATGTGCTCTGACCTGACGTAGCGGTGTCAGGCCCGGATCTGTTTGATTTGGATTGTGGGATCACAAGGGTACTTAGTACGAAGGTCGATGATAGTCCTGATACCGTATTCATCGACTAACCTTCGGCGATCCTCAGGAGACGCGTTGTCAGGCTGGAGTAGGCAGTCAGTTAAGGTGCAGGTGCAGGCTTTCAGATATGCTAAGAAGTATAACATACACGCGCACTCCTATATAGGCGTCCCTCATGCATGATTCTTCGACGATGAGCGATCTGTAAGCTGACGAGTATCCTCACACGCCTCGTAGTAGCGAATGGTGAGCTCGCCTACCTACTTTGATCCACAGAACATATTCACCTTGGCCCCAACGTCACGAAAGTTGAGAATGTTGTCAAATGGTCTCGATGAAGGGGCAGCTTTGTCTGCCTCATCCATAGCCATTGCTGTGCTCTCCATCCGAGTAATATACGATGCACCAGTCTGAAGGCGCGTGTGTCCCTCGAATAGATTCTCCGATGAAACAGCGATATGTCAACCTTGATGTTGATAACTGCGAAGGGCGGGGTTGATCAGTCATTGGCATGTATGGAGTACCAGTATGATGACAATACTTGTTTGTTCGTACGAGGATCTCGAAGTTTTGTTGTGAAACATCACATGTTTACGTTCACAATAATTTGGAACAGCTGCAGGCTGATGAGGGCGGAGACTGCCGTCGCTGACGTCACATTGCTATACTAAGGTAAGGTAGAATCGTGGGCAAGCCAAGGCCCCGTCCGGTACCTTACCTTACCTTGAGGTACAGTAGTACCTCAGGTATCAACAGCCAGCTTCTCCCTACCTAACTTACTTTCATCCACATCAGCAACATCCTTCGGCACTAGATTTACTCACTTGACGGTATCTCCTAGCTATTACAGCTATCATCAAACGAGTTTTGCAGCTGCGTAATGGCGACGGCCTCTACGGAGCATGCGCCGAGTCGTGACCGAACGTCTTCCTCGAAACTCGAGGATCAAGGTGTGCGCAATCTTCGCAATTTCGTAGAGACTGACTGAACATATCTCGAAGCTGCTACAGTGGCGCTCTATAAGAATCACACACAGCAAGCTTCGGACTCGAATAGCGAGTATCCATTAGATGCGGATAACAAGTTGTCATCAGCGGGTAAAGCATGCCTGTACAAGGACGACATATTTTTGGCTCTTTACGCTTACATTTGTTTCCCATAGGTGCGGCGACTTCGCTCAAATATGCCGATCCCAGGGAGCTGCCATCCTTTCCTTCAAGGGGACTATCTGACAAGGACTCGTCGGCGGGGGCTGCAGCGAGTCTTGCGAATGCCAATCGCAAGTCATTTGAGTATTGGAAACCGGTTGCGTCCTCCTCTGCTGGTAAGGCGGCGATGCTTGCAAAAGACTACAAGCCTCCGCCGCTGTGGCACCCCGAGCTCAGCGCGGCTGGCTCGAAGGCCGCACTCCTGGCAGCCAAGGACGGTGGCCATGTTGACATATGGAGACCAGAGGCATCTGAATATGGGAATTCTGCGGCAGAGCAAGCCATGCGGAAGAAAGAGCTCAGCCCTCAGATCGACTACGGCTATACTGCTGATGGCAACAGGCGGGCCCTACTTGCTGCTACGGGGGCGATGTCTGGAAGTCGGAGAAGAGCAGGATCAACCCCTGTTGTAAACAGCCCGTATCCAGACTCTGAGCATGCTGCGTCCAATGCACTCAATGCTGCGGCCAGGGCGACCAAGCCTTCAGGTGGATATTTTCTCTCTCCAGTCGACGAACGTCGCATACACGATGCCGCGGTGACAACTTTACCTCGTGAGATGTATACATCGCACCCTCCTGTCGCGATTGAAGTTGAGGAACAGAACAGACAGGCAGGCCTCCGCGCTGCGGCTGTATCAATGGCAAAGCAAATGTACGCAATTCAGCAGCGTACAATTGATCAGGCTACCGAGGCCCGACGCTCGGACAGTCACTCTGCCGCCCACACCGTGCACGCACGCCAGCCGTCCATTGCTGCTAGTAATAGTGCTGGAGCTTCCGTTCCGCAGTACACCAATCTACAAGAAGCGGCTCAGAAACTCGCAGCAGAGCGCCTGGCAAAGCTTCGAGACGAACATGATGAGTATCGCAGCTACTATGGGATGAACCCTCCTCCTCATGCACGCTTGTCTATCAAGGGGCGATCCAGACGCAGGGCATCTTTCGATTCACCAAGTGTCACCTCGGATGAGGAACAGTCGCGGAAGATTCGTTCCGAGATGTCCATTTTCAGCAACAAGCTAGCCAAGGTCGACGAAAAGAAACGACAGCAAGACCGGGAGGCCTTGATGGCAGCCGCACAGCGTAACGTTGCGGCCCGCTTGCACGGCATGGACGAGAAAGTCTTCGCAGAGACAGGCAAGGTCTCACCGGCGATGATGGAGGAGTGGGAAACAAAGGCGAAAGCTCGCGCACAAGCAGACTCCAAAACTCGCATGGTCAACCACGGCAAAGTCAACATTGGGGGTGGCAAGTACCTTGATCAGACAGAGGTTGATGCCATTGCACTTGCTAGAGTTCAACCGACATTGGATGAAATCAACGCTAAAGCGGAGAAGCAAAGAGCGCGGGAGGAGGAGATCAGACTGGACAATGAAGAGAGAAAACGGCTTGCACAAGAGGAAAAGCGGCGAGATTTAGAGCTGAAAGCTGAGCAGAAACGCGCGAGAGGTAGGTTCATCATGAATCCGTTTCGTAGACTCTGCGGTCGTTCACAATTTACAGAAGAGGAGAAGCGAGTGGAGCGACTACGGAAGCACGAGGAGAAGACCCGTAAAGCTGAAGGGAAACGCACGCAGAAAGAGGAGAAGAGAAAGTCGAAAGAGGTACCCAAACATTCCATTGCGACCGATGTGAAAGTTGTAGAAAAAGAAGATACGGTCTCGAACAAACTTGGAATAGATACAACGGCCAAGCCAATGGCAACATCTACCAATGATAGCATCACAGCACCAAGTGGTACTATTAGCAATGCGGAAGAGATTGCGGATCGTGTCGTCTCTGCGCCGGTTATTGCTCCGTCTGAAACCCCCCCAGTACCAAAGGCGGTTTCCTTCGGCGCGACTGCCGGCCCAGCGGAGCTATCTCAATCGACAACTACGGCAAAGGAGACTTCCGAGCCCCAGGCGGCAGCCGCGACCAGTCCGCAGACATCACCGACGTCACCCAAAGGTGATTCCAAAGTTAAGTCGTGGCTGAAGGGGAAACTTACCCGTCGGGCCCACAAAACGCAAGCCACGGAGGGCAGAGACAGCGAACCCAGCAAGCCATTCGTCGGTGGTGCCGCTTTGACTGGCCCGAACATGAGCACTAGCAGTCTCGAACGCCGTGATTCATCGGTTCGGGAGGTCGCCCTAGCCGGGACACAAGGTTCTGGAGGCGATGTGCAGAAGTCCGAGCAAGGGTTATATTCCGGATCGGAGGAAGGAGGCATCGCTAAAGCTATGAAACCCGACTCTTCTCCCTCCATTAGTTCTTTGTCAAGTGACGAGGATAATGCTCGAGGACGACAGGACCGCCGCCGGTCCAGCAGCTCGCGTGGAGATGAGTTCCAGGAAGCCCGAGATACGTTTGATGAGAAGCTGGCTCCCCCCCGCACATTAGATAGCGCGGGTCGTGCATCAGACAGTCCGGTCAGAGATTCCAAATTTCTGGAGGATCTATGATTGTGCGCGCACAACTCTCAAGATTGAAGCGGGTCATTCGAAACCCAATGCTTCCTCGAGCGAGATGAACTTCTTGGATATTTCAGTTTTCGTTTGTTTCCGTTCATGATACCAGTTTGAGTGTTTTTACGTGATGGGCAGATCGTTCATATTCTGGCTTGACACCGCTCTCAAGACTGTGTGGCCTTTGCCTTAGAACGAGTGAGGCATTGAGTACTTACGGATAGGCCTGCGCTATAGCATAGCACCTGTCAGTAGCGACTCAACACACAGCCTCACAACTTGTGGCAAAGGAACAAATGGTGTGACCTGCAGCTGGTGCTTTCGGCCTGGCCTCCCTCACTGTCTCTAACACTTTGATTGAGTTTGCGGGTATCACAGCTGGCGGGAAACATTTCAATTTGTGTATATGTATCTCATAACGAGCAAGTTCTGATCAACAACATGAGGCCTCATGTCACTGGTGGGTCAATCTCCGAGTGTTCGTAAGCTCAGTGCTTTTGCGTACCTTAGTTCTCTGGCACTTATGGACGTTGTCAATGTCACTAAAAGGCAATCATCCTTCGGTTTCATACTAGTCCAAATTTGGAATATCAAAGTCTCAAGGCTGCAGTATGTTGGGCTCTGCGCAGGTATAATACTTCGTCAGGTTTACTTGTGAGGCTGCCACTACCTCATAGGTATGAGCTTATGCTCAAAGTTCGGTCAATTGCAGCGACGCAAACTCGGATTTCCACCCTACCACCAACTATAATAAGAGTAGTGAAAAAAGTCACGGAGCCATAAAAAGACAGAGTTGAACCAGTATGAGAAGAAGCCGAACACAGCGACATGCCATGTCTCTGCATACATGCATTCCTGACGCCTGCCTAGGAAAGAGCAAGCTTGTGTGATCGACAACCAACGAGGCGCTGACCAAAAGTCCACAACGTCGGACAAAGCTACTATGAGCCCACCGCATGTGCAAAGACCTTAGCAGCCAGCTCGCTCAGCAGTTTTGCCTTGTCTCCCTGGGGAAGCTGCTGGAAAACGGCGTAGACACTCTTCCCTCTCGCATCTCTCACGGCCCCCAACCGGTTTCCTGCCACGGCACCCGCCAGTGCTCCCGGAAAGTTGGCCATGATGAACCCCATCGCACCTCCACTCAGACCACCGACCAGGCTCCAAAACTTGCCGGTGGGTTTGGCATGTTCGCCCTCGGCCATGCCCTCCTCTCGCAACATCTCCTCAAACATCGATCCGAACTGTTCGTTGCTGTATCGTTCCTCTTCCGCCTTGTCCTTCGCGCCGAAACCGAACGACGACCAAAAGCCACCGGAGCCTTGGTTCCGCGGGATCTCTGCCTCCGGATCGGAGCCGGAGGCGCCCGCCCGAGGACTGAAGCCATGGAACAAGCGCGAAGCATCATAGTCTCGTCTACGGGTCGGGTCGGAGAGGGTGTAGTAGGCATCGTTGATCAGCTGGAACTTCCTCGTCCGGGCCGGGCGCTCCGGAGAGTCGGATGGGACCCGGTCAGGGTGCGATTTTAGAGCTTGCCTATGCAGCCGTCAGTCACAACAGCAGGCCAAGAGATGGGCGACGTCTCTAGAGGCACCGACTTCTTGTACGCATCTCGGATCTGCTGTTGGGTCGCATTCGAAGATATCTCGAGTGCCGCATCTGCAGCTACGTAAGCTGCAAAAGATCGCGTCCAGACAGAGGGAAGTAAAGCATACAGTAGTCAACCGGAGGAGCTAGATTTCTCCGTCAGCTTCGTCGTCATATCGGGGCACAGACTGACTGACTGCTCATGATGGAGGGCCGGTTTAGGTATTCGAGACTATGATTGGCAGAGTGGTTTGATCTTTACGGAACAGGCCGGTTGTTTGGATCGGTCTTGGTTGGCGTAGTATAAGGGGGTTGAATGTAATTGAACTTAGGGGTTGTTAGGTGTACAGGTAGAGTGGATGTCATGTAGAATGTGGTTGACGACTGATGGTATGCGCTTCAGCCTTACCGGTACGGTAGCATCAAGAGAGAAGCGTTGCCACGATCTGAAGAAAGCTGATGAAAGATGTACGGTATTCACTTCCCGCTGTGCAGCAAGCCTCGAGCCGTCTCAAATATCATAAACAATACATACATAGTAAGTCTCTGACCAGCACCTCAGTCTTGTCGTGCAACATCCTGGTGACCGGCCAAGCTACCTCATAGGTACAGAGTCTTTGTACATACTTTACCTTACCTACCTTAGGCAACCCACACTATTGATCTGCTTACTCAGCGAAGCTGCTAAGCACAGGGCTGCGCATCGTCGTTTAGAAACCCAAGAGTTGTCGGCCATGAACAAGTGTCACGATTTCATTCCAAGAGTCTGGCGTTCACTGGGTGGACCTATACCTCCCTCGAGTCAATCGATCCCATCATCCACCACCAAGTCCGTCCAGCAATAGACATCGGACACGCTACCAGAGTGCGGAGACCTGCCACAACAAAACCATCATGGGCTGGTTCTCACCAAGTCATCGGTCCTCGTCCTCTTACTACCGTCGTCGTCCACGAGATGGCTACATCAGACGAGTGGTCTCGCAGCTGAAGCGCTTACTGCGAGATCTGTATGGCTATGCCCGGCGGCACCCCGTGAAGGTCTTCATGCTAGTTATCATGCCCCTCATCACCGGTGGAGCTCTCCACAACGTGATCAGGAGCTTCGGTACCAGGTTACCATCGGCGATGTTTGGTGGCATGGGCAATGGGAGGGGACGTTACGATGACGTCTATTCGAACTATGGCGATAGGAGAGGCGGTACGGATTTCGACAGCTTTGGGGGTGGTGCGCTCCAGAGCGTGATAAAGATCGCGCAGATGTTCATGTGAAAAGCTCTGAACCCTGGCTCGCTCTGACAATGGAAACGGTGAGCGGTTTGTACCTGAGTCAATTCAAGATTAACTTGGAATGCCGATGTACGAGACGGCAGTTCAGTTACGCATCCGAGATGAGTTTGTCTTGGTGTGGCTTTCAGCAGGTTCAGGTGGGGGACGCGTATTGGGTCTGCGGACGGATCTTAGACTGTGCGATGTTGGGGACTTCGAAGCAACGAAAATCTAATCGGCACGAGTCTAGTGTACTGATATTGGTCGCCATTCTCGGCATTTCCTTTCTCTCTTTGGCGGATGGGTTGCGACTGAGATGCCAATTATCCCTCATAGAGGCCAATATTACTAGGCTCGCCGTTCGCCTGCTCAGGGTGTGGCAGTTGTAGGAGTTCACCAAATATGACTCGGGTGAATGGGGAAACGTAGGCAGCAACGCTTTTTGGTCAAATGCTCAAGACCATATCCAGGATCCTATCAGGGAGTCTTTCCGGATTTTTTCCCACGTTTGCGTGAGGTACGGTCAGTGGCGGTCTTGACCCTCTCAACACCTTGATCGCTCGCATCTGTACCACTCTCTGTCTCATCGATGCCCTCGCTTGTGTGGG
>JAABVA010006430.1_pt1 | contig 10412 bp, 4 predicted proteins | sample 5560331 | NCBI WGS metagenome assembly JAABVA01 (sample SAMN12812661, study PRJNA571458) | rock metagenome | isolation source: Antarctica rocks | place: Antarctica: Victoria Land, Mt New Zealand sud | collected 2016-01-07 | reverse complement strand
GCAGCCCGTCGAGCAGGCCGTCGGGGTCGGTGACCTCGATGTCGGTCCGGCCGAACTCCGAGCGGCCCGTGTGGGCGACGGTCCCGCCGAGGGCCCGGGCCATCGACTGGAAGCCGTAGCAGATGCCGAGCACCGGGACGCCCGCGTCGAACAGCGCCGGGTCGAGAGCGGGGGCACCGGGGCTGTACACCGACGCCGGACCGCCGGACAGGATCACCGCGGCCGGGTCCCGGGCCAGCAGCTGGGTCACGGTCGCGGTGTGCGGGACGACCTCGGAGTACACACCGCACTCGCGGACCCGACGCGCGATCAGCTGGGCGTACTGCGCGCCGTAGTCGACGACGAGCACGGGCTGGTGCCGGGTCGTGGCCCTCGGGGTGATCGGGGCCCTCGGGGTGATCGGGGCCGTCGGGGTAGTCGGGGCCGGCGCTCCAGTCGCTGTCGTCCCTGCGGTCTGCGGGGCGCTCGGCTCGTCGGGGTCTGCGAACGCGGTCGTTCCCCCGTTGCCCGACGCGACCGGTGCGCTCCCGCCCGTGCCTGCCCGGGTCGACGGGGTGTCAGGCGCAGGGGGACTCACCGGCCCATCCTCGCCTGCCCATAGCCGGGATCGGAGACCGCCGCGGGCGGCACCGCAGGGGCACCCCGGCAACTGCCGGGGTGCCGCCCGTCCGACCGGGTCCTGACCAGGGCGATGACGCTCACTCGTGCGGCAGCGCCCGAGAGGGCCGACCCCTCGTCAGGCCCTCTCGCTCCACCGTCGAGCAGCCGCGATCAGTGGCGGCGTCGGGCCGCGACCAGCGTGACACCGCCGGCTCCGATGAGGACGAGCCCCAGCAGCCCGGCCTGCGTCGAGAAGCCGCCGGTGCGCGGCAGGGTCCCCGGGGTCGACGTGATCCGCGTCGGCAGCACGGTCGCCGTACGGGTCGGAGTGCCGACCGGCGTGGCCGGGCCACTGCTCGGCGCCGGCGACCGGGTGATCCGCGTCGGCAGCACGGTCGCCGTCGGGGTCCCGGTGGCGGTCGGGGTACCGGTCGAGGTCGGGGTACCGGTCGAGGTCGGGCTCTCCGACGGGGTCGGGCTCTCCGACGGGGTCGGGGAGTGGGTGATCCGCGTCGGCAGCACGGTCGCCGTCGGGCTGGTGGTACCCGTCGGGATCGGCGTGCCTGTCGGCGTCGGCGTGCCTGTCGGCGTGGGGGTCTCCGTTGGCGTGCCGGTGTCCGTCGGGGTCGGGGAGAAGGTGATCCGCGTCGGGGAGACGGTGGCCGTCGGGCTGGGCGTCTCGGTCGGGGTGGGGGTACCGGTCGGGGTGACGGTCTCCGTCGGCGTCGGGGTGCTCGTCGGCGTCGGCGTCTCCGTCGGGGTGACGGTCGGAGTGGTGGTGTCCGTCGGCGTCGGAGTGGTGGTGTCCGTTGGCGTCGGAGTGGTGGTCTCCGTCGGCGTCGGGGTGGGAGTGGGGGTGGGGGTGGGCGCGCACGACTCGGGACGGTTGTAGAAGGACGTCCTGTGTCCGTGCGAGAAGTCGGACAGGAACCGGGGCTCGTAGGGCTGCGCAGGTCCGGTCAGCTCAGGCGGCGTCGCGGGCGCGACACCCGGGCGGGCGTAGATGTCGCGCTGACCGCAGCCGCTCGGCGCACTCACCACATAGCTTCCGGGTGCGCTGATCACCACCACCGCCGACTTCCCCACGAGCCGCTGCGGGAAGAAGGCGTTGGTCCTCTCGAACGACCACGTCACACCCTGCAGGTACAGCGGTGTGCACAGCGGCAGGACGCCACGCATGGTGATGAACGCGGTGTGGCCGTTCTTGAAGGTGTGGCTGAGGACCGTCGCGTCGTCGGACACGCAGCCCGCGGCTGGCGTCGCCGGTGTGACCCCGCGACGCGCGGATCGGGGTGTCGTCGCACGGTGGTGGCTGACCCGGCCCGTCGCTGGCGCTGCCAGCTGATGGCCCGGCGCCGCCGGCTGATGGCCCGTCGCCGAGCGGACCTGGGAGAGGTGCACCGTCCCGACTGCCGGGCGGTGCTCGGACCGGGCCTGGACATGGGTGCCCCGGCTCGTCGCCGCGGCCGCCACCGGGTGCTCGGGCGACGGCGTGGCGAGGGCGTTCCCGGCGACCCCGACGATGCCCACGGCTGCCACCGCCGCTCCCGCGATCACGGCCGGAGCCGACGCGTACCGGCGTGCTCCCACTCCGGTTGGTGTTGGACGGACCACCTTCGTCATGCCATCTCCTCCGTCACCGGCCAGATCGGGTGCCCGACGGGCGCTCCGAGGGGGTTGGCCTGAGTCCGCTTCCGTATCCGAGGTCGCGACGGAAGGTGACATTCGGGTGATGATCACCTGAACCGCGATGAACCTACATACGCACGGTCACCTGTGCAAGCCCTGAGCTATCGAAAGCGGAAGGGTGGCCGCAGCCGGTGCGAACGGACATCCGAGTTCGGTGGGTGAGCGCCGGAGGCAGCTCGGACCGTCCCGATCGGGCGGCGGTCTGGCGGCACTCTCGGCCGGCGGGGTCGGCCGGCTCCCCGGGGCCCCGGACGGGACCATCGGCTGGCCCAGCCAGCGGCAGCACGCCGGGCGCCGGGCGCCGGCGCGGCCTGTCGGCCCTGACTGGCAGCTGGCTCAGCGGATCCGCAGCGCTCCGCCGGCGCCGGGCCGGACTGGCAGCTGGCTCAGCCGACGCCGAACGCCGCCGAGGCGCCGGGCCGGACTGTCCGCTGGCTCAGCCGGTTCGCAGCGCTCCGCTTGCGCCGGCTGGGACCGTCGGCGCCAGTGGCCGGACCGGACGGACCGGGGCGTACGGCGAGCCCAGCGGCGGTCGCGGATCGGGCCCGCCGGCGTTGGGCCAGTACGACATCGCCCGCTCGGCCTGCGCGGTGATCGTCAGCGACGGGTTGACACCGAGATTGGCCGAGACGGCGGCACCGTCCAGCACGTGGAGACCCGGTGCACCGAAGACGCGCTGCCACCCGTCGACCACCCCGTGCTCGGCGTCCTCGCCGATGACCGCCCCACCGAGGATGTGCGCGGTCACCGGGATGTCGGCGAGCTCCGTCCAGGAGCCCTGCGCCCGCCCGCCGATCTTCGCGGCGACCCGCCTGGTCACCTCGTGTGCCCGCGGGATCGACCGGGGACTCGGGACGCCGGGGCCCGGCCGGGAGGTCAGCCTGCCCGTCCGGCCCGGCGACACCGTGATCGAGTTGTCGTGGCTCTGCATGGTCAGCAGGACGAAGCCGCGCTCACTCCAGCGCCGGACGGACAGGCCCGTCGCGAAGCGGACCGGGTGCCGGGCCACCGCAGCGGCGAAGTGGCCGATCCGCTGCCGGCGCTCGTCGCCGTCGACGAGCAGGGTGCCGAGCATCGCCATGAGGTTCGACCCGCGCCCGTAGCGACACGGCTCGACGTGGGTGTGGTCGTCGGGGTGCATCGAGCTCGAGATCGCGATCCCGCGCGAGTGGTCCGCCGTGGTCAGGGCCCGACCGCCCGATCGGCGACCGGGCGGAACGGGCACCTGGGGCGGGTCCGGTCGCGGCTCCTCGACCGGCTCGTCCGCGCTGCCGGCCATCACCGGCACGAGCACGGGACCTGGATTGGGTGGCGCCGGTGTCGGCTGCCGGTCCGGCACGGTGTCCCGTCCAGCCACCGGGACGGGCGCGCTCCCCTGCGAGGCACCTGCGGCAGCCCGGGCTCCGGCGGCTGGGACGTCGGGTCCCGTCGCAGGCCCGGGCGTCGTCGCGACCCCGGGCGTCGTCGCAGGCCCAGGGGTCGTCGCAGGCTCGGAAGTCGTCGCGGGCCGGGGCGTCGTCGCAGGCCCGGGTGCCGCGTGCGGGCCGTCGCCGACGCGGTCCCGGACCACGGCGTGGATCGCCTCGGAGTTGGTCCGCGTCAGCTCGCCCACCCGTCTCGACAGACCGGGGTGGTGCCCGTCAGCGGCCAGGCGCTGCAGCAGGGTCTGCGTCCCGAGTGCGCCGGCTGCGAGCACGACCTCCCGGACCCGCAGCACCCGCGCCCGTCGACTGTTCCTGGCAGCGTCGGTCGGGACCGTCCGGACGAGCCAGGTGCCGTCCGCTCCCTGGCGGAGATCGGTCACGGTGGTCAACGGGCTGATCTGGACCCCCGCGTGCTCGGCCAGCCACAGGTAGTTCTTCGGCAGGGTGTTCTTCGCGCCGACCCGACAGCCGCTCATGCAGGACCCGCACCGGGTGCAGACGGAGCGCGTCGGCCCGGCCCCGCCGAAGAACGGGTCGGCGACCGTCGCGCCCGGTCGCCTCGAGGCCGCAAGCGTCGACGACCGATCGTCCGCCGGGTCGGCTACGCCGGGGCCCGCGTTTCCAGGGTCAGCGGTACCGGAGTGCGAGGTCGCAGGGCCAGCAGTCCCTGGGGCAGCGGCAGCGGGGGAAGCAGTCCCTGGAGCAGTGGCGGCGGGGTCAGCAACAGGGACCGTGGTTCCAGGATCGGGCGTGCCGAAGAACACCCCGACAGGCGTCAGGCGGAAGGTGTGGCCGACGCCCATCTCCTGCGCCACCTCCGCGAGCACGTCGTCGGCGGGCGTCCGGTCCGGGTTGTCGGTGACCCCGAGCATCCGGGCCGCCTGGTCCAGGTGCGGCGTGAGCTCGGTGGCCCAGTCGGCGATCCCGCGCCACTGCGGGTCGTCGTAGAAACGGCGCGGCGGGACGTAGAGGGTGTTCGCGTACACCAGCGAGCCACCGCCGACCCCGGCGCCGGAGAGGACGAGCACGTCGCGGAGCAGGCGGATCCGCTGGATCCCGTAGCAGCCCAGGCGTGGCGCCCACAGGAAGCGGCGCACGTCCCACGTCGTCTTCGGGAAGTCACCGTCCGCGAAACGGCGACCTGCTTCGACGACGAGCACCCGGTAGCCCTTCTCGACCGCCCGGAGGGCGGCGACCGACCCACCGAAGCCGGAACCGATGATCAGCAGGTCCGCGTCGAGCTCGCCGGCACCGGCACCGGCACCCGTCGGCGCCGTGCCGAGGGGCGCCGGACCGTGCGCGGCGTGCTGGCCGTCCGTGAGACCGGCCGCGGCGCTGTCAGGCTGCACGGTCGACTCCCCAGCCACGCACCACGGTCGGTCCGAGCACCGCCACCGAGCGGGGCAGGCGATCGCGGAGGCCGCGGTCGGCGGTGGCGACCACCGGGGTCCGGCCCGCCGCGCGCAGCTCGGTGACGACGTCGACGAGGGCGTCGTCGCCGGACCCGGCCGCCCGGACCACGGCCAGGCCGGCCGGACCGGTGCGATCGGGCAGCTCCCGGGCGCGGCCCTCCACGACCGCGACCACGTCGGTCAGCCACCTGAACCCGCCCTCGGGGAGCTCGAGGGTCCGCGGGAGGGCCGACGCGACCGCCCGGACGAGCGAGCCGGTCGAGGCGACCCGGTCGCGCCACCAGCCGTCGGGGACCGCACCGAGGACGTTGGCGGTGTCCAGGACCAGGGTCGCGAGCGGTGCCCGCTGCACCGGCCAGCTGGCTCGCAGTCCGGGGTGCAGGGGCAAGCCGGGCAGCGAGGACTCCGGGACCCAGCGCAGCTCGTCGCTCTCGTGGTTGGCCACCGTCGGCAGCGGCGACGCGGCGTCGGCCAGCACCGTCGTGTACGTCCAGCCCGACGGGTCGCCACCGAGGTCGTCCACCGACCAGGCCCTCGGGGACACCGCGCCGGGGTCGATGCCGGCCTCCTCGACGGCCTCGCGCAGCGCGGCCTCGGTCGCGGACTCGTGACTGTCGCGGGCCCCCCCGGGGAGCCCCCAGGTACCGCCGTGGTGGCTCCACCCGACCCGCAGCTGCAGCAGCACCAGCGGCTCCGGCCCGCCGGCCGGGTCGGGTGCCCGCAAGAGCAGCCCGGCCGCCCCGAAGCGGCCCCACCGCCGCCGGCCGTCGCCGCACTCGACCCAGCCGTCACCGTCGCCGCGCATGCCCCTCCCCACCGGCCGCCGGAGCACCGGCGGCGTCGCCTGGCAGCGTGTCACCGGAAGTCCCGGGATCGCACCGGGGGGCGCAGGACGAGGGGGGCGATCCGGTCGGCGATGACGTTGACGACCGGGCCGGCGCCTTCGTCGATGCGCTCGAGGCGACCGGACACCAGCAGTCCGGCGCTGCTCAGGGCCACGGTCCGGTGGCGCGCCCACACCGCCTGCGAGCAGATCACGTTGAGCATCCCCGACTCGTCTTCGAGGTTGACGAAGGTCACCCCGCCGGCGGTGGCCGGACGCTGGCGGTGGGTCACCACCCCGGCCACGAGGACCCGGCGGCCGTGCGGTGCCTCCTTGGCCCGGTCCGAGCGGAGCACCCCCATGGCGTCCAGGCGCGGGCGCAGCGGGACCGTCGGGAAGCTGTCCGGGCTGATCCCGGTCGCCCAGACGTCGGCGACCAGCAGTTCCTCCGCGTCCATCCCGGGCAGGACCGGCGCAGCGGCGACGGCCGTCACCCCCGGCAGCAGGTCGGGACGCTCCCGGGCCGCCGGCCCGGCTCCCCACAGGGCCGACCGGCGGTCCAGCCCGAAGCAGCCGAAGGCACCGGCGGTGGCCAGGGCCTCGGTCTGGCGGCCGTCCAGACCGACCCGCCGGGTGACGTCGGCCATGTCGGTGTAGGGACCGGTGGCAGCCCGCTCGCGCACGACCCGCTCGGCCAGCTCGGACCCGACGTGGCGGACGTCGGCGAGCCCGAGGCGGACGGCCGGACCGCCCGCGCCCCAGCTGTCCGGTGCACCCGATCCCGGGCCGAGCCGGGTGCCGGTCGACCCAGGACCACCCGCGAGCTCCAGGGTCGCGGCGGCCAGGCTGGCGTTCACGTCGGGCCCGCGGACGAGCACCCCGTGGCGCCGGGCGTCGCCGACCAGGCTCTGCGGGGAGTAGAAGCCCATCGGCTGCGCCTGCAGGAGCGCCGCGCAGAAGGCGGCCGGGTAGTACCGCTTGAACCAGCTCGAGTAGAGGACCAGGGCGGCGAAGCTGACCGAGTGGCTCTCTGGGAAGCCGAAGTTCGCGAACGCCAGCAGCTTGGCGAAGATGCCGTCCGCGACCTCGCCGAGCACACCGCGCTCGGCCATCCCCTCGTAGAGCCGATCCCGCAGGCGCGCCATCTTCTCGGTGGAGCGCTTGGACCCCATCGCCCGACGCAGCTGGTCGGCCTCCGCGGCGGTGAACCCCGCGATGTCGACCGCCATCTGCATCAGCTGTTCCTGGAACAGCGGCACGCCGAGGGTCTTCGCGAGTGCCTGCTCGAGGAGCGGGTGGTCGTAGGTCACCGGCTCGAGCCCGTTGCGGCGCCGGATGAACGGGTGCACCGAGCCGCCCTGGATCGGCCCGGGACGGATCAGGGCGACCTCGACGACGAGGTCGTAGAAGGTGCGCGGCTTCAGTCGGGGCAGGGTCGCCATCTGCGCCCGGGACTCGACCTGGAAGACCCCGACGGAGTCCGCGCGCTGGAGCATCGCGTAGATCTCCTGGTCCTCCAGGTCGATCTGGTGCAGGTCGACCGTCCGGCCGTGGTGCTCGGCGAGCAGGTCCAGGCAGTAGTGCAGCGCCGAGAGCATGCCCAGACCGAGCATGTCGAACTTCACCAGCCCGACCCGGGCGCAGTCGTCCTTGTCCCACTGCAGCACCGACCGCCGCGCCATCCGCGCCCACTCCACCGGGACGACCTGGGCGACCGGCCGGTCGGCGATGACCATCCCACCGGAGTGGATCCCCAGGTGCCGCGGCGCGTCCTGGATCTCCCGCGCCAGGTCCAGCACGTCCTGGGGGATGTCCGACCCGGCGGTGGCGGCCGGCTCGTCGGCCGGTGTCAGCGGCGTCCAGCCGTCGATCTGCCTGCTCCACGCGTCCTGCTGGCCCTGGGAGAAACCGAGGGCCTTGGCCATGTCCCGGACCGCGGAGCGCGCGCGGTAGGTGATGACGTCGGCCACCTGGGCCGCCCGCTCCCGGCCGTACTTCTCGTACACGTACTGGATGGCCTCCTCGCGGCGGTCGGACTCGATGTCGATGTCGATGTCCGGCGGCCCGTCCCGCTCGGGCGCGAGGAACCGCTCGAAGAGCAGGTCGTACCTGACGGCGTCCACGTTGGTGATGCCGATGGCGAAGCAGACCGCCGACGTGGCAGCGGATCCTCTGCCCTGGCAGAGGATCCCTCGGTCGTGACAGAAGCGGGCGATGTCCTCGACGATCAGGAAGTACCCGGGGAACCCGAGCTCGCTGATCACCCCGAGCTCGTGTTCGAGGCGGGCATGGGCGTCCGGGCGCTCGGCCGGGCTCCCGTAGCGCCGCTGCGCGCCGCGGCGGACCAGCTCCCGCAGCCAGCTGTCCTCGGTGTGTCCCGCGGGCACGTCGAACGGGGGCAGGGACGGCGCCAGCAGGTCCAGGTCGAAGGCGCAGTCGCGTCCGAGCTGCGCGGCCGCGCGGACCGCGTCCGGGTACCGGTCGAAGCGCCGCGCCATCTCCGACCCGGTGCGCAGGAAGGCCGAGTGACCGGCGGGCAGCCAGCCGTCCATCTCGTCCAGGCTCCGCCGGGCTCGGACAGCGGCCATCGCCGAGGCGAGGCGGGCACCGCCCGGAGCGGCGTAGTGCACCCCGTTGGTGGCCACCGTGGCGAACCCCGACCGCTCGGCGAGGTCCGCCAGGTGGTCGACGACGTCGTCGTCACCGGGCAGTCCGTGCTCGGTCAGCTCCACGTGCACGTGCTCGCGGCCGAACAGCCCGGCGAGGCGGTCCAGGGCGGCCGCCGCCGCCGGCTCCCCACCGGCGACCAGGGCGCGGCGCAGGACACCCTTGCGGCCCCCGGTGAGCACCGCCCAGTGCCCGCCCGACGCGGCCCCGAGACGGTCCAGGTCGTAGACCGGGCGGCCCTTCTCCCCACCGGCCAGGTGCGCCGCGGACACCTCCTGCGACAGCCGGGCGTACCCGTCGGGATCGCGTGCCAGGACCAGCAGGTGCTCGCCCTCCGGGTCGGCGACCCCGTTCTGCGGTGCCCGCAGGCCGAGGCTCAGCTCGGTGCCGAAGACCGTCGCGAGGCCGTGGACCCCCGCCGCCTCGGCGAAGCGGACGACCCCGTAGAAGCCGTCGTGGTCGGTGAGCGCGAGTGCCTCCAGCCCCTGGGCGGCGGCGGTGGCCGCGAGGGTCTCCGGTGAGGACGACCCGTCGAGGAAGCTGAAGTGGGAGTGGCAGTGCAGCTCCGCGTACGGGACGACGGGCCCGGCCGGCGCGGGCGGCCGGTCGCCGGGGGCCCGCTCGTAGGGCGCGCGGTGCCGCGACCAGGCCGGGCTGTCCCCACCGTCCCCGGCCACGGCAGGGGGCACTGCCCCGACCTGGTGCCCGTCCGGCCCTCGGTGGTCACGCAGCCCCTGGCGGTCGCTCTGCCCCTGGCGGTCACGCAGCTCCCGGTGGCCGCGCAGCCCCTGCTCGCCGCCCGGCTCCCGGTGGCCACCCCGCCCCGACTGACCGGACAGCGCCCGCTCGACCACCCGCCAGGGGACGGGGGGGTTGCGGAAGGCCATGACCGGGGACGCTATCGAACGCGTGTTCGAGGGACAAGCGGCTGTACCGGTCGGTGCACAGGATGTGTGACCACTGGTGCTGGCCGGACTCGTGGGGCGCAGTCACTGCTCTCCGGCGGGAGGCCGGACACGGTCCCGACGCGTCGCCGTGGTCACCGGACCGGCGGGGGCAGGATGCCGACGTGTCGATGCGGTCCAGCTCCGGGTCCGGGTCCGGGCGAGCCGACGATCCGATCCGCCGGCGGACCCGGGCGGTGACCCGGTGTCCGTGCTGAACACCCCACCCGTGGCCTCCCTCGGGACCGCAGCCTCGGTCCTCGACGTCGGAGAGCTGGCGGCCTTCGTCACCGACCAGGTGCGCGCCCTCGACCTGCGTGGGCGGGTGTGTGTGGTCGTCCCGGACCCGACGCGCAGCTGTCCGCTCCCGGACCTGCTCGCCGCCGTCCACCGGGCGCTCGCCGGTCGGGTCGACGCGCTCACCGTGCTGGTCGCGCTCGGCACCCACCCGGCGGTCCCGCCCGACCGCCTCGCCGCCTGGGTCGGCGCGGCCGGACTGCCGGGGGTCGAGATCCGCCAGCACGAGTGGTGGGACCCGGCCACCCTCGTGCACGTCGGGACGCTCACCGCGCCCGACGTGCACCGGCTGTCCGGCGGCCGGCTCACCGAGGACGTGCCGGTCCGCGTCAACCGCGCGGTCCTCGAGCACGACGCTCTGCTCGTCGTCGGGCCGGTGTTCCCGCACGAGGTGGTCGGCTTCTCCGGTGGCGACAAGTACCTGTTCCCCGGCATCTCCGGTCCCGAGATGATCGATGCCTCGCACTGGCTGGGCGCGCTGCTCACCAGTGCGGCCGTGATCGGCACCCCGGGGACCACGCCGGTCCGCGCGCTGATCGGCGCCGCCGCCGACCTC
>JAABVA010006429.1_pt1 | contig 10414 bp, 9 predicted proteins | sample 5560331 | NCBI WGS metagenome assembly JAABVA01 (sample SAMN12812661, study PRJNA571458) | rock metagenome | isolation source: Antarctica rocks | place: Antarctica: Victoria Land, Mt New Zealand sud | collected 2016-01-07 | reverse complement strand
GTCGTGATATGGATATTCTTCGGATAAGGGAAATCGGGCTTCGGAGAGCGGTCTACGTCACCAAGAAGTTGGGTCACTTCGCGGACACGATCAGAGCGGTAGTTGAAGAAGAACAAAGTGTCATCATCTAGAAACGGGATCAGCTTCTGAGCAAACTTTTCTTTCATTTGGCAACGGAAGTTTACCTTTGACTCTGGCTTCCTTTCCGCCCACGATGATAGGCTTCAAAAATTCGTCATTTTCTCCTTTCGAATATCGCTCCGCTATAGTCTTGACTGGATCTGTACTATCTTCGCCTTCTCCGAGCACAACCCCTTTCATGCCAATCTCTACTCGGTCCCATCTCTTGTCCCGATCCATAATGTAGTATCTACCGACCACAGTGCCTATCTGCCCGATCCCCAACTCTTTCGTCTTCGCAAGGAGTTGTTTCAGATATCCAGCGCCAGATTTAGGATCTGTGTCTCGGCCGTCACCGAAGAAGTGTATGTATACGTGGGGGACGCCAATCTCCTTGGCTACTTGCAGAAGACCAACAAGGTGATTGATGTGAGAATGCACCCCGCCGTCTGATACAAGGCCCAGGAGATGTAGACGACCGTTGCCGTCTTTCGCGCGTTGGAATGACTTCTTGATATTTTCCACCTTGATGAGCTCTCCCTTCTTCAATGTTAAATCGATTCGGACTACATCTTGCCATACTACTCTCCCGGCCCCGATGTTCAGATGCCCGACTTCACTGTTACCCATCAATCCCTCCGGTAGCCCGACGGCTAGTGAGGAGGCCTCCAGTTCAGTGTAGCCTTGCGCCGTTTTGGAGTTCTTTGCCGCAAAGTCATCCATGACCGGGGTATTGGCGGCAGCAATTGCGTCGCCATCCTTGGGTGATTTCTCGGTCGGTATACCCCAGCCATCAATGACAACTATAATCTCGACATTGGCCTTGATCAACAAACCATCAGGTCTCACACTTACTCAAAACCGCCTTCTGTTCCACCTGGGCCATTCTCGCGGCACTTTCTTATCGGACAAACGGAGAAGACCAATTGCAACGCCTCTTGCTCAGCGGAGATTATTTCGCAGGGTAATAACGCTTCTGACAGAGTCTGTAAGCGAATTGGGATTCTGAAGAAGAGGAATAGTACCTTAGGTAAAGATGATGGGGGGAAGGTGGGGCTTATCGATAGGTAAGGTAGCGTGTTTGAAGGGGCATCCCACGAGTTCAGGCGACACTAAGGTATAGACAAGGTGCGGGACAGTAATTTCTTCCCCAGACCCTTGCTTACCTACCTCAGGTACCTTGAGCTTACTGACAGGCGAAAGTAACCAGCTAAGATTACAAATACCACGAGACTCACGCCTAAACTCATGTCTGAAAGTCGATTTGGTGATGGGTTTACAATACTTTTATTACCAAGAATCGGGGTCAGCCCTGAGATATGCGCCAATTTCATAATTGAAGCACTTAGCTACCTTACTGTAGGTAGGGTCTGACTGAGTCCGAGTGTAAAGATAACACCAATCGGACTGGAAATTAGCGTTGCATGCATCAGAGCCAACCACTAAGATAATACATCCAACCAATTCAAGCCTCGTTGATGGCGACATCCAAACCTTCATGCCGACGAAGTAATACTGTGCCTACCACCACTGCAACCTCCTGCGATGGTTCATCGCGCACGGAAGATAGCGTGTGGCATCTTCATCAGCCTATTCTGGCTGCTGCACACATCATGGGCGCAGGAGACTCAAGCTCCTTTGGCCGGTGACAGTCGCACCCTTTTCTCAAGCGGCACACCAGTGAAACAAGTCGCTATTATAGGTATGTGAGGACAGAGAACAGTTCAAGGTGGTGAGGACTTCTTTGCGCGCTGACTGGGCCGTAGGAGCTGGATCTGGGGGATCATCAGCAGCCTACTATCTCGAGAGGTTCGCCAGCGACGAGAATATCAGGACGAATATCACGGTTTATGAGAGGTCGCTTTATGTCGGAGGCCGTTCGACGACTGTCAATGTCTACGATGATCCCACCCAGCCCGTCGAGCTTGGCGCGTCCATATTCGTCAAGGCGAATAAGAACCTATTCTCAGCGGCACAAGAGTTTGGCCTCTCCATGACTGCTGTCGGAGGTACACGAGCAAAGGAAAGTCAGGTGATACTAGGGGTGTGGAATGGCAAGGAATTTGTGTTCCGCCAGGACTATGGCGGTAATTACTGGTGGAATGTTGGCAAGCTCTTCTGGAAGTACGGGTTGGCGCCCATGCGGTTGCAGAGAGCCGTAAAAGAGACGGTGGGAAAGTTCCTCAAGATGTACGAGACGCCTCACTTCCCGTTTCGGTCGTTGTATCAGGTGGTCCAGGACCTGGACTTGTCAGCAACCATTGCCGTGAAGGGGGAAACCTTTCTTGCGGAGCATTCCATCGATCCACCGTTCTCTACGGAAGTCATACAAGCGAGTTCGAGGGTAAATTATGCCCAAAATTTGGGGCTTATCCATGGGCTGGAGACTATGGTCTGTATGTCTACGGATGGAGCTATGGCGATAGAAGGGGGAAATTGGCAGATTTTCGATAGCATGCTGAAAGCTGCCGGTGCTCATGTTCGACTGGGTGGACAAGTCAGCGAAATCCACAAAAATGGCAACGGTACCTATTCTATCGTTTCTGCTGCGGATGACAGCACCAGTGTAGCCAGCCAAGACCACACGGACAGCTTTGACTCGGTCATTGTTGCCTCACCACTGCAATTCTCCGATATCAAATTCAGCCCCTCACTCCTAAACCCGCCAGACAAGATACCCTACGTCAAGCTACAAGTCACGATCTTTGCCTCGCAACACCTACTTTCGCCAACTGCGTTCAAACTTCCCGATGGTGCCTCGGTGCCGCAGGTCATCCTCACGACATTACCACCTGAACTAGACCTAGGCTCCCGAGAAGACGGCGTCGGCCCCGCAGGCTTCTTCAGCATCAGCACTCTTGGCACAGTCAGCAATCCCTCGAGCAACCCACCACGGACCGAGTTCCTATACAAGGTCTTCTCCCCCGAGCCCCTCACGTCCGCTTTCGTATCCGACATCCTCGGCCTTCCGAATTCGCAAGGTGGTCTCTCGTCCATCGCTAAAGAAGACATCAGCTGGTTGTACGAGAGAACGTGGGACTCGTATCCTTATCTCTACCCGCGCGTGACCTTTGATGAGCCGCAACTGGACGCCAACCTGTGGTATACCAGCGGCATCGAGAGTTTCATATCGACTATGGAGACCAGTTCGCTGATGGGCATGAATGTGGCGAGGTTGGTCGTTGATGACTGGACGGATGCTCAGCGGGAAGCCCAGCGCTAGAGACTAGCATCGTAATATGAGCGTGCTTGTCAGCGCTTCTGAAGACTTCTCTGTCAACGGAGTTTGAACAGCGAGGTGGGTGGGTGTGTGGGTAGGCTGGGTCTGGACAGTTGGCGATTGGCAGTAAAGCATGACTATTTCGTCGCTATTTGGTTTTCCCCCCTACGGCGTATCTTTACACTGATGTGTTCTCGCTCAATCTTCTTGATGATTTAGACAAAGAAAGACCAAGTCACAGTCCACCTACCCTTTTCTCTGGCGATGGATCGACGCACAGGTAGAGGGCGCCACGTAAACGAGCCCTTGCCCTCCTGTCCTTGGTCCCAACCAGTCCCGATATTGTAGCTTCTCGATCTCAAATATAGAAGATCAAGTCTCATGTCCGAGCAGGTCAATGTCAAGCGCGGCCAGCCAATCCCACATTTCACCCTGACACCAAGTGCTTTTGCCTTGAAGAATCATACTGCCTGAGAAGACCCAGTTCTTTCCGTTCTACATACAGACAAGTCGAATCTATATCCACCAAGCCGACGTGAAATATAGAGAACATATACCACCATATTCGGCCAGAATGTTTACAGATACAGCCCTCTCTCCCACCGTGCCCTGCACGAACCATCTACCTACCACAGCATTATAACATGGGCTTGACATCATCAGCAACCGTAAACGGCGCTTCCGTCTTCGACCTGACCTCGTCCACCGTGACGCCGTCGGCGAGTTCGACGAGCGTCAAGCCGTCGGTGAAGTCGACGTCGAATACGCACTACACCCAAGTCCCTATGTTAGTAAAAAGTCGACCACAGTCCCAAAAAGATAAAGGTGTTTTCCCCCGTAATTTCGATCTCGGTATTGTAGAAAGGGAAGAGAGAGGTACGACATACCAACTCCGTGATGATGCGACTGACGCACGCCTTACCCGTGAGCGGGAACTCGCACTGTTTCAGAACCTTCGGTCGGCCCTTCTTGTCGGTGTGTTCCATGGTGACGACGACCTTGGTGTTGGCCGGGTTGGAGACGAGGTCCATGGCGCCGCCGAAGCCTTTGATTTTGCCGGGCAACATCCCTTTTGCGTGACGAGGAAGGAAATCTGATCAGCAGACGGACTCGAAACGAGCTTTGTGCGTTGGGGGGGGGGCAGTGGGACGACCCTTGGAACTTACAGTTGGCGAGATCTCCCCGCGCGCTGACCTGCATGGCGCCCAGGATGGTCAGGTCGATCCGGCCGGACCGGATCATGCCGAAACTCTCGTCGCTGCCGAAGACACAAGCGCCCTTGGCCAGCGTCACCGTCTCCTTGCCCGCGTTGATCAGGTCCGGGTCCTCCTCACCTTTCTTCGGGTACGGGCCCAAGCCGAGGATGCCGTTTTCGGATTGGAGCTGCACCTCGACGCTGGGGTCGACGAAGGACGGGGCCAGCATCGGCATACCGATCCCCAGATTGGCGTACATTCCGTTCTTGAACTCCTTGGCCGCCCGCCGCACGATTCGTTCCCGCTTGCCGGCCGTGTCCCCTTTCCCGAGCGCGGCCATATCCGCACCTTCTTCCTTGGCGAACGTGTACTTTTCGATGCCCTTCTCAGTCGTGCTCTGCACCACCCTCTTGACGTAGATTCCCGGCAGGTGCACGGCCGCCGGGTCGATCTCGCCGGGCTCGACGATGTTCTCCGCCTCGACGATCGTCATCTTCGCGTTCCTGCCCATGGGCCCGTTGAAGTTGGCCCCGGCGAAGCGAAACTGGCAGTTGCCAAGCTTATCAGCCTTCCACGCCTTGACGAAGGCATAGTCGCCCTTGATGCTCTCCTCCATGACGTAGCTCTTGCCGTCAAAGACCTTGACGTCCCGCGGTTGACTGTAGGATTTGACCGTGCCGTCCTTGTTGTGCTGCAGAGGTAGTTCGCCCGTCTGCACGACGGTGCCGAACGCGGCGGGTGTGTAGAAGGCCGGGATGCCCGCGCCACCGGCCCGACATCGCTCCGCCAGCGTGCCCTGGGGCGTCAGTTCCAACTCGATCTCTCCGCTCAGATACATCCGCTCGAAGACCTTGTTCTCCCCGACGTAGCTGGCGATCATCTTTCGGATCTGTTTGCTCGCCAGCAGTAGCCCTAGCCCGGAGCCCTCGATGCCGGCGTTGTTCGAGACGGCGGTCAAGCCCGTGATAGATGGCGTAGCTCGGACCTGGTTGATGAGTGTGTCAGGCACGCCGCAAAGCCCGAAGCCTCCGGCGAGTAGGGTGGAATTTGATCGCATGTCTTTGATCGCTTCCGCCGCCGAGGGCATCACTTTGTTGATCTCATAGCGCCGGACAGTGGACGAGAAGGAGCGGGCGTGGAAGAGAGACTGGGGATATATCAGCGGAGTATAAAACAGCAAATCGTTCCAATCGGTAATACTTTTGCGACATCCTTCGAGAAGTGACTGGTTGTCCGCCAGCGCAGTGCTGCCGGTGAGGGCATGGTGTGCCCGCCCGCTTCCCTCCAGCTCCTCAAAGCTTTACGTGGATTTAGAAACCGTAACAACAGTGCTTATCGACCTCAAGGAATGTGTATCATCGTAAGTGATGAGATGGGAGTTTGCAAGCAAATTAGCTACCATGAAAGTATTTACAGTTGTTGTCATGAACTTGTGCTCGAAGATGATGCTTTCCGGCAAAGCCTTCTGCCGGAAGCTTCCCCCACACAAGGGCGGAAATGTTCCGGCTAGGGCTGCCCGCCCGCCGCGGTTAGGGTCAAGAGACCACAGCCATAAGGTAAGCAAGCTGGAAGCCACCAGTTTCAGGAAAAGTCTGTTATCACCACCTCATGTTGAAGTAGAATGTCAGCACATAACATGCATTGGAAACATACATAGACATGCTGCTGCCACTAACATGGTGATGACAGACTGTGCTAAAAGTAGCAAATTCAATCACTGTGGGTACAGTACTTATGGACTAAGCCGATGTCATACTAAGGTAACTACAGTACAAATATGCCGTAAAAGCCTGTAGAAGTACTGGCGCGGTGTAACAGGAGGTGTGCATAAGGTAGGACTGATCGATATCAAAGTAGATACCCTACCTACCTAGTTAGCAAAACATCTCACGTAGAATATGCTAATCACAATGCTGCTTCTGCGCATTCAACCTCGACCGTTGACGCTCTCAACTGCAGGTTCAGAGACCCTCGGGACCGTGTCCATCGACCTCGATTTTAGCTACTACTACGTCTAACCCCGCTATGCAGCTTCCCATGTGCAGAGGCTTTCAATCTGCCTGCTCATGTGCTATCCTTTGAGAGCGGCATTCGGACCATGACGGTGAGTGAACGCACACTCCCACATGTCACCAGCATCAGAACAGGTCCGTGACGTCAAAGTGGAGGATAAGCCCGACCTTCCTTGCCCTTTTTACCAAGCATCATCGTCCGCGTCGAGGTTGGGCTTTTCAGACTCTAGGTTAGATATTTCCGGTGGACGTCCAGAGCCGGCTATTCGGTAGACCTGCATCAAACTACTTGGTGCTGACGGTTCCACCTCCATCTGGGAGCTGCGTGAGTCATTGGCGCTGCTATCATTCGAGTCAGACTCAGTTTCGTTGTCGTCATCCGTCTCCGACGTTGACAGAGAGAGATAATAAGACGGTGGAGGAAGTGAGGAAGGTGGAAGGTTGGTCGTGAGTGTTGAGACAATCTCGCCTCTCACAACCACCTTTGCCAGCTTCGTCCTCGCGGCTGCCCTACAAGTCGTGTTGTACAGCAGCTGCTGGTGCCCTTCCGGACTGGTGGGAGCCTTGGGATCTCTCTGCCCTAGAGCGGATGTAATTTGACGAACGCCGACGTCGATAGTGAAGTTGTCGTAAGGTTGTACTCCACCGATGCCTGAAGCTTCAAATTCGAGCGGTATTCCTCTCTCGCAGGCTGCATCGCCACCAGTGGAGTATACTGTTGGAAACTGGAGGTCCGGGGTTCGGGAACCGCTGCGATCATCTCCATGGTCCAAGTGGTCCGGAGACGTCTGTGATTCCCTTGAGGCGCTTCTGATATCGTCATCGAAGAATGACGGGTCTGAAGTGATCTTAGTAGCGCCGAGAGGATCTTGGCACCGTTGACCGAACTCAGTGCTCTCCTCGGATAGGCAGCCCATGTCACCACTGAGGTCAGTACAAAACCTGGCCCCTTGGTAGAAAATGATTGGCCCATGCCCATTCTTCGTCTCTAAAGGGTCAGGTGCCCGCTTCTGGCTCATCGAAGCATTTGTAGTTGACGCTGCGCTGATAGTATCACCAGCCGTCCCAACTGACGTCATCGAGTTACTGGTTTGTGAATAACATTCATCTTCCTCAGAACGAATGGTGTACCCAGAGAGCGGCTTGTGACTCAATCTATTGTGCGTATAGGCCTGCCCGAGAAAGATACGTCTTGTCTTGATTGCGTGCTCGTCGTCGGTCGACCGCTCGATTGGGTGCTGTGAGATCCTGGCCAGGCTTAGTACGGCCTCGTGCTCAGATCTAACAGGTTCACGATGCAAGAACTCATTGCCTGGCCTACGCCGTTTGCCGCTCCGTCCTGCGAGATCGTCCGGAGACTTTTCGCTAGACTGATCTCCACTACTACCCACGTCAGTACTCGTCCGCGTTCCCTCTGTACCGCCTTTCCACCTTATCTTTCGACCGTCTCGAGACAGTTCAAGCCGATCGCTGACCTCCGCGACCGCTTTTCTCACGAGATTAGGTGTGACGTTGATTGTGTGGAGTTGGGCCATGCTCATCAAGAGGTTCAAGTAGATCCAACCTTCTCCATCTTCACCCGTAGCATTCACGTCTACCGATGAGGAAGAGAAACCAAGGTGACGAATGTATTCCATATTCTCGGCGGGTATCTGTGCCCGATTCGGATCGATGTCAATGGGCCGAGTTGGCCGCTGCTCGGGTGAGCTGTCGCTACTGGCATTGGTATCCCCAGTCCTAGATCGAGCGCCAGAGCAGCCTATGTCATTTGTCCTTTGTACGGTTGCCGGCATTCTTCCACTGCTGGTTCTATCATCCAATGACTCAGCTTCAGCTGATAGGATACGGGCCTCACGCACCCCTTCTGAGAGAACACCGAGACCACTTCCTTCATTTGTGCTCCTGTCTGTTCTCCTTGTCGACTGAAAGGATTCCTTTTGCTGTCGAAGTTGGCTGCACGTTTGTGATGCCGATTCTTTCCCCGTAAACAGCTGCTCCAGTTTCCTAACGACAAGCTTCTTCTTCACCTTTTCAGATCTTCTGAGCTGATCCGCACCGATGGAACCTTCCGATACAGTGTAAACAAGATTGTCAAGATCACGCTTTTTGGGGTTCCTGGTTCGCACATGTTGTGGCTCGTCATGAAGCTTACCGGCATTAGTATCGCTGGAAGGTAATATGGAAGCATAGGCCGAGTCGGCTGGGCGAGAGTAGGACGTAGAGGAAAGAGAATCCAAAAGGGAAGGCTGTAGAACAGGATCTCTACTAGAAAATCCTGAAGGAGACGTGGGCTCAGGCTTGCCAGGGGGTTGCTCCAGGTTTGATGCGAAAATTCGTAGTGTCTCTTCGAGCTCCCTTTTCTTCTCCGCCGATAACCCGTGATGTCTCACCTCGAACAATTTGTCTTCTTGGAGGTTTGAACAATGTAGTCGCTCGAATTTCCGTAGCTTCCGCCTCAGCCTTTTATTCTCCACCGTCAAATCGTCGATGACGCTTCTAAAATCATCACTCTTGCTTCCGCTTGAATCCATTCTTGATGATGCCGATCTCCTTGGACTACGCCCGTGCCTAGAGAGTGACAGTTGATTGTTAGAGAAGCCGGACGGCACGGCACAGGTACTGTCGTCTTCGGAGCGGATTGTCTCGTGGATGTAGAAAGGAGGATCTTCTATTGGCACTTAGCAGTGGCGCGCGTTGTGCGGGGTCAGGGAGCCAACCGTCGACGAATAGTCCACTTTGTTTACTTGCAACGTCTTTGTTGGAATCTTCGAACCACCTGGAGGGATCATCACGAACATCGAGACTATGTCTTCTTCTGATCCAATCTGCAGGGCCACAGGTAGGGAGTCGTAGTGGGGCAGACTTTCGTCCATGGCTCGCTTGCCTATCGTTCCTTGGGGGTGAGCCGCAAGGGTGGAGAGTGGTCGAGGTGTGCCCCGGCCTCAAGCAAACCGAAAGCTCAGGAAGACAGCGCTTCGGATGACAATGGTCCCTATCTTGTAGCAAGTTTGTTGCCGGGCCAATGTCCTGGCCCACCGTTGCGGGAAGAGGCGTATGGGAGGGCATCTCAGAGATATGTTGGTAGGGTGGTGGTTATTGCCATCTAGCCCACGACATGTCTGCCTGAATCGACTTTGTAGCAGATGGGTCGTTGGCTAGCGTGTCGAATAGAGGAAACGGTCGATGTGCTGTCACCCTGGCAATATATCGACGCGGTTAAGACATGGATGTTGCCTCGTGATTGGGCGTTTGCAAGAGGGAGTTGGCTTGAGACAGAGACGTGGTTTGCTGATGGCGGAGATATAGTGATGGGCGGACAGAACTTTGAAGCCCGTATGCTTAACATTCGATAGCAGGTCGGTCTAAGGCCAGGTCATCAGTTCAGTCAACCAGTCGGTCAGCCCGCTGTTCTGTCGGCGACTGCAGCGGGTATTTCGCTCTCGCCCATGCAAGTAAGGTACATACCTGTAAGGTAAGATAGGTAAGAGCGAATGGCATGGCTTCGTTCGAGTGTAATTGAGATGAGTGCATCGGATCGAAGCTCTGAGCACCACCAGCAGGGGCCAATAAGGTCATTACTGTCGTGGTAGGAACAGGGGGCAGGAGCCAAATCTCAAGGCCCTCCGGGTCCATACTTCCTTCGTACCGTACTGTAGGGACGGACGAGGCTGTGGAGACTCGTACGAGTGGCTCTAACGGTTAACTCTAACGTCTGACATCCTTCTGGACTGAGGGAAACGTTTCGGGGGAGTAATAGATTAAGGACTAGTAAACTAAGTAGGTAGAGGTAAGGCAGGGAGGGTTTGATATGCCGTCGTAAGGTTGTTGTTGTTGACCACCGGATCCGTACTGATATCACCGATCGC
>JAABVA010006428.1_pt1 | contig 10415 bp, 9 predicted proteins | sample 5560331 | NCBI WGS metagenome assembly JAABVA01 (sample SAMN12812661, study PRJNA571458) | rock metagenome | isolation source: Antarctica rocks | place: Antarctica: Victoria Land, Mt New Zealand sud | collected 2016-01-07 | reverse complement strand
TGATACTGTAATTCCATGCAGGCCACCCTATGCTTTCCGCTAAGCATATAGGAAGTATGCGTAAGATGCGACCGGCCCAGTCATGGGCGGCGAATTTCAAACTGAGACACTACCGAACTTGGCGCCCAGGGTGGGCAGCGACAGCCCGGCAACCGGCCGCGCGGCGGCCTGCGTGGGCATCGGTGGGGCCGGCTTTGCAAATGGTGACAGGATGGCCGGGAGGACGGGCGTGGGTGCCGGCATAGACCGCACTGCATCGACCCGCGCCGGCTCGGGTGGCGTGGCTATGGCCGCCTCGGGACTCTCGGCATGAAGTTCGCGGTCAACCTCCCGTCGCGCTGGCGGGACAGCGCATACCCGCGGAGACAGGCCTGTCGTCTCGCCATTAGCCGCTGTCACCTCAACCAGCGACGTGATTGGAAGCAGCACATCGGGCAATCTTTCATCCAGGGCATGCATCACGGGTTGGGGCGCGAATGGGTCGAAGGCCATGTCGTCCAGAACCGCCGATGCGGCATGCGCGGCCGCCGGCAACCGATGCTTCTCGAAGCTGCGGTACTTCATCGGTTGAGCGCCGAACGCCGCCAGTGCCCGGTCCACGTCGTTCGAATTGATGTCGTTCAACCAAGACCTCCAAGGCGGTGCTCCATGGTCGGCAAGGGCACGACTCACGCCACCCGGCCCTCCCGCCACGCGAGACGTGATAGCAGAATTAATGCGGCGGAGTAGCGGCGGAGTAATAGTCCGTGGCGACCTGGAGCGAGGGAAAATTCCCCGGCATCGACGTCGCGGCGGGCGAGCCGGCGCACGCCGTCGCCAGGCAGCCGATCGCCTGCATGCCAGCCGGAGCGGAATACGGGGCGGCAGCGTTGGTGTTCAAATCCACCCAGGCCGGTGGCCTGGCACCTTCGGCCTGCCAAAACGAGACAAATGCCTCGCTGGCCGGTGCCTCGCCATGGCGCCCCCAGGCCAGCCACAGCGGCACCCGGACGGCATCAAAGGAGAACCACGCCGGCCAGTGCGGGTGAGGACTGAGCCCGCCATCGGGGCGCGACACCCGTAGCCAGTCGGGCGGCAGGCGCCAGCGGCCGAAGCGGCCTTCGTCGATCATGGCTTGCCCGTCCTCGATCAGCCTTGCCCAGACCGGCGAGGGCGCCGCATCGGCCAATTCCGCCAGCATCGGAAAGGCGTAATAGGACGGGTTGATCGTGACGCTGTCGCGGAAGGTGAAGCCCTCGACGCCCGGCAGCAGCACGGTGCGAGGGCCGGCCTTGGTCACCAGCAACGCCAGGATGTCACGGGCCATGGAGGCCGCGACGCGCGCGCAGTCCGGCCGGTTCCAGCGGCGGGAGGCGCGCCAAAGCGCGGTCGCGATGGAGACGTCGCCGTCGGTCGCGTTGTTCCGGTCCGCCACCGGGACCGGCGCATTTGGCTGGAAGCGCCAACTGTGCAATGCGTCGTAGCCCCGGCGCAGATGGCGCGATGTCCAGCCATACAGGGCGTCGAACGTGTCGGGATCGTCGAACGCCACCGCGAACAGCATCCCCCACCCCTGCCCCTCCGTATGCGAGCAACCGCCATTGCCGGTGTCGATCACCCGCCCGCTCGGGTCCACGAAGCGCCGTTTGAACGCTTCCCACTCGTGGAGATCGTCCGGCACGGCCGGCAGCGCGGTCGCCGGCTGGGCGGAGGCGGCGAGCATGGCCGCCGCGCCGGCCAGCACGCCGCGCCGGGGCACTCTCAGGGCTGAGGTTTCGGACACAAGGCAAGCTCCCCGGCGAGCGCAAACCGCGCGTCCCAGGGAGCGCGAGTTTGTCGAAAATCGGAGCGGACCTTCTGTCCACGAGACGAGTCCGATTTTCGTGCAAAGGAGTTAAGGGAAGGTTAGCGCGCCCCGATCGTCTGGATTTGGAGCGGGTGAAGGGAATCGAACCCTCGTATGCAGCTTGGGAAGCTGCCGTTCTACCATTGAACTACACCCGCGACCGTGATCGTGGCCCCGCGCCGTTATAGAAACCGGCGATTGACGATGCAATGCGTGCTTTCTATTGATGTCCCGCGTCCCGCGAGCGGCGCCCTCGTGATTTGTCCGGCCGAATTGCGGCGAGGTAAAACAAGCGCGCTAAAGAGGCCAGCCAAGACCGCGCGCTATCGCGCGGCCTCGGGCTGCATCCACGGTCGGCCCATCGCGAAAGGGCCATATCTGATGTCTTCACCCTCGAAACTCCGCCCCGCCACGTTGCTGGTCCAAGGCGGCACCGAACGCACGCCCCACGGCGAGACCAGCGAGGCGTTGTTCCTCACCTCGGGCTTCGTCTACGACAGCGCCGAGCAGGCCGAGGCCACGTTCACCGGCGCGGTCTCCCATTTCCAGTATTCGCGCTTCGGCAATCCCACGGTAGCGATGCTGGAGCAGCGCTTGGCGCTGGTGGAGGGCGCGGAGGCCTGCCGCGCCACGGCCACCGGCATGGCGGCGGTCCACGCGGCCATGCTGTCGCATCTCAAAACAGGCGACCGGGTCGTGGCGTCCCGCGCGCTGTTCGGGTCATGCCACTGGATCGTCTCCACCTTGTTGCCGCGCTACGGCATCGCCACGGAGTTCGTGGACGGGGCGGATCTCGACCAGTGGCGCCGCGCGCTGTCCACCCCGGCCCAGCTCGTATTGCTGGAAACGCCGTCCAACCCGATGCTGGAGCTGGTCGACGTGCGCGCGGTGGCCGACCTGGCGCACGCGGCGCACGCGGCGGGCGCGCTGGTGGTGGTGGACAACGTGTTCGCGACCCCGCTGCTGCAAAAGCCGTTCGAACTGGGCGCGGACGTCGTGGTCTATTCCTGCACCAAGCACATCGACGGACAAGGCCGCGTGCTGGGCGGCGCCGTGCTCGGCCGTCAGAAATGGGTGGACGAGGTGCTGCAACCCTTCATCCGCAACACCGGGCCGTCGATGTCCGCGTTCAACGCGTGGCTGTTGCTGAAGGGCATGGAGACCCTGGCGGTGCGGGTTGAGGCCGGGTGCCGCTCGGCCGAGGCGATCGCCGACTTCCTTGCGAAGCAGCCCGGGATCGCGCGGGTATGGTATCCGACCCGCGCCGACCATCCCCAGCACGAGCTGGCCACCCGCCAGATGACCGGCGGCGGCACGCTGGTGACGTTCGAGGTGGCGGGCACATCCGCGTTGTCGCCCAAGCAGGCGGCGTTCCGGTTGATGAACGCGATGCGGGTGGTGCGCGTATCCAACAACCTCGGCGACTCCAAGTCGCTGGCGACGCATCCGGCGACCACGACGCATTACCGCATCGGCGCCGAGGAGCGGGCGCGGCTGGGCATCTCCGACGGGGTGATCCGGCTTTCCGTGGGGCTTGAGGATGTCGAGGACTTGAAGGACGATCTGCTGCGTGGGTTGGGAGAACTCGAGATGACACGTCAGGCGGCGGAGTAGCATGGCCAAGACGCCCGCATACGTGCTGGCCACGAACGGAGTCCGCGTGACCGTGCGCGCCTTCTTCCTGGCCGACCAGTCCGACCCGGACGAGAACCGCTTCGTCTGGGCCTATCGCATCACCATCGCCAACATAGGACGCCAGACGGTGCAGTTGCTGCGCCGGTCCTGGGACGTGACGGACGCGCGCGGCTTCACCCAGAAGGTGCATGGCCCCGGCGTGGTGGGGGAGCAGCCGACGTTGGAGCCGGGGGAAAGCTTCGAATACACCTCCGGCACGCCGCTCGAGACGCCATCGGGGTTCATGGTGGGCAAGTACCACATGATCGCGCCCGACAGCGGGGAGGAGTTCGACGTGGCGATCCCCGCCTTCAGCCTGGACAGCCCGCACCAGGACGGGCGCGTCCACTAGGCCCGGGAGTGGTTCGGCTTGCAGCGTCGGCCGGCCGTCCCACATCGTTTCCATTGAGTGAAGGAAACGCCGCGTGAACATCATTGCCTCCCAGCCGCCTCGCCCGGGCATCCCAGACGCGCTCAGCCCGGCCGCCGCCACGGCGGACCGGCCGTCGCGCGAGGAGGCGGAGGCCGCCGTCCGCACCTTGCTGCGCTGGGCCTGCGAAGACCCGACCCGGCAGGGGCTGCACGACACGCCCGCCCGCGTGGCGCGTTCCTATGAGGACTTCTTCGCCGGCTACCACGTCGATCCGGTGGCGCTGCTGGAGCGGACCTTCGACGAGGTCGAGGGCTATGATGAGATCGTCCTGCTGCGCGATATCCGGATCGAGAGCCACTGCGAGCACCACATGGCGCCGATCCTGGGCCACGCCCATGTGGCCTACTTGCCGCATCGCCGGGTCGTCGGCATCAGCAAGCTGGCCCGCGTGGTCGACGCTTATTCCAAGCGGCTCCAGATCCAGGAGCGGCTGACGGCGCAGATCGCCAACACCATCAACGACGTGCTGCAACCACGCGGCACGGCGGTGATCATCGAGGCATCGCACCAGTGCATGACCACGCGCGGCATCCACAAGCCGGGCACCTCGCTGGTGACCAGCCGGATGCTCGGCGCCTTCCGGCACGACGCGGCCACCCGCCGCGAACTCCTCGGAATGCTGGGACGCGGGGGCGGCAACCTGGACTGAGCGGATTGTCTCGATGGGGCGGTCGGCTCGATAGTGCGAGTCGGCGACGGCTTAGACTACCGCGTTCACGCGCCGATACGTCACCACGAGCACGTCGCGATGCGCGGGCCGGGCGGGGTCGAGCGGCCGGATGGCGGTGACGCCGTGGGACACGCGGTGGTCGTCCACCAGCGCCGCATCGAGCGGCTCGGTCAGCGTGAAGCTGCCCAGCTCGGCGTGGCGGCTGTCATGGACGGTGGTGGTGCCGCTGGCGATGTTCTCGCGCGCGATCAGCAGCACCAGCACGAAGTCCACGCCATCCCGATGCTGCCCCTCTGGCGTCGGCTGGCCCAGCGTGCCCTCGTTCGCCTCGATGCGGAACTGGTGCAGCTCGATGTGCCAGTCGGCATCGGGCGAAAGGCCGTCGAACAGCTCCCGCGTGGCCGCGAGGATGGCGCGGAGCGTGTCGCTCCCGGCGATCTCGGGCGTCATCGGCTCGAACCAGCGCTCCACGCCGCCATTCAGCGCGTTGTAGTCGAGCGCCTGGAAATGCGGCTGGTCGGGCTGGCGGACCACGTCGCCATCGTCGGCCTCCGCCTTGAACACCGCGTGGCGGCGACGGCGGTACTTGCCGCCATCGGCCATGTGGGTGTCGAGCGGCATGCCGTCCCAACTCGCGGCGAAGCGGTCCCAGTCACCCAGGGCGCCACTGCCTTCAAGCCAGGCGCGGCTTTCGCCCGCGTGCAGGAACGCGAACCCGTCCTCGCGCAGGGTCTCGGACAGGGTCGGTTCGATGGCGGTCATGCGTGGCTCTCGATCAGGGCGGGGGCGGCGGGCGGGGCGGGATTGGCGCTAAGCACGCGGTAGCTGGTGATCGGGCTTTCGATCGCCAACTGGTCGAAGCGGTGCTTGACGCGGCGGTTCAGCTCGCGGCCCACGGCCCAGCGCTGCGCCGGCAGCGTCTTGATACGAACGCGCAGCACCCAGGCGGTGTCGATGAACTTTTCCACGCCCATCACATCGAGGTCGTCACGCAAGACCGCCTCCCATATGGCCTCGGCACGCATTTCACGGGCCACATCGCGCACGACCTCGATGATATGGTCCGGCTCCTCGTTCAGCCCCACGCTGATATCGAGCACCGCGTAGCTGAAATCGCGGGTCATGTTGGTGACCGTGGTGACCGCGCTGAACGGCACGATATGCACGGCGCCGTCCAGCGCCCGCAGGCGGATGGTACGGACCGACAGGTTCTCGACCGAGCCGGTCAGGCCGCCGAGCGTCACCACGTCGCCCACCTGCATGGTGTTCTCCAGCAGCAGGAACAGTCCGGTGATGACATCCTGCACCAGCTTCTGCGAGCCGAAGCCAATAGCGATGCCGATCACGCTGGCGCCGGCCAGCAACGGCGCGATGTTCACGCCGATCTCGCTCAGCACCATCAGCCCGGCGACCACGAGGATGAGCACCAGCAGCGTGGTTCGCAGCATCGGCAAAAGGGTGCGCAGGCGCGCGGACTTGGCGATCTGCGCGTCCCGGTCCAGCCGGTCCAGGTGGCGCTGGATGCCGGCGTTGGAGACCTCCCAGACCAGCAGCGACACGAGGATGGTGACCCCCATCACCGACAGCGCCGAGGCCAGCCGGCCGCCCAGGCCGCCGAACTCGAACCACGACAGCGCGTCGAAGCCCCAGGCCTCGAACAGCACGAGCGCGGTGATCGCCGTCACCAGGATTATGACGGCGGCGCGCGCCACCGGGTGATAGTTGCGCGCGCGCGCCTCCAGTCCGGGGTAGCGGGCCGAGAGTTCGGGCTTGATGCGGAGCGTGCGGTCCACGCCGCCGAGCAGCGCCACGGCGGCGAGACGCGCGACGGTCACGATGAGGAAGGTCGAGAGGAAGAACTGCACCAGGCGGGTGAAGCCGTTCGCCACCTCGAACGCCCAGACCAGCCACAACGCCACGATGTAGAAGATCGCGATGCCGTGCCAGGATTTCGCCGCCCGGTTGCGGATCGTGGCGATCACGCCGGCGCGGCCTGCGGGGGCGCGGATGCGGCGAGCGACCGCCTCGCGCTTTTGCAGCACGACGATGACCAGCATGACGTGGACCACGAGCATGATGAGCTTCAGCACCGCGTCGTGCGCCAGTTGATACAGGCCGAACAGCAGCGCCACCTCGGTCGCGGCGTGGCCGAGGATGGCGACGCCGGCGATCCGGCGAACCCAGCGCACGGCGTAGGCGGCGTTCGCGTCCGACACTTGCAGGATGCGCAGGCGCGGAGATCCCGGCGCGACCATCACGCGGGTGACCGAGGTGGTCACGCGCAGCAGCACGTAGGCATTGAGCACCTCCAGGATAACCTGCCGCGTGACGGCGGGGTCGCCCAGCTTGGTTCCCAGCAGCGCGTATCCGACGCCGCCCGCCGCCAGCACCGGCAGCAGATGGAGCGCGAGGCCGGCGAGGACATAGGGAAGCCGCCGCAGCAGCACCAGCGGCGATGGGCGGTGATGATGTTCGGCCTCGATGGTTGGCGACTCGACGGGATCGTCCGGGTGCGGGCGACCGGTCGGCGCGCGGGCTTCGAGCGCGCGGGCGGGGTTTCGCAGCGCCAGCACGAGCGCGCGCTCGGCCGCCAGGGCGCAGGCCATCAGGATCAGCAGCTTCCACGCGGCGTCCATCAGCGACGCCTGGGCGGCCGGGTCGCTGGAGAAATGCTCGACCCAATGCGCCAGCAGCGGAAAATCCGTCACGGCGCGGACCATTTCCAGCATGTCGCCGGACAGGGCGCCCAGCCGCTGCTCGACGGTCACGATGACCTGCGCGCCGAGGCTGTCCGGCGCCAGCGGGATGGCTGGCTTGGTAACCGTAGGCGCGGCCTTGGCGATGGTTTGCAGTGTCGCGACGAATGCCGCCCGCTTGCCATCGTCTTGCAGCATGTCCAGCGCCTGACGCGCTTGGTCGGGCGTGATCGCCGCCGACGGAACCGGGGGCGGCGCCGCGCGGGCCGGCGGGGCCGGGCGGACGAACGGCAGTATCTGCGCCCGCGCGCCGAACGTTGAGGCGGCGAGGAGCAGCACGGCCAGGAAGATACGGATCATTTCGCAGCGGAACCACACCGGCCGGCCCGCGATGTCAACGTCGCCGCCCAGGGATGCGGCCCATCCGTGTTCTCGGGGCTGCAAAACGCCGTGGCATTCCTTTATTCAGGCGATGAAAACCTTTCTGACCGTTCTCGTCGCCATGGCAATGCTGGCGACGTTGGGCACCCTGTTCGCCGGCCTGCTGGGGCTGGGGCGGGACGCCGCCGACCCGATGCGCTCCAACCGCCTCATGCGGTGGCGGGTCATGCTGCAAGGCGTGACGCTGGTGCTATTCATGCTACTGCTCAGCATGTTGCGCTGAGGCGGCATTGGTTTGACAGCTCGGCCGGCGGCCCGGTAGAACCCGCCTCTTTCGCACATGCGAACAGGCTCGTTTTGTTCGCCACCCGGGTCCGCACCCCCGGTCAACAAGGGAACGGCACGTCCGCCATGAAAATCCTGGTCCCCGTCAAGCGGGTCGTCGATTACAACGTCAAGGTCCGGGTCAAGTCGGACGGCACCGGGGTCGAGACGGCCGGGGTCAAGATGTCCATGAACCCGTTCGACGAGATCGCCGTCGAGGAAGCCGTGCGTCTCAAGGAAAAGGGCGTGGCGACCGAGATCATCGCCATCTCCATGGGCGTCGCGCAATGCGCCGAAACCATCCGCACCGCGCTCGCCATGGGGGCCGACCGGGGCATCCTGGTCGAGACGGATGTGGCGTTGCAGCCGCTGGCGGTCGCCAAGATGCTGGCCGCCATCGCCAAGAAGGAGGGGCCGAAGCTCATCCTGATGGGCAAGCAGGCGATCGACGACGACATGAACGCGACCGGCCAGATGCTGGCGGCGCTGCTCGACTGGCCGCAAGGCACCTTCGCCAGCAAGATCACCGTCGAGGGCGACACCGCGACGGTGATCCGCGAGGTCGATGGCGGGCTGGAGACCATCTCGCTCAACCTGCCGGCGATCGTGACCACCGATCTGCGGCTGAACGAGCCGCGCTACGCCTCGCTGCCAAACATCATGAAGGCGCGCAAGAAGCCGATCGAGAACGTGAAGCCGGCCGATCTAGGGGTCGATCCGGCCCCGCGCCTCACCTTCCTTAAAGTGACCGAGCCGCCCAAGCGGGTCGCGGGCGTCAAGGTCAAGACGGTCGCTGAACTCGTCGCCAAGCTGAAAACCGAAGCGAAGGTAATCTGACATGACCGCACTCGTCCTGCTCGACCATGAGCACGGCCTGATCAAGCAACCGTCCCGCAGCGCGGTCACCGCGGCCCTGAAGCTCGGCGGGGTGCATGTGCTGGTGGCCGGCGAGGGCATCGACGCGGCGGCCCAGGCAGCGGCCAAGCTGCCCGGCGTCGACAAGGTGCATAAGGCCGACCACGCCGCCTACGCGCATGCCATGGCCGAGCCGCTGGCGGCGCTGCTGGTGGCGATGGCCGGGCATCACGACCACCTGTTCGCCGCGTCCAGCGCCATCGGCAAGAACGTGATGCCGCGCGTGGCGGCGTTGCTGGACGTGCAACCGATCAGCGACATCTCCGAGGTCATCGACGCCGACACCTTCGTGCGGCCGATCTACGCCGGGAACGCGCTGGCGACGGTCAAAAGTTCGGACGTCAAGAAGGTCATCACGGTGCGCGCCGCCTCGTTCGACCCGGTCGCGGCCGAAGGCGGCAACGCCGTCATCGAGGATATCGTGGCGCTGCCCGATCCCGGCACGTCGCGCTTCGTGTCGGCCGAGCTGTCCAAATCCGAGCGGCCGGAATTGACGGCGGCGCGGGTGGTGATCTCGGGTGGGCGCGGCATGCAGAACGGTTCCAACTTCTCGCTGCTGGAGCCGATCGCGGACATGCTGGGCGCCGCCGTCGGCGCGTCCCGCGCGGCGGTCGACGCGGGCTTCGTGCCGAACGACTACCAGGTGGGGCAGACCGGCAAGATCGTGGCACCGGACCTCTACATGGCGGTCGGCATCTCAGGCGCGATCCAGCATCTCGCCGGCATGAAGGACAGCAAGGTGATCGTGGCCATCAACAAGGACGAGGAGGCCCCGATCTTCCAGGTGGCGGATTATGGCCTTGTGGCGGATTTGTTCAACGTGCTGCCGGAACTCAAGGCCGAGTTGGAGCGCGCGGGTTGAACGTTTCGGTCCTGCCCGCCTCCCTGGAGGTCGAGGCGGGATTGCTAACGCCGGTGATACAGAGCATCGGCGTGATCGGCGCGGGCCAGATGGGCAACGGGATCAGCCATGTCTGCGCGCTGGCCGGGCTGAGCGTGGTGCTACTGGACGTGAAGGCGGACGCGCTGGCGAAGGCCATGGCGACGATGGGCCGCAACCTCGACCGGCAGGTCGGCAAGGATTTGATCTCGCAGGCCGACAAGGACGCGGCCCTGGCGCGCATCACCATCAGCACGGATTACGCCGCGTTCGCTGCCTGCGACATGGTGGTGGAGGCCGCGACCGAGAAGGAGGAGGTGAAACGGGCGATCTACAAGACGCTGACGCCTTACCTGAAGCCGGCCTGCATGATCGCGTCCAACACGTCCTCCATCTCGATCACCCGGTTGGGCGCCAGCACGGACCGCGCCGAAAAGTTCATCGGCATGCATTTCATGAACCCGGTTCCGGTCATGAAGCTGGTCGAGGTGATCAGGGGCATCGCGACTGACGAGCCGACTTTCCAGGCGACCCAGGCCTTGGCGCTGCGGCTGCACAAGACCACGGCGGTCAGCGAGGATTTCCCCGCCTTCATCGTCAACCGCATCCTGGTGCCG
>JAABVA010006427.1_pt1 | contig 10415 bp, 10 predicted proteins | sample 5560331 | NCBI WGS metagenome assembly JAABVA01 (sample SAMN12812661, study PRJNA571458) | rock metagenome | isolation source: Antarctica rocks | place: Antarctica: Victoria Land, Mt New Zealand sud | collected 2016-01-07 | reverse complement strand
GCGTGACCCACTAGTGGGTCACACTACAAATAGCGCGGGGAAAAGAGGGGTATGAGATGCTGTGGGGGCAGGAGGAATGAGAGGCGATGGGACGACGACCACAGCAGCCACTCCGTCCGTTGAGTGGCGAGGAACAGGGCACATTGGAGCGGCTAGTCAAGGCCAGCAGCGCGCGGTACGATCAGGCGCGGCGGGCGCGGGCGTTGTATGCGGTGGCGCGGGGGCATTCTTATATAGAGGCTGCGGGGCAAGCGGGCTACCGGGACGAGGGCAGCGTGAGCCGGTTGGTGTGCCGGTTCAACGCGCGGGGGCTGGGGGCGCTGAGCATCGGGCCGGGGCGGGGGCGCAACGTCACCTACGGCGCGGGGGAGCGGGCGCGCGTGGTGGCGACGGCGCAGCGGACGCCCGACCGGGAGCAGGACGGCACGGCCACCTGGTCGCTCTCGACGCTGGAGCGGACCGCGCGAAGCGCGGGGTTACCTCGGATCGGGGCGACGACGATTCGGCGGGTGCTGCGCGCGGCGGGGAGTTCGTACCAACGCACCCGGACGTGGTGCCCCACCGGCACGGCGGTCCGCCAGCGCAAAAGTGGTCCCGTCCGGGTCATCGATCCCGACACGGAGAAAAAAAGGGGCGCATCGAACAGGCGTATCGGCTAGCCGAGGTGGCGGGACTGCCGGTGTGGTGTCAGGACGAAGCAGGCCCGTATCAAGCGATCCCGCAGCCGGGAGCGAGTTGGCAGCCGGAGGAACGCCCTGCCTGCCAGCCGCATGAGTACATCCGGGGCGGCACGGCCAAGCTGCTCACGCTGTTCCATCCGGCGACGGGCACGGTGTGCGGTACAGGGGTGACGAGCGCGCCCAATGCCGTGCTGCACCCCTGGCTCCAGCAGGAGGTGACGCGGATCCTAGCCGCCCTGCCAGACCCGCCGACCGGCGACCCGACCGACCTGCCGCCGCTGCGGCGATGGGAGGCGTGGCTGGACGAGGTGCCGGAGGGGCTGCCCCCGTTGCGGATGCTGCGCGTCTGGGATAACTTGGCTGGGCACAAGAGCCCCGCGCTGGTCGACTGGTTGCTCGCCCACGGCGTCGCGCCGCTCTATACGCCGCTCTCGGGGTCCTGGCTTAACATGGCCGAGTCGATCCAGCGCATCTTGGTGGCGCGCGCGTTGAACGGGCAGCATCCCGCACACAGCCAGGAGATCAGCGACTGGATCGAGGCCACCGTGCGCGGCTGGAACCGCGCCCCGACGCCCTTCATATGGGGCGGCAAGCGGCACGAGCGTCGTGTCCGTGCCCGCGCTCGCCGCCTTGCCGGGTCAGGGGCGACGGTTCCATACCCCGCATCAATTGCGGCGTGACCCACTAGCGGCCACCCCGTTTCTGTGCATCCTCATCGCACTGTACTATGTGTTGGATGTCGGGTTGCTATTGCCGGTGCTCTCTCTCCTCCAGCATCGACCGCCGTGGACTGTCTGGGTACAAACATATCGCCGCACGCTGTTTACGGAACTGGGCGGCTGCACCATCGGGGTGTTGGCCGCGTCATCCTGGTTATACGACCACATCTTGCTCGCTCTCTTCGTCATCCCCGTGATAGCGTTGCGCCTATCATTTCGCACCATCACAGCCGAGGACCGTGCGCTAACGTTGCGCCGCCGCAGTGAGCATTTAGAGATTGTCCTGGCCGTGGGACAGCGTCTTCAACTGCAACAAACGCAGGTTCATCTGCTGGCTCCCGTGGTCGAAGCAGCGGGAGCGATTGTGCATGCGCGGACAGTCGCCGCCTACCTGCGCGATCCAGGCAACCCGGCGATGCTCTATCAAGCCGTCATATTCCCCACGGATGCGGCGGCGGACGGGCCAACCCACGTACTCGCGCCGCGGGCGGCGCGGGAAGTCGTCTACGACGACACGGACGAGCGCACGCTACTGGCGCCGCTCGAATCCGAGGGGTCGAGCGTTATCAGTCTGCTCAGACTCTCCGGCGTTCCAGCCGACCTCAGCCACGATGCGCGTGACGCCTTAGCAATTCTCGCGACTCAAGCCGGCATCGCCCTGCGCAACGCCCGCTTACACGAACACGCCCTGACGCAGGCTACCATGGATGGGCTGACCGGCCTCCTCAATCACCGCACGTTACAAACGCGGCTGGAAGAGGACGTCCGGGAGGCGCTTCAGGGCGATCAGCCCCTCTGCCTCATCATGATGGACCTGGATGATTTCAGCGTGATCAATAATACGTACGGCCATCAGATCGGCGACGCCGCTCTCGTGGCCGTCGCGACGCTCCTGCGCGACACACTACGCGCGTCCGACATACCCGCGCGCTATGGCGGCGATGAATTCGCCGTCATCGTGCCGGGAACGACGATCGACGACGCTTTTACACTGGCCGAACGCCTCCGTACCGCCATCGCGGCCTTCCGCCTTGTCGAAGGCGGCGTGACGATCGGCGTCAACGCTAGCCTTGGCGTCGCCGGATTAGGCCTGCACGCCGAGACCAGAGATGAGCTTATCCGCGCGGCTGATCAAGCCGTGTACGCCGGTAAGCACGCGGGCAAGGGCCGGGTGGGGCGGCCAGAGGACGTCGGACTTGCCCTCTCACATGATCCGGATGACCTGGCGGCGCAATTGGAGCACGCCAACATGGCAACGGTCGAAGCCCTCGCCGCTGCTGTCGACGCCAAAGACCAATATACGCGTGGGCACTCCAACCGCGTCGCCGCCTACGCCGTCGCCTTGACACGCGCCCTTGGACTGGAGGAACATGATATCGCGCACATACACCTGGCCGGGTTACTGCACGATGTTGGCAAAATCGGAGTTCCCGACGCTCTCCTCGCCAAGCCGGGCGCCTTGAGCCCGGAGGAATATGCGATTGTGCAACAACATCCCGTGCTAGGGGAACGTATGCTCAAGAACGTGCCCTTCCTGAGCGACATCTTAGCCGCGGTCCGCCACCACCACGAGCGGTACGATGGCACGGGCTATCCTGATGGTCTGGCCGGCCGGGAGATCCCACGAGACGCGGCGATCCTGTCCGTGGCCGACGCCTACGATGCCATGACAAGCAGCAGGACGTACCGTTCCGCGCTGTCCCCGCACGAGGCCTGCCAAAGGATCCACGCCGGAAGCGGAACGCAGTTCGACCCGCGCCTTGTCGCGGCTTTCGAACGCGCCTTTAGTGACGGCGCCATCATCGCGCCAACGCGGCGAGGTACCGCGCCGCTCGACCCCAAACGAGTCGCCTAACGACCGTCCATAAAAAGCGATCAGCCGCCAGCTTCCGGACGGAAGCTGGCGGCTGATCGCTGATAGCTGACGGCTGTTAGTGGCAGCCGCAAGCGCGAGCTGCGCCCGCGTCGTCGGCCGTCTTGAAAGAGTGGCCGCAGCCGCACGACGACACGGCGTTGGGGTTGTTGACCTGGAAGCCGGCCCCCATGAGGCTATCGACGTAGTCGATCTCGGCGCCCATGATAAAGCCAAGGCTCTCGGCGTCGACGAGCACACGGATGCCGTCGGTTTCGATCAGCGTGTCGCCCTCGAGCATACTGTCGTCGAGCGCCATGCCATACTGCAGGCCCGAGCAGCCGCCGCCGGCCACGTAGACGCGCAACGCGAGGTCAGGGTTACCCTCGGTCTCGAGCAACTCACGGACCTTGGCGCCGGCCACCGGCGTCAGCATGACCACGTCTGTCGACTCCATCGACTCGGGCGTCATCGTTTCAATCATTGGTAATACCGTCCTCTCCGGTGGTGTGTAAAAACGCGATAGCCGTTACGGCGCCGTCGCGATGGGATGCAGTGACCGTGTGACAGGTAACTATCCCCCTACTGTTAAGCGTACCGCGCCTACGCCAGCCTGTCAATAAATCACGGTCCTGCGCTTAAAAGCGCATGGCAGGGACCAGACCTTGAAAGGTCTCCCCTGCGACCAGCACGGTAGTCCCGACAGATGGACGGCGCGCATATCGCGCCCGCACAGACCCTTTAAGGTCCGGTCCCTACCATGGTCTTTCAAGGCCAGGTCGCGGTTCAATCAGTCACGATCGTGATCGCCTCCAGCTTGGCCGTGGGGCCGAGCACGTCGAGGTGCAGACGGCCGCCCTCGCGCCACGCGTGCACGTAGCCGTCAACTCCGGCCGCGATCCGCTCCGCCATCAAGCGCGCCACGCGCTCGGACGCTATGCCCGGCCGCACGTCGAACTCGATGGAGCCCGGCTGCTCGTCCTCATCCAGTTCATCCGCGATAAGCTCGACCAGGGGCTCCACGCCGGTCATGACAGCAGGCCCGTGAAAGTCCGCGGAGTGGGACACGCCGAGCGCGTCCGCGAGCATATCCAGATCATCCGCCGCGTCCAACTCATCGCCGCCATCGTCGTGCCGCACTTGGAAGAGATGGCCGTGCGCCTCATCACGGTAGAGGAAAGGCAAATCAACGCTGGCGGTACGCTCACAACTCGGGCACTGAGCTGCGTTGAACACGCCGGCGAGGAGAGCGTAGCGGAGACCGGGCTGCTCCGCCACGTCGATGGCGTGAAACAACGGGCGACGGAAGTGACGCCCGCAAGCGCAACCAAGATCATGCATAACGCGAAGGGTCGCCATCGTCTTAAACCTTGTCTGTGTATGATCCGCCGAGCGAGTGTGTCACGCCCTTGTAGCCCTGTACCTATCCTTTAGCGTATCATGCTGACGTGCCCTCTTTCACGCATAATTGACGTATGGATCATATGGCTCTAAAGAAAAAAACGGCCCGCGCGCTCGCCGTACCTGTACGCGCTCGCGCTCGCGCTGACGTGCGCGGCGCGTCCGAGCGGCGCCATAGCTGGCGTCGCTAACGCTGGGCGCGCACACCGTAGCGCGCCGGCAGCCAGGAGCAGCGCCGGCCGGATACGCGTCACGGCCCCACTAAACGTGCTCGTGGCCCAGAACCGCACCGAGCCCGCGCTCGCGCTCGACCCGCGCGGCATCGTCGCCGCCGCGAACCCCGACTACTACCACGCCCGGCCGCCCGGCCCGCTGCAAACCACCTTCGCGTCGAGCGACGGCGCCAGCTGGACCCAGGGGGCCGTGCCGACGTATGGTAACTTCACGGGATTGGCCGACCCCTCCCTGGCCGTCGACGCGCGTGGCCGCGCCTACTATCTGTACATGGGGGAGACGCCGACGTACTGCGGCCAGGACGGCAATACCGCGCTGCTGCTCGGCCGCTCCGACGACGGCGGCCACACTTTCGCGCCGCCTACCGTTGTCGACATCAACGGCTGGGACGACAAGCCACGCGTCGCCGTGAACGCGACCGCCTCCGGCAATGGGAGTGGAGGACATACCACGGTCTATGTGGCCTTCTCACGCTGGCTGACCCCAGACCGCCAGATCCTCTTTATGCGCTCCACGGATGACGGGCATACCTTTGCGGAAACGCCTAAAATACTCTACGCCTCGCCCGGCTTCAATTGGGGCGCCGTGCCCGTGGCCGGACCGCACGGACGTGTCTATGTGCTCTGGGCGCACTACGAGAACCCGGGCCTCTACACGCCGGTACACGCGCGGATCATGCTGCGCGCCTCGACGGACAACGGTCACACCTTCGCGCCGCCCGTCACCGTGGACGGCTTCACTGGCCTGCCGCGCATACTCACGCCCGGCGCGCTGCGCGTGTTCACCTATCCCGTCGCGGGCGTCGACCCGCGTAGCGGCGCCCTCTACGTCGCCTGGGTGCGGGCGCGCCCGCTCACGCGCCCGGCCTACGCGGGGCAGGTGGCCGCCGACGTCATGCTCACACGCTCACGCGACGGCGGACGAACCTGGACGCAGCCGACCACGCTCAACGACGCCGCGGCGGGCGACCGCTTCATGCCAGCGCTCTCCATTGGGGCCGACGGCCTGATCCGCGTGGCCTTCTACGATCGCCGCGCCGACGGGACGCGCTTCGGGCTCTACGGCGTCGCGTTACACGACGCGGGCGAACGCCTGGAGGTATGGCCGAACCGGCAGGTCAGCGCGACGCTCTCCTCGCCGTATACACTGCACTACATCGCGCCCGGCAGTTCGTGCGTGGCGCCCGGCCGCTTCATGGGCGACTACATCGACGCGGCTACGACACGCGACGGCGCGCTCGACGTGATGTGGACCGATACGGCGGCCAGCGCCCCCGGCGAGAGTGATATCATGTTCGCGCATGTGCCGGACGCCTACCTGCGCGACGGCGCGCCGCGCGCTATAAAATGGTGATTCAAGGTTTGTAAGGCGGTACTACACATGATGAAGGACTTGCTGCGCACCGGTGATCTCACGCCCGGCGACCTAACGCTGCTGCTTGACCTCGCGACGGAGTTCAAAAGGGAGCCGCTGGGGCGCCACGGGCTGCTGCACGGCGACTCAGTCGTCCTCTACTTCACCAAGCCGTCCACACGCACGCGCATCTCGCTGGAGACGGCCGTGTCGCGGCTAGGCGGCCTGCCCATCAGCGTCGGCACGGCCGAGTTGCAGCTGGGGCGCGGCGAGACGATCGAAGACACGGCTACGGTGATCGCCTCCTACGCGCGCGCCTTCATCATCCGCACCTTCGCCGACGAGGACGTCGAGCAGTTCGCCGCTGCGGCGACGATCCCCGTCGTCAACGCCCTGACCGATGCGCACCACCCGCTGCAGAGCGTGGCCGACATCCTGACCCTGCGTGAGCGCTTCGGCGATAATCTGCGCGGGCTGCGGCTGGCCTACGTCGGCGACGGCAACAACAACGTCGCGCACAGCCTGATGGAGGCGGCGATGTTGATGGGCCTGGACATGACGCTGGCCGCGCCGCCGAGCTACGAACCCCACCCCGAGGTGACGCAGCGGGCACGGACGCAGGCCGAGGCCAGCGGCGGCCGCTTGACCCTCACACACGACCCGGTCGAGGCGGTGCGGGGGGCGCAGGCCGTCTACACCGACCTGTGGGTCTCGCTCGGCAACGCCGACCACGAGCGGCGCGCGCGCGCGGCCGCCCTCTCGCCCTACCGCGTCGACGCGGCTCTGATGGCGCGGGCCGGTGGGGACGCCGTGTTCATGCACTGCCTGCCCGCGCACCGTGGCGAAGAAGTCACGGCCGAGGTCATCGACGGCGCGCGATCCATCGTCTTCCCGCAGGCCGCCAACCGCCTGCCCACCGGCCAAGCCGTGCTGTGCGCGCTACTGGAGGGCACGCTCACGGGCGCGTAAGCCGTGGAGAGGCTGGTTCCAAAGGAAGGGGAGCGATACGCGGCGGCGCGGTTAGCAGTAATGCGACGGTTTGATGCAACTTCGATAAATTTGCCACGTAAGATTCGCTACAGCCCTTACGTCTATATACACGTAAGGGCTGTGGCGAGGGTAAGGGCTGACCCGCGTCACCGCCCTGACTATAGGGGTACGTGTCGTATGGGCTGTACGGCGCGTATCCCTTTTTGTTGTACGGCCGCCGCCGGGGCGCCGTCACGCCGCCTCACTTCTTCGCGGGGACCGGCGCGCCCTTGCCTCCGGCGCTCCCTTCCGGGACCCAGCCCTCGGGCATGCGCTCCTCGGGGGAAAACAGAAAGTGCTCCATCTGCTCGCGCATGAACTGCTGCGCGTCGGGATCGGCCAGCACCAGGCCATAGTGGTTGATCAGCACGACCTTCTGTTGCTGCCACAGATTCCAGGCCTGCGCCGAAATTTCCTCATAGATACGCTGTCCAAGCTTGCCCGGATACGGGGGACGCGGCAACCCCGGCAGCAATTGCCCCAACTTAACACACTGGACCATCCTTGCCATGATTTGTTTCCTTCCACACACTGAAGAGATGAACGGGTTAGCCGGAACGACATCCCGGCGCTCTCCCCTCATTATCCCTAAAAGCCACGCAAGGATATAACAGCCGCATATGAGGGTCATTTTCTTCGGTATGGAGTGCCGGTTCTCTCGTCCCACGCTCACGGCGCTCCTGACCGGGGGGATCGACGTGCGCGCCGTCGTGGTCCCGCGGCCCCCCTCCGTTGGGGTCGGGGCTTCCGACGCGCCCATTCGTCGCCTGGCGCCGCCACGACCGGCGCGCGGGTTAGCGCTGCCGACGGCCTCGACGGAGCGGGGCATCCTGGGACTAGCCGGGACGGCGGATATCCCGATCTTCGAGGTCGGACGCCTGGCCCACGAGGAAACAATCGCCGTCCTGCGCGGCCTGCAACCCGACGTCATCGTCGTGGCCTGCTTCCCGCGCCTGCTGCCCCCGGCGCTGCTGGATCTGCCCCGCCACGGCGCGTTGAACGTCCACCCGTCGCTGCTGCCGGCCTACCGTGGCCCACAGCCCCTGTTCTGGATCTTCCACGATGGACTCGAACATGCCGGTGTGACCATCCATCTGATGGACAGCGGGGCCGATACCGGTGACATCGTGGTCCAGCGACCGCTTGCGTTGCCGGACGGCGTATCATACGCCGACGCCGAGCAGCTATGCGCGGAGGAGGGCGCGCGCCTCGTCGTGGAGGCAGTGCGCGGCCTCGACAAGGGTACACTGGCGCGGCGGCCGCAGCCGGCGACGGGCATATCGTACGCGCCGGCGCCGCGCGTGGAAGATTTCGTCGTAGCGCCCGACTGGTCGGCGCGGCGCGCCTTCAACTTTATGCGTGGTATGGGGAGGATGTGCGCCACCTTTTCGCGATGACTGGGGGGATTGGGTCGCTGGCCGTATCTACTGGGACCGCCGCCGTCCCGGCGGCTCACGGTCGCGGCCACGGGCTCGCCACATGCAACACGGTCGCCCGCAGCGGCTGGCCGCCGGGACGGCGGCGGTCCCAGTAGATACCCGGCACGAAAATGTGGCGCGCACCCGTATGGGGAGCCGACCTTGACCTACCCCCTGAACGTGCGCTATACTAAAGCCAAACGACCGTTCGGAAGTGATGGCGGTAATGGTAGTGGGGCTTATGATCGAGCAGCAACAGCGCACGGGTCAGCGCGAGCGCATCGTCACCGCGACGGGACGCCTCTTCCGCGACAAGGGCTACCACGGCGCCTCGATGGCCGACATCGGCAAGGCCGTGGGCCTGGAGAAGGGTTCGCTCTACAGCCATATCTCGTCCAAGCAGGATGTCCTGCGTGAACTCGTGATGCGCGGCGCGACTCTCTTCATGGCGGGTATCCGGCCGGTCGCAGCCTCCGACGCCGTAGCCCCGGTCAAGGTACGCGAGGCCATGCGCGCGCACCTGCGCGTCGTCGCCGAGCAGCCCGATCTGGCAACGGTTTTCTTGCAGGAGTGGCGGCGGCTGGAAGGCGCGACGCTCGACGAGGTGAACCGCTTGCGCGCCGACTACGAGTCCATGTGGCGCGACATCGTGGAGGGCGGCGTGCGCGAGGGTCTGTTTCGCGCCGACCTCGACGCGCGTTTCGCAACGCTGCTGCTGCTCTCAGCCGCCAACTGGGCCTATCAATGGTTCGACCCCCTTGGCCCACTCTCCGCCGACGACGTGGCGGACAGGTTCACGGATATAGCGCTTGAAGGAATGAGATAATGATCGACGAACGCGAGGTAGAGTTCCGGGCGCGCGTGGAGCGCGGCGAGACCATCGAGGCGGGCGACTGGATGCCTGAGGACTACCGACTGGGCGTACTCAAGTTCCTGGAGATGCACGCTAACAGTGAGATCATGGGCGCGCTGCCCGAGCGCGAGTGGATTCCGCGCGCCCCTACGTTGCGCCGCAAGATGTCGCTGACCGCCAAGGTGCAGGACGAGGTCGGGCACGCCCAGTTGATCTACTCCGTGGCCCAGGACCTCGGGAAGAGCCGCGACGCCATGATCGAGGATCTCATCGCCGGCAAGACGAAGTTCCACAATGTCTTCCACTACGCCACCGAGAGTTGGGCCGACGTGGCCGCGATCGGCTGGCTCATCGACGGCGCCGCGCTGGTGACGCAGCATGCCCTGCTGAAGTCCAACTACGCGCCCTACGTGCGCGTGCTTAAGCGCATCTGCGCCGAGGAGTCGCTGCACCTCAAGCACGGCGAGGACGTCACGCTCGAACTCGCCGGCGGCACACCCGCCCAGCGCGCCATGCTACAGGACGCCCTGAACCGCTGGTGGGAGCCGATCATGCATTTCTTCGGGCCGTCCTACGCGCCCAAGAACGACGCGCTGCTCACCTGGCGCTTCAAGACGCGCTCCAACGAGGAGATGCGGCAGGAGTTCCTGAACAAATACGTGCCGCGCATCTGGTCGCTCGGCTTCACGCTGCCCGACCCTGACCTGCGCAAGGACGAGGCGACGGGCCAGTGGCGCTACACCGAGCCCGATTGGAGCGTGCTCAAAGCGGTCGTCACCGGCCATGGTCCCGCCACGACGCGCCGCCTGGCCTTGCGCCGCGCCGCGCACGCCGAGCAGGCGTGGGTGCGCGCGGCTCTCACCGCTAGCGTAGCGG
>JAABVA010006426.1_pt1 | contig 10416 bp, 8 predicted proteins | sample 5560331 | NCBI WGS metagenome assembly JAABVA01 (sample SAMN12812661, study PRJNA571458) | rock metagenome | isolation source: Antarctica rocks | place: Antarctica: Victoria Land, Mt New Zealand sud | collected 2016-01-07 | reverse complement strand
ACACCGACGACGGAGCGGGGGTCAGCCTCATTCACGGGCACGGAGCCGTCACGCGTGAGCGCGGTCTTGGGTACCTGGATCGCGATGCTGTGGACGTTGAGCCGGTTGGTCCCGTTGACCCCTAGCTCGGGCGGCAGCGGTATCATATGCAACTCCTGGAACGGCCGCAAATCCAGCTCGTCGAAGACCGAGCCCAGGTCCACATAGAAACCCTCCGCGCGCTGCCCGACGAAGACCGTCTCACCACTCGCCAGGGTATGCACGGCCATCTGAGCCAGCGCGGGATAGTTGGGCGTCGAGCGCACCCCCACGTTGCAGGGCGGGCAAGCCAGGTTGCTGCCCAGGGTGGCCGCCCCGGCATCGGTCACCTTGGTCACCGTGTAGACCTGCCGGATATTCCAATTGGGATCGGTCAGCGAGGTGATCGGGGCGGTGTTGTACAGGAAGGTGTCCGGGTTTTGCAGCGTCGTCTGGAACTGGAACTGATAGGTGACGTCGGGCCGCCCATCTCCGTCATTGTCGACGTGGATCTCATAGAGGACGTCATCCCCGAACTCGTAGAAGTTGGGACCGCCAGCCGGTCCTTCCAGCGGGATGTAGTTGGCGATCAAGGTGACAGTGCTGGGTTGGTCTGGACTCACGAAGGCGTACACGTCGGTATTGTCCGCGACCGGGTCCTTGGCAATCTCGAGGGCTTCACGGTGTGATGGCCTTTGTCTTACCTCCCTTTGGGCGTGCTAGCGTGTGTAGAGGCGCCGTTCCGTACGCCCCGGCCCTGCCACAGGCGCGCGGCGAGGGCGCGATCGGTATAGGTGAACTCCTCGGTGCCGGCGAGCACAACCATCTCGCCGGCGGCGGGGTTGCGCACATAGACGACGAAGGGTGCAGCCGTCAGTGCGTCTGCCTCAGGGGTCGCGGCCATCGGGGGCCGCCCGGCGGCGACCGCCGCGCCGGGCAGGGCGGCCAGCGCGCCAAACGCAACCGCTCCCGCGGATGTTTTCTTGAGGAAACCGCCTCGCGTCAACTTTGCCATGGTCTTTACCTCTCCTATTGCTGTAACAGGCCCGAAGCCCAGCGGATTCGCGGGGCGGTCCATGATTAGGTGGTCCGTGACCTACCTTCGAGCATAGCCTCGGTCGTCTTACAGAATGGTGACGAAGATTACGAAAGCGTTAAATCTTTGTGGATGCGACTCACGATCGATGAAACGAGCGATAGTGGCGGCGAAGCGTCATCTCGACGTTAAAATGTTTTCGTCATCATCTGGCCCACCAGGCGCCGCCCATAGCCGGCCCACGAAAGGGGGCCGCGCCTTGCCCTCGGATCGTTGGGGTTGCCTACGACGCGACACCCCTGTAATACTCTCGTAACGTTCGTCACCGATCCGTAAGACGTGGCAGCTATACTTGCAACTGGGCGCCCTTGCGGGCGCCCCCAAGGCAGGTTTAAGGATGCCGACGACTGTGGATGGCGTCCAACAAGAGGAAGTGATCATGAGTCATGCGACCCCCGTCCGTCACGTCCCGGCGAAGCTCGCCGGGCACGTCGCCCTCGTCACCGGCGCCGGGTCCGGCATCGGCCGCGCGAGCGCCGTCGCGTTCGCCCGCGAAGGCGCCGCGGTCGTCATCAATGACCTCAGCGACGAAGACGACGCCGCGGAGACGCGGCGTCAGGTTGAGGAGGCCGTCTATCTCGCTTCGAGCGACGCGGATGACGTCACGGGGACCACCATCTTCATCGATGGGGGCCTGATGCGCCACATGGGGCAAGGCGCATGAGCGGTTTCGAACTCGTGGAGACCATCCCCGTCACGCTGGAGCGTGAGGCGCCCCTCGCCGGCATGTATGTGCTCAGCCCCTATGTCTGGCGGGAAGAGAGAACATACCACCTCCTGGTGCGCGCGGTCAACCACGCGGACGATCCCCGGCAAAAGGTCGCGCGCATCTATCATGGACGAGGCGATGATGGGGCGCGCTTCGTCATGGACCGGGAGCCGGTGTTCGCGCCAGGGCCCGGCGCGGAGGACCGCGACGGCTGCGAGGATCCGTCCGTTGCCCGGCAGGGCGACGACTATTATGTGTTCTATACGGGGTGGAATCAGGAAACGGAGACCGGGCAACTGCTTGTCGCGTCAGGGTCCGACCTCGCCCATCTCGTGAAACGGGGACCCGTCTTACCCCCATCCACGCGCTATCAGAGTACGAAGGAAGCCGAGATCGTGCCGGCTGCCGCGGGGGGCTGGCGGCTCTTTATCGAGTACGCCGCCGACGATCGCTCCCAGATCGGGCTCGCCTCGTCGCGCACGCTCGATGGCCCGTGGACCTATGACACCCCGCCCTTTGCCGCGCGTCCGGATCACTTCGACGCCTGGCATTTGAGCACCGGACCCGTCGTCGGCCAGGGGTCGGAGCGCCCCGTCATGTTCTACAACGGCGCGACGCGGGACACCAAATGGCGTATCGGCTGGGTGGCCTTCGACGCGGCGCTGCAGACGGTCGTGGACCGTTCCGAGCAGCCCGTGATCGTGCCGCCTCCCCCCGACGGCGACGCGACTGACATCGCCTTCGCGGCCTCGGCGGTCGAACAGGACGACACGATCTGGCTCTACTACTCGTTGAGCGACGCGACTCTGATGCGCGCGACACTCAGACGTCGATAAGCGTCGCGCTGCCTGCCGCCGTTGCTCAAGGCAGCGGAGCAGCGTCCGGCGCGGGGCTACACAGCGTCCTTCGGCGCTTCACGGGACGCCTCCTCGACCACCGCCCGCGCCTGCTCCACGATCCGCTCAAGCGGCAGCGCGCGGCCCTCCATCCATGCTCCGGTGAAGGAGTCAGCGCCCAGTGTCGCACGCAGGGCGTCCGTTTCACGCTCGAAACGAGCCTGGTCGACGGGCGAGAGGGCGTGACCGTTGGCGTCACGCGCGGCCGCGACAGCGCCGTAGAGGCGCGCGGCCTGTTCCGCCTGCCCCTGCCGGTAGACCAGATCGGCCACGTCCTGTAGACACGCGATGACCTCCGACTTGTCGCCCAACCGCTGGTACAGCGCCAGGCTCTCCGCGTACAGGCCGGCCGCGCGCCCATAGTCGCGCTGCTCGCGCGCCAAGCGGCCCAGATTGGTGAGCAGGAGAGCGATACCCCACGTATCTCCCAGCTCCCGCATCAAGGCGAGGCTTTCTTCCGACAGCGCGTTTGCACGCCCGTAGGCGCCCTGCTCACGCGCGATGTCCCCCAGGTTGCTGAGCGTGGCGGCGATGGCCAGTTTGGCGCCCAGTTCCCGCGACAGAGCCAGACTTTCCTCGTACAGCTCCACGGCGCGTTCGTGGTCGCCACACAATGCGACGTTGCTCGCCAGGTTGTGGAGCGAGGAGGCGATCGCCTGTTTGTCCGCCAACTCTCGTCGCAGCGCCAGGCTTTCCTCGTGCAGCGCGATCGCGCGCATGCAGTCGCCCTGGTAATAGGCCAACACGCCCGCCGCGTTGAACGCCTTCGCCCGGGCCGCCCTCGATGGGCCGCCGGGTCCTTGTGCGGCCAGCGCTAGCAGGCCCTCCAGCCATCCGCGCCCCTCGCGCTGATAGCCGCGCGTATACCAGAACCGCCATAACGCCCCCGCCAGGCGCAAACCCGTGTCGATCTCCCCGCTCTCCCGCGTCCACCGTAGCGCCGCCCGCAGATTGTTCCCTTCGTCCTCCAGCCGCTCCAGCCACAGCCCTTGTACGGGCCCCGTCAGTTCAGGTTCCGCCGCCTCGGCCAGCGTGAGGTAATACCCCGCGTGCCGCCGCCGCGATTCTTCCTCGTCCCCGCTCTCCGCCAACCGCTCCAACGCATACTCCCGAATCGTCTCCAGCATCCCGAAGCGCGGCTCCCCGTGCCCCGCCGCCTCCATCCGCAGCAGGCTCTTGTCCATCAGCGATGCCAGCCCGTCCAGCACGGTGTCCTGACGATCACCCGCCGTCCCGCACACCGCCTCAGCCGCTTCGAAGGTACAGCCCCCTACGAAAATGCCTAGCCGCGCGAACAGCGCCCGTTCGTCCGCGTCCAGCAGGTCGTAGCTCCAGGCGATGGCGGCGCGCAGCGTTCGTTGCCGCTGCGGCAGGTCGTGCGCCCCAGCGATCAGCAGAGTTAGGCGGCGCTCCAGTCGCGCCAACAACGCCTGGGGTGGTAAGAGCGCGATGCGCGACGCCGCCAGCTCAATCGCCAGTGGTAGCCCGTCCAGGCGCCGGCAGATCGCGGCCACGGCAGGCGCGTTCGCGACGGTGAGCTCGAAGTCTGGCGCGCAAGCTCGTGCCCGCTGGAGGAATAACTCTATTGCGGAGTACTGTGTCAGGGCATCCACTGGTGGCGGGTAGGTCGGATCGGGGAGAGTCAGCGGCGACACCGCGAACGTCTGCTCACCCCGCACATGCAAGGGCGCCCGGCTGGTCACCAGCACAGTGAGCCGCGGGCACGCGGTGAGCAGGTCCACCACCAGGACCGCCGCCGCCGCGATGTGCTCGAAGTTATCCAGCACCAGCAGCATATGCCGCGCGCGCAGGCGCCCGCGTAGGCTCTCACCCACCGACCGGCCGCCTTCCTCCCGTAGTCCCAGCGTCCCGGCAATAACCGAGGCGACCTGGTCGGGATCGGTGACTGGGGCCAACGCGACGAAGAACGCGCCGTCGGCAAACAGATCGAGAAGGCGCTCCGCCGCTGCGATACTTAGGCGGGTTTTGCCGACGCCTGGGGGGCCGGTGAGGGTGAGCAGGCGTCCATCGTCACGGCGCAGGAGGGCCGCCACAACGGCCACATCGCGCTCCCGCCCAACCAGCCCGGTGAGCTGCGGCGGTAGGTTGTGCGGGTGGCTGGTCCGAGGCGCACGGGACAGGGGGGAACCGTGCCGGCGCAGTCCCGCGGCCGCGAATCCGATGCGATCGCGCGCCGAGAGATCCAACGCCTGCGCCAGGCGCGCGACCGTATCCCGCTGCGGACTGTGAAACAGGCCGCGCTCGAGATCGCTGATGGAGCGCCGGCCGACGCGCGCGCGCTCGGCCAGCGCTTGCTGCGTCAGACCGGCCGCCACGCGGTACTGCCTCAGTAGATCCCCAAAGGCCGAGGACCGCCTCGCCATGCGTCAGGCCCCTCTTCAAACGTCGCTTGTCGCGGCATGGCCTGCGTACCTGCGCGACGCCGGCCATGCTTCACGTCATGGTAACACGTCCTGCCGCCGTTCTGCCACCGGCAGCTTCCGTGCATTATTCCGTGCATTCTTGTACAGTTCCAGTTCCCGGCGTCGCGCGGAATCATGGACAATAAGGAGAAGCGCCGAGGGTGGACAGGCGACAGGCTCGGCAGGCGCCGCCGGGCATCCGAGAAAGGCGGTGGACCATGGCGGACGAGCAACGCGAGCCCTACCTTGTCGTGATCGGCTCGTCGGCGGGCGGTGTCTCCGCGCTCTCGACGCTCGTGGCGACGCTACCGGCCGGCTTCCCTGCCCCGATCGTGCTGGCCCAGCACCTCAGCCCCGCGCATCCCAGCCATCTCGGCGACATCCTGGCGCGGCACAGCACGCTCCCCGTGCGCACGATCGCCGCGCGCGAGCCCCTGGAACCGGGCGTTGTGTTCGTCGTGCCGGCCGATCGGCACGTCGAGATTACGGATGGACATGTGGGTGTGCCCGTCGAGGGCGCCGGTCGTCCCAAGCCCTCGATCGATCTGCTCCTGAGCAGCGCCGCGCACGCGTACCGCGACCGGCTGGTCGCCGTCGTGCTCACCGGCACCGGCTCGGATGGCGCGGCCGGCGCGCGTGCCGTCAAGCAGACGGGCGGCACGGTGGTGATCCAAAACCCGGAGACCGCCAGCTATCCCGCGATGCCACGGTCGTTGGCGCCCACGACGGTGGACATCGTCGCCAATCTGGAGGACATCGGGCCGCTGCTGGGCGGCCTCGTGACTGACGCCCCTATAGCGGGGCCGTCCCACGAAGAGGCGACGCTGCGGACGTTTCTCGAGGAGGTGCGTGCCCGCAGCGGCATTGACTTCACCAGCTACAAGGCGCCGACCATCGGGCGGCGGCTGCAACGCCGCATGGCCGCCACGAGTACGGGGACGCTGGCCGACTACCGCGCGTACCTGCAAGACCATCCCGAGGAGTACCAGCGGCTGATCAGCAGCTTCCTCATCAAAGTGACGGAGTTTTTCCGCGACCCAGAGTTGTTCTCCTACCTGCGGGAGCAGGCGCTGCCCCCATTAATCGACGCGGCGCGGGCGCGCGGGAACGAGTTGCGCCTGTGGTCGGCCGGTTGCGCGACAGGTGAGGAGGCGTATTCCCTCGCCATCCTGGTCGCCGAGGTCCTGGGCGCTGATCTGGACCGGTTCACGGTGCGCATTTTCGCCACGGATCTGGATGCGACGGCCATCGATTTCGCGCGGCGGGGCGTCTACCCGGCCTCCGCTCTTTCGACCCTCCCGGAGGACCTGATCGCGCGTTACTTCGCGCGGATCGACGGGGCGTACGAGGTCGTCAAGCGCGTGCGCGGCCTGGTCGTCTTCGGGCAGCATGACCTGGGGCAGCGTCCCGCCTTTCCGCGTATCGACCTGGCGCTGTGCCGCAACGTGCTGATCTATTTCACGCCTGAGTTGCAGCGGCGCGCCCTCCAGCTGTTCGCCTTCGCCCTGCGCGACGGCGGCCTCCTCGCGCTGGGCAAGGCCGAGGCGACGGGCTTGCTGGCCGAGTGGTTCGCGCCCGTCCATCCGGATCTCAACATCTACCGCCGCCAAGGTGAGCGCATCGTGGTCCCGCCGGCGCGGGCTGCGGCTACCACGCTATCGACGCCTGTGCGCTTGACGCTTGCCCGCCCTGGGGCCGGGGCCGCGAGGAGAGAGTTCCGTGGCGCGTCACGGGACGCGCCAGGCGCGGAGAGTGTCGAGGCGGGAGAGGGCGCGCTGCCTGGGTTTCCTTTGGGCGCGGTGGTGGTGGACCGGCGGTACGACGTGCGGGCCATCAACGACGCCGCCCTCGACCTGTTGGCCATCCACCAGGAGGCGGTTGGCGAAGACATCATCCATCTGGCCCAAGGCGTACCTTCCACGCCGCTGCGCGCCGCCATCGACGCGGCCTTCGACGGCACGGCGCCCGCCTCCGTGGACGAGGCCGTGCGGCTGGATGCGGCCACGGGCGAGATGCGCTACATCCGGATCGCCTGCTATCCCCAGGATGTGGCCGCCGAAGGTGGGTCCGTCGCGTCCGTGATGGTCCTGGTGACCGACGTCACCGCGACGGAGCAGGCGCACAGGCGCCGGGTGCGGGAGATGGAGCAGGCCGGCGCGCGGCAACAGGAAGAGATGGAGCGGGTGCGGGTGCAGGCGGGGCAGATGGCCACGAATAATCGCGAGCTTCTCGCCGCTAATCGGCGTCTGAACCAAGCAATCGCGGAGTTGCGCCGTGTCAACGAGACCTCCCTGACCGGGACGCAGGAGGCGCAGGCCGAGACGGAGGAGGTCGAGACGCTCAACGAGGAGCTACAGGCGACCAACGAAGAGCTCGAGACGCTCAACGAGGAACTGCAGGCGACCATCGAAGAGTTGCACACTACCAACGACGACGTCAATGCCCGCGACGTGGAACTGCGGGAGGTGGTCACGGCGCTCGAGGCGCAGCGGGCGCGGCTGGCGGCGATCCTGGCCAGCGTCGGAGATGCCGTGCTGGTCGTCGACTCCGCTGGCCGGCCCGTGCTCACCAATGCGGCCTACGAGCGGTTGTTCGGCGACGCCGACGCCGTCGTGCTCGTCGATGAGCAAGGACAGCCGCTGCCGCCCGAGGCGACGCCGCAGCAGCGGGCCGCGCGGGGCGAGGCGTTCAGCATGCGGTTCATCATGCCGGCGGGGGACCCCGCTGGGGAGCGGAGCCCGCGCTACTTCGAAGCGAACGGGCAGCCGATCCGCGATGGCGGCGATGAGCGCGGGGGCGTCGTCGTGATCCGTGACGTCACCGAGCGGCGCCTGCTCCACCTCCAGGACGAGTTTCTAGCGTCGGCAGCCTTAAGGACCTCGTGACAGCGCACGGGGGAACCATCGATGTCAGGTCGACGGAAGGCGCGGGGACAACGTTCACAGTCCGCTACGCGACATGCCGCCGTGTCTCACTGGATGCCTGGAGCGGCGCCCCCTCCCGCACGCGCTGCAGCAGGTCCGACGGATCGCGCACGCCCGCGGCGGCCATACGCTCTGTGACCTGCGCGAGGTAGTGCGCCAGGTCACGGGGCGCTAACGCCGCCATATAGGCCAACTCCTTTGAGGAGAGCGCGACGATTTGCACGACCTCCAGGCGCCCGTTGCGCACGGCCAATTGAAAGCGGACCTGACACGCCGGGCAATCGGTTGTGAGCCCTGCGGCCACATGCAAGGCGGACCCGGCGCCGGGGTGCGGCTCCACAATCCAGCCATCGCAGAACACACAGAAGAGCCACGCGTCGGTCACGTCGGGGTCGAACTGCCGCGCGCGCTGGCCGGCGATTTCCACCACTCCTTCAGCGGGTGAGCGCCCTTTCTGATAGGGGCGGCTGCTGGTTATAGCGTCGTACGTGTCGGCCACCGCTATGATCCGCGCGAGCAGCGGGATGTCCTCGTGCGCCCGTCCGTGTGGGTAGCCCCGTCCATCGCAGCGCTCATGATGGCCTTCCACGCAGTCCAGGACCCCCGCGACCAACGGCGCCAGCGGGCGCCCCCTGCCGACTGGCATCATCATGAAGAACGGCACACACCGAGCGCGGGAACCACGAGGAGGAAGAGGAGGAGGCGACATGAGAGCACTGACCGCGGGCACGACGACGGCGCCATGGCAGGCGTCGACCATGGGGTATGTCATCGAGGGGATCAGCGTGCCGCGGGCTGAGGGACTGCGTCGCGCGGTCCGCCGCGGCGGCCCGTCCGGCGCGCGGACCGCGTTGACGATCATCGGGAGGCTGCACAGCATGCTGTACTGCTGGAGCGGAGGCCGCAGCGGCGGGACGTTGCGCGGGAGTTCCGTGCTGCTGCTCACCACGACCGGGCGCCGGACCGGGCAGGCACGAACCTGGCCGCTGTGCTACCTGGCCGTCGGCGAGGAACTCGTCCTGATCGCCTCGGCGCGGGGCGCCGCGCGCCACCCGGCCTGGTATCTGAACCTACGGGCGCACCCGCGCGTACGCATCCAGCGGGGCGGCACGACCCACACGATGGTCGCCCGCACCGCCGCTGGGACTGAGCGGGCGCGGCTATGGGAGCGCGTTGTCGAGCAGTACCCGGTCTGCGCCGCCGACCAACGCCAGACCAGCCGGGTGTTTCCGCTGGTGCTGTTGCGCCCGGCACGCGCGGACGGGACATCGGACGGGAGGGTGGGGGCATGACACCGCTGCCGTTCGCTCCCGGCTACGCCTTCGTGTTCTGGGCGGCGTGCTACCTCTGGATCATCCACGAATCGATCGGCGCGTGGACCCAGCGGGCGCGCGGGACGACGCGGACGCACGACCGCGGCTCCCTGTTCGTGTTGCTGACGAGCCTGTGGGGCGGAGTCGTCCTGGCCGGCGCGCTGGCCTGGTTGCTCCCTGGCGCCACCCTCACCTGGCATCGGTCAACGCTGTTCTTTCTGGGCGTGGCGCTTATGCTCACGGGGGTGACGGTCCGCCGCTACGCCATGTGGTCGTTAGGGCGATCCTTCACGCGCGCGGTGGCGGTGCGCCCCGCTCAGGCGGTGGTCCAGACGGGCCCCTATCGCTACATCCGCCACCCGGCCTATAGCGGCACGCTGCTGACAGCGCTGGGGGTCGGGCTAGCGTTGACGAACGGAGCGAGCGTAGGGGTGGCGCTGCTGAGTAGCGTAGCCGGGCATCTCTACCGGGTGAGGGTCGAAGAGCAACTCCTGAGCGCCGAATTGGGGGAGCCCTACCGCGCGTACATGCGCCGGACCCGCCGGTTCATCCCGTTCGTGTTCTAGCCCAGGACCCTCTGGCCAATAGAGACGACACAGGGACGGAGAGGAAGGAAGGCTGGGCCACGACTGCTCCAGAGCTACTGTGGCTTGTCTGGGGCGTCGCGCTGGGTGCGGCGACGCTCACCTACTACCTCCGCGGACGTGGGCCGTGCTGGCGCTGCGGGCGGGATTAGCCAGGGCGGGAGCGAAGAGGGCTGAGATAGCGGACCGTATATGTAGACAGATGTGTAAATAGGTAGGAATGTGTAGCTACAATGGGCGTGAGGGGCCTATGACAGGGAGTCCCTGGATGTCAGCTACGCGCGTTTCGGTATGGGACGGAGGAACATGAACATATGGCGGAGATAGACAGCCCTGTTGCAATCGTGACAGGTGGCGGCACGGGGATCGGACGCGCTGTCGCGCAGGCGTTCGCACAAGGCGGGCTGCGCGTTGTCGTCGCTGGCCGGCGGCGTGCGCAAGGTGACGAGACCG
>JAABVA010006424.1_pt1 | contig 10416 bp, 7 predicted proteins | sample 5560331 | NCBI WGS metagenome assembly JAABVA01 (sample SAMN12812661, study PRJNA571458) | rock metagenome | isolation source: Antarctica rocks | place: Antarctica: Victoria Land, Mt New Zealand sud | collected 2016-01-07 | reverse complement strand
CATGGTTTTTCTCCTTCTAGTCTTTGCCAAAGTATCGTAGCAACTCTCCTTCATGCAAGACCTTCTGAACTAAGCCCTTTGGGTTCTTCTCGTTCTCGGCAGTATAGAGTAAGCTCCTCTGCTGGCTACTGATTCTGGACAACGTGGAAGACATCGCAACAATAGGAGATTTTTTCCCTCTGCAAAGCAAAGGGCATATTGTGCTGACTACTCGCGCACAGTCGATAGGAACAATCACACAACGCCTTGATCTAGAGCAAATGGCGCACTCCTTCTTTGATGCTTTCCATAAAACATCTTTTTGTGTACACTCCAATAGTACACGAGAACAGCGCAAAACGGTGAGAGGGAAACAGGGTATGTTTTTAGGGGGGAAATCACCCCTATTTTTAGGGGTGGTTTTAGGAACACGACAAAATATGGGGTCTTCCTCTATAGTTGAAAGGAATATCCCATATTTCCCTCTACCGGAGATACGTAAGCTCTCTTCGTGTATGCCAAACGTCACAAAGGCAGCAAAATATAACCACGCTTTGTGACTCGACTTATGTAAAGCTCAGCACGACGCAATTTACTACGAAGTTTGTCAATGTATTTATCCAGGTTCGCCCGACTCCACGGATCAGTGCTGAAGCCAAGCACATCATGGACTAACGTATCGTCTTTTACGGGCTGACCAGATAGAAGGGGGAGGAGTACCTTGTACTCGGTGGACGAAAATGACAGTACTATGGTAGTATCTATCACCACTATTTTACGTTCATCACAACGCTGAATACTTGACCGCCAATCGCTGGACTTTCTACAAAGTCTGAGGAAGACATGGAACGTTCCTTTCCATCCGAAATACACTAAAGGGTTGAATGTACACAGAGAAATGCCATGAGAAGGAAAGCGAGGTGAAGCCTTTTGTTCGTTATTCAGTAGTCCGTATTCAATAATACCTGTAGTTATGAATGTTTGTCAAGAGAAAGGCGTGAAGATGGTGTGAAGATATCTAAATACTGTGAAATCAGCTAAACGAACTCTACAAAGGGTTTTTTAGCTGATTTCATTTGCGTTAATCTAACGCCTGCGCCTCTTCAACGGCGTAGCCATTAGCACGTAAGCGTCGCAGTAGCTCCTCGCATTGGGCGCGGTCACGGGTTTCGAGCGTGATGGTTTCTTCGCGTTGCATGATGGGAAGGCGGCTGGAGATGCGCTGGTAGCGCACGTCGATGACGTTGATACGCATCTCGGCGATGATGTTGAGCATTCGCATCAGTTCGCCGGGGCGGTCGGTGAGGCGCGTGTGAATGACGAAGTAGCGACCAGCGGAGGCGAGGCCGTGTTCGATGAAGCGGCCCACGAGGTTGATGTCGATATTGCCACCCGTTAGCGGCACCAGGACTTTTTTGCCTTGAAGTTGAATAACACCACTCATGAGCGCGGCCAATCCTGCGGCACCCGCTCCCTCGACCAGCATCTTGCAGCGTTCCATGAGGAGGAGTACGGTGTTGATAATGGCGTCGTCTTTGACCAGTACAACATCGTCCACCAGCTTTTCGATGATCGAGTAGGTCAAGGCACCGGGGCGTTTGACCGCGATACCGTCGGCAATCGTGGTGATGGCGGGCAGGGTGGCTACACTTCCTGTATCCAGTGAGGTACGGATACTGGCTGCACCAGCCGCTTCGACGCCGATGATGGTGATATCAGGCTTGAGAGCACGAGCGGCAATGGCAATACCGGAGATCAGGCCCCCACCCCCGATAGGGACCACAATGGCGTCGGCATCGGGCAGGTCGTTGAGCATTTCTAGGCCGAGCGTACCTTGACCTGCGATGATATCGGGATCGTCGAAGGCGTGGACATAGGTTGCGCCGAGTTCTTGTTGCAGTTCAAGGCAGCGTTGATAGGCATCGTCATAGCCCGCACCATGTAGAACGACATGTGCCCCGTAGCCCTGCGTTGCCGTCACCTTTGCCAGGGGTGCGTTCTCTGGCATGACAATTGTGCAGGGAATGCCGTACTGTGCGGCGGCAATAGCAACGCCCTGTGCGTGGTTGCCAGCGGACGCGGCGATAACACCCGCCTGACGCTGCTCTTCGGTGAGACGCGATATTTTATAGGAGGCACCACGTACTTTGAAGGAGCCGCCACGTTGCATATGTTCTGACTTGAGATAGATATCCGCTCCGGTCATCGCTTGCAGTGTGTGCGATGGAGCTTGCATAGTATGATGAATAATTGGCTTGAGAAATTCATAAGCTTGCCAGATATCGGCGATGCTGACGGGTGCATGTCCCTCGTTCATCTCGGACGCGTCATGAATGTCAAGTGGATCGCGGCTAGTTTCTACAGTTGTATCATTTTTAGGTAAACGCATTGGTGTACGACTTCCTTTCAGTCCCTCGACGGACCCGCCCACAGTCGTAGTGGTTACAAACCCGTGCGACATTGCCAGGGTGGTATACTGAGAATTATAACCTATGTTGGGGGAGGCTGGCAACATACGTTTATCTTTCGATAACCGTTGTAGTACGCAGTCAATCTTCGTGTGACAATATTTCGTAGGGACCAGATGTATCGCGCGAGATAGCCTCAGATGCTCGTAAACAAGATTGGCAAGGATTTCACGCAATAAATTGCGCTTCGGACGCGATACATCTGGTCCCTACAACAATCTGTCATATCAAGATTGATGATGTAGTAGGAGCCATTGCCCCCTGTTCTCTCGCCACGCGCTTGACAACTATCATATAACTGTGATATATTACCAGTAGCCCCAGAGATGCAAGACACGCATGCCCATAAAAATCTAAATTTGCTCACGGAATTCCACAGTTTTCGCGCGTGTCTTATCCTATCTTTGGTTGTTCGTTAAACCCCATACACTCGCACAGGTAGCCCAATTGCATGGTTTGCGGACCTGTAAAGACCGAGTTGGTTTGTATCCCGTACTACAGTTAGTGCCACTTATCGTTACCAAGAGTATTTTCCAGGAGCTACTCAACAGGTAAATTTCCCAAAAACATCATTGGTTCTTCGCAGAAAGGAGAATGGGCGTGTTCTTCCATAAGAATGTGTCCGACCCCACACAACGTGAATATTGCTGAATTAGAAACAAAAACAACAACGGAGTTGCGCGATATTGCTCGCGACCTCGAACTTTCCGGTTATACCGCCCTCAAAAAACAAGACCTCGTATTCCGACTCCTCCAGGCTAACACAGAGCAGCAAGGCAACATCTTCAGTGCTGGTGTCCTGGAAATCGTGGAAGATGGCTTCGGCTTTCTGCGTCAGGAACGCTTCCTGCCAGGAAATATGGACGTGTACGTCTCGCAGTCGCAAATCCGCCGCTTCGGACTTCGCACAGGTGACATGGTTTCTGGACAGGTGCGCCCACCAAAGGACAATGAGAAGTATTATGGTCTTTTGCGTGTCGAGGCAATCAACGGTATCGACCCCGAAATCGCGAAACGTCGTCCCCACTTCGATGTACTGACCCCTATCTTCCCCCGCGAAATGTTCAACCTGGAAACTGGCCCCGCCAATATCTCTGGTCGTATTGTGAACCTTGTCTCCCCCATTGGACGCGGACAGCGCGGTCTGATCGTCTCGCCACCAAAAGCAGGGAAGACGATGTTGCTGAAGTCTATCGCGAACTCGATTACCGAAAACTACACCGATGCCCACCTCATGATTGCGCTGATTGGTGAGCGACCAGAAGAGGTCACGGATATGAAACGCTCCGTGCGTGCCGAGGTCATTAGCTCGACCTTCGACGAGCCAACGGAGGCGCATACGCGCGTGGCCGAGATGGTGCTTGAGCGTGCCAAACGCCTTGTCGAGAGCGGACGCGACGTGGTGATTCTGCTCGATAGTATCACACGTTTGAGCCGCGCCTATAACCTCGCGGTGCAGCCCAGTGGCCGCACACTCTCTGGTGGTCTTGATCCGAGCGCACTCTTTCCGCCAAAACGCTTCTTCGGTGCCGCCCGTAAGATTGAAGAGGGTGGCAGCTTGACCATTATCGCCACCGCGCTCGTTGATACAGGTAGTCGTATGGACGATGTGATCTACGAAGAGTTCAAGGGAACCGGCAACATGGAACTCGTGCTGAACCGCAAACTTGCCGAGCGTCGTGTTTACCCCGCCATCGACATCTCCCTGTCCAGCACGCGCCGCGAAGAACTGCTGCTCGACGACAAAACCTTACGTGCCGTCGTCGTCATGCGTCGTATGTTCTCGACCCTCGCCGACCAGCGTGGTCTCGAAGCGATGGAGGCACTGCTGCAGCAGATGTCTAAGACGCACAACAATATGGAGTTCCTGGCGACATTAAATAAAAGCATGCTCTAAACCCCTAAAAAGTCTGTCATGTACGATGCATTAGATAGCTAATCATTGTACATGATAGACTTTTTGGTGTGAAATAGATGTACGAGTCTGATTTATCACACCCTCGTCGCCGTTGTGGTAAATGACCTGAAATGTGGTTCTCCTGCGCTTTTGCCCTCAATGGTGAGCGTGCCCCGCTCATTAGTGCGGAACGGTGCGCGGACTAAGGCCAACCAGAATCAGGGACCAGACGCCGTCGAGCGCGGCATCGATGTCGGGATCAGACCACTCGGTGGCGTGGGCCGGATCGTGGAAGCGGGTTGTTGCGGTGAGTACCGCCCGACCGGAAACGAAGGGATCATCGGTGGCAAACTCACCTTGGGCGACCCCGTCGATAATGATATGTGTGATTTGCTCGGTGAGGGAATCGACGTGTGCCCTGACTACGTCCCTTGCCTCGCCAGCAAGCTCTATGTACGTCGCGAATAACTCCGGGTCGTCAAGCGCGTATTTTCGTTTAATGGAGAACAAAAGATTGAGCCAGCGCCGCAGACGCTCCGGGGCTGGCCCATCCTCGTTCGCTATCGTGGTAAGCGGTGCCGACTTTTCGGCCAGCCAGTGTTCAGCAACGGCATCGTGTAGTGCCGCTTTGCTCGGAAAGTGCCGATAGATGCTGCCATGGCTCACACCAAGGGCACGGGCAACATCGACAACGGTCGTTTTGGCAGGCCCGAAGCGGCGGAGTACCTCTTCCGCTGCTTCGAGAATACGTTTGGGAGTGAGGGTTTCGTCGGTCATCGGTTCTGCTCTCTGCCTCGTTCACTATCGAGTAGAGCCATCAGGGGCGTAGGGTAGCGTTCGCCAGCCGCCTTTCCTGCTGGGATAGCTTGCTCGATCCGGGCCAGATCATCGGCTGTCAATGTCAGGTCGAGGGCCTTTAAGGACTCAGTGAGGCTCTCACGCCGACGTGCTCCGACCAAGGGCACAATATCCTGTCCACGCGTAAGCACCCAGGCAATGGCAATCTGCGAGACGGCGGCACCCTTTGCCTCTGCAATCGAGCGCAATGCCTCGACAAGGGTAAGGTTGTGATCGAGGTTAGCTCCGCTGAAGCGAGGACTGAAACTGCGGAAATCACCGGGCACATGTGAGTGCTCCTTTGACCATTGTCCGCTGAGAAGGCCGTGTGACAGGACGGCATAAGCCGTGATACCGATGCCGAGCTCGCGACATGTGGGGAGAATATCTGCCTCGATATCGCGCGAGAGCAGCGAGTACTCGAGCTGTACGTCGGAAATGGGATGCACCGCTTGTGCGCGCCGTATCGTGTCGGACCCGACCTCGGAGAGGCCAATGAAACGAACGTGCCCGACCTTTACCATGTCCGCGATAGCACCAATGGTATCTTCAATGGGCACATTCGGATCAAGGCGTGCGAGACGATAGATGTCAACGTAATCGGTGTCAAGCCGACGTAGGGTGTAGGCAAGAAAGTTCTTGACAGAGGCAGGACGACCATCGGTGCCAATAAAGCTGCCATTGGGGTCACGCAACCCCCCGAACTTGTCGCTGATACATATCTGCTCGCGCGCCCGGCCGCGCAGGGCCTCGCGTAGCAGCATCTCGTTATGTCCCATACCGTAGAAATCGGCCGTGTCAAGCAGAGTAATACCACTATCGAGTGCGTAATGGATCGTTGCGATGCTTTCAGTATCATCTGCTGACCCAGATGTGTCAGACATGCCTGAGCAGCCCAGACCAATGGCCGATACTTCAGGGCCATGCGTTCCAAGCGAACGTGTAATCATCTTCTCAGCTCCTCTTTATACGCTTTGAAAGTTTCCTGGTAAAAGGATGTTCATCCATTCAGGATGATAGGAGTATAATCTATGGAATGACAAAAATCAATAGCTGTCACTAGAAAATTGTTATCTTTGCCTGGAAAATGGGGAGAAGGTAGTCAAAAAGTGTTCACTCTTCGCGCAAATTACCACGTTGAGAATTGGGACGAGGATGTGATAAAACAGACCCATACAGATGTTATATGATACCTACACAAACGTATATCCCCACATATTTATAAGGAGCAGATTGCAATGACCAACGACACCCCCATATATCAGAATTACATCGGCGGCAAATGGCAGGCAGCTTATAGCGGGCAGACGTTTGCTAATTACAATCCAACAACGGGCGAGTTGCTGGGACATTTTCCTTTGTCGGACCATATCGACGTGACGGCAGCCGTTGTCGCAGCCCGTACCGCCTTTGAGCAATGGCGGCTCGTGCCTGCACCGAAGCGTGGTGAGATACTGTACCGCGTCGGTGAGTTGATGACGCGCCATAAAGAGGAACTGGCTCGCACGATGACGCTGGAGATGGGCAAGATTCTCAAGGAGACACGCGGCGATGTACAGGAAGGCATCGACATGGCCTACTATATGGGCGGCGAGGGACGCCGACTCGCGGGTCATACCGTTCCTGTTGAACTGCCCAATAAAACAGGGATGGCATTGCGTGACCCTGTAGGCGTCGTAGGCTGTATCACGCCGTGGAATTTTCCGATGGCGATTCCGACGTGGAAAATGTTTCCCGCCCTTGTCGCGGGCAATACTGTTGTTCTCAAGCCAGCAGAAGACACACCACTCAGCGCGTTACGATTGGTTGAACTGCTCTATGAAGCTGGCTTGCCGGAGGGTGTTGTCAATATCGTCTTTGGACCGGGGAAGCCGACGGGCGAGGCTCTCGTGCAGCAACCACATGTCGATGTCATCTCGTTCACGGGTTCGACAGAGACGGGGCGACGGGTCGCGCTTTATGCTGCACGCATGCTCAAACGTGTCTCACTGGAAATGGGCGGCAAAAACGCGGTCATTGTCATGGACGATGCCGACCTTGACCTTGCAGTCGAGGGTATTTTGTGGAGTGCTTACGGTACAACGGGTCAACGCTGTACCGCGTGTAGCCGCTTGATTGTACATCGCGCTGTTCAGGACATGTTGTTAGAGAAACTTGTACCTCGCATTCAAGCACTACGTCTCGGTAATGGGCTGGACGAGAACGTGGATGTTGGTCCAATCATCAACGCGAAACAACTGGCGAGGGTACAGAACTATACCGAAATTGGTCTGGAAGAGGGAGCGGAACTTGTAACGGGCGGCGCGATTGCCCACTTGCAAGGCGAACTGGCACACGGGCATTTCTATCAGCCAACGCTCTTTACACATGTACGGCCAGATATGCGTATCGCGCAGGAAGAGATATTCGGACCGACACTTTCCGTGATTACCATTGACTCGCTTGATGAAGCTATTCGTGTCAACAACTCGACAAAATATGGTTTGTCGAGCGCGATCTATACACAGAACGCCAACGCTGTACAACGCGCGACACGTGACATTACCACAGGGATTCTTTATATCAATTCAGGTACCACTGGTGCGGAGATACAATTCCCCTTCGGCGGCACACGTGGCACAGGCAATGGACACCGAGAAGCTGGTATCGCGGGCCTCGACGTGTTCACCGAATGGAAGGTGGTTTACACCGATTACAGCGGCAAGTTGCAAAAAGCGCAGATAGACGCATAACAAAAACCGTGTAGAGCGATGCTGCGAGACTACTCTACACGGTTTTTGTTGTGCAGTTTCGGTACTTTTATTTTACAAAGACAGAAGAGTATAAAAACAAATGGAATAACTTTGATAAGACAAAGTTAGTTACAACAGTTAAACATTGAAATTAGCCAATTGGTACTATGTTTCAAGGTGTTTCATTACAATTTATTATGACTGATGGTATGATATGCCAGTTCCCACATTTACATGCATGATTAGTGCGTTATCACGTTGTGCTTGAATGTCAAATGGGGAACAAATAGCATGGTAAGGGTCTGCAAGTCGTATATCGAAAGAGGATACATTGCAAACGCATCAGTACATCAGTAAGTTCTTACATCAGAACAACGAAAAGAGTCTTGTAGTTAGAGTGAGCATAGTAGCAGTGATGGCACTGCTTTTTCTGGGAGCAACACTTGGCGTGAATGTGGCGGGGGCGCATGCAAGCGCGTACAACGTCTGCTCCGGTACCGACAGAACATACATTGTTGTTGGAGGTGATACTCTGGGGGGGATTGCAGCACGCTACGGCACAAGCTGGGCGACACTAGCATCTCATAATAGTATCGCCAATCCCAACTTGATATATACTAACCAGCGAATTTGTATTCCTGGACGTGGCGCGGTGAATGCTGGCAATGGTGGTGGAGTAACCACCTATGCAGCTCCCGTCATGCAAACGGCACCTGTGGCGGCTTCTGTCGCACCATCATCGAGCGCAGTTGGATATAGGAATGTGTTTCCATATCCTGCCTGCACATGGTGGGCGGATCAGCGCTATGCCCAGATACATGGGTACTTCGTGCCGTGGACAACAAATTCAATGGCGTGGCAGTGGACGGCACGTGCCTACGATTTCGGGTGGCACGTCTCATACTATCCAACGGTAGGGTCGATCATCGACCTACAGCCCTGGGTGCAGGGTGCCTATGGTGGTGGACATGTCGGCGTAGTCGAGCAGGTGCTTGGCAACGGACATGTGATCGCTAGCTCCATGAGTTGGGGCGCGAATCCATATGCCGTCACCTACTGGCAGTTTACGCCGGGACCGGGTGTGACGTTCATTAGTCGCTAAAAGTTCGCAACTTGCCGCCCGTGTATGAGAGCAAGGAACGGCAAGCTACGACGGACGAACAGTTATAGACCCCATGCTTTTACAAGAAGGATAGATACCTGTCGAGGTATCTATCCTTTCTCGCATTATAGAGAATACCCCTGTCTCTTTCTATTATTACATATTTCATCTATGCTGAGAGCATTGCTAGTACCTTTCTCTTTATCTGTGAAAAAGTGTATGCTGATAGTTAGGGAGGATACAACATCATGAAACTACTCATCATTGGCGGTACTGGTTTTCTGGGACAACATCTTGTCGAGGCGGCACTTACACGCGGGCACGAACTCACGCTGTTCAATCGTGGACAACACGGTCCGGCATTATTTCCCGACGTAGAGCAGTTGCATGGCAATCGCGACGGGAATCTCGCGATCCTGCAAGGGCGTCGCTGGGATGCAGTCATAGATACCTGTGGCTATGTACCTCGTGTTGTGGGTGCATCGGCGCAGGCACTAGCTCATGCAATGGAACACTACACGTTCATCTCTAGCATCTCGGTTTACGCAGATTTCAGTAAGATAGGCATGGACGAAAGCGCAACCGTCGCCACGCTCCCCGACGAACATGTCGAAGAGGTGACGAACGAGACGTATGGGGCGTTGAAGGCTCTCAGCGAGCAAGCGGCGGAACATGCTATGCCAGAGAGAACGTTGGTCATTCGTCCCGGCTTGATCGTTGGTCCTGGCGATCCCACCGACCGCTTCACCTACTGGCCGTATCGAGTCGCGCAAGGTGGCACCATGCTTGCTCCTGGCACCCCTGAGCAACAAACGCAATTTATTGATGCACGCGACCTTGCAACATGGATCGTGCGAATGGCCGAGCAACATAAAGTGGGAACATATAACGCCACTGGTCCCGACTATAAGCTCACAATGGGGCATTTTCTCGATACATGCAAAGCAGAAACGCATAGGGACGCACAATTCGTGTGGGTCAGCGACGCCTTTCTGGAGGAGCATCAGGTCGAATTGCCCAATTATGCGCCACAAGAGTACGCAGGTATCAGGGCTATCAATTGTAGCAAAGCTCTTGGCGAGGGCTTGACATTTCGACCAGTAGCCGAAACGGTGCGCGATACGCTGGCCTGGAAGGGCAAGGATGCAGATTTGAAGGTTGGGTTGAGTCGAGAGCAGGAGCGAGAGTTGTTGCGGGAATGGGAGAAATGATGTTAGAGACCGTTGTAGCAATTTCTTCATGAAGGTCCCTACTTATCTTTTATAATAGCTATTCTACGTTACACTAAGATGTATGTCAATTGAAAAATCTTGCATTGTTAACATTTCCCCTACCTATCCAATTGGAATATTTAACGATGCCTTAACATATCCATAAAGCATAGTTAATGCATGAGTGTTA
>JAABVA010006423.1_pt1 | contig 10417 bp, 10 predicted proteins | sample 5560331 | NCBI WGS metagenome assembly JAABVA01 (sample SAMN12812661, study PRJNA571458) | rock metagenome | isolation source: Antarctica rocks | place: Antarctica: Victoria Land, Mt New Zealand sud | collected 2016-01-07 | reverse complement strand
TTCCTTCAGCTGCCGCCGTGCAACGAGCTCTATCCGCCTTGGGTAAATCTCAGATCCCGATACCTACGACAACAGAAGCATCCGCCGATCCTCCGAGAGCTAAGAAGCATAGCAGAGGAGCACCAGGAGGCAACTCGCCGCGTTGGCCTACGTCTCCGAGACTGAAGTCGCCACCACCCGCAGCCGCTTCCAAGAAATCATCCGTCTTCTCACCACGCAAGTCCAACCAAGGAGCTAAAACGCCTAAGGTTCTTATTGAACGCGCCTCGCCATCATCCGCCACCATCAACGATGCTTCAGCAAGTACAACCGACGTCGATAGCGATGATACAACACCACGTTCCGGTATGCGGACTCCCGGACGAGGGGTTAGTGGCACCGGATCTACGCTGGAAACCGTACACGAAAGCAGTCTTCCCGCAACACCGGCGTTTGGGACCTTGAAGAAACCATCAGAGATGACGAAACCTAACGACACTGCACCAGAACAAGCTACCGATAACCCCGTGGAGGACGCGTTTACTAAATCCACACGTACTAATACTCAAAGTGGTAGCGAAAGTGGCGGCAAGAAGAGCGGAAACACAAAGACTAACGGCAAGCGCGGTCGACAACCAGCAAACACGAGAGAATCCGTCCAAACAATCACAGTTCTTCCTAAGACGTCTTTCACGCATCTCAAGTCGCCCCGAAGCAAAGCCGGAAGTGAAGGATCAGTCCGGAACATGACGGTCGAAACCGAGACTGTTAGCTCCATTCCACAAGTCACCGTCGGAGGAGGAGCCGGTGAGCGGGGTCTATCAGGGAGGACCGAAAACGGCAATAGCCTACGACTAAAACCAAGCGCAGAGACTATAAGGCCAAAGAAGGAGAAGAAGAAGGGTGTACGGAAGACACCGTCATTTATTTCGGGTACATGTGGGTTATCATCTACTCATAGCTATTTATTTGCCACAAGAACTACTCCCCCTGCTGCACGCGTTTCTTCTCTTTTTATTACTGACGAAGACCTGGAGTCTTTACCCATCCCTCCTTGCCCCCTTCGACCACCACCATCATTGCTGACAGTCCGTTCGTGGGAGTCAGTATCTTCAAAGGCCGACATCTTTGAAGCAAAGGTTGCGAGCGCGGTCGACGAGGCCGAGTCTACGGACGAGGCCGAGTCATTCATGTACGAGTCCAACCCGGCGGACTCACGTCGCCACATCGGGCGATACGGACGTGGACGTGGAGGTGTCCGCCCCTCGCTTCTGGGCAGCGAGTCCCCTTTCCCGCTCGCTGCCCGGGATGACGACGGGGCGGATGACGAGCGGACTCCGCTCCTCACCTCGGTGCGGTTCCGAAGCCGGGGCGGCCGGCGGCCGTACGCGGTGAGCGTGGCCCAGCCGGCAACACGTGCGTGGTGGGCGCGTGTTGCCGGCTGGATCGCGCTCACCGTGTTTGCAATTTGCCTGCTCTCGGCAGTTGCTGGAGGGCTTGTGGGTTTCAGCAACCCACTCCGGGATGTCTACGTCAGAGACATCCGGAACGTCCTGGCTTCGGAACCGGAGATCATGCTGGATCTCCACGTCCACGCGGTCAACACCAACTGGATGACGATCCAGGTTAGTGATTCGAGCATCGTGTTGGTGTCCACACCGTCGACTAAAGCTGATAACCGTGCAGGTTGGCGACCTGGACGTCAACATCTTCGCCAAGAGCAAGCACGTCGGGACGAACGCGCGGTGGAGGGAACACCAGGTGGTGGACCGAAGGAGGCGCTACTCAGGTATTCTCCCGGCCCCAGCAGCGTTCAGCAGAACACCGCCTGTGACTTGCACATTGCTGACACAACATCACACGAGTCAGTAGCGCCAGGTGCCGGGCCCTCCGGCGTCGACGAGGGCAACGATCCCATCGAGGACCCAGAAGGAGATGCACAGATCATGCTCCTAGGCCGCATCTTCGAGTTCGACTCGCCTCTGATCTTCGAAGCATCTCCTTTGCGACATCACTCGCAGTCCTCGGTGGGGGAGCTCCGACTTTCGAAACCCGGCAACGAGACCGAGGAAGGTGGTACGGAGAGGTGGGAGCAGGTCATCAAGTACCCGTTCGAGCTCATCGTCAGGGGAGTGTTGAAGTATCAGCTGCCGTTGAGTTCCAGGGTCAGGACCGCGTCGATCCGGGCTAGCGTCGTCGTGCATCCGGACGAAGGAGTGGACTTGGGATACAGAAAAACCTCGGAGACACATACCCTGGATCCACCCAGGAGCGATATGGTTGTTCACCGAGGTGTTCAGGATGGTGTTCGGGCGGTCGGTTTCGTTGCTTGATATCTTCATCTCTTCCGCTCGCTTGCCTACTCAGTACGAACCTCCTCATTCTACTGGTGTCGGCGTGTCAAGCGGATGGTAGCAAGCTGTGGACAGGTTAGTGGCTGGGTTTCGTTGCCCGATCTCTTCATCTCTGCGACTCGCCTCTACGATCAGTACGAATCTCCTTACTTCAATAGTGTTGGCGTATAAAGCGGATAGGAAGAAGCTCGGGAACAGAAGGAGGTGATGGTGTATTAGGACGTTACGGGGAAGGGATTTGGCACGGTTATTCGGTAGGGCTTAGGCAGGCGGGAACGGAGTATGGGCTGGATTAGTCGTGGCACGGGCTTTGTATGATGGATTCTCTTCTTTCACTCTCCTACTCTACCAAGCATTGCACAGTTTTGGAGGAGTGTCGTATTAAACGGAACGGGACGGAGCAGCTTGTTTTGAGGCATTGTATTAGATAGCACTCAAGGAAGCATGGCAGATACCATACAGTACTTTCAGCCTTCGGTCGTTTCTACCTGGACAGATATAGTGTGCCCAAGACCTTGCGGGCTTTCCCTAGGTAACAACACCGCTCTCGAAACACCGAAACACCGAAACACTCACCCCATGTCGGAGTCAGCCCCATTCGCCTCCATGCTGAGAAGCGGCTCCGTTCAGGGTATCAATGAGAGTACGTACCCCACCTGGAACACTTGGAGACCAGACGGGTTGTGCGGCTCTCACCGCTGTGAAACCACAGCCGGCAGCTGAACCGTCTGAGCCTCCTTCGGGTGGGTATTCCTAAACAGGCCATGCCGCTCAACTTACAAAGTAAGTCTCTGTGAGTTTTCGACGTTGCGCATGTAGCTAAAGTTACGTTAAAGGGGAAGGTCGAGGCACGTGTTCATAAGCGTCACAAACATATGATCTTAGCAGAGCTCGATGTATGAAACTCTGTTTCTTCAAGCAGCACCAAGCCGGCACGGCTTCGCGATGGGACCGACCGCCCAATTGGAGATTCCGGGATACAAGAAGTAGGTGGTGACAACCTGCATTCAACGTTGATTGGCCCATCTCATCAATGGCTGAACCTCCGTGATCGTCTCCCTCCTTCAGTCTGAGATGATCGCTGGCAGGTTCTCGCAGAAGAGGGTGAGAATGTTTGTTCTGCCACAGACAAGCAGGTGTCACAGTACTTACATGTCCATCACATGCCCGCGTTCGATCTCCCTACCCTTTCTACAATGTTCATATGTTTTCTACTCTCACTCACCGGCCGAGAGGACTGGCCTGGAGAATACATCAGAGATTGTACCTGCAGTTCAGATGGTTTCTCTCAGTTTTTCTGTTTGTTCCAGGCCACGCAATCCAGCTAGTCACATACGTTGTGATAGTCCTTAGGGTTGGAGGTTCTCAAGTTTCACCGTCAGACCAGGGAAGGGGTGTTGCTTGGGATGATGGGCCTTGACTTGTGGGCGCAAAGGTGCTTGGGGCTGGGCGGGTTTGGTCTGTTGGGGAACGCAATGTTTGTCGGCGGCTTGCTATCGGTAATCCCTGGAGATGTAACAGTATCACATTGGGTGGTTGGACGCCTCAAATGCACCTGTCCACACCGGCTACATGCGAACTCGCAGCTTCAGACCATTCTTCGCAATTTTCGCAGCCGCCAAGATGAGCGAGCCCCCTATGAATGCAGATCCACCAAAAGCTTGTGCGAACAAAGAACCACCATCGTTCTTTTGAATCAAAGCACCCACCAGAGGTGGGCCAGTCAAACGCGCGATAGATATGACGGAAAAGCACATGCCTGTCCACACTCCCATCTTGGTCAGATCGGAGGTCAGGCTCGCGCATGCCGCAGGAAACAGGCTTTGGATTCCCGCGGCAAAGAAGCCATAAGACACAAAAGGTGAAAAGGCTGCCGAGCGAGTCTACCGCGGCCCAGCAGTAGAGGAGCACACCGCATATCAACGCTACTGGCGTGAGGGTGTTGATTGGACCGAGCAGCCGGTCGGCTGTGAGGCCACAGATAAAACGACCTGGCAATCCGACGACATTCATGACGAGAAGGATGGTCAGAGAGGTCGAAGATGACACTTTAATAATGACTTTGCCGAAGGTGCTGATCTGAGTGCTCTGTCGGAATCCGACAGAAATGGCCTGTATTCGGTAAAGGACTCACATAAAAGTATGCAAAATAAACTGCCCATAAGTTGAGGAACATGCCCACACAGAACAGAGAGTACGGTAATTCCTTGAAAGCATTCCACTCCACCAAAGGCCCAGTCCGCCGCGGTGGAAGACGAACATGAGCGATAGAAAGCACCACCACAGAGTTGAAACAGATGACGAAAGCCATGATCCTCACCGTCCAAGCGAAGCCGATCTTGGAGAGGAGCTGCTGTGCAACCACCGGGAACATCATGCCGCCTGTCGCACCTCCCGAGGCAGCGCACGCCATGGCGACCATGCAATTTCTCGAGAAATCCGTCCGCCACCGAGGAGATGGTCGGGCAGCAAAGCAGCCCATCTCCCAGCCCCTTGCAGATGCCTTGAGCCAAGAAAAAGCTGCCAGTACTGAGTCGAAGCGGAAGTCATGAAGACTGCAAGGCCCTGAAGCAAGGAGCCGGCAACCAGGACCGCGTGATAGTAGCCGGCGTCGAGAGCCCTGCCAAAAAACATGCCGATCAAACATACCAGGAAAATCTGCACTGATCCGATCCACAATATGGTGGAGGGCGTGGCGCCTAGAGTGGTGGTGTAGTATGACTGAAAGTTCCCAAATGAGGTGAGTTAGCCCCAGCTGTTGATCAGTACTAGGTGTCCCATCAAGACCTGGGTCCAAGCTTGAAGACCCCCGTCGGAGAGGGGGGCCAGCCGGAGGGAGAATAGGCTATAGAAGCATGTGTCTGCAATCCACGGTGATAGACAGTAAAGGCGGAACGCAGTCAATTGTTTTTGACTATACTCGTCTCTCTCTCCAAAAACAATAGTACCGGGCTTCACTGGGCCATGAAAGTCCAGGAGCAAAACGGAGGGAAAGGCGAAGGATGGTTTGACCGGCATGGGGATTGTCTAGGTACCTAGACCAGCATTGGAGGAGGTGCGATTGCCCTAGATGCGGTGAGTAATAAGCGGTGTCCATAGACTCGACCATCAAGAAGAAAAGGAAAATCCAATGGCCAAGAACATGGCCAAGAACATGACCGCAGAGGAGCACTATAGATGACCAATTTTGCTGACCGTGCTCTCGAGCTTTCTGGGGGCCTCCGACGGCACAAAGGGCACAGCATACTGGTATGGGTACGGTAGGTATATATGCTGACACTGGATTATACGATTGTCAATGACCTCTTGCAGTCCTCTGGGTTTTGTTTGTCGTATTATTGTTAGCAGAAAAGTGTAGTAATAATGAGATTCTTGTACGATGAGATGCAACCTGCTAGATACAAATACAGTTATAGATACCTCCACCGCTGCAACCACCACCATCACCACCACCATACGACCGATGGGCTTGATGGGACGCAAGTCATACTAGATGTTCCCCGAGAGACCCACCAGCAGGCTGATTGTGATGCATGAGCGGCAGATATGTTACCTAAGAAGAATCACGCTCAAGCTTCCACTCGTTCAATCTTCCACACGTTCAATGTTCCACAAGTTCAGTCTCCACATCTTAACATCACGAGCCGTTCCGCCGTCAGCGTAAATTGGACGAAGGCTCCGATTCGGTCCCGAGTGGAGGCATGAATGACGAATACGAGCCCGAAAATTGTCGAGGTCACTCGACATTGAGTAGACCGTGCTGCGGCCTCCTCCTCTCACGTTAAGCTGCAACAATGGCGATAATTCGTGCGACCAGGGAGCAAGAAGGAGGCTGGGCAGGCTTAGAGTGCCCTAAGCGGTCTTACGTGGGAGAAATGACTGCTGAGTAGAATCTAGAACAGCAACTCCATTGGAGGCCAGCACTTCGAGTTGTGAACCTCACCGGATTGAAGCTTCAATAGCAGACTCATCGGCTGTATATAAGATGGCCTCGTGCCCCGAGGATCTCTGTGCGAAGTCCTACAGACCACAAGTGAATAAAACTTCTATCTCAAGCTTTCAGAATGTCGGATTCTTCAAACAGCAGTCTTCTATTCTGGAGAGACCTCACGCCTTTCCCCGTACCTCTGAAAGCCGCTGGACCTTCCTCACCAAGCATTCTCGTCATCGGGGGTGGAGTCACAGGTCTCGTCACTGCCTGGGTCCTGCTCGATCAAGGCTATCGAGTCACCATAGTTGCCAAAGAATGGGCTTCTTGGGGCAAGCAGCAACGCTTGACATCTCAGATAGCTGGCGCGCTTTGGGAGTTTCCTCCGGCGGTCTGCGGCCAACACACCGACGCTATTTCCTTGCAACACTCCAAAATGTGGTGCATGGTGGCCTACCATATCTGGGACGCACTGGCCGCTTCCAAAGAATTGTCTGAGCTTTCTGGGGTACGCATAAAAGGCGCCGACTTCTTCTTCCCACAGGTCATTGAAGAAGACATGAAACAGATGTCTAAGATGCTGGAGTTGATGGCTAGTGGTGTCAGAGGCTTCCGGCACGACGCCAGGATCATCAAGGAGCGGAACGTGAATGAGAGCTACGGAGCTATCGATGCATACGAACATCTTGCGCCAGTGATCGACACCGACCGATCTATGGAGTGGTTGACCGTACTTGTCGAACAGAAGGGCGCCAAGCTCGTTACCGAAACCATCGTCGGAGACTTGTTCGACCAAGAGCCCAGCTTGCGTGCCAATGCCAAGTAGAAAGCTAATGTTATCATCAATGCCACCGGTCTTGCCGGGACGGAGCTCGCAGGTGATCCTTCATGCTACCCCATCCGTGGCGGTCTTCTCCGAGTCATCAACGACGGCTCCGATTTCCCTAAGCTAGACCACGCCTTGACGACCACTGCCGATGCATTTCATAACTCGAATGAGATCGTCTTCATAGTCCCTCGGAATGACAGCATCCTGCTGATTGGAGGCTTCACGGAGCCAAACGAGCATCAGCTTTCTTTGACGGTCGAGTCGCCCATCGTCAAACGCATGCGCGCTCGCTGCGAGGCCTTCCTGCCGGATCTCAAGAAGGCACGCCTGGATCCGGAATATCCGCTCGCTCAAGGCCTGAGACCCTTCCGCCAACGAAACGTGCGAGTTGAGCGAGAGCTCAGGCCCCGTGAGTCACCAGCCACAGGGAATGCGGGATCAGTACCTAGTCGGATTGTTCACACGTATGGTCAAGGAGGATCTGGGTGGTCGCTATCGTTTGGATGCGCCGGCGATGTGGTGGCTCTCGTGGAAGAAGCTTTACAGGATCTTCCGCCGAGGCCCATGGCTATAGAGGCTGTGGCTGCAGAAGCTCCGGTGGCTTTCAGTGTGCCTGCAGTACAGCTCACTCACCACGAGCATACACATCGTCCAATGGCGAGGCTTTGATCGCGGGACTGTTGATGGACCGTGAGGAGGACATTGCGTGTCATGCAGAATATGTAACAACTTAGAAACGAGAAAAAAAATGTTGACCAAGAAGAGTAGACTATAACATGGTGGGGTTGTGAGGCCACAGCTGGCTTCTCTCAGATGCAGCAATGTGGGCTGATTATTGGCGCCCACTGACACTTGTTTTTGCAAGGCAGAATGACAGGGGTAAGCGACAAGGCAGCAGAAGGGCTGAGAAAGAGCATAAGGGAGTCAGCACAGAAAACATCTGTCGGTGGAGTTTGCGTGGAAGCCTCAGTCCAGGTATGCTGTATCCCTTGGGTACCGTAGGGAAGATATACGAATTATAGCGAATTATTAAGTATTACCTTATACAGATATATCTTTGCGTTGATAGAGAGGTTGTGATGATGTCATGGCATTCACTCAATCAATCCCTGTGCCATAGTCACAAACATATAGAGATACGTGTACTCTCACACTCTCCCCTACCTTTCCCAACTACCTTACCTACCTACAGTATCTTCACCACCTTACTTGCAACGTGTCATCCTGACTGACTTGCTGCTTGCTCTTCGCAACAATAACAATATACGAAGTAAATGACCACTTCATTATAACTTACCAAATACCTTCAAGGGTAACACCAACAAGGCTAAGTACGTTACTGCATCGCCCCAACCACCTTACTAAGACCCAAGAGCCTCTCCAGTGTGGTGTGAGGGGCAAAGCCTTATCACTTATCACTCATCACTCATCACACAACAGTTCGAGTAACATAACAAGGCCGCATTGCCCAACAAACCAACCGCTGCATTCCTACTGTCGGTATCCAGCCATCCAAGTTCAGTGTGCGGGCCATCTGATAGTTGTCGGCCAAGATGTCTATCATAATTAAGGAGCGGGAGCGTGAGCGTGAGCGTGACTTTGATGACGCTGTCTCATATCGTTCTTCGCAGCCAAAAACCTACAAAACCGTCAAGCGATATCGCATACCAGCTCGCGAGGAAGAAGAGGATCGACTGTCCATATACGAACGTGACCGTCGCACCGAACCTCGCATTCAAGAAACTCGCATTATCAGACGAAGTGAGCCAGAACCAGAGCCTCGGATTGAGCGCAATATCCGCATCGAACGCATCGAAAGAGAAAGGGAACCTGAAATTGAGCCTCGCCGATACGAGCGAGAGTATCGGTACGAGAGAGATGTTGAGCGTGAGGCGCCGAGACGTGATCCCTACAATTTGGAGCGCTATTCTCGATCTACCGAGTACTTCTCCCGTCCAGAGGCACCTCAACCCATCATCATTCGTCAGGAACCACAGCAGATTATCATCCAGGAAGCTCCGAGAGCCCCTATTATCATCCCGTCGAGGGAAGAATCCGAGTATCAGCTCGTCCAACGCGCTGAAGTCGAGGATCGTCAAGTCGCTCGGCGAGAACCGCAAAGAGAAGACGATTATTACTACGAGCGCAGAGTTCGCGAAGTGGACGGAGGGCGCCGGGACGATGACTATTACGAGGACGAGCGTGAGTATCGAAGACGCCGGGAAGTTAGTCCGCATGACTCCGTCTCTCAGTACGGTCGCGATCGAGACTACAGCAGCGACGATAGCATGGTCTACGTGAGGAGAGAGACTCGAGAAAGCTACGAACGAGACGAAAGCCCCCATCGTCGACGACATCTCGCTGAAGGAGCGATCGCCGGCCTTGGGGCGGCAGAGATCATCCGCCATCATCGAAAGAAGGAGGGTGAAGACACTTCCGCCGGGATCGGCCGTGTTGGTCGAGATCTTGGCGCTGCAGCCGTTGGTGCCGTGGGCGCCGAAGTCATCTCTCGTGCCAAGAGCCATCATCGTGAAAGCAAGAGTCGAAACGAGTCCAGAGAACGTGAAGGCCGTCGCAAACATCGTCACGGTCACCGCAGCAGATCTAGATCACACTCTCGGGTCAAACAGCTCGCTGGTCTCGGCCTCGGTGCTGCCGCTATCGCTGCGGCTGTCGGATATGCCGCCAAGAACAGAAACAAGAACAACAAGGACGACGACGACGACGACAAGGATGATAGACGTAGCCGATCGAGAACCCGGCGTCATTCTGTGTCAGGAACATCTGAAAGCGCTCACAATCCTGCCCATCGCAACAAGCGCATAGCCGAAGCTGCTGCGGGTGGTGCTGCCGTCGCGGCCCTGGTTGATCGTGCCCGCAGCAAGTCTCGCGGTGGACGCTCTCGGTCTCGCAGCAAGGTCCGTAGAGGAATCCCCGTCGTTGCCGCTGGTTTGGGCAGTGCTGCCATCGCGGGGCTTTACGAGCAAAAGAAAGCCAAGAACGAGGAAAAGGAAACCAAACGCGAGGAGCGGAGGAGATCAAGATCCAGGTCCAGATCTAGATCCAGGTCCGTAGCCTATTCCGATGGCGGCCCGCGTAGCGCATCAGCGGGTGACCGTGGTCTCATAGAGTATGGTGATGAACCTGTCTACAGCAACGGTGCGGCTGGAGCCGTCTACGGGCGTCCGGCCAGTCAGGCAGGGTTTTACGGGCAGCCCGTTCCTAATGATATCATTCCTGCCGCTGCCGCTGGAGCGGCGTATGGCGCAGCAAGGGCTCAGACTTTTCCGAGGGAGAGGAGCAGGAGCCGAAGCAGGAGTAGGGACA
>JAABVA010006421.1_pt1 | contig 10418 bp, 15 predicted proteins | sample 5560331 | NCBI WGS metagenome assembly JAABVA01 (sample SAMN12812661, study PRJNA571458) | rock metagenome | isolation source: Antarctica rocks | place: Antarctica: Victoria Land, Mt New Zealand sud | collected 2016-01-07 | reverse complement strand
CTCCATGACCTCCTGCAGGCCGCTACCAACATGCATCGCCGCCTCGCCCATTCCAGACGCAAACGACAGCCGTATGTCCGCTATCCCGTGCGCGGCTAATTTAACGCCAATGCGCTCTCCCCCCCTCCCCGGTTCTTGCTGCCCTCGCCTCGCCCGCGGCATTCCCGGCTTCGCCTACGCCTGGTCGCGTCCGGTCAGCACCCGCCAGGCGGCGTTGTCCTGGTCCTCGGCCAGCAGCAGCAGCGCGGCCTCGTGCCGCCGTTGCTGCTCTTCGAGCCTCCGCACCAGGCGCAGCAGCCCGCGCACGCCGAGTTGGTCGGCCTCGGCGTCCAGCGCGGCCTCGCGGGCTTCCCTCTCTGCTTTCCACCCGGCCTCCGCAGCCTGGCGGAAGGCGAGCAGCTCATCCCTGTGCGCCTCGAACGTTTCCGTGGTTTCGATGTCCCAGCAGGGATCGCGCAGCCAGCCGGCCTTGAGGGTCTCGATCTCATGACGGGTTTTCATAGCCCCTCTCCTGTCTTGCGGGCTTGGGTGCGATTCGGAGCCCGGACGTGCTGCGGGCCTGGCGCCCGTCTCCCGAGCCAGCCGCCGCTGACCGGCTTCGGCGGCCCGAAGGCGGCGACGGCCTGGCTGACCGGGATCGTGACCGCGGCCGGCCGCGCCCGACCGTCGTCGATGACCATGCGGCCCGTCTCGAAGCCGTGCAGCAGGTCGAGCAGGTAAGATGGATCGCCGGGCAGCCAGCGGTGCCCGTTCCAGTAGTCCAGCAACGCCCGCCGCGTCGCCGGCTCGTGCCGGTCGAGCAGTGCCCTTGCCTTGCGCCACAGCGCGGCGCGGCGGTCGCGGTCGGCTTGCTCCCACGTGATCCAGTTCGCGACGCGGGTGGTCATCACCTCGTCGATGGGGGGCTGGGTCTCGGCGATCAGCGGGGCGAGCAGCGGCAGCTTGTCGCGCTGGCGCCGCTGCAGCCGTACCGCTGCCGCGCGCTTGCGGCCTGTGACGGTGTACTCGCACCGCGGCCGGCGGGTGAACCTCATGACACGCCATCATGCGGCAGGGGCACAGCGGCGGCAGCGCCGCAACGAGCGGGCGTTCATGTCCCCGCTGTCAGCAGGCGCACCATCCAGGCGTCGACGTCCCTGACGGCGATCCAGTCGCGGCGGCCGCCGTCAGGCTCGGTTCCGCAGAACTTTTCGCTTAGAAGATGGGCTCGTAGCTCGATTGCGATCTGGGTCTTCGCCGCCGCTTCCGCTCTTGCAGCGGCAAGCTCGGCTTGCAGGCGGGCGATGAAGTTCATCGCAGCATGCTCCCGGCATCAGTCAGCACTCCGCGGTCGACGTGCTTTACCGCCTCCCTGGCCTGCTTCGGGCTCATCAGCTTGGTCGAGGTGAGCGCGTCGGCCGGCGTTGGCCAGATCCGGCTCTTGGCGCCCTGCATGACGGTGAGCGGCTTCAGCCGCCAGCCGAGCGGGTTGCCGAGCCGGTCGCGCACGCGCACCACGAAGGCCGCCGCGCCGGCGCCGGGCTGCGTCATCCGGTCGAGCTGGTAGCTGTCGTCGTTCACGCGCACAACGGCATAGTCTGTTGGTTGTCCCATGATGAGGTTCCTGCGATGCGGCCCTGCTGGTCGGCACGGCGGCGTTCAATCGGTGACGATCATCCCGGCCCGCTGCGCGTCGCGGGCATAGGCGCTGAGCGGCTTCCGGGCCGTGAAGCGCGGGTCCCGCGCGACGCGCAGCCCGAGCCTGCCGCGGACGATCACGACCCCGTCCAGGTAGAGGAAGCCGGTTTCGGGGTAGCCCAGCCCGAGGTCGCTGAGGCCCCAGGCAACCTCGGGACACTCCGGTTCAATGTGCGCCAACAGCCACGTGTAGGCCGCGTCCGGCGTGAACAGCTTCACGACCGGATACGGGTCATAGTCCTCGTCCGCATTGTATGTGGCACCGTTGGCGAGCAACTGCGCGCGCTGCTCCTCCGTGATGAGCGGGGTCATGCCGGTCTCCTCCGTGTGTGGTTGCAATCGCTGGCTGCCTGGGGCAGCCGGTATCTGTCCTGGCCGGGACGTCAGCAGTCGGCCTGCGGGGTCCGCAGCCTGGCCAGCAGGTCCTGGGCGTCCTGCCAGCAGGGCGCGCTCCAGCCGCCCATGTGCGCGGACCAGTCGAGCAGCGCCGCCAGGACGGCGCGGAGCTGCGGGGCGGCCGCGATCAGCATGGCGTGGGCGACGTCCTCCTCGTCCAGCAGGCGTGCGACCCTCTCGGGCGTAGCCTGCCATTCCAGGTGGCCGGGGATGACGCAGACGATGCGGCCGGCTGGCCCGTCCTCGGCATCGACGATCGGCAGCGAGCCGTCCTGCCCGGCGCATGGGGGGAGCAGACGGTCGATGTGCCAGTGCGCGTTCATGCGCCCGCTCCTGCGCCTGGACCGGTGACGCCGGGCATGTTGACGACCTCGGCGCCGGCCGCGTGGTGGAGCGCTGCGGCGGTGCGCAGCGGGCCATACGCCCAGCCATAGAACGGCCGTGCGTCCACGCGCTCGCCGGGACCGGGCCTCGGTTCATCACGTGCGACCCGGATCTCGGTCTCGACATCCAGCCCGCGTATGTCGATCACTGGCAGGCCGGCGGCGATGCAGGCTGCCTTGGCCGACTCCGCGTCAATGCCTGTGAGCCGGACGCCGGGCGCGAAACAGAGCACGGGGCCGCCCCCGCCGAGGAACAGGTGCCCGTCCTCGAAGGTCAGTGCCTGGCGGATCCAAGCGTCGATGTCGCGCAGGCTGTGCGAGGGATCGGCCGTCATGCCGCCCTCGCCGTCACGGCCTGCGCGGCATCCGGACTGCTGGCCTCGCCGCGGTCGTCAGCGTCTGGCGACGCATCCGCGTAGTCGGGATGCAACGCCAGCATCCAGTCCGCCGCTTTCTGGGCTGCGGCGGCAGCCTTGAACACGGCGCGGTTGTCCGCCTTCAGCACGTCGAGCCATGATTGCAGGTAGCTCGCGTGGTTCTCGATCTCGCACGGCAGCGCGAGGGCCGCTCCGACGAAAACTGAGGTTAAATCACTAATCAGTTCTTCGAACGCATAGGCGTGGTTGCCGAACCGGCCGCTGAGGTCGCGGTCCAGCCGGCTTTTATGGCCTGAAGCGTGCGCGAGCTCATGCAGCAGTGTGGCGGCGTAGCCCTCCGGCGTGCGGAAGGCTGCGGCGGGCGGCATTCCGATGAAATCATAGGCCGGAGCATAGTAGGCGCGGTCGCCCCCGGTCCGCACCGGGACGCCGCTGGCGGCCACGATCAGTTCCGGCGCCTCCGGCTTGCGCCAGGGCGCATCCTCCAGCGCCGGAGCCTGGTAGCCAGGGATCCCCTGCACCTGGCTGGCGTGGAAAACGGTGAAGCCGCGCAGCATCGCAACCCGCCGCACCGTGCCCTCGTCGTCGCCCTGCTCGCCGGCGTCTGAGGCGTCGCGTGCTTCGAGCCGCTTGAAGAACACGACGGGAGTGCCCGTCTCGCCTGCTTGCACCTGCCATCCGCGATCAGACGCTTGTTTGTAGGTCATCCAGCGCGGGTCGTCGCTTGCGTGCGCCCGCTGGGTCATCGACAGCAGCATGGCATTCACGCCGCGGTAGGCACGGCAGCTGACCGCATTGCACGGCATCCCCGGCATGGTGGTGCGCGCACCGGCGACCCAGGGCCGGCGCCAGGGCGTGGTGCCTGCTTCGAGTGCCGCGATGATCCGGTCGGTGACGGCCTGGTAGTGATCCCTTGGGGCGGCCTTGTCGCCGCGCTCCGTCCTGCTGCTTCTCGCCATGGTGGTGTTCCTCCTCTCTGAACACCTCCGCGCGAGCCGCGGCCCGTCCGCCGGGGCAAGGGCGCCGCGCTTGCGGCGGGATCGCAGCCGGCCTAGCGTAGCGGCCGGCGCGACCCACCCCTTGCGGCGGCGGACGGGGTGCGGCAGCTCTCCCGTCTCCTGTCGGCTCGCCCTCCCTGCTACTCTTCTCCGCCTGCCTCATCCCGTTCGTGTCGTTCCATCCGCGGCGTCGCCTATCGCCAGCAGCGAGGCGAGCGTCACGGCAGGCCGGCCGCGCCTTGGTCCGCGGGGAGCCTTGTTCGTCCGCGCGCTGAACGGGATTTCCATGCGGATGGCGTGCTTGCTGACCACGGCAGGGTCCCGGTCGAGCGCCTTGCTGAGATCGGTGATCGAGGTGCCGTGGCGCCAGGCGATGCGCATCGCCCGCTCCTCCTCATCGCTGAACGCCCGCATGAAGCCGTGCTTCAGACCTAGGGAGAACGCCTTGTTGTAGACGCCACTCTTGGCCCGGCCGAGCCGTCGCGCCAGCTCCGGCGTCGGCACGGTGCCGTAGTCCCGGCGCAGGATGGTGATATCCGCCTCCGTCCAAGGCGGTTCGATGCGCCAGCCGTTCGGCCGGGCGTGCGTGCCCTGCAGGCCGAGCTCGCCGGCGCGGTGCGTGATCGAGGTCTTGCTCCGTGCCAGCCGCGTGCGCAGCGGCGTCAGGCTCTTGCCGTGTGCGTAGGCGTCGCGCAGCAGGTCGTCTTCCTCGGCCAGCCAGGCGCGGCCCCAGCCCCGTCCGTAGCCGAGAGTCCGCAGCGTTTGGCCGACGGTATGGCCCTTGCGGCGCGGGAAACCCTCGGCTTCGAGCCGGTCGGCAATGGCGGCGTATTGGATGCCGGTCTCGGCCAGGGCGAGCGCCCGCTGCTGCTCGGTGCCGGACCAGCCACGCGGGCCGTTGGCGTGCTTGATCTCTAGCCGGCTCGCCACGGTGGCGATGCCGGACGCGGGCCGGCCGATCAGCACGCCGAGCTGGGCGACCGGGACGCCCTTGGCGTAGGCCGCCCGGATCTGCGTAAGCTCCCATGCCGTATACGGCGACGCAGTTCCCTCGGTCAGTCCGAGCATGCCGGCGCGGGCGTAGACAGCCCCGCAAGACCGGCCGAGTGCCGCGGCAACCGCGCTGGTCGCCTCGGTCCCATAGTGCCGGGTCATGTACTCGTCATCGGGATCCGACCAGGGACGGCTGCTGTTCCGGCGCAAGCCGAGTTCGGCGACTTTCGTCTGCACGGCGGGGAGCGTGCGGCCGAGCCGCACGGCGACCTCGCTGAGGTCCTCGTCGTCGCCGAACCATGCTCGCAGCCTGTCGATCTCCTCGGGCAGCCAGGCGTCCCCGCGGTAGGCCAACTCGCGCAGCGGCAGGCCCGGGCCGTCCCGGGTCGAAGCCGGGCAGGGCGTCAGCTCGATCAGGTCGAAGGGCAGGTCGAACAGGGTCATACAAGCCCCACCACGTTGGCGTCCGACCCGCGCAGCCGCAGCCGCGCCGAGAGGCGGGCGATCCGCGCCTCGCCCCGCGGCATGGTGTCGACCGCGCCGGCCGAGCCCAGCAAGTCGAGCGCGCCGTGGATTGCGTCCGTCTCTGCGCCGAGATGCCGCGCGAGGTCGGCCGCCGTCGTCGCGTTCGGGCTGATGGCCCGCAGCGCCGCGACGATGCGCACGGCGTCGGCGGCGTGCGGTTCCAAGAGGAAGCCATCAAGGGCGCGCAGGCCGCCGCGGACCGGCAGGACAGGCGAGGCCGCGCGGCCGGCGTCGCGCAGCGCATCGAGATCGAGCAGCCCGCGCGCCTCGTCGGGCGTCACGTCGGCCGACGCCACCAGGTCTGGTGTGGCGCCGACATGGCGTGTCACCGTGGGTGCGATCCGCACCAGGGTGGGCAGCTTGCACAGTGCGGGCCCGAAGGCGTAGAACTCGCCTGGGCGGAGGTCGCGCAATGCACTCGCCCGGTCCGACCCGAAACCAAGCAGGTCGCCGGCACGGGTGATGTCTCGGTCGAACACATTCAATCCTAGCATCACGTTGTGCATTTCGCTTACGACGCTTGACGCTAGCTTTGCCAGCCGTTGCGTTGCGATGACCGGGCTGATGCCGCGCTTGCGCCCGCGGCTGCACAGGTCGGTCATCGTGGCGACGCCGAGCCGGCGTGTTTCGGCGTCCCGGGCGGACGCCGCCAAGTGTGGGGCGAGCAAATGGGCTTCGTCGACCGCAACGAGCACGGTGTTCGCAAAATGTTCGCGTGGCACGGCGAGTAGCCCGGCGAAGAATGCCGCTGCCTTGTTTATTCTTTCGTCCGGTTCGAGGTCGGACAGGTCGAGGTGCAACGGGAGCCGGTGCTGACGCGCGCGCGACGCCGCTGCGGTTAGTCCGTCCGGGGCGAGCTCGGTGGCGCGGATGGTCGCCGCTCCGATGTGCCGGGCAAGGTTCTCGAATTCGTTTTCTGGATCGATGATCATAGTTGTCAAATAATCGTGGGCCTCTTCAACCAGATGGCGAAGCAACATGCTCTTGCCTGCGCCTGACGATCCCTGGATCAGGCAGCGCCCGGCGAGCAGACGGTTGAGGTCGAGGTGCAGCGTGCCGCGGCCGGTCTCGCCGAGCGGGATGCTCGGCCCATCGGGTTCCGGCAAGGCTGGTCCGGGCATCGTGGCATGCTCTGCCTGGGGGGTGCCGGCGGATGCGGCAGCGGCACGGACGGCCAGCGGCCCCTCCCCTTCTACGCGCCCGGCGGCGACCAGCCGCTGCTGGACGGCTCGGGTGACCGGGAAGTCCGGGTCGGTGCGGCGAAACAGTCGTGCATCGTCCATCATGGCGGGGTGCTCCTCTTTTCGGGGATCTTCGGCCGCTGCCTGCGCCGCATCCCGTTGGGCGGGGCAAGGGCCCGCGCAGCGCGGGCCGCTCGCGGCCGCACCCTTGCGGCGTGCGACGGGCATGCGGCAGGCCTCGGCGTGGGTCCGGATGCGGCCGTCAGCCCAACGGCGCGCTCCAGGACGGCCCCGGATCGGTGTCGCCGATCCGCGCCCAGTCCGGCAGCGCGGCCGGCGTCGCACGGGGTGGCGCGGCGGGCGCCTTCGGCTTGGGCCGCAGCGTCCGCGACCAGCGCACCTTGTCGCCAGCGTTGCTGTTGCTCCGGCGTCGTCGTGCGCCGTGCCAGCCCCGGCCGCGCACCACGCAGTTGCGTGCGAAGCCGATGGGCCGCAGGTCAAGCTGCCAATCCAGCATGGGATGGCAGCCCTGGTCGTCGCTGACCCGGCGCAGGCGGTGACCGGTCAGTTCCTCCGCACCAAGCCGGCGCAGCAGATCGCGGCCCCAGGCAGGATCGTCGTTGATCCCGGCTGACACGCTGTCCAAAACCCCCTCACAGCAGTGTTCAGGGTGAAGTGGTTATCCTCCCAGATCTCCTCGATTTCCAGCACTTCGGGATCGCCGCACCAGCAGCAGAGCGGGGTCACGGCTGCACCAGGAAGAAGTCGGTGTCGTCGCAGAGTGCCCTCAGGGCATCGGCGGCCTGTTCGTGCCCGGCGGCCTCGCTTTCAAGCTGCCGGGCCAGGCTGGGGTCGCGGCCCATTGAGGCGCGCAGGCTTTCCGCCTTCTCGCGCCCGGGCGCATCGGGATGCAGGATCGGCAGCCCTTCCAGCGGGCGCGCGTCGGAATCCAGCAGGACGTAGTCGCACCTCAATCGCTGTGCGCAGCGCATCACGGCGAGCAGATCGGCCGGGACCGGCTCGGCCGGCACCAGGCCGGCGTAGAGGAACCAGCCATGGCGCGTGCGGCCACCCAGAATCTCGGCGCTGCGGCTCGCCGGGTCACGCACGGCCGTGTCGGTCGTCTGCGCGTCCAGCCAAGCCCACGTCTCCGCCGAAAGATGGCAACTGCTGACATCCAGGGTGCGTCGGACGGCCGCCGTGTCCGCATTGTGGCGAGGGCGGACGGGCATGGATCCGGCGTTGCCGCTGCCGGGTTCAGGCAGGCAGGAGAGCTGTGTCGGCGCTTGCGGCATTCTCGGTCTCCGAACGGTGAAAAGGCCCACACGAAGCGGGCCTCCGGGGATGGGCATGGGGCAGCACGCCCCTCGACAGGCGTTGCCTGTTCTGGAGTGTGCCAAGACGGGTCCGCCAGGCGATCCCGCCCATGGACGGGCGGGAAGCCCGGCTGTGATGCGTCGTGGTCAGTCGGCCTGGGTCTCTGGCTCCGTCTCGGCGACGGCCGTGTGGTCGCGGTCGAGGTCATAGTTGATCCTGTGAAGGCCGGGGCCGACATGGTGGGAAACGCCGCTCTCAGTAAGAAACATTCCTTTACCGCACTGACGGCAGAACAGCTCCCGTTCGGCCTCGGCCATGGCCGCAAGGTGCGCGCGCAGGCAGTCGGCGACGCTGGGGTCGGCCGCGATCAGGCCGTCGATGAAGCCGCGCAGCACAAAGGCCTGGCTGTCGGCGTTCCAGCCCTGCGCCTCGATCGTCGGCTGCAGGATTGTTTCTGCCGATGCCGCGCCGGCCTCCCCTGCACTGAGTTTCTCGTCAAGCCAGTGCCCGGTGTCCACCCAGTCCACGCTGGTGCGTCGGCCGAGGTCCAGCACCTGCGCGCCTCCGCCAAAACCATCCAAACACGCCTTAGAACACCAGAGTCCCCAGTGGAAGCCCCAAAGTCCCGCAAGGCCAAACGCTTCGGCACATCGGAAAACGTAAGCGATGACGTGCTCGGGGTCGCCGCCCCGCCGTTGTCCCACAGCCAGACGGCATCGCTCCCGGGTTCGTCCTGCTTCGCCAAGAAGCCGACCGTCTGGCCGTCGGCATCAAGCTCGTCCTCGAACTGGGCGTAGAGGGCGAGCGCCGCCTCCATGTTGGCGGCGCCGACCGGGAGAAGGACCGAAAACGATGTGTAATAATCTGCCATGATGGTCTCCAGAACAACGAAGGCCCGCACTGGGGCGGGCCTTCTGGGGTGATGCGAAACGGGTCAGGCCGGTTGATGATCTGCCTCGATGATGCCGAGCGGGTTCCCGCTTGGCGGGTGCAGTTCGTAGATCAGCACAGGCTCCCCGCTGTCGCGGTCGTGGCGGGTGGCCCTGTTGTTGGTGAAGCTCCAATCGCGCGCCGGGCCGAACCACAGCCAGCTCGTCGTCGATCGCCTCGCCGCTTGCAGTTCTGTCGTTCATCGGTGCTCCCTTTCGTTCTGCTGAACACCTCCCCGCGGGCCGTGGCCCGGCCGCCGGGGCAAGGGCGCGCGTAGCGCGGGCCGCAGGCCCTTGTCCTTGCGGCGGCGGGCGGGGTGCGGCAGCCCTTCCCGCGTCGGTCCCTCCCCTGTTTTCGTCTATCAGTCGGGGTTCCGCTGCGTCTCGCCGGCCCTCATCGCTCTTGCGCGAGCCACGCCCGCAGCCGTGCGCGCATGAGGCCGATCGGGGCGTTGATCACAATCAGGGGGGCATCAGCGGCGACCTGGCGCATGGCGCGGAAGTCCGGCAGCCAGGAGCACGCGACGCGGACGTAGCGGTGGCCGCCGCAGACCGCGACATCGCGGAACGGCTGGCCCAGCTCGCGCTCCAGCAGCGTCAGCACACCCGACGGCGACCGTTGGGGGCCGTGCCGCGTCGCCGCGCGCAGCTTGGCCGCCCTCGTCATCCGGCTGTCTTGCGGCAGCTCAGGATAAGGAAGCCAAGTGTTGCCCGCGATCATGCGGTCTGCGTCCGCGTCGGTCAGCACCCGGTCGTAGTAGGGCAGCACGTCGCGGGCGTCACCCAGGCCGAACTTGGCCGACAAATAGCAGACGAACGCCCGCACGCCGTCCGGGTCGGCCGCGCGCAGCGTCTGTGTAAGACGGGTCATAAGCTGCAAGACTTGTCGGCATAAGCTGCAAAACAGAGCTTCGAGCTTCCTTCTGTGGTCTGTCATGCGAGACCACGCCGCGAGGTCGGGTTGCGACCGAGGCTGTGTAAAAACGTCCTCGCCTTAAAACGTGAGTAGGAATTTCGTCTTTGGACGGATTGCCAAAGCCGGAAGCTTGCTCTTCAGGTTCGAATGCGGCCCAACAGGTCCGTCACCTTCTATCGCGACGTGGTAGGCCTCGAACTGGCCCATACTGTGCCAAAACGCCATGCGGCCTTCTTCTGGATTGGTGGCCGTGACAGGTCCATGCTCGGGCTCTGGTGCATCCACAGCTCCCCGGTGTTCATGCGGCTCCACATCGCATTCTCGGTCACGCTGGATGATGTGAGCCGCTCGGTGGATGCTCTTCGGTTGAGGGGCCTGACACCACGCAACGGCGGCGGGGGACCCAGGGCTGTTCAACGCTGCTGGGTCGGCTTTACTGGGTCCGCCCTGCCACACATCCGAGGCGAAGTGAGATGACTGATCCAAGAGGGATTTCCGAACCAGAGAATGTCTGACCTATGCGGCGGCAACTGGGTTGGAGGTTGCCGTGGCTGTGTTTTCGCCGTTGTTGGATGTGCTGGCGGACGTTCCTGATCCGCGCCGGGCGCAGGGACAGCTCTACAAGCTACCCCACGTGCTGCTGTTTGCCATCCTCGCCATCGTGACCGGCTGCAACTCCTATCGTGGCATCGTCACCTTCATCGCCGTCCACCGCCGCAAGCTGAA
>JAABVA010006420.1_pt1 | contig 10418 bp, 10 predicted proteins | sample 5560331 | NCBI WGS metagenome assembly JAABVA01 (sample SAMN12812661, study PRJNA571458) | rock metagenome | isolation source: Antarctica rocks | place: Antarctica: Victoria Land, Mt New Zealand sud | collected 2016-01-07 | reverse complement strand
GTGCGCGGCCGGCCGCCCGCGCCGGCGCCGCCGCTGCCGTCAAGGCCGGCTGGCGCCCACTGCCGCACCACCGCCGCGCCGCTCATCTCTATAACCGGACGCCATGGGCGCACCAGCGACCGATCACCATCACCACCTGCCCCTGCGCTCGGCCGATCCCGGCAGCCGGCATGGATGCCCGCAGCGTCACCATCAGCGTCGGCCGCCCGCCCTCCCATGCGCCCCCTGCCACCGCCGTCTGCAGGCGCGCGCCCCGCCGCAGCCGCGGCAGCCCACTCGCCAGCGAGTCCAGGTGAGGCGCCGTGCCCCGGGCCGCCCGAGCCCTCCGCAGGGAAACGCAGGCCAAGCCGCAGCGGCCGGGGGAGCAGCAGCGCATCAGGGCCGGCGGCGCCGAGCGGCGACAGCGACAGCGCGGGCGCCAGCAGGCGCAGCAGGTGCTCCGGCCGCACGCCGCGCGCCGTCAGGAAGGCCTCGGGGTCCTGGCGCGCGCCAGGGCGCTGTCAAGCCTTGTGCCTGCGCTCACACTCGAGCCTTTCCACTGGCGAGCTTCTGCTGTATCTCTCAAGTACGGGGGACACGGGCAAACGCATTCATAGTCTGAATCTATACATTGTGGACTAGTGCAGGTCGCGCGCGGCCCCTGGCCACATGCATTTGACAGCATCCGAGGGGAGCAGGCAAGCGAGGGGCGCAGTCCCGAGCATCCACAGTGCAAGGCACCAGGCACTCGGCACCGTGCGCCAGACTGGGCGACGCGGCAGGCAGAGCCGCCGATGCATGCCAGTGATGGGGAGCGCGCCTCCCCCTCCGGACCGAACGCGACCAGGCCCGGGTGGCGCGCGAGGACAGGCCCTAGCTCGGCCGCGGGCACGCCCATCGCACGCAGCGCCGCCAGCTGCTCGCGCAGCCCGGCCGCCAGCAGCGACGGGTGAGCGGCCGCAGCGCCGCCCAGTGCGGCGCGGCCGACGCCCAGCGACTCCAGCAATGCCGCCTGCGGCAGAGCGCACTGTTTCAAGAGTCCGGCGCATCAGGGCTGCCGGCAGGGCGTGAAGGTCCCCCCTCGGGCCGGCCCTCTGCACACTTGCATGCGGAGATTGCACTTGTGTGCTGTGTGCTGCATCGCTGACGCTGCGCTGCAGCAGTGCGAGTGCGAGAAAACAAGGGCGTCCTCACACCGCGCAAGCGCAGGGTTAGGGCACCTGCGCTTCCAGCTCCGCCGCCGTGCAGAGCAGCAGCTGCGGCGCCGCCGCAAGCACGCGCGCGAGCGCGGCCAGCGGCACGCCCAGCCGCAGCAGCGCCGCCCGCAGCGGCAGCAGCCGCGCCTCCAGGGGCAGCGTCAGCACACTCGGCGCCGCGCGCAGGACCTAGAGGGTGGCAACAGTTAGCAGGGTGTTCCACTGGTTTGTCACGCGGTCTGGCAGCACGCGTCGTGTATCGGCAGCTGTGCTGGTTGAGACCTAAATTGCTGGTGTATCAACATGCTGGCATCCCGTGTCCCCCAGTCATCACTGTGCATCTCATGTGAATCATCACCACAACAGTTGCACTGCTCCTAGCCTGCTGGAGTGCGTACCGTGCACATGTCAGTGCGCCCCAGCCCCGCGGACGCCAGGAACGCGACAACCATCCGCGCGCCGCGCGCGCCCAGCAGCGCTGGGCAAGCCAGCACCGCCGCGCGCGCGTCCGCAGCGCGCAGGCCGGCGTCTGCCAGCAGCGCGAGCTGCGCCTCCAGCGCGTCTGCACCCACCCACAGCGCCTGCGATGCAGCAGCGCGCTGGCTGTTCAGGGCGGCGGCCGCGCCGCCGGTACCTCACACGCACTCTGCCTGGCCCCTGCCAAGCGCATGCGCTTGCACTGCCTACATCGCATTGCCCTATCCTCACCCTACCCTCTCCATGCTAGGGCCCGGGCATGCCTGCGGGTAGGCGTCCACGAGGCCGGGCAGGTGCGCAGCCGGGACGCCCGCGCGGGCCACCAGCGCCGCGGCGGACGCGCGCAGCTGGCGCAGCGGCGCGCCGCGCAGCTCGGGCGCGCGCCGCAGCAGCTCGGCCGCGCGGCTGGCGCGCACGCCCAGGGCCGCCAGGAAGCCTAGCTTGGCGCAGAAGGGCGAGCGCTCCTCGCACGGGACTGTCACGGCGCTCTGCAACCCTTCTGACGCCGATGTGGCGCCGGTGAGCGGCTGAAAACCGGACAGGCTGTCCAATTGTGGGTGGCCGCCGCCAAGGCCCAGATGCATGCTAAAGGGCGAAGAGTCCTCGCCATTGGCTGCATGCACTCGGGCCGTCCGCTGCCTGGGTGCGGGACTGTGTGCGCTGTCTGCGCAGCCGCCGACGGTGGCAGCGGCCGCCGCGGCAAACTCGGGCGCCAGCTCCGCAGCGAGCGCATTCATGGCCGCGACGCCTGCACATGACAGCGGGAGCAAGTGGGCTGAGCACGGCCAGGCACAAAGCGCAGCCCTTGTGCGCTAGCAGCACCACGCAGCACACATGGACCTCGGGCAGCCCATTGTTGCGAGCCTTCTCGCTCGGTGTGCCAGGCAGAACCATGCTGGTCAACGCCCGCAGAGGCCCACAGGCAGCGCGAGCCAACCAGACAAAGGCAAGCACCGGCAGCAGGCTGCACCGGGCCGCCCCCAAACTGCCAAGAAGCTTCAGCGCACCGACGCCGCGCGCTTGAAGCCAGGCAATGACGGCAGGCAGCTCCCCGCCTGGCGCCAAAGCGGCCGGCGCGTCGCGCACGACGCCCGCCAGAACGTCCTCCCGCACGCCCAGCCGGTGCAGCTGCTGCGCGGCCGGCAGCCGCAGGACGCCGATGCTCCACTGCTCGGCGCCCGCCGGCTGCGCGACTGGCAGGCGCAGCAGCGGCGCCTGGGCGGGCTCTGCAGCGCCGCGGCCGGGCGCCGACGCGAGCGGATCCGGCAGCGCCGGCGCCGCGACCAAGCGCAGCGGCGCGTGCACGGCAACGCCGCTCGCCTGCAGCACTCGCACCGGCAGCGCCAGCCGCGGCAGCACGGCCGCGCCGCCGAGCAGTTGCGGGAAGGCGTCCGCTGCAGCCGCGGCCCCTCCGTGCTCGGCAAAGCCGGCGCTCGCCAGCAGCGCCAGGTGCGCGACGGACAACCGCGCGCGGTCGTCGGCGGCATCGGCGGCCGCGGCAGCGGCCGGCGGCGCGGCGCCGCACGTCGGGGGGTCATCAGCGTCGGGCTCCTCAGCCGGCCCGCTCTGTCGTTCCTTGGGCGCGGGCGCGCCGGCGCCATGCTGCCGCTGACCGTCCCCGGCGCTCAAACGCCAGCCCTTGCCGCAGCTGCGCCGTGCGTGCAGCCGGGTGTGCGGCTGGGGGCATGCAGCTGGCGGCAGCGTGGGGCGCGGCGCGCGCAGCAGGCCCGCCATCGCCCGCCGCGGTGCTGCCTGCAGCCTGGTCACGCGCGGCAGGGCCAGCTTATGCCGAGCTGTGCGAAACTAGCAAAACTTATGGCAGGGGCAGGGCTGCCCAGCTACGCATGCTCGAGCGTACACACCAATAGCTAGAAGGCAACAAGGTCCAGTAGCATCGCAAGCACGCAGCGCGTGGAAGCCGGAGCGAAGCGCAGAGGGCAACGCACGGGGTCTGCAGCGTGACATGCTCACCCACCTGCAAGCTCAGCATACGGCACCGCGACCCACCTCCACGCTCTGGCTTGTGATTTCCCTCCCGGAGGCTCCAGCTCTATTGCCCTGCATGTGCAATATGAAAGAAACCTATTACCCACCCTACCCTTAGCAGCAGCGTTGCGCCTGCGCCTGCCACTGATGCGCCTGCCACTGTGGTAGGAAGGAAGGCTCAGGACTGAGTGCCCGCACAGACAATGGCAGACATGGACGACATCCCCACCACCTCGCTTGGAGAAGGCGATGAGGGTGCGCTTGGCTGCAGCCCATGCTGTTCCAATGCTGTTCTTTTTTGGCGTCTTGTTAAATGGCTGGTGCGGCTGTAACAGGTCTCGAGGACGAGGCGGACACCGGGTTTGATGAAGTAGGAAGGGAGCGACCGCTTCCGGTGAGCAGCCGCGCATGATCATGCAGTTCTAGAAAGTTCCCCGTTGTGCCGCACAGGAGAGGTAGGGCTCCTGCATGTGATGGAGCAAGTGCAAACGCGGTGCCTTGTAGAACTTGAGGCTGCATCGCGCGCTGGGCGAATGTGCTCTATCAGGATGGTCTATGCATTAGGCTTGGGATGCGTCATTTCGCAGCGTCGACTGTGCGCTGGACACAGACTACGATACCCGAGTGTTACACCGCCCATCTGGCTCGCTGCCGCCGCGCAACAGGGAACAGACGGTGGAGTGGTCAAAAAGCTGCTGCGGGAGGGCGCCGGCTGGGAGCAGCCGGAAAAGGGCGACAAGGTCCAAGGTAAGTCATGTTATTTACCCGTAGCGTGCTTGGCGCCAATAGCATGCAAACAATGCCCTCCTGGCGCCATAACGCACGGTGCCGTAAGCGCCCATTGCCTTGGCTTAGGGGCTGACATGAGACGGCGCGCGCTGCAGTGCACTATGTCGGTACGCTGGCGTCTGATGGCAGCGTCTTTGATTCATCGCGGGAGCGGGACGAGCCCTTCAGCTTCACGCTGGGGCAAGGTAGGCGCTTGGCCTGCTTAGCAGCGTACCGCCCACTATCAGCGGCGCTTGTTGAAGCACACAGTGCGTTGCATACCCTTTGCACAAGATATGTATCGTGCAGCTCTCAAACATGCCCAGGAGTCGGTGCGTCTCAGCACAACGATAGAATGCTGCGCTGGTGCTTTAGCTGCGTGTGTGCTGCTGTTGCACTGCGTATGTCAGAATGCACTAGGCATAGTCACAGGTCTTGATTCGGTGGTGAGTGCCTGCATGCCTGCGCACGCTTCTCTACAGACCGTGCCACATGCTCGTTTTCAGGCATTGTTCGAGTGCATTGCATCAGGGCACGCTGCATTTCTGCATCCAAGCTGCTGTCATGTGCGTGGCCACATTTAAGGCAGGCTCTGCTACAGGCTCTGCCACTGAGGGCAGATTGCAACTGCTGGTCTCGCCTGCGCCCGAGGCATGCTCAACGTCAGCAGCAAGCCGTGCCATCCAGGCAGAGGCAGCTGAGTGTCTTTGGTGTTGCCGTCACTCTCTGCCAACCACGCAGGGATTGCTGTACCCATCCTGTCAGGCCGAACATGTGGCAGCTGCGCACGTGCAGGCGCGGTCATCAAGGGCTGGGACATCGGCGTAGCCAGCAGACCCCGCTCTGTCAGGCTGAGCCTGTGGCAGCTGCGCGCGCGCAGGCGCGGTCATCAAGGGCTGGGACGTCGGCGTGGCCAGCATGAAGAAGGGCGAGAAGGCCGTGCTGACCTGCAAGCCAGATTATGCGTACGGCGCGGCGGGCTCGCTGCCCAAGATCCCCGCAGACGCCACCCTGAATTTCGAGGCGCGGTCCAGCACGCCGCCCTGAGGCTGGCAGTCCCCTGAATTCTCAAGGATCTCATGCGCGCCTGCCTTGGAAGTGATGCGAATGGCAAACTTAAGTACTCAGCCGCTAACTTGGACGAGCGCTGTCACATGCAAGGCGAGCACCACACATGCGAGCCTGCCACTGGTGATGCATAGCGGGGAGGGCGCAGGTGGAGCTGCTGAGCTGGCGGAGCGTGAAGGACCTGACAGGCGACGGCGGCGTGGTCAAGAGCATCACCAAGGAGGGCGACGGTTTCAAGAAGCCCAAGGACCGCGACGAGGTGCTCGGTGCGCGCCCGCCCGCGCGCGCGCGCGCCGCCAGAGACGCTCTGCCCGCGCCCCAGCTGCCTCGTCTGGCGGCATGGGTGTACGCGCGCATGCGGCGGGGTTTACGCCAAGGCAGAGACAGGGGTGGCCACATGAATACCTTGTTATGGCGGGGTGGATGTGGTTGCTCACAGAGGACAGTGGGTCCATGTGTCATGTGTGCTGCTTGTCAGCAGACATGCCAGCAGGCATTCTGCACATCTGAGGGGATCAGGGTGCGTGCAGCAGCACCGGCATGCAGACAGGGGCTCTTCCAGGCAGCGCGAGTGCAGAAACCTAAAGCAGCATTGGTGTCACCGCCCGTGCAGTGCGGTACGCGGTGCGGGAAAAGGGCAGCGACGCGGTGGTCGCGTCCTCGCCGGAGGGCGGCGCAGCGTTCACGCTCAGCGACGGGCATCTGCTGAAGGTGCGCTCTGAGCCGCGGCGGGTGTCAACGCTGAGCCTGCACAGTGCCTGCGGCCTTGGCTCCAGCATGGTAGCGCAGGAGCGCAGATACAGGCAATACACATACAAGCAGGTCGGCATTGTGGGAGGTAGCGACAGCGGGTGCCGCCAAATAATGCGAGCAGACCTCAGGATGTACAGGCCTGCTTGTGAGGCCCTGCATTTGGCCTTGGCGAATGCACGCCGTGGCTGGCAGGGTGTGGGCCGTCCACGACGTGCCTCAGCCACCCAGATGGACACTGGTGAACTCAGAACAGAAGTGGACGCAGCGCGAGCACAGCCTGCGCGCGGTCCATGCGTGCCCACCAGCGGTGGCCTGCGCAGGCCTTCAGCGTGGCGCTCAAGACGATGAAGAAGGGCGAGGAGGCCACGCTGGAGATCAGCCCTGCCTGTGCGCCCTGCTTTGTGCACGCACAGCGTCCATGGGGCTCACATGCGCCAAGCGGTCATGCTAGCCATGTCCTTGGCATGTGGCGCGGCACTGTGCGCGCGCCGTACCTCGCTGCACGAGCCGCAGGCAGGACTTGTGCTGCGCTGGCCGAGCAGCACATGCGCGCCCTGCTCCGTGCACGCACAGCGTGTGTGCCGTGCACGCATGTGCTGCTTGGCCAGCTAGGCCCATGTCTTGCCAATGGCGCTTGCAGCCAGGTACGGCGCATGGACAGCGCGGCAGCAAAGCCAAGGATGCGCCAGCCCTCTTGGCGCCATGTGGGGCTCATGGACGAGCACGCTGTGGACATGCCTGTTGAAAGAAGATCTCACCCCTGGAGCTAGAGCATCCTGACACCTCACAGGGGCGCTGACGTGCGCGGCGCCGCACTCGGCAGACGGCCCCATGGCGGCGGCGGGCGCGCCGGGCGTGCCGGCGGGCGTGCCGCTGCAGGCGGACCTGGCGCTGCTGAGCTGGAAGCACGTCGAGGACCTGTCCGGCGACGGCGGCGTCATCAAGAAGACGCTCCACGACCCGGAGGGCTGGGACGTGCGCACCCCTGGCCGACCGCCCCCTGCTCCCAGACTGCCCGTCGAGGGGGGCTGCAGAGATGTGCTACGCGGGTTTCCAAGTGCCTCGCCTTGGCAGTGCTGGCGGGAGGGCCGGGCGCGGGGTGAGACAACTTTAGCACCATGGTCTCTGTCCAATTTGGTGTCTCTCCTTTCCTAAGACCTGCGCGTGGCAGACTGCTGAGGCAGCAGCGTGATGCGCCCTACGGGCTCGACCGGGCTGACAGGGCCGGCAGCAGGGGCGCTAAGGCCGGCGCGGGCGCCGCGGCAGATGCCCAACGCGGGCGCGCGCGTGCGCGTGCGGTACGCGCTGCGCACCGGCGACGGCGACCTGGTCGAGGAGCGCGGCGAGGGCGACGAGCTCGAGTTTGTGGTGGACGAGGGTGCGCCGCCGCGCCCGCGCGCGCGGCCGGCCCCCTTGACTTGACATCATCTGCGGTGGCAGCCAGCATGCAGCGGGGCTGCCAGCGGCGCCTGCGCAACCCGCACCCCGGGTGCGTGTGGTCTCGATGTCGCAGACGCACATGAACAGGCTTGGGGAAGAGAGGCGTGCTCGCCTCGCGCGCAGAGGAGGTGCCGGAGGGCCTGGACCTGGGCGTGTCGCGCATGAAGTCTGGCGAGAAGGCCGAGCTCACCCTCTCGCCCGCCTACGGCTTCAAGGACCAGGTGCCGCGGCCGGCCCTGCGCCCGGGCGCTGTCCTGCCGTGCGGCCGCAGGCGCCGGTCGTGGGTCTTGCTAAGGACCAGGTGGCGCGTGGGCCCTGCGCTCAGGCGCTGTCCCGCCGTGCGGCTGCGGCCGCCGGCTGCAGGCCTCGCATGTGTCAGCAGAGCCTGCTCTGGTGGGAGCAGGTGTGGGGCGCCAGCATGTGACTGCCGCGCAGCCGGCGGCTCGCCCGCCGCGAGCAGCTTTGAGGCACCTGCGATGCCTGTCAAGCTCTGCTGCCAATCCGCAACCGGCCCTGGCGGGCGGCTTCACCCTGCATCCTGCTGCCAGCAGTGGGGAATGCTGCGGCACTCTCGCGCCTGTTCTCTGTGTGTGTGCGTCGACGCTGAGGGCGCGGGAGGAGGGCGCACCTGGTGCCGGCCGGGCGGTGGTGAGCGCTATGCAATTACATCGTGCACGGCGGGGTGCACAGGCGAAGGAGCTGAAGCTGGGCATGGTGCCGCCGGGCGCGACGCTCGTCTACACCATCGAGCTCGCGTCGCTCACCAAGGTGCGTGCCGCAAGCACGCCGCGCTGTGTCGTCACCCAAGTGGTCCTGCGTGTCCAAGCTCGGGCGTGAGAGACGAGTGCTGGCACAGTGCAGCCGGGCGCGTCTATGCATCGAGCACTGAGCCGCTTGTTGTAGTCACTATTTTTGCTAATCTTTGCACGGACGTTTCAGGGCTGCCATGGACCATCGTTCGCAAAGCAATCAACAGCAGCTGTGGCAAATGCAAATGTGACAACAAACAGCTGGCCACGCGCAGACGAGCTCTGTGGCGCTGATGGACATAAATTGCTGCAGGCGCCTGTGGGGCCTCACGCGGCCGCGCTCCGCGCGCAGGCCAAGGACTCGTGGGAGATGAGTGACGAGGAGAAGGTGGCCGCAGCGGCCGCGGCCAAGGACGCCGGCAACGCGGCGTTCAAGGCCGGCCGCTGGGCGCGCGCGGCCAAGAAGTACAAGGCGGCCACTGACGGCATCAGCTACGACGACAAGTTCTCCGAGGAGCTCAAGCGCCAGGCGCGCCGCCGCGCGCTGCCCCATGTTTAGGGTTAGGGTACCACCCTATCCTGCTGCTGCTGCGGCCCCGCTGCTGCGGCCCTGCTGTTGCGGCCCCGCCGCTCGCTTGCTTGGTGCTCGCGCGTGGCCCGGCGCATGTCGAGCATGTCGCGCGAACAACAGGAGCATGTGCATGCCGCCGGCGCCGAGCAGCATGTGCATGCAGAGTCCATTGCCGTGCGCCGTTGACACAGAGCCGGACCAACAGCCACATCAGTTAGCAACGTCCAAGACGGCGCTGAGGTTGGCGCGGCATGCACTCGTTTGCAGCGCTCGCTTGCAGCTCCCCACGCGAGCGCGCGTGCTGGGCGGGCAGGCGAGGGAGGTGAAGAAGAGCGCGTACCTGAACCTGGCGGCGGTGCACCTGAAGACGGACGCCTGGCGCGAGGCGCGCGACGCCTGCAACAAGGCGCGCCCGCCGCGCGCCAGGGAGCAGCGCCCCCGGCTCGCCAATTTGCGCGCTTCCCGGTCATCCCCGCCGACATGTGTCCTGCAGGCTGTACATAGGGGGGCGTGGGCCCTGTGCCTGGTGCTGCGACCCTGTTTAGCTGTGTGCGCCCGTCCATGCAGGCTCTTGTCAACTCTCGCCGGCCACTGCACACACTCTGCCTGCCCTGTCGCCCGTGCCTGGCAAGGGCTGTGGCGCGGCCGGACGACGGTGGCGGGCGGCGGAGGGTGACGGGCGTCGCATGCGCCGCAGCTGCTGGCAAATGCAAGGGCTGTGGCGCGGCCGGACCGCGGTGGCGGGCGGCGGAGGGTGACGGGGGGGCGCGCGCGCCCGCAGGTGCTGGAGAAGAGCTCCGGGCAGCCCAAGGCGCTGTACAGGCGCGCGCAGGCGCACATGGGCGCCGGCGACTACGTGGAGGCCGAGGTCGACATCAAGGCCGCGCTGCAGGTGCGCGCCCGGGGCCGGCGGGCTCTGGTGGGGTCGTGACGCGCGCGCGCGGCGGCAGGGGAAGGCCTGCGCTTGCCGCAGGCCCCTGCAGACGCGGCCGGCCTGACCCTGTCAGCAGCCTGACATCCGTCCGGCCGCCGTACTCATGCCCGCGCAAAGCATGTCGCATACCACACCTGCCCTGCCTGCGACATATCCCATGACACCAGCGCAAGGACGCCAGATACACCGGTCCGCCGCACCCCGGGTTCTGTGGAGGTCACGCTGGCGCCTTGTCCGGGCCGCCCTTCGCCGGGCGCGCGCTGCCGCCAGCCCCACGCCGACGCATCGCGCGGCGCGCAGGCGGAGCCCGGCAACCGCGACGTGCGCGCGCTGCACGCGCGCTTCTGCAAGGAGTCCGCGGCCGCGAGCGCCAAGGAGGCAAAGTTCTTCAGCAAAGCCTTCCAGCGCATGGCGCGCGAGCCCGCGTCCGAGCCCGAGCCAGCGGCCGCGCCCGCGCCGACCACCAACGGCGCGGATGCGCCGCCCGCCGCCCAGGC
>JAABVA010006418.1_pt1 | contig 10420 bp, 12 predicted proteins | sample 5560331 | NCBI WGS metagenome assembly JAABVA01 (sample SAMN12812661, study PRJNA571458) | rock metagenome | isolation source: Antarctica rocks | place: Antarctica: Victoria Land, Mt New Zealand sud | collected 2016-01-07 | reverse complement strand
GCTTCAAGCACGGTGGTGTGGCAGGTTGCGCGGCGGGCACGCTCACCTTCGAGGTGGGCCGGAGTCAGCCACGCGGGCGGGTTTATGCGGCACTTTCGCCGCCGGTGCAGCATCAGCGCCATCCAGACTGGCACCTGTGTGCCTGAGTTTGGCCTGAACGGCCCGAACGTGCCCTGCACGCGCGCGGCAAGGTGTTCAGGTGCAGGGTGGAACAGCGACTGGCAGAGCATGCAGTGGCAGCCCCGTGCCGCGCCTCACCGCATCGATAACCAGCATGTGGTCATTGACCAGGTCGCGCAGTTGAAAGTTGGGCACGATCTCAATCAGTTCGTCCTCGGCAAAGAATGCCAGCTGCGCGCGCACCCATCGCCATCTTGTTGCATAGATTGTGAAGATGCAGCAAATCAGAGGCCTGCCACACGCAGCGCAGCCACACCTCTGTGGGCAGAAAGAGCAGCTCCGTGTCCTGCTGGTGGATCATCACGTGTGTAGTTGGGCTGGCCCATCACCAGGTCACGCTCAGGCGTGCATGCCCGCCCGGCGTTTGCGCAGAGGCAGCACAGCAGGCAGCTGGCGCGCAGGAGGCCTGTTTTGCTGTGCTGGGCCTCCAAGCGAGGTCCTCAGCGAATCTCAGTGCTGGAGGGTTGTGGATCAAGCGGTGGGCAGAGCCAAGGAAGGACTTGATGGTACGAAGGGGACCTGCAGGGACTGGAGTGCTTCAGAAGCAACACAGCATGCGCGGCGCACGGCGCTGAAGTCTCTCAACGCGTCGGGAAGAGGTCGCGAGAGCTGCACGCACTTGGCTTCTCAGACGTGGACGGGAAGGCAGGGCGGGCGAACAGCGCCTGACTTCTCCTTGACTGTCAGCACTGGCTTTGGCTGGTGCGTCAGCCGCTACGTGCATTGCTTGCTTGATTGCATGTGCGAGCTCATGGACCGCTGCTCCTGGCTGTTGAGGAAACTTTCTGCTGAAAAACCAGCCAGCACTTTCTGAGCCAAGCAGTGCACGCCTGCCAGGCCATGGCTGCCTCCGCGGCTGCGGGCTGGCGTGCGGCGCCCGCGCGGGCCAGCCCCTGCGGAGCCTGCTTGCCGCTGGTCGCACAACCGGTTCTGGCGCGCCCGAGGTCAGCCCAGCCGCGGCTGCACAGCAGCAGCCCCGCTGCGCCGGCCGCACCAGCCTGGCCGCTCGCGTGCAGGGCTGAGGCGCCCAGCCGCGCCGCGACGGTGCGGCCACTGCGGGCGTGACCTTGGCACCAGCGCGGCTGCCCCACCTGGCCCCCGTTCGGCTTCACGCCTGCAGGGGGTGCTGCAGCCTGCCTGGCTCCAGGTGTTGTGGGCGCCTGGCGCGCGGGAAGAAGCGCGCTGCGGCCTGGAGCCGCCTGCCAGCCCCGTGGGGGGCCTGCAAGCCTGAGCGGCCTGAAGCAGCCTGACAGCCCATGTGGGGCCCGCAAGCCTGAGCAGCTGTGACTGCACAACGCAGGCTGTGGTGTGCAGCTGCTGTGCTAGGTCCTGTCTCTGCGGGCGCCAGGCCACTGCGGAGCCCGCGGAGCGGCCCGCGCCGGCGGACGCAGCTGCGGCAGCCATGGGCCTGACGCTGCATGCCGGCGCGGACGGCGGCGGCGCGAGCTTCCGCGTGTGGGCGCCGCACGCGCGGTCGGCGGCCGTGGAGGTCCGGGGCGGCGGCGTGCTGCCGCTGGCGCGCAGCGGCGACACCTGGGCGGCGCGCTTTGCGCCCGGTGCGGCACAATGCCAGAGGTGTTGCCTGATGGAATGAATCTGACATGCTCTGCTGGACATGCGCTGCCTGCGTGGCATTACGGCCGGGTGGCGAACCCAGCCGCATGCATGCATCGCCAGCCTGAAAATGCTTGCATGGAAGGGGGCGAATGCATGGGGCCGGGGTCCACAGGCTCCATCAAAGCCAAGGCGGGCGGCGCAGGCTGCCGACCCTGCACGGGGCCCGCCAGCGGTCCGGGCGCCGGCTGCCAGCTCAGTTGCAGCACGGTGGAATCCTGAAGCGCATCCTGAGATGCGCAGGCGCGCTGGCGGCGGGCGCGGCGTACCGCGTGCTGCTGGAGGGCGAGGGCGGCGAGGCGCTGCCGCCGCGGCGCGACCCGTACGCGCGGCACACCGACTTTGACTCGGCATGGTGCTTCGCGGACGACGCGGCCGCGTTCGCCTGGCGCCATCCGGCGTGGGAGCCGCCGCCCTTCGACGAGTACATCATCTACGAGGCGCCTGCCTGCCAGCGGCCCGCTCCCCTCAAAAAAAGTTGACCACGTTTACCATTATGCAAAGCGGAACGGGTGAGCCAGCGCCGTCGACCCAGGCTCGTCCCTGCCTTTGCGCCGTGCTCTCCCTGCGCGGCCGGCGGCGCGGGACCGGGCTGCGAGATGCGGTCCCAGCTGCACGGCCCGGCTGTCCGGCTCGGCGGGGGGCCACCTGAGGCGGCGCGCGCGACGGGCGGCAGATGCACGTGGGCAGCTTCACGCCGGAGGGCACGTTCGAGGCAGCGGTGGGCCGGCTGGCGCACGTGGCCGATGCGGGCTTCACCGCCGTGCAGCTCATGCCCGTCACTGAGCACAGCGATGCCTGGGGGTACAACCCGCGCCAGGCGCGCCCGCCCCTCGGCCAGGATTGGCTCGCATCCTAACCCTAACCCCATCACAGCCCCGCCGCGCGCAGCCCGCACGCGATGCGCTCCATGTGCCTGGTCTGCCCGGAAGCCAGAGGGCGAACCCAGGCTCTGCGCGTGCCTGTCTGGAGCGGGCCGGAGCGGCCCAGGCAGCGCGCGCCCCGGCGCCTCCGCAGCACGCACGCCGTTCGCAGCGGGCTGCGCAGCGCGGCGCCACCGCGCCCCTCCGCGCTCGCGCGCTCTCGAGCCATTCCGTGGCGGTGACCCGCAACCTGGTCCAGGTTGCCGCAGCCGCCGCGCCGCACCCGCCGACAGCGGCAGAGCGCCCCGAGCAGTGCTGCATCCAAGACTGGCTGACTGGCGGGCGCGCCTGGAGGTGCATGACGCCCGAACCTAAACCGTACCCCAACCCCCGCGCGCGCAGCTGCTGGCGGTGCACGGCGCGTACGGGACGCCGGACCAGCTGCGCGCGCTCGTGGACGCCGCGCACGGCCTGGGCCTGGCGGTCATCCTGGATGTGGTGCGCAGAACCCTATTCTCTACCCTCGTCACCCACCCCACCCTGGCACCTGCTGTGGCTCGATTTTTCACCACGCCCTGTGACCTGCTGTGGCATGGAGGAATGTGCATTGTAGGCCAGCACCTGGCAACCCGCTGCACCCGGCACTGGCTCGACATGCGTCAGACAGCCCCGCAGTCTTCCTCCAGGTACCTGGGTATGAAGCTCATGAGAACTTGCAAAGCGCAGGTGCTGCCTGGGCTCGGGACACGCCAGGCAGCCCCGCATACGCCCTTAAGGGTGCCTTCAGGCGCCCGGCCATGCGAGCAGGGCGCGCACAGGTGCTGCACCACGGCGCGCCGGAGGGCAACGAGCTGTGGGAGTACGACGGCTGGGGCCCCGGCTTCGCGCACGGCGGCATCTACCATGAGCACGCGCCCGACACCACCTGGGTGCGCGCGCGCCGGAGACATCAGCCTCCCTCCCACGCGCGCGCCCTGGCGTGCGTCGGCGCGCCTCCTTTCCATTACGCCGTTGCAGGCAGTGCCATGGGGTTTCTAAGCCGCCCTCGAACGGGCATATGGTGAAGGCCCGCCTGCACTGCGTCCACGCCTGTCGCCGCGCCGTGCGCCCGCGGCCGTCCGGCGCGCCGCACACGCCGCAGCCATGCTCCTGCGCCGGCAAGCCGCCGGCGCGCCGGCTCAGTCTGACGGCCCGCCGGCGCGGCGGCAGGGGCGCAACTTTGCGTTCTGGAAGCGCGAGGTGACGGACATGCTGCGCGACGCGTGCGCATCGTGGCTGGGCGCCTTCCGCATGGACGGCCTGCGCTTCGACTCCGCGAACGACCTGCCGCCGCAGACGGTGCAGGCGCTGACCTGGGCGCTGCGCGAGCGCTTCCCTGGGCGCATCCTCACCGCCGAGGCGCGCGCGCGCGCTCTGGGGGTTAGGATGTCCCAGCTGTGGTTGGAGTTAGGGTAGGGATACCGGTGGTGGGCACTGACCTGGGCGACGCGCGAGCGCTTCCCCGGCCGCATCCCCACTGCCGAGGCGCGCGCGCGCCCTGCAGGGCTCAGTTTTTCCCAGCTGTCTGTAGGGTAGGCATAACCCATGGTAGGCCCTGCACTTGCATGGAGATAAGGGTATGCCTGCAGTGCTGCGTTATCGTTTGGGGTGCAGCATGTGCGCAAGATCTGCATGTCTTAGCATGGCGGCAATTTACCAGTCGGTGCAGCGGCGCACAGCTGCGGCCAGTGTGGCAAACACAACCCTCGATTCCAAGCAAGGGCCCCTGGCTTTGGCGCCCATCACCCGGCCAACGACCTACCTCTTCACAAAATGTGTCACTGCGGGGCAGGTGACGCCGGAGAACCCAATGTCGGTGCACGAGCTGGGCTTCGACTCCGTCTGGGTCCACAGCGGCTACTTCGACATCATCCAGCAGCACCGCGCACTCGGGCGCGGGCACCACGGCGGCGGTGCGCGCCCGCCGCGGCCTGCGGGCATGTGCACATCCAGACTTGTATGATAGATTTGACCTTGCATGATGCTTGCAAATACAAATGCTTTGTTACTGTCATAATTACTGTACAGGAACGGAAATCGCTATATCTACGGAGATCCTGCTGCTTCTGCAGCATCTGAGCAGAGCAGCCTGCGCTTGTCGTAAGGCGCCCCGTGCTCACTGCCGGGCGACGGCAAGGCAGCTGCGAGCGTGCCGGCCGCGCGCGCCCGCCAGGCGACTGGGCGGAGGGCTGGAACCTGCCGCGGCTGCGCACGGTCATGGGCCTGCACTTCGGCTTCACGGCGCCCACGCAGTGCATCAAGTACCTGCTGGGCTCGCACGACCAGGCGCGCCGGTGGGGCGCCTGGTGCACCCTACTCAGCTTTAAACCTGAGCCCATGCGCGGCACGTCCGTCTGCCTGTCAGGCGGGGGCGGCGTTGCGACGCGGCGAGCCGGACTGTTACTGGTTGACTTGGTGCTCACGGGTGTTCTGTCGTGCGCACGCCCTCTGACATGTCGCAGAGTGCTCTGTGGCGGCCTTTTGAGATTTGGAGTGTGTGGCGTGTGCCCGCCCACCCCCAACTGTCTGCTAAACGGTTTGCGCGTTTGCTGGGCCTTACAGCACGATGGCCGGGCTGCTTTGGAGCATGAACTCTGCTGGGCCACCGCACTGTGCAGGGCCCGACGGAGCCCGCCCGGCGCCGCAGGTGGGCTGCGCCAAGGGCGGCGCCTGGTACGAGGACTACGCCTACATCGGCGGGCAGCACCGCTACGCGGTGGACCAGTATGGAGGCGGCCGCGGCGACCCGCACGCGCGCGCGTCCGCGCGGCTCTGGTACACGGCCAACGTTGCGGCGGCCGGCCTGCCCATGGTCTTCATGGGCACTGAGTTCGCGCAGAGCGGCTGGTGGTGCGTTGGCCGCCCTCACGGCCGCCTGTGTCATGTAGGGTAGGGTAGGGTCTTGTATGCACAGGTCCCTATGTAGAGTCGCGCTGCTGCAACTGCCTCAACCTTGTTCCATGCACCGTCTTCATGGGCCTGCACGTCGGAGATGGGCACCCGTGCAGTGCCCGCATGCGCTGACCACCCGTGTGCCTGGCATGCAGCCAAGGAGGGCGCCGGGTGCGCGCTCCCGGCTGGCTGGCTGCGCCTGCCCCGCTGACATGGCGCGCACACGCGCGCGCCAGGAACACGGACGAGTGGCACCGCCTGCAGTGGGACCAGGCCGCGGACGAGATCGGGCGCCAGATGCTGGCGCTGTTCCGCGACGCCAATGCGCTGCGGCGCCGCTTCCCCGCGCTGCGCCGCGGCGGCGTCGCCGTCCTGCACGAGGTGCGGAGCCTGATGCGCGCCCGTGCGGCGGGCGCGCGCCGCGCGCGGGCCTGTGGCGTGCCTGGTCGCTGTGTGCGCAGGTCAGCTTGTCTCGCCCTCTGTGACACATGCGTGCAGCCTGCAGCATGGCTCGGATCGCAGTGTGCCCGGGGCACTGCTGGCCGGCAACTGGCCAGCATTATGTGGTGGTTGCAGGACCGCCCGAACGGCGTGATGGCCTTTGAGCGCACTGACGGCACTGAGCGGATTGTCACCGTCGTCAATGCCGGCCGCAGCAGCTTCCAGGCAAGGCAGACCTTAAGTGGATCTTCTGTTATGTATAAGAACCACACTTGCCTGTCCGCCGCGGAGATTGTCAGCATGCTGCAGTCGTGTTGCCGGAGACGCTGCCTGCTGCTCGGCACCCTGCTGCTGGAGACGAGCCCGACTCGGCAGCATCGCCGCAGGGCGGCGAGTACGGCTGCTGGGTAGGCGGCGGTTCCTTCACCGAGGTCTTCAGCTCGCAGGCGCGCATGGCCGCCCGCACGCCTGATGCACAGAACACGCCAATGCATCTCACGCTAGCGGGAGGCACGAGAGGTCGCACGCACTTTGCCGGCCATGGCAAGCTCGGGCCGCGCGAGCGCGGGCGGCCACGGCGCGCAGGACGCCGCGTACGGCGGCTGGGAGGGCGCGCGGACCAACGCGGAGGGCGTGCTGCACTCGCACGACGGCAAGCTCTGGATCAACGTGCCCGGACAGACGACGCTGGTGCTCAGGCAGGAGGCCTGATGCCCGGCAGGTTTGGTTTCCGCAGAGCGGCGTCGGAGTGGGAAGACAGTGTCCATTAGAGCAGCATTGGCGTGGGGAGGACCGTGCCTGGGGCAGTGGCCTCGTGCAACCGCAGCGCGCAACCATATCTCTGGTGTTCCGCCCGTCCACACTCCACTGTTCTGTGAAGCAATGAGGTGGAATGTGGTTTGCACTGGCTCCTTTGGTGCGAGCTGTCCGCGCCTCGTCGCCGCTCGTCGCCTTGCTTGTTGCTCCGCACTGTGCTGCTGGGCATAAGTAGAGCTGATTTTGGGTAGAGCTGATGCTTTTGCCTGCTTTCCTGCTGGATTTGTCAACATCAGTGTGCAGCTCTATGAGCAAACATGACAGTACACACCTCTTACAACTTGATTGCATCCCAGCTCATTATGATACAGGCGCTGCGCTACGCACGAACATTACAGCTAGGAACAGTCACATGCACTATAGCTACACGTGCACTGTAGCTAGCACACATGCAGTAAAGCTAGGAACACATGCACAATATATAGGAACAGTTGAACTTGCCTATACAGACTCCGCACATGCGTTGCGCTACCCCCCGCGCAGCCAGCGCGGCAGCATGGACTGCACCGCCGCCAGGGCTCCTCTGCAGGCGAACATGGCAGATCAGGTCATGCGCACAGGCAGTCATGCATGCATGAGCGTTCACAATCAGTGCAGCATGCACGGGTGGAGAGCGGCATGCATGCATGGATGCTAACGCATGCGCGGGCCCTCACCGGCCCTTGGAAAAGGTGACCGGCTCGTAGCCATCGCCCTGCAGTGCCCATTTGTCCGCATAGACGTGGACGCGCTGCGTCGGCGCGCCCGTCACGCCGTCCGCGAGCGGGTACCCGTCCTGCGTCTGCGCCGCCCGCAGCAACTGATAGCTGCGCAACAGTGTTCACCTTACAGAATTTGAACGTCACAACGTGTTCACTCTACATGACTTGCAGGTCATAGGACGCTGCAGGATGCGTGACCTAGAGAGGGGAGTGCGGCCGCGCACACCCAAGCGAGTATGCTGCCCGCAAGGTTGCTCGCGTCCGCGCCCTCCCTCCTCAGCTCCTCCGCATACTTCCCGCTTCGGAGGCCCACGGTGCTGTGCAACAAGCACTGTCTGTCGTAGTGGTAAACTTGCAGCCAGTTTTACCAGCAGTGGAGTGGTCAGACCGGGGCCCACCAATACGCCACTATCTTCTTCGTCCCCAGCAGCTCGCGCTTGCGCTCCTCAAAGTCAGAGAGCGTCATGGCTCCTGCAACAAGGTGTCTGCGCTGTATTACGACGAGCGTGGACGGCAAGGGACACAGGAGATCTACTAGCACCCGGGGGCACCTGGTATCATAGAAACATCTGTTTCAGGCTTGGTGCGCGTGTCCACAAGCGCAAGGCTGCCGGGCTGCTCGTGGAGCAACTTGTGCAACTCGCTGCTGCTCACATCTCTGCCCTGCGCAGGCAGCACAGGTGCTGAACGCACGTGCTCTTGCACGAAGTTGTTTATCATTCATTCAGCGGCTGAGCGCGCACGTTCTACCTCTGGGAAGCTCTCCTGCTTGTATTGCTTGTACATCTCAGCAAGGCGCTGGCGCTTGCCAGCGCCGGCGTCCCCTGCTCCGCCCGCCATGGCGCGGGTGGCCTGCCTTCTGCACTGTGCACGGCAGGGCTCTTCTCGGCAGTGTGTGACCACTCCTGCCGAGCTCTGGCTGGTGAGATGGCACCAAGCCATCCACACGCTAGAAAGTCAATAAACAGGCAGCACGGCACGCCACCTCCCAAGGAAAATCCCTTGCGGGGCAAGCCGGTTCGTGGAGACCCTGCAGGAGCAGTGAGCCTGACAGGCCAGTGCTCACCTAGGTGCTAAAGCACAGGAGGCCTGCACAGCTCACACCGGACGTCCTGGCGTGTGCTTTGGAGGTTCCGGCGCAAGGTGCCAGCCGGCAGGCGTGACGCCGCGACGGCACCATCAAACGCGCCGCAAGGGGTTCTGCTGGCGCTGGACGCGAGGAGGGGCGCGTGCGCGGCACGCAGGGCCGCATGCAGCTGGAGGCGGCCTGATTGCGCGCCGGCGCGCTCCATGCCGGCGGCGGGCGCGGCCAGGTTATATGAGGAGGCTGCGCCAGCTCGTGCGATGGTGTGAGGCGGTGCAATCAGCAGCAGCCCCGCGCCTAGAAGCGGCCGGCGCCGACAGCGCGTCTCCGAACATTTTCGGCCTGCAGCTCTGCAGCATGGGCCGGGCCGGCGCAGCGCGGGCCGGCGCGCCGCCCCAGCGGGCCGGCGCGCCGCCCCAGCAGGCGGGCGGCCTTCCAGCCGACGTCTGGGACCGGCTGAAGCGCCTGCGGCGGCACAGCATTCCAGCGTCAGGCCTTGGTCCGCACAGGCGCGCGCTGCTGCAGCAGCGCAGCCTGTGGATGCGGCTGCCGGGCGCCGCGCTGACCGAGTGGCGCCGCGCCTGCGACACCTCCCGGCGCCTGCACGCCCTGGCCGGCCCGCGCAGCGAGCACAGCGGCGCCCTGCCCGCCGCAGCCAGGGGCGGCGGGAAAGCGCGGCATGCGCCGGGGCGCGCGGGTGCGCGGGGCGGTGGCGACCGCGCGCTGGGCTCCGCCCCGAGCGCCGGAGCGCCGGCGGCGGCGCCGCCGCAGCCGCTGCGCGCGTCCCGCCCGCCGGCTCAGGGCCGCGGGCCCGCGCCACTGCGCCCGGGCCGCCGGGACAGCAGCAGCCGCGTTGCGGTACGGGCCCGCGCCGCTTTACTTGTGGCTGCTTGCGGCGGGCGGGCTTGCCAGCGCGATTGCCAACTGTTGCGCTGCGGACGGGGCCTGAATAAGAGGAGGACGCTGCTCCTCCTGTGCACCTCCTGCAAATTCGCGCTCGCGCCGCTGCGGCCGCGCCTGCCAGCAGCGCGGGCGGCTGGGCTAGGGCTGAAAGCCTGTGCCGCGTAGGTCCTGGTCGCGGAGGAGCTGGAGGCTGCGCAGGCGCCCCCGCTGCCGCCCGCGCCCGCGGTCGTCGCCCCGCTGTACGGTAGCGCGCTGCCGCACCGGAGCGCACCGGCTGCGGCCGCGCAGGCCGCGCCGGCGGCCGCGCCCGCGGAGCCCGGCATGGACTTTTTGAGCGACACGTCGGGTACCGTGCCTGCCGAGCGGGCGCGCCCCGCGGCTATCCATTTCGGCTGAGTGTCTGTTCCGGGCGCCGCGCGGCTGCTCAGAACCGCAGGCGCAAGCGAGGGGTGCCTGCAAGATCTCGTGGTCGTCAGCTGCCGTGCGCGCAGCTGGAAAGCGCTGTCCTGGCGTGCCGTCCTGGGGTCGTGCAGCGCCGCCCCCGCCGCCACAGGACGACGGCGGTGTGGCGGCTCAGCCGAGGCAGAGGGTCTGTGGCATCATGGCATGACGCTTGACCCTCCCAGCGTTTGTGCTCGGGGGGGCTCCCTTGGCGTCAGTCATGACGATTACGGCAAGCGTGGCAAGCATGGCAGTCATGGCAGTCATGGCGGTCATGGGGGCGGGCGCCGCGCCGCAGGTGGGCGCGCAGCAGGAGAGCCTGGTGCAGGCGGGCGGCGGGCTGGTGGAGGGCAGCGTGCAGCGCGTGACGTTCCGCGCCGACGACACCGGCTACACCGTGCTGCAAGTCAAGGTCGCGCACGCGACCGGCCTGCCGCCCGCGCTCG
>JAABVA010006415.1_pt1 | contig 10422 bp, 6 predicted proteins | sample 5560331 | NCBI WGS metagenome assembly JAABVA01 (sample SAMN12812661, study PRJNA571458) | rock metagenome | isolation source: Antarctica rocks | place: Antarctica: Victoria Land, Mt New Zealand sud | collected 2016-01-07 | reverse complement strand
CACATACTTTGTTTTCCCCCCAAGTCAGCCTCCACAGCTGTGTCGTTACCAAACCCCCCCCCCCAGCGCAAAAGAGGAAGTAGGCACGGCTCGACGCTGGACATACCCACGCACGAGTACAAGGTAACACACATCGCCTGTCACTGCCAATAATCATTGTGGGCAGCCTCTCTACAGGGGATCGGCGCTTGGGGCTGACGACCGAGGCACCAGTAGGACGCTGCTTCGCGATTGTATACCTAACGCTATCACTATCGTCTACCTATCACGCTCCTATCCATTTCACGGTACCCGACTCAACAAGCCAGCATTTGCTGTTGTCCATACCCTTTCTCAACCGTTCGCTGGTCTACGGATTTGAATGACTGCGACAGCTCTCTCGAAACCTTCCTAAAACTCGCCCGGTCCTATTTGATCATCATGACCACAAGGGAAACCATCGCACCGTTAACCATCAATACGAAAAGTACAAATGGTAAACCAGGGGTTTTCAGTGCGGCTGCATTTCAATATACCGAAGAATCAGCGTTACGAACGGCAGCCACCATAGATCAAACGTATCAGCAGCAACTCGGAGTCAACGGGTCGCCGTCAAGAAAACGGGTCAATTCCCAGACCGTTGGCATGAGTGTACCATTGGTCAATGTTGCACCACCGACAGTACTTTACGTTCGCGCATTATATGACTATGAAGCGGACGACAGGACAAGCCTAAGCTTTCACCAAGGCGACACCATCCAAGTCATCACACAGCTCGCGAGCGGATGGTGGGATGGCATTATCCATGGAGTCCGAGGTTGGTTTCCGAGCAATTACTGCGCAGTGATCAATGGCCCAGGCGATTCAATCGTGGGAGGAGAACAACAGCCTGCGCATGGCGACGAGATCTCTGGGGATTCTGGCACCGACGACAACGGCAAAGAGTATGGGGAGGCACCGGTCGCAAATGGGTCATCGAGAAGCGACAGGGTGAAAAATGACGCCACAGAAGACCAAGATCCGGAGGTGGCGGCTTTTTGGATACCACAGGCTACGCCAGATGGAAGACTTTATTACTTCAACACTCTCACGGGTGTATCCACAATGGAGCTTCCTTTAGAGACGCCGACCTCAGCGAACGAACCAGGCCCATCTGACCGTCTTAATATCCATGTTCCTGGTCAAACGAGGGCACCTCCAGAGATTTTGGCTCGAGGCATTGAACGAGAGGACTATGATTACTACGAGGAAAATTCGGCTTCAGAAATTGATGGTGACTCAGTTAAGCTCACATCCCGGGGCTCTCGGTCAACAAAAAGGAGGTCAGACATATCCGATGGGGTATCACCATCTGCGTCTACCGACTCCTTAGAGATTTCACCGAATATTCGGGGTCGAGGGGATTCTTACGACCTGGATAATTCTAATCCTTCCCTCAGTGCGATTCATACTTCCTCGGCGTCGATGTCGGCGATCGGCAGGAATCAGACATCGTTCTTGGGAAATCCTATTGGCCAAATGTCTGTTGCTGTCATACCTCGGTCGTTCTTCGATGACGGCGATACCGCGCCTTTAACTTGGAATAAGCTCGTTGAGAACATGCGCCGATCGGTTGAACTTTACAGACAGGCGATCAATAATTCCGATCGTTCAGAATACGTTCGCCGGGCAGAAGACATCTCGGACCATCTTCGAATGCTGCTCGCAGCTGCTTCAGGCACGACCGATAACCACTCGGGTAACCCTTCAATCATCTCAACCAACAAGGCTCTATATCCGCATTTCCGGGATATGATGTCTCGGTTCTCGAAGCTCGTGCTATCCTCACACATCGCTGCGGCAGACTGGCCAGCCCCAGATTCATACTCCAAATGCCTTCAGGAAGCAGAAGGGGTATTACATGGTGTTTATGGCTACGTTGAGGTGGCGCGTTCTCAGCGTGGTGAAGAAATCCCCCGCTTAACTCCTGGATTTGTACTGGGCACCAACAACGGTGGCAGCTGGCAAAACAACAATTTAGCAACACGAGATCCCATGTTATCCACGTCGTTCATGGACCAGGACGAATACGACCCCTCTATCGAACCAACGACGAAGTTGGACGGCAACCTTCTGGAACGGCTAGATGATCTAAAGAGAATGATTGTCTCAAGTATACGCCGACTCGAGGAGCAGCTGGCAGTCACGGAAAAGCTCATCACACCTTTCAGACATGAGCGGATTGGCAATGCTGTTTGTGGTGCCGCTGCAAAAGTTGTTGACTTGTTCCGTCCGTGGATATCTACGGTCGAATCTGTAGACCTCGCACCCTTGGGTTCCTCTTCCCAAACACCGCACATTAACGACTTCACAAATCATAAGCAAAGACTTTATGATTTGGTAATGCATCTACTGATAGCATGCCAAGCTGTTGCCGCGCCACTGGGTGACGAATGGGCTGAGTCAAGGGGTGATCCATTAGAAGACCGACTCAACGAAGTCCGTACGACGTTGAGACAATTAGAGACCCTCACTACTCAGATCGGCTTCTCTTTACAGGTCTTACATGACATGTTACCCCAGGAACCAACGACGCAGCAGATGAGAGATACACCACTGTCCAAAGACTACCGACGGCCAGAAATTGGATCCGACTATAACTCACTATATCCACAAGGATCCTCGAGCCAGACGCGGCTTCCTCTCATAGACGGGGTGGGTTCGAGGTCTTATACGCAAGGCGTGGACCCTGCAACGGAGAACCACCACCACAAAGGTAATACAAAGGTCAAGAAGTTCTTTGGAGAAGTTCCTAACCATCCCGAAGAAACGCCTTACTTTCTCAAGCTTGAGTATGAAGGGGAGATCGCCTACGATATGAAAGTCACCCCACCACAGTTGCGCGGAGGTACTTTAATCGCACTTGTGGAGCAACTAACGAGACATGATAAATACGATGCTGGTTTCCACAATACATTTCTCTTGACTTACAAATCTTTCACGACCGCGTCGGAATTCTTCGAGTTGCTAGTCAAGCGCTTCAGTATCCAGCCACCTCGAGGCATATCCGAGGAGGACTATAAGACATGGGTTGACCAGAAGCAAAGATTGATTAGGTTCAGAGTGGTCAATATATTAAAGAGTTGGTTTGATACTTATTGGATGGAGAATGCCGACGAGGCCAGCGACAAGCTTCTTCGAAGGATTTACGCGTTCGCCAAAGATATTATAGCAACGACAAGCACACCGGGATCTGGTCCATTGATGGCAGCGATTGAGCTAAGACTTCGGGGCCAGGACACAAACGCGAAGAGATTGGTGCCTACGCCTAGCACCTCAACTCCAACCCCAATTATGCCGAAGAACATGAAGAAGCTCAAGTTCCTGGATATCGATGCTACTGAGTTCGCGAGACAGCTAACGATTATCGAATCTCGACTCTATGGCAAGATCAAACCTACCGAATGTCTGAATAAGACCTGGCAGAAGAAGGTATCCCCAGATGATCCGGAGCCCGCAGCCAATGTCAAGGCACTTATACTACATTCGAATCAACTAACTAATTGGGTTGCGGAAATGATACTGAACCAGTCAGATGTCAAAAAGAGGGTGGTCGTAATTAAGCACTTCGTACAAGTTGCCGATGTAGGTCGGTCCTTTCAAGGTTCTTGGTCAGGCACTAACTGAAGTAGAAATGTCGATCTATGAACAATTTCTCTACGCTGACTTCTATTATTTCAGCGCTCGGCACGGCTCCCATACACAGGTTGAGCCGCACATGGTCCCAAGTGAACGCTCGAACCCTGACGGTTCTGGAATCGATGAGAAGACTCATGGGTAGTACTAAAAACTTTGGTGAATATCGAGAGACGTTACATTGCGCAAATCCTCCATGTATCCCCTTCTTTGGTATGTTTGCTCCTGACCTTACCCATAACGTACATTACTGATCTCCTTCTCAAGGTGTTTACCTTACCGACTTGACGTTCATCGAGGACGGTATTCCATCGGTCATCAAGAAGACCAATTTGATCAACTTTACCAAAAGGGCTAAGACAGCTGAGGTTATCCGTGACATCCAACAATATCAAAATGTGCCATACCCACTTAAACCGGTCGGCGACCTCCAAGACTATATATTGAGCAACATGCAAGCGGCAGGCGACGTACACGAAATGTACGAAAAGAGCTTGATAGTAGAGCCGAGAGAGAGGGAAGATGAGAAGATTACAAGGTGAGATCTTTGTTTGATGGCCCATAAGCACACCGCGAGCTACTGGTGGTCCGTCCATGATTGACATAACGTCGCCTTGGCCCTGAGGTAATCGCTTGGGTTATAACGGGCGTCTCCTCTTACGCTTTGCTACGAGGGTATCGTGTAATCGCGCACAATGGCTGATAGCTATAAAATTCAGACTACTTTCAGAATCCGGCTTTTTATGACACCAATATAAGGTGCCACGACATCACGAATTTCTACTTCAATCGCATGCGCCAAAATTCTACTCCACAACCTTATCAGTCATGACCACGAATGCGGCTGGGATGTTTATACGATCTCTTACCTCTTAACGCCTCCTATGAGATCCATTTTTATCAATCTAACCTATCTACTCTCCTGGCTTTTTCGGCCAACGAGTACAGAGTCGAGCGATCCGCAAACGCAAACACTCGACTTATGGCCGCCAAACATATAGCTACCTTCCGTCACGTATATTTTTGCCATATACTACGATACCCACTTTTCGCTGAGAAATAGCACCAACTCATCACATATTATCATAATCTTGTCCAAGGAACCAGCAATTACCATTTAGCTAGGCGGCTCACTTGAAGGGTTAGTCAGTGAGGGCACCTCATGTGTATAGATTATCTAGGAGATACTATGCCTAGAATCAATTCAGAGTTTTCCTAGACTGTTTCCTGTTCAGCACGCCATACTCTGTTGTATTGTAGGCACCTGGCCTGTGCTCTAGCACTAACCTCAATCCTGATCGACATATGCAGCATTGTGGGATAGCTGTCGCAAAGACCATGGGGCGGGGCAGTAGCCGCTGTGCGAGTATCGCGAATCTGATATCAAGTTCGATAGTGGAGACTCTTTCGGGGGAGTCTGGGTGCTGCAGCATCGTCGAAAGCCGTAGCCGCGGGTGCATATGCAAGGTTGGCCAGAGATCCTAAAAGGCCATTTGAAAGGGGGAATCGAGTCGACCGAAAATGATGGCTGAAAATTTGTGACGGCGGCTGGCTGCAGCGGCCGGGTATGAAGGGGCCGGATGGTACTGTATTTCAAGTGACACAAGGACCCAAGCACGGTACTGAAGAAGGGACGGTTGTAGCCCTGCCAATGCCGCCAATCGATAGACCGGATAAAGGATCCCCAGTGCAGTTGCATGACAGGTGTTTATCATGCAAGGACATCGTATGCCAGACTCCACAACTACACTTGATAATTCTGACAATGAACAGACCTTGACAGTATAGTAACAGGACGCTGGTTGAATAGATGCAGTCCCATACCAAGGCACTGGCACGTAAAAGACTCCCGAGCACCTAGAATGGGGCCTTGCAGGGTTTTCTCCTACCGTCGGGAGCTGATGCAAACGCTCCCCTCGTCAAGATGTCTTATACTCGTTATATCCCATCCCGCAGTGGACCAGTTTCTGACGTTTTTTCTGGTGATGCCGAAAAGCTACGTGACTTCCATGTAAGGGAGATGATGGTTTGAAAATCGGGGCAGCGCCCTTACTTCCGAATTGGGCGGTCACAACACCGAATTTTCAATTCTTCAACACCCACTTGCTTCACTGGTTGTCGCGACTTCTTCTTGCGCTTTCTTCACGTAAGGATTTAAGCTGTCGTCGAAGTTGGTGATCTTCCTCTTTGGTCGCATCTTTTGCACATCAGCTACCGTCCCATCTTCTTGACATCAGCTACTGTCCTGTCTTTGTGACATCAGCTACTGTACTGTCTTCTTGACATCAGCTACCGTCGCATCTTCTTGACATCAGCTACCGTCCTGTCTTTGTGACATCAGCTACTGTCCTGTCTTCTTGACACCAGCTACCGTCCTGTCTTCTTGACATCAGCTACCGTCCTGTCTTTGTGACATCAGCTACTGTCCTGTCTTCTTGACACCAGCTACCGTCCTGTCTTCTTGACATCAGCTACCGTCCTGTCTTTGTGACATCAGCTACCAACCCATCTTCCTGACATCAGCTACCGTCCTACCTTTGTGACATCAGCTATTCGTCCTGTCTTCGCTCAAGATCATCTTTGCACTCGATCATCTTCGCACAACACCTCACGTTCAAGCTCCAAGCAACAACCTTCCATCTACCCTTTCGTCGCAATTCCAACCCCAGCTCCAACAATGGCTGTACTCAAAGGCACAGAGCTTGGCTTTCATCATCGTGGCATTAATCTCGTCATAATTACTCTCATCTTCAGTGCTTTGGCAACTGTCTTGGTCGTCGGGCGGGTGATCTCTCGCCTGAAGAGTGGTCGTAAGCTTCATGCTGATGACTATATCATTATTGTATCTTTGGTAAGTTGTATTCAGTTGTATTTATGAGCTTGTAAAGATAGCGAAGGCTCAACCAGGCTATCGCTATCTTATCGACCGGATCAACTTCTCGGATCTGATATCGACTGGAAGAACTTCCAGATCCGAATGCTCACTAACATGGGTCACTAGATAATCTCTATCGGCCTGACTACAGCGAGTTGTGTTGGTAAGTCTGAACCAGACCTCTTTGGGCACTGGGCATGTGGTTGATCTTTCTCTAGCTGTTGACTATGGATACGGCGACGCCTCAGCTACATTGTCTTTAGATGATACGCACGTTTCTCTTGAGGTGAGCTGTAATCCTTGCTTCGTTTGATGCAGCTTAGCTAATTATATACCGTAGGCCTTCTTTGCCGTCCAAATCCTGTACAAGATGACAATCAGTTTGACGAAGACTTCCATCCTCCTCCTCTATCTCCGCATCTTTGCCCCTGCCACGACCACCGGAATCATTTTCCAGCGACGTGTTTATATCATTTTGGTCCTTGTCATCGGTTACGCAATCGCCAGCATTATCGCTACGATCTTCCAATGCATGCCGATCAACCGGGTGTTCGACAAGACTTTGCCTGGGACCTGCATCAACTTAACCGTTTTCTGGTTCTCAAACGGAACAGCCAACGTCTTGGGCGATGCCATCATCTTGGTCTTGCCACTGAGAGAAATAAATAACCTGCACCTCCCGCGCCGCCAAAAGTGGGGTCTCTATCTCGTCTTCACCCTCGGGGCTTTGTACGTCCCTCCCTTTTCTCCCAAATCCCACCCTATCTAAACTGATAACGCCTCTTTAGTGTATGCATAACCTCAATCCTCCGCATGGGGACCCTCAAACCTTCCTCAAAATCGCAGGATCAAACGTACGGGACCCTCGTTTCCACCATCTGGACGGCTATCGAAGCGTCCACCGCTATCATCTGCGCTTGCTTGCCAATGCTCAAAGCGCCCCTCGCCCACCTCTTCCCACGCCTGTTCCCGCGCGGCTCCCGTGGCTACACCAGTAGCAACACCCGGGGGACCCTGCTCTGGCCCTCCCGAGGCAGAGCGGGGACCCCGTCAACCGTGGCGGGGACCAAGAGCTCAAGAGATATGGACGAGGGTGCGGTGGCCATGGAGCCCGACGATCTTCCGTTGGGCACGATATCCAAGACGACGGATGTGGAGGTCGTAGTCGGGCCCGGCTTGGGCGGTGGAGAGGCTTCGGCCTTTCCACGCGCGCACCTCGTCGGGCCCGACTACGGGTTTGTGTGAGCGACGGTGGCGTTGGGCCTGTTGTGCTTGTTTGCACAACACCACACCTCGCCACCAGGGGTGGCCTGTCCGGGAGGAGGGGGAGGGGGCGCGTGTACATTTGGCGGCGCGTACACATACTACAAGCATCGATTAGTACATATTTTTTAGGGACTGAATAAAAGGGATTTTTCGTTGGGCTAATCACTTACATACCATGCTGGTGAATATGCATTGTAAGCAACAAGCCTGGCCATATTTGATTAAGTGACTTCTCCAATCGCAGAACTGCAAGGGGGATCCTGGTGAATTCTATCAGGCAGTTAGTGGTTGCTCAATGTGCTGGCTTGAAGAAGAGGAGAAGTAGCAGCTAGCAGTGAAGCAGAAGAGAGTAGGTAAGAGAACGGCTTCTCCATCTCTCTTTTCTTTCACGTACCATACGAGTCGACATGCACAAAGTCAGTAAGGGGGTTTTTCTTTATTGTACAATTATATAGCCGAATCATCCTTTTCCATCTCTCTTTTCTTTCATCTGTCATGTTTGCCAATGTACTTGGACGTTGATAAGTTTTTGACCTTTTTCAAGAGATTTTGTGGCAGGGTTTTCGGGATGGCAAGGGAGGGTTAGAGCTGATGGGTTTTGAGCGAATCAGTAAAAGATTATTTTTAGGCAATATATGTGGAGTTGGGCGAGTCTGTTTTTACCTTTTTTTTTTTTTTTTTTACAGATTTCGTGCAGAATTTTCAAAGAAAAACGAAGCAAGCTTTCTTAGGTTAGCTAAAGTTTTGCCATGTGTTTCGCTTTTCCACTCCCAAAAATCCGAGAAGGAGAAAAATGTAAAACGAAGGATTTATACACGTTTGTGCATGAGGGGGGGTGAGTGTGGGGTGGCGAACCAAGGCACAGTGATCAGGCTACAGTAGAATGTATTATGACCTGTTTAGATAGCTTTCCCTTCCCTCTGATTCTCAATCTCCAGACTTTCAAACCAAACCCCTCAAAATCGAATGTCCTACATGAAGGGGACGAGAAATTGACAGATACATAGACAGCTTATCTGAAATGCTAACACCCACCGAATAAATCAACAATTCCCGCAAACCCAAAACGGCACAGTAGGAATCTTTAGTAAGTGAAAGAGCTGGCATCTCTTGCAACGTACAGTTCCTCAAAGTTCTGATTCGAAGAGACAGCAGCCACGTTCTCGAGCAAGCATACAGTACCTGCACCCCCCTTCCCCCTACAGAATTTCTCCCCCCTCACACCACAGACGTCATACTTCTCCAACCTCCCAACTCGAACATACCCAAGACCACCAAGAATCTTCTACACCTCACCAATCTATTCACGCACCCAAACCCTCCATTCCTCCACCCCGAATATCCCTAAATCCCCATCCCCATCCCAAACCCAACCCCCATCTCAGCCCTCAGACCTCAACAAGACAAGGAAACTGCTGGTTTTCTGATAGGGTTGGGACGGATGGGGTGGCTAGGACGCTGGGAGAGTGTAGGTTGGATGAATGGTGGTTTCGCTTGGATTGTGTGGGTGGTGGATGGAGGATTCTGAGGGGTGGGTGTTGGAGGTGTAGGTGTGATAAACTCGGATTTTTCGATTCGGGATCCACTACCCTCATGGCGTTGGAGCTTTATATACATAGCCTCACCTCTGTATCTGGATAGATGCCTAGATGGGAATGAGGATCTAGGGCACATTCTCACGATTCCTCTGCCACAGCCTTTTACCCCTCCACCAGTCCACTATCCACTAGTCCGCAATATCTACATAGATGCCACTCATGCCGCTAACTCGTCTATATTGACTACATCTCCCTTCTTGAATTTCTCTCCAGCTTCTTCCTCTCTCGCGGTTTCATTCTTGGCAGTGCTTTTTCTCCTTCCAGACCTTTATTTCCATCCCTTTTCTTCCTTCCTTCATTTCTCGGTCGTTGTTTCTTCTTCCCCTTTTTTCTCCTCTTTTTTCAGTTCAGAGAGTGGAGATGAATCGAGGTCACGCCCAGGGTATTCCTCGATATGCTACGTTCTCATCTCGTTCTCCTCCTCCTCCTAGACTTCAACCTCGACCTCGTCCATCCCCCCTGACCCTCTCTCTTCTTTAACCCCCATCCAACTTCCTCAATCCCGAGAAACACCAAATCCCCCAACCCTCCCACATTCGTTCAAACTAGCGCGCTAGGGAAATGGAATTCATCGGCATGGTTTGTTGTTCCTGATAGTCAGATGGATCAGTCGACTTAGTATGTTGGGCCACGATTTCGTTTATATTTTGGAGAAGGATTGGTGCAAGCTTGTGATCCGGGTGGAACATTTGTGGGGTTGGGGTGGTGGGTCGTGCTGGTTGAAGCGGTAAATCTTACATTATTATTCCTCTACTAAGGGTTCTCATCATCCCCCCTTTCCCCCTCCCTCTTTCCCCCAACCCACTCCAAACCCTTCCAACACCCAACACACAGCAGCATACTCAAACTCACACTTTATGAAAACGGCGACCGGTTTCTGGTTTCGGGCGGATGCGTGGTAGGTAATGATCCTTATACAGTACCCCGCGCTAAGTCTTCGGCTGCGCTCCCCCAACAAACCACCCCCCACCTGCATTCAAACATTAAACCCTCAAATCAAGCTGGGGAACTCCAACATTTGGGCTATTT
>JAABVA010006414.1_pt1 | contig 10422 bp, 10 predicted proteins | sample 5560331 | NCBI WGS metagenome assembly JAABVA01 (sample SAMN12812661, study PRJNA571458) | rock metagenome | isolation source: Antarctica rocks | place: Antarctica: Victoria Land, Mt New Zealand sud | collected 2016-01-07 | reverse complement strand
CACGGTGGCCGTTCGCGTCAACGCGCTATCCACACGCCGACATGATCGCCTCCCCGAGGGCGCCGGCCCGACGCGCTGTCGTCCCGGCGATCCCCTCAGAAAGTCCACCACTACTTGGGACTATATCGTCAGCTCCTTCTTGCCGCTGACCTGGGCGATGGCTGAGCGAAGCTGGTGGTAGGATTCGATCCGGTTCTGCGAGCGATGCACGTCACGCTGCAACTGCGGGTCGCGCAGGTAGCGCAGCGTATAGAGGCTGCGCACCAGTTTCTCGAACTCGAAGATCGCCCGCCGTGTGGGATTTGGCTGGGTGTAGGTACACACCGCGTCAAGGGAGGGGGTACATATATCGGTCAGGATTTTGACGGATGTAAACACACCCTAGCGATGCTACCAGCCATCAATCCATAGACGATTAATCGCTAGCTGCTGCGGTATGGCATGCTTCCAGCATGTTTCTATCCGTCACCGATCCGACCGGAATATGCTCCCCAACCTCTGGCGCGGTGTGGTGTAGGTAGGTGCACAGCTTCCGAATCAGCGTGCCCTGGGTCATTTCCTTGAGGCCCAGCGTGGCGATGATCTGGTCAATGTTGGCTCGCTCGTCCACAATCACTTGCAGGTCGATCTGACCAACGGGACGCACCAGGCAGTGCTCGTACTGCGTTGGATTATCGGCACAGTAGAGTTCCTTCAGTTGCGCGTCCAAATCGGTGAAGCGCGGCGCGAAGCGTAGCCCGAACCAGTGCAGGATGGCGACATTGGCCTTGTTGATGCTATGCATGTCGCCGGTAATCGTGGTCGGCACAATGCCTGACGTGTTGCGATACCAGAGGTCAAAGACATGATGGGCCTCAAACTCATGCGCACCGATAAGCCAGCTCTGCAAGGGAACGTGATTGCACAGCAGGGTGTACGCGACAACGCCCTTGCCGCGACCGAAGTACTTCCGTGCGTGGCGCGCCTTGATGGTCGGTCGCTCCACCCCAAACTTCTGACCATCGACGCTCCCATAGAGTGCGTCGAGATTGAAGGAGTAGTGCGGGAAAATGGGGAGCTCAGCAATGGCGTTGCTGATCCGGTCATTGGCGGCCTGCAGCGACGACAGGCGCAAGTATTGTTGGTAGGTCGCCTCCAGGACGTGGTAGGCAAGGTCACTGGTGCGCGCCATGACGAGGTTGCCATAGTTCATTGCTTGGGCAAGGATGACCGCCGTCAAACTCTCCGTGTGGGCGACCTGCTTGGCATAGCGCGGCTGCAGCGGCGTCAGCGCCGAGAGGAATTGGCAGCGGTCGTTCACGAAGCGGAACACGTCGGCCACATCGCAGGACGGCAGTTGCGCGTAGAAGTTGTCCTGCTGCGCAGCGGTGTTGTCGGCCTTGGGCCGGCGCCAGGTCAGCGTCTTGGTTTCGCGCTCGTAGTCAAGATGCGTGAGCTTGCCCTGACGTAACTCACGATTGAACGCCAGCCACTGCGTGCGCAGTTCAGCGGTGAGCGCGGCGAGCTGGGTGTCGAGGGGCTGACGCAGCCAGGGAATGTTCAGATGGCCAAGCACGTCCGCCTTCTCGTCGAGGGAGACGAGGTCGTCGGTGAAGCAGCGGTGCTGCAGGCTATCATCCAGGTAGAGTTCGCCGGACTTCAGACGCTTTCTCAGTTGCCGATAGAGCCAGAACTCGTACCGGTCGGCCTGCACACCTGTCGCCTTGCCGTCCGCGTCGAACGTCAGCACGTAGGGCCGCATACGCAGGGGCACGGTGGCCTCGGGGCATTCCGCCCAGGGACGTTGCGATAGCCGCTGCTGTTTGGCAAGCACACCTTTCACCCAGGCGTGTGCGGCGCGCCACGGGTGATCCGGCGCACCCCCGGAAAAGTCGAGCGCCCCGTAGAGGGGGCGCATGTGGCGCCGGATGCGCGCAGCCAGTCCGTCGACAGCCTGCCAGCGCAGCGCCACCTTGCTTGCAGGCTTCTCGCTGAGGCGCTCGCCAGCAATCCGGAGCTCGTCCTTGGGCAGAATCGTGAACGCACGCTGTCGCACGGCGCCGAACGGCGTGGCATCGTCCACCGTCTCGTCAACATATAGGAGTAGCACGCGCCCGACCTGGGGTGTTTCGTGCTGGCGTCGCATCTTTTCCGCACTGAAGCTTTTGTCTGCCCTGGTCTTGCTTTCATCTTCGAACTGCTTCATGTGGTAGCCTACGGCGTCGACGAGGTTGTCGGTCAGTTGCCGGTAGCGCTGCCAGGCGTAGCAGAGGAGATACAGGTGCGTCTGCGCGGGCTTGAGGCGCCGCAAGTCGTAGACGGAGTAGAAGTTCGCCAAGCCCGCGTCGTAGTGTAGATTCTGTTGCGAGACCCCGAGCGTGGGCAGCAGCGTCTTGGCGATCCGGTAGAGAGGCTCCAGCGTGGCACGCTTGTCCCGCTCCTGCGCCATCTGGCGCCAGCCGAAATCCTTGGCGTCCTGTTTGAGGGCGGCCAGCGCGGACAGCGTGTCGTCGCGTACCAGGAGCTGCGCGAGCGCATCCTTGGCCGCTCCGTCCAACGCGCCGGCGAGGAGGGCCGCCAAACGCTGGCGCTCCGTCGACAACGCCGTGCTGATCAGCGTCTGCACGGTGGTGTACCCGGGTCGCACGATCTTCTGCTCGTTGAGGTAGGCGATCAGTTCGGCAACAATGAAGCCCGGCGTCACATCGCGCCGCACGATCTGGGCGGTGTGTTCCGCGAGCGGCGGCAGCAACTCCGCCGACCAGAGTCGGTAGTCAAACAGCGCCGCAATCAGGGCACGCTGGGCATAGCGCTCGTATTTGGTGACTACTGTGGGCTCGCACACCTGGCCGTTGAAATACCGGCTCAACACGAACGCACGATCGTCCGGCGCGTCGTCCCAGGTAAAGCGGAAGAAGGTCTGCTTGGCCTTGAAGTAGCCGATCTGAATGGCGCAGTAGGCTTGCGCGGGGAGGCCTGGACGGCTGCAGGCAAGGGCCAGTTCGGTCTCGGACAGCGACAGGTACTCCAATTGCTGGCCGTCGTCGAAGTCGGGCAGCCCATACAAGGCCTCCTGCTCCGCATCGGACAGGACGCTCAGGCGTTCGCTCATTCGTGCAGGACTTCTGTGTCCGTAGGCCACCCCACCCGCGCAAGGGTCTCAATGAGCGTGGTCCGCTTGACGCCAAAGGTGCGGCAGACCACTGCTTTCGACATGCCACCGTCGAGTGCCGTGAGGATAGCATCCAGCTTCTCACCCGTGATCGCTGGTGGCCGACCGCCATGCCGACCACGCCGCTTGGCCGCAGCGAGACCAGCTCTCACCCGTTCGCGCGTGAGGGCGCGCTCATACTGGGCGAGCGCACCGAACACCTGAAACAGCAGTTCTCCTGAGGGTGTGGTGGTGTCCATCCCCTCGGTTAGGGAACGAAACGCCACCTGGCGCTCGTGTAAGGTCGCCACAATACGGAGCAGATGCGCGAGCGAGCGACCGAGTCGGTCGAGTTTCCAGACGATCAAGATGTCCCCTGGCTGAACAAAGTCGAGCGCCTGGGCCAAACCGGGCCGGTCGTCCTTGGCGCCGGAAGCGCGGTCCTCGAACAGGTGACGCGCGTCGACACCGGCCGCGAGCAGCGCGTCGCGCTGCAGGTCGGTGGACTGGCGATCGTTGTCGGATGAGACGCGCATGTAGCCGACGAGCATAGACGGAAAACCCCTAAAGTGCTGTTTACGTATGGTATACCATAGCGGCAGGGTTTTCCGTACAGTTCGGTGTGGGCGACAGCGAGGGGGAGAGACGCCTGTCGCTTGCCTGTCGTCAAACAAGTGTTTTCCGACACGGCTGGATCAGCCACACGCAGGACGATAGCGTCCACTCCCGGGCACGCGACGTTCTACGTGAGCGTGACAGAATTTTCGGCGGTTTGGGCTTACACCCCCAAGACGCGCAAAGGCTCGCCGTGGTTGCGGGCGGCCTTGATCGAGGCGGCCAGGGCGGCGGGGCGCAGCAAGAAGACCTACTTGGGCGCGCAGTACCGGCGGATCGCGGCGCGGCGCGGGGCCAAGCGCGCGGCGGTCGCCGTCGCCCACTCGCTATTGGTCATCGTCTATCACATCCTGACGCGCCATGAGCCCTATCATGACCTGGGTGTCACCTACTTCGATGAGCGCGACCGGCAGGCTGTCGAGCGACGTCTGGTGAAGCGTTTGCAATCCTTGGGCTATGAGGTCTCATTGCACCCGTTGACGGCGGCCTAACGTGACGCAATGCGGAGGACGGCTTTGCCCATAAAGTCGGCTCTGCCAAACGTTCATCGCCTACTAGGCTGTGACGAGCATCTCAATTCGGACCTGTGCTATGCACGGTAGGCCAAACCGTACAGGATGCGGAACTGTCGGACTTTATGGGCAAAGCTGCGGAGGACGAAGACCACGTATCATCTGGTATGTTAGACTCACCAACCATGCCAACACCCGATCTGCCGCCCATAGGCCCGAGCCCCACGCCCTATCCCGACGTCAACGCCGTGCTCCAGCTACTCGTGGAGCAGGTGCGTGCGATCCTGGGGGCCGACCTTGTCGGGCTCTATCTGTACGGCTCGCTCTCCTCAGGCGACTTCGATCCTGTCAGCAGTGACATTGATTTCGTGGTTGTGACCAGGCGTGCGTTGTCGGGGGACACGCTTGTGGCCTTGCGCGCTATGCACGCGCGGATCGCAGCGAGCGGGCTGCCGTGGGCGACGAAGCTGGAGGGATCATATATCCCGCGGACAGCCCTGCGGCGTCACGACCCGGCGAACGCGCACCACCCGAGTATCGGGGTCGATTGGGACTTCGGGATCGGCCTGCATGGCAGCGATTGGGTCATCCAGCGCCACATCATACGCGAACAGGGTGTGGTTGTGTGCGGTCCACCCCCGCAGATGTTGATCGACCCAGTGACGCCCGACGCGTTGCGGGGGTCGGTCATCGACCTGGTGCTCGACTTCTGGGCTGCGCAGGTGCAGGGGCCGGAGCCGGAGTGGCTGCGCCCGCGTGACTATCAAGCGTTCGCGATTCTGACGATGTGCCGGGCGCTCTACGCCGTCGAGCGCGGGGAAATTGCCTCGAAGCCAGTCGCGGCCGCGTGGGCCTCCGCCGCCCTCGACCGGCGATGGTCGTCGCTGATTGAACGCGCCCTGGCCTGGCGCCACGATACGCGCCCGGACGATATGACGGACATGCTGCATTTCGTCCACTATACGATCGAGCGGTGCCGGCAAGCGCAAGCGCCCTAGCGCGCACCACCCGGCCTATTTTCACCCCAGTTAGGTGAGGCCTGGTCATAATTCGTCACGCATCGTTTCGGAGCGGGGTGAACGGGGTATTTGGGTCACTTAAAGGGTGGTCGTGCCGCATCATCGCCATGCGGGAGTTGTTACAGCCCGCGTTGAGCCCCTCGTCGGGTCTTACAAGGGCGTGAAAGACATCCCTTGATGCCCGATTTAAGCGCCCAAATTGAATTATGACCAAGTCTCAGTTAGGTGTTGCCTGTAGCCAAGTTCGGGGTAGGCCGGGCTGTCAAGTAGTCGACCGTAGCTCACTACGGTTTCTGCGAAACCGGGGACGGTCTAGCCAGGCCGAGCGCAGCTTTTGAGGGAGCGCCAGCGAGCGAAAAAGCGTAGTGAATCCACATTTGCAAGCAAATGGCTCGCGGCAGCCACGCCGTCGCCCCCAGTGTAGCGCCTCCCGCCGGCGCCGGCTACTGGGAAAAAGATGGGGCCGGGCGCGATCTTCTTTCCCAGTAGCACACGGTCGCGTCCAGGGTGTTTGCTCCTTGCCCCGAAGGCGTGCGTCGAGCCTAGAGAGACAGAGAGGCCCTTACCCCTGCCAGGGTAAGGGCCTCTTGCTGTTCTCGAACTATAAAGGGTAAGGGCCTCTTGCTGTTCTCGAACTATAAGCGGCTAACTGAGTTCGAGAGGGTGCCGGGTGCAGACGGTGTACCTGCGCTCAACAGTGTTCCACCTCGATTCTACTCTAGGTGCTATCACCGTGGTAACACCTTGCTTACTAGGCAAGCTCGCTGGCGTTCGCTCGCTTCTCCCAGAGGAGTAGCGGCCCCTCATCATCCATCCTGCGGCCGATCTGCGCGAAGTCGGCTTTCTCCAGCACGCGGATAGATGCGGCGTTATCCTCCAAGCACTCAGCGGTGACGCGGCGCATCGTTGGCTGCCTCAGTGCCCAGGCCACCGCCGCCCGCGCCATTTCCGTAGCATAGCCCCGACCCTGGTACGACGGGTTGATGTCGTAGCCAATTTCGACTGTACCAGCCTCGCCTGGCTCGCCTGGGATGTCTTTGAACCCCATCCCGCCGACGGCTACGAGTTCGGCGCGGTCGATAATGGTGCCGAGGGACTCCCTCCACTCGTCCCGCTCAGGATGCGCCTCACGCTCCGCGATCCGGCGGGGATACGATGCGAGGGGACCGCCGGACCACTCCGGCACGAAATGCACGGACAGTACGTGGCTAACGTGCTGTCCGTCACGATCAATGGAAACGGGGACAGCGGCCACGAAGTCATCGCGCTCGATGCGCGTCTTCATCACGTCGAGCGGGGTTGAGGCGAGGATGAGCCTGGGTGTCTCGATGGTAAACATGCGATCATTTCTCCACTGGTATAGGGGCGCGGCGCTCGCTGCGCCGCGCATAATCGGACTGAAGAATGTGTCAATCGAGCAGTGACCGCAATCATAAAACTCACCTCTTGGAAAAGAATGGGATGGCGCTAACGTGGTAGCCTAATCCCAACAGAAAAAATGGTGACGCCGGCGAGGGTCCAAGCTCGCCGGCGCCGCGCACTCGTCCGGTTCTGAGGTCAACACGAATGCGATACTCCCAGTATAGTCAGCCCTGGGCGCAGGCGGGACCCCCCAACGGTCCCAATGTCAGCCGCTAGCCCCGCCACACGGCGCGCGCCGTCCCGGCGCCTTGGTACCCCTACGAAATCCGCGGCCCGGCGGGGGGTGCGGTCAGCGTACCCCCCCGTAGCTCGACTTGCGCTGGCGGTAGGCTTGGGCGCGTAGGGCGTTCTGCTCGCGCTTCACCTCGTCGCGGCACAGGTCACAGTAGATCGACGCTGGCCCCCGCTCCCCCCGCGTCACCGTCTCGCGCTCGCCACACCGGACGCACTTGATGCGCTTCTGCTTGACCGCCATTTCTCCCCCCTTTTAGACCGTCACGCAAGTTTTCTATAATACTTGCGTGACGGGTGTCAAGCGCCCCCTTTCTCCCCTTTGAAGCCGGCCTATGAGCTAACCACGATGGCGCAAGAGCTGGTGGTAGGGGGTTTTTGCATATCCTGTAAGGGGCAAGAACATGTTGCACAAGGAGCCGACGGGATGCCTGACGACCAAGCGGCTGATGCGAGTCCGCTGACAAGTAGCCTTTAAGCGGTCGTCGCGCAGCGGCTGCCCCGATGCGAGTGCAACATGTTCTTGCCCAATACAGGGTTTTTGCATATCCCCCCAAAAAGGTGCACTTTCTCGCGCGTGATGCTCTGATCGTTCGCGATATGCTGTGCGCGCCATGCCCCGAAGGCGTGCATCGATGACGCATCCGAGCATCTCCACCTTACCGCGCTCTAAATGCTTCCAACGAGTAATTGCGGGATAGGCGCCGGCTACCACGCGTGATCTATCCCGTGGTTTCAACATGGAAGCATTTAGCTGATTGTTAGCCAGGATCGCTCGTGGGCACCCGGTGTTGCCGCCCGTCGATATCGGTGAACCCGTATTCGCGCGCCAGATCTGCTACCACCAGGATGCGCCCCGATTTGTCCAACATCGCTGGATCGGCGGCCAATGCCGCGACGGCCCGGCCGACATACTCCACCGACTCGATCCCGGCGATTTCCTCAGGGGTGTGGTAGCCCGCCTCCATGTGCGCCAGCACGCGCTCGGTCCGCATCCACCCTGGCGAGAGTGCGACGGCGGCGATGCCGTGCGGACGTAACTCCTCGGCCATGGCGTAGGCCATGCGGTTCATGGCCGCCTTCGCCAGATCGTAATACAGGCTGCCGAGGTACACACCGCGTCAAGGGAGGGGGTACATATATCGGTCAGGATTTTGACGGATGTAAACACACCCTAGCGATGCTACCAGCCATCAATCCATAGACGATTAATCGCTAGCTGCTGCGGTATGGCATGCTTCCAGCATGTTTCTATCCGTCACCGATCCGACCGGAATATGCTCCCCAACCTCTGGCGCGGTGTGCCCGCGAAGGCCTCTCCGCGCACCGCCAGCGCCCCACGCTCCACCGCCGCGGGGCGTGCCAGACTGACTGTCATGACAACCATTCGCGATCACCGCGCGCCGAGACCCGTGCGTCCGTCGATGAGTTCTCGTGCGAGGTCTAGATGGCCGGCATGGCGTGCCGTCTCTTCGATCATGTGCAGGATGATGTCCCGGGCTGTATAGATCTCGTCTGCCAGGTCCGAAGGGACCTCACCGGATGGGCTAGCGGTGAGCGCGGTCCGGGCCAGCACCTCGTCGGAGACCATGCACTGCTTCCGGTAGAAGGTGAGAACCTCCTGCAGATGGTGTTCGGTGACGAAGGGGCCACTCTCATGGTCATCCTCACCTGGCGGCCAGGGCAGCGCGTCCGCTCGGCCGGTGAGGACCTGCTGGAACCAGAAACGCTCGGCGTGCGCGAGATGCTCGATCATGCCCAGCGGGGTCCATCCGCTCGGCACGACGACCGCGCGGACGCGGTCGTCGTCGAGGCCCTCAACGATCGCCAGGACGCTTCGGCGCTGGGCTCGAAGGAACGCCGTGAGGGCGGCTCGCTCGGCCTGCCACAGCGGATTGCCCGCCAGGTCTTGATAGGGCGGAGTGAGTTCGGTCCACCGGCTCCGCCAGTCAGCGGCCTCACGTCCGGCGACGTGGGCGGCGAGGTCCTCGACATGAGCCTGCCACCCCGCCCCGTAGGCGGCGAGCTCGTCCAGGGGCAGGCCCCGTTCCTCGATCACCAGGATGGTCTGGTCGCCCGCGGCGGCTAGCTGAGCCTCGATGACCGTCTCGTCCGGCTGGCCCGGACTCATCGTCAGCAGCAGCCGCCGCGGAGGCTCGCAGGCGTCCACGCGCCCCGCGCCTTCCCAGCTGCTGGTAAAGCGCGCGCGGAACTCACCGCCGAGGCGAAGGTCGCCCTGTACCTCGCCGATCCAGCGGGCGAGGCGGCGGGGGTCGGTGAGCGCCGACCACAGGTCGTCGATATCAGTGTCGTAGCGGTCCTCCATGCGCACTGTACCCTTGCCATCTGCCGATCGCAGGCTGCCCTTGATGCGCGTGCCCGCGCGTGCGTTGCTGGTCATCTGGGGCTCCCTCGTTCACGCTTTCCCCGGGCGACTTCGGTGTGCAGGGCGTCCATCCGACGCTCCCACAAGGCCCGGTAGCGGCCCAGCCATTCATCAACCTCGGCGAGCGGCTCGGGACGCAGGCTGTAGACACGCCGCTGCGCCTCCTGGCGGACCTCGACAAGCCCCGTCTCCCGCAGCACCCGAAGATGCCGCGATACCCCCGGGCGAGCGATCGGCAGCAGTGCCGCCAACTCACCCGCGGTTGCAGGACCGCCTATCAAAGTCTCAAGTAGCATCCGCCGGCTCTCGTCCGACAGCGCCCGCAGAACAGCGTCCATAATGGGAGTGTACCTAGATGGTTACGTAACTGTCAAGGTACTTAAAATCACAGCCGAGTGCATTCCCATCGGCTAGGTAGCCGCTGAATTAATAGCACTGGGCAGAGCGGATGCGGACACGAACCGTCGCCGCGGCACACCCAGACGGGGATGTAAGCCCAAACCGCCTGTATTTTCGTCACGCGCACTCGTGGCTTTGTACCTGGCCGATATCCGCCGAGATGGTAAGCCTATACGGCCTAGAATAAGCGTCGCTGTCACCAGGGGGTCGGGTAGCCGGGCGACATTGCTGTCGTCCGGCCCCCTCAGAACCGTGCGTGCCCGTCACCAGGCACACGGCTCAAGTAAACCACGTGCGTAGCCAGGAGCGCGTCGGTTCATGGATGGGCACGTCGATAAGCTCGCCGTTGCCCGCGTGAATTTGTTGATGGCAGTAGAGGTGTGTCAGTTCCAGGTTGGCATAGGTGTCTTGGCCGCCCCCGGCCCGTGGTTCTTTGTGGTGCTTGTGCAGCTCCTCACCGTTGAAGAGGCTTTCCCCGCACCCTTGGCACACATATCCCTGGTTTCGCGCCAGCTTTTGGGCGCTGGACGTGTGGTCTTTGGCGCGTGCCGCGTACCGTGCCGCCCAGTACCCCCGGAGGTGGGGATCGTCCGGTGAGGCTGTGCCGCGGACCAGGATATGCCGCTCGATCTTGAACCACTTGAACTTCATGAGATACGCCCCGGTCTGCGTGTTGCCGAACACCCAGCGGTCGTTCCTCTTGGGGTG